>Ga0183095_10684_pt2 | contig 29454 bp, 23 predicted proteins | sample BioMet4_FD_130346 | JGI IMG/M metagenome (GOLD analysis project Ga0183095, IMG submission 130346) | Microbial communities from bioreactor (seeded with sewage sludge) at LBNL, California, USA - Biofuel metagenome 4 (v2) (version 3) | ecosystem: Engineered > Bioreactor > Anaerobic > Unclassified ...
CTGGCAGGCGAGTAAGATCGGAGATAGAACCGAGGTTCTTCTCGAGCTTGGCGCGCTGACGGTTGATCTGGAGAATCTCACGCTTTGAAAGATTGGAATATGTACCATCGCTCATCAACTTGTCGATGTTAGACATCTTCTTCACAGCCTTGCGAATGGTTGGGAAGTTGGTGAGCATACCGCCCGGCCAACGCTCGACCACGTAAGGCATATTAACTGACTGAGCCTTCTCTGCGACGATATCCTTGGCCTGCTTCTTGGTAGCCACGAAAAGAATCTTCTTTCCACCTTTGGCGATACCTTTCAAAATCTCGGCTGCTTCGTCTAACTTGACTACTGTCTTGTTAAGGTCGATGATATGAATACCATTACGCTCCATGAAAATGTAAGGAGCCATGGCTGGATTCCACTTGCGCTTCAGGTGACCGAAGTGGCAACCTGCTTGCAGTAATTGGTCAAATGTTGTTCTTGACATTGTACTTTCTTTCGTTTAAATTGTTTACTTTCTTTTTAATTCCCACGCCGTCCGGCTACACCATATTATATAGGTGGCTTGACGACGCTTTAGCTTAGAACCAACCAAAGAGTAATCCACTGATCAAGGTCATATTTCAGACCTTTGCCGCAAAGTCTCTTCGGTTTAGATGCTAAACACTTACTGTATGCATCAGGACATGGCGACATAAAGCCGCCTTATGCCCAGAAACACACCAGCAGATTAACGCTTGCTGAACTGGAAGCGCTTGCGAGCCTTTGGCTGACCTGGTTTCTTGCGCTCAACAGCACGGCTGTCACGTGTCAGGAATCCATGATCCTTCAAGTTCTTCTTATCTTCTGCGTCAATCTTAACCAAGGCACGAGCAATGGCGAGGCGCAGAGCCTGGCTCTGTCCTGTATAACCACCACCATCGAGGTTGGCTTTAATGTCATATTTCTCAGCTACTTCAAGGAGTTCCAATGGCTGCTTCACCACGAACTGTAGGATAGCTGAAGGGAAGAAATCCTTGATATCTTTCTTGTTAATCGTGATCTTGCCGGTACCCTCAGTAAGGTAAACGCGAGCTACTGCGCTTTTGCGGCGACCAATTGCATTAATAACTTCCATCTTTCTCCTCTATTATTTGTACTGATTAATATCGATTACCTTGGGCTTCTGAGCCTGCTTATCATGCTCTGAACCTTCAAAAATGTAAAGGTTATCGAGCAGATGGCGACCTAAAGGACCCTTGGGCAGCATGCCCTTAACAGCGTGGCGAAGGATACGCTCTACACCACCCTTGCGAGTACGCAAATCAGCGGGCGTGTTGAAACGCTGACCACCGGGGTAGCCAGTATAACGAGTATACACCTTATCGGTCTCCTTTTTGCCAGAGAACTTCACCTTTTCCGCGTTGATGATAATCACATTGTCACCGCAATCCACATTGGGTGTGAAGCTTGGCTTGTACTTTCCGCGAATCAACTTAGCTACTTTGGAGCTGAGACGACCCACGATTTGGTCGGTAGCATCAATCACTACCCACTCCTTGTTGACTGTTTCCTTGTTTGCGGAAATAGTCTTATAACTTAAAGTGTTCATTTTTAACTTTAGATTTTCTTCTTAAAAATTCTTATACCTAATAATTGGCAGAGACCTCACGGCGCCTCCAGTCTAAAAGAGACCATCCATAGCTTTAGCTCTGCTGCACATCGATTCACTAACCACGGTGTCCGGCCAAAGGCACCACTATTAACACGGCTGTGCGTGGGGCTCTAAGCGTGCCCCGGGATTAATCGGTCTGCAAAATTACTCATTTTCTTTCGGATGCAATAATATGGTTGCCTGCAAAAAGCTCGAATTATGGTTAATTAACTATTTTAATCATTATTAACCACCTGCGAATTCAACAAGCAAGTGCAAATCTACAACAAGTAATTGAAAAAGCTTTCTTCTGGTGTTGAGAAATTGAGTTTTTTCCTTGGCCTTGTATTTATTTTGTTCATAATGTCCTTTATTTCTTTGTCGCTAACTTGTTTTATATTTGATGATTTTGGTATATACTGTCTTATGAGTCCATTTGCATTCTCAACTGCTCCTTTCTGCCATGAGGAATATGGATTTGTAAAGTATACGTTTGTGTTAAGTTCTTTTGCTATAGCTTGATGTGCAAAGAATTCACTTCCGTTGTCTGTAGTAATACTCTTTATCTGCCCTTTATAAGGCTTAAGCATCTTAATGACTTCTTTTGCTAGTTCTTTCGCTTCCTTACCATATTTAAGTTTCCTCATAAAGAGCATATTAGTAGTGCGTTCTACTATAGTAAGTAAAGCTCCCTGATTGTTATTGCCAATAATGGTATCCATTTCAAAATCCCCAAACCTTTTCCCATCTGCTTCCATTGGACGCTCGTGTATACTGATTCTATTAGGGATTCGTATCCTTTTTCCTACAGGTCGCTTACGATGTTTCAAACGATGTCTACAGAACTTATACAAACTACCTCTGTTCACATATTTGTCTTCTCTGATAATGGAATAGATAGTCTCATGTGAAATCTTTACGCCTTTTAGTGCAAAATATCCCGATATTTGCTCAGGAGACCACCATTCATGCTTCTGTAGATCTATCGCCATGGTACGAACATAAGGCTTAATAGAATGGTTACCTGGTGACTTATGCCTACGTTTTTCTGGCTGCTGTTGCGCTTTGTCCCATTTATATACTCCGCGCGAACTTGAGTTACGTTTCAATTCACGCGTTATAGTGGAATTACTCACACCAATAGCTTTCGCTATCTCATTTTTCTTGCATTGTCTTTGTAGCAAGATGGAAATTGTGTACCTTTGTTCTTTGGTTAGTTGTTTGTACATAAGCAATGCAAATTTAACTAATCTGGAGGAGATTTCGGTCTCCTCTTTTTTGTTTTTACATTGCTTGTTGTCTTCTTTTCCTTTATTACGTTCTCAGGAGGCTTTGCGCCTCCTGCCACTAGGGCAAACCTCCGCAGTGTTTTTCATCTTATGTAGGACTAAACACTTTGAATAAATTGCACTCCTATATTGAACTTAGGACCGAAAACGTTTGAAGAATAGATGCCCGATGTTTGACTAAACAATAAGGAAAAGAACTTCAAATAGGCGTATAAAAGAAGAGCAAGAATGTCAAACCATGGTAAGCGATGAGCAAACAATATGCTATCAGGTTATAAAAAGCACCGACACAGCTTGTGAATCAAATTGATTCACTGAGTGATTCAATTTGAAACAGCGCGTGAACTAATTTGAATCACGCCGTGAATCAATTTGAATCACAAACGAATTGCCATTGAGTCACTATCTACTTGATGTTTTTTGGAGTTCGTGTTACAAACTTAATTATGGCATTGTCGATTTTTTTGTTATCTTTGCAAAAAAGACTTAGGCCTCATTCACATACTGTGGCATGGGCATCTATCTGGTCTTACACACACCTTAAGCGATAAATATGATAGCATTTACTCCTGAAAATCTTTTCCTTTTTGGCTCTCTACTGGTGCTTATCAGCATCATTATCAGCAAGACTGGATATAGGTTCGGCATACCAACATTACTTCTTTTCCTTTTTACGGGCATGGCTTTCGGAAGCGAAGGATTAGGGTTACAGTTCAATAGTCCCCAGCAGACACAATTTGTCGGGATGGTGGCGCTGAGCGTCATTCTCTTTTCTGGTGGAATGGACACGAAGATCAAGGAAATAAGGCCGGTCATCGCGCCAGGAGTGATATTGGCCACCCTTGGTGTAGTCATGACGGCGGTGCTCACAGGAGGCTTCATCTATGCATTGTCACGGTGGTCGGGCATGAGCATCCAACTGTCGCTCATGATGTCGATGTTGCTTGCCGCAACGATGTCCTCTACAGATTCTGCCTCCGTTTTCAGCTTATTGCGCACTCAGAAAATCGGTCTTAAGCACAACCTTCGACCATTGTTGGAATTGGAAAGTGGCAGTAACGACCCAATGGCTTACATGCTGACCATTGCCTTGATGGACGTTATCCTGTCGGGTAACGACTTCTCCATAGCCACCCTGACCCTCAATATTTCCGAGCAATTTGTCTTGGGACTGGCTTTTGGATATGGTCTTGGGAAATTGGCAGTGTGGCTTATCAATCGCATCAACTTGCCCAATGCGGCCCTTTACCCAGTATTGTTGCTCAGTATGGTGTTCATTTCATTCACACTGACCGACCAGCTCCATGGCAACGGCTACCTCGCCGTCTATGTGGCAGGACTTGTCGTGGGCAACAGTCGACTATCCTATCGCCGTGAGATGGAAACCTTTATGGACGGACTCACCTGGCTTCTTCAGATTGTACTGTTCCTCACGCTTGGCCTACTGGTCAACCCTTCAGAGATGTGGAGTGTGAGTCTGGTTGCCTTGGCTATCGGGGTATTCATGATCTTTGTCGCTCGTCCAGCAGGTGTGATGCTCTGCATGCTGCCCTTCCGCAATATTCCTTTCAAGGGAAAGATATTTGTCTCTTGGGTGGGATTGCGTGGTGCTGTGCCCATCATATTCGCCACATACCCTCTTATCGCCGGAGTGAAAGATGCAGATATCATCTTTGATATTGTATTTTTCATCACTCTGGTTTCGCTAATCGTGCAGGGAGGGAGCATCACATGGGTGGCACGAAAGCTCCATCTCGACATGCCTTTGGAGAAAACAAGTAATGAGTTTGGCGTAGAAATACCCGATGAACTTGGGCCCCAACTTCACGAGTTGACACTATCCGAGGACATGATGACCAATGGAAACCTCCTCTCGCAAATGGATATCCCCGAAGGCACATTGGTGATGATGGTGAAACGTGGTAAAACGATTCTTGTTCCCAATGGACAACTGCCCCTTGAGGAAGGCGACATCCTGCTCTGTATCACGGGCGAGCAGTCACATACAACAAGCTAACCGCATCCTTACATCATAACGAAGTGTATGCAAACACCAAATTAACGAACTGCCTTCCATAGCATAATATTCTATACGAGCCAGCAAAACTTCCTTTATTTGTCGTGCTTAATCCATAACAGCTCATTAGTATTATAACCTATACCCTGCGCAATCTTGAGATAATTCTCCTTTATGTCTTTGGGGATGCTGGTCTCACGCGAAAGAATCCATAAATACTTGAGGCTTGCTCCTGCAATCAAAGCGTATTTATAATCCTTGTCTATAGCAATGACATTATATCCAGAATAGAAGGGCCCGAAAAAAGAAACTTCTAGCATAGCCACATTTTCATCTCCGACAAATTTCGCTTTGCCGATGGCTTGCTGCCATTTCCCCTTTTTATAATTATACCCTCTGTTGTCAACTTTGATTGTCCCATTGTCATTCAAGGAATATTCTGCCGTAGTGTTGTCCATATTCCTTTCATACTTAAAGTCCAATCTTGCTATCTCATACCATTTACCAAGATATTTTCCTTTATCAAAAGGTTTGACAGCAACGGCACCTTCAGGTATCGAAGCACAAGAGCTAAATCCAATCATAATAATTGCAATTAATAGTAAGTAAATTATTCCTCTAGTTTTCATCATTAGTAAGTTTAATCTATTATTACCCTCTTTTCTACGATCTATTTAGTGATAATCTAATTGTGATTATTTATTGTCGCAAGCCATATAGTTACAAACGAGAAAATAGTGATTATGGCTAATGACAAAGTTACCCTTTTTATCTTTATTGCCAACGTATTCTTCCAATCTTTTATTATAGCTGAGTTTATATTTTGCTTATTGATCTTACTAGTTTGTAAAATATGTCTTATATTTCAAAATTAAATACTAGTTTTGTATTTTGATGAATATTGTATGTCGACTATAATTACTAAAGTGATATGGTCGAATCCTCATAATAAGAAAGGAACTACATGCAAAAACATCATTTGAATAATTAAAGAAAATAATGACCAAATGAAAAAGAAACTGGCATTTTTAGTCACTTTCCTTGTACTGACGACTATTTGTTACGCACAACAAAGCACAAGTTTTGGTAATTGGGGGTGGTTATTAGGAGAATGGATAGGTGAAGGTGGCGGTAAGCCTGGACAAGGTGGAGGAACATTTTCCTTTTCATATGACCTTGACAAAAATATCATTGTACGAAAGAGTCACTCCGAATATCCAGCCGCTGGCAATAAACCACAAATCATTCACGATGATCTAATGATAGTTTATCCTGACGCCAATGATAAGACAACAAAAGCGATGTACTTTGACAACGAAGGTCATGTCATCAACTATACCGTTTCCCTTACCGACAAATTGATTACTTTGACAAGCCTGCCAAGTCCAAATGCTCCGATTTTTAGACTTACTTACGAATTGCTTGATCAAGAAATCGTGAATACAAAGTTTGAAATGTCACGAGACGGAGTGAACTTCATGACATACGTTGAAGGTAAAAGTAAGAAAATGAAATAAGATCAGCCGCTTATTTCTACAGGTTTAGGCTAAGATAACAAAAAGTGTAATTGACGAATACAGTAAAAGAAAACTTCACTAGTATTTACGTCTATTCTTACTTTATTTGTATAAAATGTCGGTGCAGAAGACCTTACTACAATCAAATGGCGTAATGGACATTATAGAGGTTTCAACCTACTAAATGTCCATTACGCCTTATTTATCTACTTTGAACTTTTCGTCCATTCACGATGTTGATGCCGTGGGCGAAAGATTTCAACTCCTGTCCTGCAAGATTGTATATGCGTGTTCGTTCTCCGTCGTTGCGTATGATTACTTTTCTAACACCAGTGGGATCATAAGCATTGGCCTTTATCTCGATGTTGGCAAGTCCCATCGACTTTGTATTAGAGAGGCGATAGATATAGAACATTAGTTGACACTTGCCCGATGCAGCATTGAGAACAACATCGTTCAAACCCACTTCGTGCAAAGGAAAGTCAGTACCATTGTTAGCCACTGGATGCATTCCCTGCTCGAGTGTTGTGGAGTTGCCATTATTGTCTACCCAAACGATATCCATATAGCAGCCATTTGTGCCGTAACGACATGAGGAGAAAGTAATGCCTGTTGGGACTAAGAGAATGCCGTTGGGCAAGTTGATGTTATAGGTGATGGCCGTGCTTGCGGTGGCCTGATTATATTCCACAGCAGGCTGAAACTTTGTAAAGAATGTACTAAGATTGGTTCCCGTGCCAAGAACTCTTATCTCCGAACCTAACGAGTAAGTTCCTGAGGTGACAAGCGCAGTGTTGCTTATGACGGCAGCTTCACCTTCTTGTCCCTTCTCCATCGTCCACTTCAAAGTTACATCCGACTTGGTACTGGGCACAGTGTAGGGCGTACCAGCCACTCCCGTTACTTCACTACCTTCGAAAATAAACTATATTGATAGTCAATAAATTAGCATTTCTTGGTACAAATATGAACGCATTTTAATCAAGCAAAAACAAGAAACACATGCTTAATAATAGAATTTAATTCATTTTGTTGCAAATAAGCTATAAATTTTATTTAGATTTTCTTTATATAGAGAAACTAGCAGTATCTTTGCCAAGAGAAACGATTACTGTATGGCAAGTAAAAATTTAAATAGACTAAAAGTAGTTCTTGCAGAAAAGCAGCGGACGAACAAATGGTTGGCAGAACAATTAGGTAAAGACCAAACTACCATATCAAAATGGTGTACCAATTCAAGTCAACCAGACTTAGGTAATCTGATGCAGATTGCCAAAATATTAGATGTGGAACTGACCGACTTAGTGCGGTTCGAAGAATTTAAGGAAGACAACGTATGAAACCAATTATCAAATATCGTGGAGGGAAAAGTAAAGAAATAAAGAATTTCTTGCAGTTTATTCCTCATGATTATGATAAATATGTCGAACCATTTGCTGGTGGTGCTGCCCTATATTTTTATTTAGAACCACAGTTGGCATTGATCAATGACATAAACCCCAAGCTCATAGATTTCTATTTGGCGGTTCAGAATAACTATGAACAGTTAAAGAAAGAATTGGTCGGTTTGGAAAGTATTTATCAATCCAATCAAATAGAATATGAAATATTGAAAAAATCTGAGGATATTCAAGGATTTGTTGAAAATAAGAATGAAGCTTTGTATTACTTACTCAGAGATATGTATAATGGTAAGATTGAAAAAAAATATTTAGATGCAACGTTGTATTACTTTATAAATAAAACATCATATTCGGGAATGTTAAGATTCAATTCTAAAGGTGAGTTTAATGTTCCTTTTGGTCGATATAAAAATTTTAATACAGAAATTGTATCGGAAGAGCATAGGGCATTATTAAGAAGAACAGAAATAACACAAATGGATTACTCTAAAGTGTTTGAGAGATGTTCAACCAAAGACTTCGTTTTTTTGGATCCTCCATATGATTGTGTGTTTACAGATTATGGTAATGTTGGCGAAAACGACTTTTTGGAACAGAGCCAAATAAAATTGGCAGAAGATTTCCGAAATTTGTCAGCGAAGTCTTTGATGATAATAGGAAAGACCGAACTCACAAAAAAATTGTATGGACCATATATTAAAGCAGAATACTCTAAGAAGTATGCGGTAAATATTAGAAATCGCTTTAAAGCAGAAAGTATGCATTTGATTATAACTAATTATAACATATAAATGGACTCTATATCTCGCATAAAGGAATATATTAAAGAAAATTTCTCCAATTGGGTAAAAATTGACTATTCTGAGTTTGATGAAAAAATCGATTTCAGAAAAGATTGGAGTGAACTTTACAAAATAAATGATGAAGAGATTATACTAATATCATACACTAATATTAGTATAACAGGTACTGATCGTCCTAAACCACAGCTAAGAGTCTTTTTAGACGAATATAAAAAGCCATTTTATTTCGCAAAGAAACATCAGTTTCGTTACTATTTGTTTTCTATATTTACCAAAGAAGATGAAATGACAAGAGGACTGAATAACTTCAACCCTAAGGAGTATATTATTTCAATTGAAACAAATCTTGACAACGAAGGCTCTCGAAGAGATTTAAGAAGTATTTATGATTATGCGAATGATCAACTTAAAGGAAGAAAATTTCTGAAATGTTCTCGCGCGAACTATAAAGCTGATATAAATCAGGCTTCATTTATTTATATCGGTTCACAAAACCATCCGGAAAAAGATATTTTCGAGAATTTTGTGAATATGTTTGACTCAAGACCTTATTTGAATTCTATAAATGAAGATACTGAGGATATTAAACATGCAGAAACTTTAGAAAATATAGTAAATATTTATCGTTCTTATATAGCAGCGATTAAATCCAAGCCATTCCTCCTGCTTGCCGGAATATCCGGCACAGGTAAAAGCCGAATAGTACGAGAGTTGGCAAGAGCATGTTGGGAAGAAGGCACAGATGAATATAAGGCACATAAGCCGAAGAACTTCCAAATGGTGCAGGTGAAACCAAATTGGCATGACTCAAGCGACTTGATTGGTTATGTGAGCCGTGTCAGCGGAAAGGCTGAGTTTGTGGCAGGAGAATTCTTGAAATTTATCGCCAAAGCATGGGAAGATACTGAAACGCCATACTTCTTGTGCTTGGACGAGATGAACCTTGCACCTGTAGAGCAATACTTTGCAGAATATTTGAGTGTGATAGAGTCTCGCAAGAGTCATGAAGATGGAATAGTGACAACCGACCCTATTATTTATCCAGAATACGAGTCTGAACGCAACAAAGAAACAGAAGAGCTTGTGCCAAAACTATGGTACAAAAATCTTGTAAATGAACTTCTTGCTGACTGCCCACCAGAAAAGGCTTTTGCTTTAAACAAACAATTTATCAATGATGGAATCAGCATCCCTCAAAACCTCATAGTCGTAGGAACGGTGAATATGGACGAGACAACATTCTCGTTCTCTCGCAAGGTACTCGATCGTGCCATGACTATCGAAGTGAACGAGGTGGACTTGCACGGCGGTCTGACCAAACGTCACGAAAGCATTGGCAAGTTGAGTAATGCTGAGCTTGTCGGCTCTGCAGTGGAAGGCGTGGATGTTTACAACGACTATACCGATGTTTGCGACAATGCACTTGGCTATCTGCAAAAGGTAAATGACATATTGGAAGGTACTCCATTCAAGGTGGCTTACCGCACCCGTAACGAGTTCCTGCTCTATGTGGTGAACAACTTGCCGTATTGCAAAGACGAAAACGGCAATGATTTGGAGCAAGGCTGTGTCATAGCTCGTGCCTTGGACGAGATTACCAGCATGAAAGTATTATCGCGCATTGAGGGTGACGACACGAAGGTTAGCGACGAACTACTTAACAATTTAAGCAAAGCTATCGAGGACGGACTGAAGACTGTGTCGGGAGAGGAGTATACTGTAAAATCCATATCTTTGGCGAAACTGAAGGAGATGAAAGCCAAACTCGTTTCGGGATATACAAGTTTTTGGAGCTAAAAAGCAATACGGATGGAACTATTGACGATTGAGCATAAAGACTTTACGATGATTGTCGAATGCACGAAGTTCGACGGCATTTGGAACAAGGCTAAGAGTAACGTGGGCGAGGACAAACTCTACTCCACTTACTCTTGGTCGGAAGGTGTCGTGTCTGTTAAGCGTACATTGGATGCCGACTATGAAATAGACATTGAGCAAGGTGTTCCTGCTCCCGCCACATTCTTCGACAATGCCGACTATCCCATCTGGATAGAGTTCAAAGACTATGTGAAAGACGCTCAGTTTGGTTCCATCCTGCAAAATGACAACGACCGCTTCTCCTTTCGTCGTCACATTTTGGCTGGTTTCATCAACTACAAGAACGAGATAGGACGAAGCGAGATACAGATTATATATAAGGTAGACAAAGAGACAAGGGCATTCCGTTTCGGTTTTGAAGTTCTGAGTACGAAGCTCGACTATCACGAACATTGGCGCACAATCGTGGAGGATATAGAGCGAGAATACCGCATGTTGTCGTTGGACTATATGCGTCGCACGTTTCATGGTTTCTCGCCCGACCAAAACGGCGAGCATCCCGATATAGTCTGGTGGAGCGTGTTTGAGGGAGAACAACAGAAATTCATAAAAGCCTGCAAAAGCATCATTGACCGACCTCGCCACAGGCTTCACGGTGAGGAGGTGTATCTGAGAGCGGACAAACTGAAGCAAACTCCCCATAACATAGAGAACAGATTGGCAGAACACCGCAAGGAACCTGCATACCTCTATCGAGTGGAGCAACATATACTATCTAACGACACGCAAGAGAACCGCTTCCTGAAGTTTGCACTTCATCAGATAAGCAAGCGGTATGAGGATCTGCGCCAACGCATTGAGGCGGTAAAGACAGCTTCAGGTACGATGAAGGCTGCCATGCTTGCAACCTCGGAAACATTGAAACGGCTGCAACATCATCCCTTCTTCAGAACAATAGGAAGGTTCAAGGGAATAAGCCAAGAGAGCATGGTGCTGCAAAAGGCAACGGGCTACAGCCAAGTATACCGTACATGGAACTTGCTCAGAAGAGCCTATTCGCTGAATGACGGTTTGTATCGCTTGCAGACGAAGGATATAGCAACGCTCTATGAGATATGGTGTTTCATTGAGGTGAGCCATATTGTAAAGGCACAATTGCATCTTGACGATGAAGACGTGGAACATCGCAACCGTATGGAGATGAACGGCATCTTCTCTTGGGAGCTTGGCAAAGGCGAGCATTCACGCATATTGTTCCGCAAGGATGGCGTGGAGCTGGCAGAATTGGTATATAACCCAAAGAATGCCGACAAGGAAAACGACAATGTAGGCATGAAAGACTTGGTTGTGCCCACAGTGCCGCAGAAACCAGACATCGTGTTGCAACTCACCAAGAACGACTTGCAGCAAGGCATGAAGATGACCTATCTCTTTGATGCGAAATACCGTATAGATGGCAAAGACAAGGGCGTGGACGTACCGCCGGAGGATGCCATCAATCAGATGCACCGCTATCGTGACGCCATATACTACAAAGACTATGACGCTAATGCGTTGAAAAAAGAGGTCATTGGCGGTTACATTCTCTTCCCTGGTGACGGTGAGCCGAATGATGTGGCTGTGTCGAAGTTCTATAAAACCATCAAGGAAGTGAATATCGGTGCCTTCCCTCTTCGTCCTAAGGATGTAGAGAACAGAAAACTTTTGGAGAATTTCATTGATGAACTTATACATACCAAATCATACGAGACCATTGCTCATGTCATACCGCAAAAGGGTGCGTATGTTGAGGTGGGCAACCGTGTACTTATTGGATTGGTGAAAGAAGACAATAGGCTGTTTCAAGCATTTATGGACGGAACTGCGACCTTGTATTATTCAGGAAAACAATTCCCAACAACCATCGCCTTGCAAGATCTTCACTTCTTCATGCCATACATCAAAGGAAAAGGAATACGTGATGTGTATGAGATTGTCAAGGTGCGGACTATCACGGGCAAAGAGGCAAAACAAACGGATGAAGACGATGCCGACAGCAAGGCTCTCCGCCTGGCTTTCGAACTTCGGTATGTCCGCAAGCAATATGCAGAATTCCAACCGATAGATACAACAAAGATGATTGGTTACACGTTTGTAGACACGACTTTTGACAAGTTGGATGAATGTGTGATAATAGATAAATTATAAGAATATGGTTATAAACTCAATTACAATAGAAAATGTTAAAGGAATTGAACGCTTAGAGATAAAGCAAACAATTCAACCTAACAGGCCAAACATACTTGTTGCTCCCAATGGATTTGGTAAGAGTTCTATCGCCATTGCCATTGCTCGCCCGTAGGTGTAACCTATAGTTGCCAGGCGGGAGATTAGAGAAGCCAACTGTATTGTTTATTGAATAGTTCCAGTGGCCATCAAACCCCTCAAGCAAATACGAATAGTCCGTGCTTTTTGCATTACAAAAGTCCAGTGTAGTTAGGAAGAGAGTGAAACTGCGCTGATTAGGATGTATCATGATGGTGTCAACGTCCCCCAAAGGATGGCAGAACTCCTCTGTCATATATTGTATAGCTGATATGAAAATGGGTTGCTTATTAATTGTTTCATGGGAATTGCCAAATACCACCAAACCTCTCTCCGTTCCAGCTACAACTTTATTCCTATAAATAATGGGCTTGGCCTCGCTGAAATATCTCAAACTTCCAAAGTGATGCTCGTCGTAGATACTATATTGATGAGTTCTCAGGGAAAACTTGGCGAGACAATCCTCCGAGAAGATCCAAATATTATCGTCCAAGAGGATGGATGTGCAGATGAGACTTGCTTGTTTGTGGCGGGTAATCCTATATTCTTTTATGTCCTCATCTCTTGTGGGGAGCTTGTTTGAAGAAAGTTCACAGATGCCCAAACCATATACGGCAGCATAGAGTGACGAGCCCTTCTCCTCTAAACTCATGACGTCCCGCCCTTTCATCGAGTGCCATAGTTTATTCCCTTTCAGCATGATGAGTCCGTCACTTGTTCCTGCCACTATTGTGCCATTAGCAAGCCGAATCATTGCCCTTACCTTCATTGCATTGCCCGAAGGATAACCCTCGTTACCACGGGAAAAAATCCCATCAAAGCGTGTTATTCCTCCTCCCCACGTGCCAATATAGTATCCCTCCCCATTTTCAACAATGCAATATATGTCGTTCAAAGAGATAGATTTTGCATTTGCCTTATTATGCACAAAGTGCTTAATATGTAACGGATTTCTTTCCTGACTCTTCTCCCTATGGTAAGAGGATGAAGGTGTGAGCACAAAAAGACCATCGCCCTTCGTTCCTATCAATATCCTTCCTTTGGAGTCGGAATACATGCAATAGATAGCGGCATTCGCAAACTTCACCTTGCTATCAGAGTATGAGCCATCAGGTTTAACATATTTCCCTGCTACGTAAAGCGTGCTATCCTTGCTTCCAACCCATAATCGGCCATTCTTATCCACCATCATGGCTCGAATATTGGCACCCATAGCATCATCAAGGTCTGTCAAAATCTTCTTAGAGGTGTACGTCTTGCCCAAGGAATGGGGTGTGATAAACCACACCTCGCCTTTCCTATCCATGTAGCATGAGCGTACCTCCGGTATGGCCGAAGAGATTTCCTTGGGAATGTCGATGCTTTTCATCCTCGAAAACACCTTGCCATTTGGCCACCCAATCATCGTTAGACTCTTTCTCCCCGTAAATCGACATTTACGTGGGTTAAACTCATAGATCACACCGTTGCTGGTCTGGCAATAAATCATGCCATTTTCACTAAGACGTATTCGCCATATTTTGTTGGAACTATGGTGTGATGAGGAAATATAGAATGTTTCAAAGGTATATCCGTCATATCTTATCAGCCCATTCCATGACGAAATCCAGATGTAACCATGACGATCTTCTACCAACTCATGGAACCGATTCTGAGTTAATCCATCATCAATCGAGAATTCCTTAACCTTGGTAAAAGAGTCTTGTCGCTGAGCCGTAACATTGAGGGAAAATGCGACGAGCAAAGCCAGTACGTATGTAACTTTGCGCATAGATTAGTTTTTATTTGTCTTCAAAATTATAAAAACATCCCTAGTAATTCAAATATTTAATCGTTAATGTCAATAATAATCAGCGGAAATGAAATATTTGACCTAATCGACGATTTTTTTTATTACTAAAACTATAAAAATCTTTACTTTTGCATAAATCAATGACCAAAAACAATAATAATGAAACGCTTTTTTATTACAGCTTGTGCCCTAGCTGTGGCTTGGGGTGCCATGGCCGGAAACGACCTCAGACTATGGTACAACACTCCGGCAAACAACTGGAATGACGCCCTGCCTTTCGGCAACGGACGCATCGCCACAATGGTTTATGGCAATCCTCAGAACGAGGAATACCAATTAAACGAAGAGACGATATCCAAAGGCTCACCCTACGACAACTACAATCCTGAGGCACTTCAGTATCTCGACGAGGTGAGGAAGCTCGTTTTCGCCGGAATGAGCGACTCCGCACAGAAAGTATGTGACGCGCATTTCATCAGTACGAAGGAGTTAGGACGTGGAGGAGCGTATCAGACCGCCGGGAGTCTGCACATCGATTATACGGACCACAAAAATCCTATCAATCTTTGTCGAGAACTCAATATCTCCAATGCGACGAGCCTTGTAAGTTATAAAGTGAAAGGGGTGACATACAAGGAAGAGGCCTTCACTTCCCTCGCCGACCAGTTGCTCGTCATCCGCCTATCTGCGTCAAAAAAGGGAAAACTTAACTTCGATGCATCGTTCTCCTATCCCGACAACCTAGCGAATATCTCTGCAAAGGGTAACACGCTGACCATGAACGGTACGACCCAGGACGCAGCTCCTACCGTACCAGGAAGTGTCAACTATCTCGTGAAGGCAAACCTCCAGAACACCGATGGAAAGATCACAACCAAAGGCACATCGCTAAGCGTCAGAGGAGCCACATCAGTGGTTATTTATATCGCTATGGCCACTAACTTTGTGAACTATAAAGACATCTCGGGCTCTCCACAAAATCGAGTTGAGCAATATATGCAGGCGGCAGGCGATTTCGACACAATGCACTCTCGCCACACTAAACTATACAAGGCACAGTTCGAGCGGGTCAAACTTAATCTCGGAGAAGATCTCTTTCCAAAGAAGACAACGGAAGAACGCATTCGCGACTTCCACAATGTCACCGACAACTATCTGATTTCATTGTATTATCAGTTCGGGCGTTACCTTCTCATCTCCTCTTCCCAACCAGGATGTCAGCCTGCCAACCTACAAGGAAAGTGGAATGCAAAACTCAACCCAGCATGGATGAGCCGTTACACGGTAAACATCAACACCGAGATGAACTATTGGCCGGCTGAGCCTACGGCTCTTCCCGAGATGGCCGAGCCATTGTTCAAGATGATCTCAGAGCTTACCGAACATGGAAGCATCACCGCACGTAAGATGTATGGTTGCAGGGGATGGGTGAGCCATCACAACACCGACCTATGGCGCATGACAGGAGCCGTCGATCATGCCTATAGTGGCCAGTGGCCCATGTCGGGTGCATGGTTCTGCCAGCACTTATGGAACCACTATCTGTATAACGGTGACAAAAACTTTCTTGCCAATGCATACGATATGATGCGCGGAGCAGCAATGTTCTTCGTGGATTTCCTGACTACTGACCCACGCACTGGGTATAAGGTGGTATGCCCTTCGGTATCGCCTGAGAACGCTCCCAACCGCAAGCCGCGGGCCAATGTATATGCAGGTATAACAATGGACAACGAGTTGCTTGCCGACCTATTTACAAATACCGCCGAAGCTGCTCGTGTGCTGGGCAAGGATAGTGCATTTGCGGACACGCTGCTCACCCTACGTGCTCAACTTTCCCCATTGCAGGTGGGTAAGCACGGACAATTGCAAGAGTGGTTTGAGGATTGGGACAACCCTAATGACCACCACCGTCATGTATCCCATCTTTGGGCACTCTATCCAGGCACTGAGATTTCTCCTTATCGCTCGCCCGAAGCATTCAACGGAGTGAAGACATCGCTCATTCAGCGCGGCGACCCATCCACGGGATGGAGCATGGGATGGAAGGTTTGTTTGTGGGCAAGATGTCTCGACGGCAATCATGCCTATAAGCTAATCCGCAATCAGCTCACTCTTGTTCCCGACACAATAGAGAAAGGACAAGGTGGCGGAACATACCCAAATATGTTCGACGCTCATCCTCCCTTCCAAATAGATGGTAACTTCGGTTGCGTGGCAGGCATCACCGAGATGCTACTTCAGAGTCATGACGGTTTTGTCAACATCCTACCTGCTTTGCCCGATGCATGGGCCAACGGAGAGGTGTCTGGTCTGAGAACAACTGGAGGATTTGTCATTGATTATATGGCATGGAAGAACGGGCGCATCACATCGCTCAACATTCGTTCCACTATCGGAGGAAATCTACGTCTTAGAATACCGCAACCGCTCAACGACACACATCTGCTCACCGCAAACGGAGAGAACCCGAACCCTCTCTTCTCTACCTACACGATGCCTTGCAAAACTTCGTCAACCGCTGACAAGAACGTGGATTTACGCCCCACCTGGCTTTACGACATCGAGACTAAACCTAATGAAGTTATAGAAATAATTTAGTGATAGTAAGAAATGGAAAAGACATTGAGACAAGTATTATTTGCCATTTTGTTGTTTGCTGCTACCTTGGCACAAGCAGAGAACTACCCTTATCGGGCAGACTATCTTTGGACCACAATTCCCGACCATCCCTCATGGCTCTATAAGACAGGTGAGAACGCAAAGATAGAGGTGACATTTCTGAAATATGGCATTCCAAGAGATGCCCTTGTCAGCTATGAGATAGGCAATGACATGCTGGCTTCCGACAAGACGGGTAGCGTTAAGTTGAAAGATGGTCGGGGAATCATAAATATGGGTTCGCGTCGTACGCCCGGTTTCCGTGACCTTCGCCTTCGCACAACAATCGATGGTGTGAACTATGAGCATCATATCAAGGTAGGCTTCTCTGTCGATAAGATAGAGCCATACACAGCTATGCCCTCCGATTTTGATAGCTTCTGGAAAAGCAATATCGATGAGATGCATCGAAGACCGCTCAGCTATACCAAGGACTATGTTTCTGAATATAGCACCAACAAAATGGACTGCTATCTCGTGAAAATGCTCGTTGACCAAAAGGGACACTCCATCTATGCCTATCTGTTTTATCCCAAGGGTGCCAAAGCGCATAGCTGCCCTGTGGTCTTATGCCCTCCAGGTGCAGGAGTGAAGACCATCAAGGAGCCCCTGCTTCATAGGTATTATGCAGAGAGTGGTTGCATACGCATGGAGATGGAGATACATGGCCTAGACCCGCGCTTGTCTCAGTCCACATTTGACGATTTGTCAAGGGCATATGGCAGCTACCTCAATTTCAATCTGGCGGACCGAGACCAGTATTACATGAAACATGTTTATCTTTCTCTCATACGCGCTATCGACCTATTGACATCATTGCCCGAATGGGATGGTAAAAATGTGGCCGTACAAGGAGGGAGCCAGGGTGGTGCCTTGTCCATAGTAGCCGCCGGTCTCGACCCACGGGTTACGCTATGTTGTGCCAACCATCCAGCTCTAGCCGATATGGCGGGATATGTGGAGAAAGGACGAACGGGTGGCTATCCGCATTTCAATCACGGTGAAAATATGTTCACCGATGCTAATGTGAAGACGATGGCTTATTATGACGTGGTCAATTTCGCGAGACGGGTGAAATGCAAGACACGCATGACGTGGGGATATAACGACATTACCTGTCCGCCGACCACAAGCTATGCGGTGTGGAATGTGCTGACATGTCCGAAGGAATCGCTCATCACCCCAATCAATGAGCACTGGACTAGTGAGGCTACCGAGCGGGGGCATTGCACATGGATAATGAACAATCTCTTGAAGTAAAATCATAAAGAATATTTTTATTTCAATTCGATGTATGAAAAAGACTTTATTCTCCTTACTAGCTTTGCTACTCAGTATGTCAGCATTAGGGCAGAATCCCTATCTACCACTATGGGAGTATATCCCCGATGGCGAGCCATATATCTTTGAAGACCCCGACCGGCCAGGGCATCAGCGCGTGTATGTCTATGGATCACACGATATGCTCGTGGATACATATTGTGGTCTGGATCAGGTGGTGTGGTCGGCTCCGGTGGAGGATTTACACCAGTGGCGCTACGACGGCGTCGTGTTCGAAAGTCGCTACACCAAGGATGGATACCTGCTCAATCGTGATGGAAAAGCCGACCTTCTCTATGCTCCCGACATCGTAGAGATGAAGGAGAATGGTAGAAAAGTATATTACTTCACGCCCAACAACCAAGCTGAGGGGCGTAAGAACATGATTTGCAAAGGCTATCGACCAGATGGCCCTTTCGAGGTTTGTAACTGGAACACTGACGGACGCACAACCTATGGCCTCTTCAGTTTCGACCCCGCTATTTTCCAAGACGATGATGGCCGAGTATATGGTTATTGGGGATTCATGCAAAGCAATGGTGCCGAGCTTGACCCTACGACGATGTGTACCGTGAAGCCTGGTACAGAGGTTAAGAAGGGCATGATTTCGAACAAAGACGAGGCTGGAGACTTTAGATTCTATGAGGCTTCGTCTATGCGCAAGATACTGGGTAAGTATGTATTCATCTATAGCCGTACAACTGCTCCTGGCGAGTTTGGGTTGTACGCCTCAAACTATACTCTTGCTTATGCTTATAGTGACAAGCCATTAGGTCCTTGGACCTATGGCGGAACACTTATCGATGGTCGTGCGCGAGGCAAGGACGAGAAAGGTAATGTCATTCCTACGGCGGTACCCTATGGCAACACGCATGGTAGTTTGTTGGAAATCAACGGCCAATGGTATGTCTTCTATCATCGTCAGACAGGCGACAACGAGTTTCAACGTCAGGCAATGGTTGCTCCTGTTAGCGTATCGCTCAAAGATGGCAAACTACTCATCAGTGAGGGCGAATATACCAGCGAAGGCTTCTGCCTGAATGGTCTGAATCCATTCGACCTTACGCCTGCCGGATTGGCCTGCTATCTCACTGGCCCAACTCTGTTACCTCATCAATTTCCCAACCATGCCCATAGCGGTTCATACATCAAGGCCACCCGAATTGGGGACAATGGTCGCGATGGCGCATATAGTCTGCATGCTCATCACTCACCAGTGGCGTTCAACACGGATGGTTCAGTAGTAGGATATAAATACTTCAACATGACCGAGCTGGGCAAGCGCAATGAAGCCACGTTGCGTATGCACCTTAATCCGGAAGGTGTGGCGGGTGAAATCGTCTTCATGCTCGATTGTCCATGGGAAAGTCAGGGCGGTAAGGAGATGGGTCGATTGACTTTGAAAGGTAATCCCTCCGAGAACAAATTCCTTCAAATGAAATCACCAAGCGGAGATTTCTACGAGGCCGACATACCCATCAGTGGTCTGAAGAAACTCAAGGGCAAACACTCTCTCTACCTGCTTTTCCATAGTGAAACCAAGGGAAAGAGTCTCTGTGAACTTTATGATTTCAGATTCATCCAATAATCTGGTAAGATGGTAGAATTCAAAGGCACAAGATTCTAATAAGGAGTATTTTCAATAACCTATTTGGAAAGCAGAAGCCACTCAAGCTCTCACTATTCAAAAACCTCCCCCTACACTCGGCATAGAGTGGCAGGGGGAGGTTTTTGTTTTTTCACTTCATACATTTGGAAAAATTCGTTCATGAAAAATATATTTTCACTTCATTGAAAATTATAAAAAGTAGGCGTAATGGACATTTGGTAGGCTGAAACATGGTTCATATGTCCATTACCGCCCAAGTACAACAAAAGAATGTTACCATTGAAAAGAAAACACATAAACTCAATGAAATTCAAAAGGAGTTTAGAGAAAGTAGTTGGAAAAGTATGAAACATAAAATCTATTCGAAAGAACACAAGCGAAAATCTGAATTTAAAAACGGTGCGTTCAAGGTTGAAAATGACCCGACAGAGGAAACGAAGCTCATACTTACAGTAAATCGGCAAACAATCAGTGACAGATTTAAGGAGCTGATTCCCTGGATGCTTTTTGGAAGAAACTAAAGAAGTCCGATGCTGTCATCAAGGCCGTTGCTACAGATTTATCTCCGGCTTTTGTTTCGGCTGTCATGGCGAATATACCTGCAGCAACCCTGGTATTTGATCACTTTCATGTAGTCAAACTCATGAATGATGCTTTGGATGAAATACGTAGAAGTGTTTATAGGGAGGAAAGGGATCTGAATAAACGAAAAGTGTTTAAAGGAACTAGATGGTTATTGCTATGCAATGGCAAAGACATCTTTGATAACCAATTCAAGTCCAGACTTGATGATGCCTTGAAGCTGAATGAACCCTTGATGAAAGCATACTATCTGAAAGAAAGTTGGAAGGAAATATGGACACAAGTAAATAAAGAGCGAGCTATCAAAGAATTGGACGCTTGGATAGAACAGGCATATCAAGCCAAAATCCCAAAACTTACAACCTTTGCAAATACACTAAAAGCCCATAATTGGGGAGTGTTAGCATGGTATGATTATCATATATCAACAGGAAGATTGGAAGGTATTGATAACAAAATCAAAACAATGAAAAGACAAGCATATGGATATAGAGATCAAAGGTTCTTTGGACTTGAAATTTTGGCAATGAATGAGAAAAAACTACGCATTTGTCGGATGAAACATAAATGAAACAATTCAAAACACATTTGAATCAAACAGAAAAGCATTTCTAGTACTTATTGCCTAATATTGCAAATGGAATTTTACATTAAACTAAACCGGAGATCGTATTTCAAACTTTACCGATCGTTATACATCAAACTATACTGATTATTAGACATCAAATTGATCTAACCGGATTTAACTAACATTTATTCTATAACTAATTATTAAAAGTATGAGGAACTTTAAATCTCCAAACAAGCCTTTGACGCTTCTGTTCCTTCTTTGCCTGTTCTCTATTGGAGCATGGGCACAAGGCACCGTTAATGGTACAGTAATTGATGAAGCAGGTGATCCTATTATTGGTGCGAGTGTACAAGTGCAGGGCACCAAGACTGGAGCCGTCACTGATTTCAATGGTAATTTCAATGTTCAGGCTGCAAGCAATGCCACATTGACCATCTCTTATGTAGGCTATGTCACAGAAACTGTCAGAGTAAGCGGCCGTAATAATATTAAGGTGACGCTGAAAGAAGATCAGACTACACTGAACGACGTTGTTGTCATCGGTTATGGTGTTCAGAAGAAAAAACTCCTGACTGGAGCAACTGTCCAGGTCAAGGGTGAGGACATTGCAAAGCTCTCTACAACTGATGTTTTTACAGCACTGCAGGGCCAAACTCCTGGTGTGATGATCATGCAGAACAGTGGTCAGGCTGGTGAGGGTTACAAGGTTAACATCCGTGGTATCGGTACTACAGGTAATTCTGACCCATTATACGTTATTGATGGTGTTGCTGGCGGTAGCCTCAACGACCTGAACCCTTCTGACATCGAGTCTATCGACGTTTTGAAGGACGCTGCATCTGCAGCTATCTATGGTGCTCGTGCTGCAAATGGTGTCATCCTCGTAACAACACATCAAGGTAGATCTGGCAAGATCCAAGTGAACTACGATGGTTACGTAGGCGCACAGTATCTACTAAAAGCTCCTGATCAGCTCAATGCACAGGAATACATCTACAGCCGTAAGCTCCGTTCCTTCAATGGTGGTGCAGACATTCCTGACTGGAAGGGCAAGCTTCCTACTGCTATCTACGACCAGCTCTTCGATGCTGATGGCAATATGCTGGAAAACGGTTGGGCAGGTACCGACTGGATCGACGAGTCATATCATGAGGGCGCTATGACTACAAACCACTCTATCAGTATGGTAGGTGGTACCGATGTTTCTAAGTTCAACCTCGGTTTTGCTTACACCAAGCAGGATGGTATCCTCGGTGGTGAGACACAGTCTCAGTTCGACCGTTACAACTTCCGCATCAACTCTTCACATGCTATCCTTACTTCAAAGAATAAGAAGTATAACGTGATCACTATTGGTGAGAATCTGAATGTCAACCGTCATATGCGCCGTGGTATCTCACAGGGCAACATGTACTCGAACAACGTACACGACCTCTTGAACGCTAACCCACTGCTTCCTGTATATACAGAGGATGGCAAGTACTATACCAATGCTGAGATGGCAGCTGATGGTTGGACCCTCGGTTCTGCTGTTAACCCAATGGCCATCGCTGCTACAACAAGTCAGGGCTTAAACGCTAGCAACAACTGGAATGTGAATGCTACTGCATTCCTCGAGATCCAGCCTATCCAGCACCTGATCCTCAGATCACAGTTCGGCTATCGTTTCGGCTTCAGTTCTTATCGTGCTATGACTAGAATCCACGCTTCTGGTACAAACGTTGCTGACCAGGACAATGCATCTCAGTCAACCAATATGTGGTCACGCATCACATGGGAAAACACTGCAACTTATACCTTCGACATCAACAAGCACAACATCAACATCGTTGCTGGTCAGTCTATAGAGAAGAACACCTATGGTGAGAACCTCAATGCATCTGGCAGCAACCTGCTGTTCGGTGACAGCTGGGATCACGCTTTCGTAAGCAACGCTCAGATCAAGAAGCTCGCTGATGTTTCTGTTGGCGGTACTCCTACTGGTGACAACTCACTCGCTTCTTTCTTCGGTCGTGTCAACTACAACTACGCTGAAAAGTACATGCTGCAGGCTACTGTACGTACCGATGGTTCTTCTAACTTCGCTAGCGGTCATCGCTGGGGTGTCTTCCCTTCAGCATCTGCAGGTTGGGTTGTTACCAATGAAAGTTTTATGGAAGGCACAAAGAGTTGGATGGACTTCTTGAAGCTCCGTGCTTCTTGGGGTCAGAATGGTAACTGTAATATCCCTAACTTCCAGTACCTCACTCAGGTAGGATTCTCTACTGCTAACAGCTACTTCTTCGGTGTGGGCAACCATGAGGAGGCTACCACTGGTGGTTCATTCAACGTGCTGGGTAACCCTGAGCTGACTTGGGAGACATCTGAGCAGATCGACCTCGGTATTGACGCTCGATTCCTCAACAGCCGTCTCGGCGTTGCTTTCGATTGGTACAAGAAGTCTACTAAAGACTGGTTGGTAAGTGCTCCTATCCTCGGTGTATACGGTATTGGTGCTCCATATATTAATGGTGGTGACGTAGAGAATACTGGTTTTGAGTCTGCAGTAACTTGGAACGATAAGTTCAGCAATGGTCTCCGTTACGGTGTTTCTGCAAACATGACCTACAACAAGAACAAGGTTACCAAGCTGGCAAATGCTGAGGGTATCATCCATGGTCCAGGTGCTGTATGGCATCAGCTCGAGGGTGAGATTTATCGTGCACAGGTAGGTGAGCCAATCGGCTTCTTCTATGGTTTCAAGACTGACGGCGTATTCCAGAATGGTGCTGAGATTGCTGCATTCTCGCAGAAAACTCAGGACCAGATTCACGGTGGCAACGATAAGCTGCGCCCTGGTGACCTTCGCTATGTAGACGTGAATGGTAATGGTTATATCGACGGCAACGACCGTACCAACATCGGTGATCCTCATCCAGACGTTACCGTTGGTTTCAACGCAAACATTGCTTATAAGGGCTTCGACTTCTCAATCACTGGTAACGGTGCATTCGGACAGCAGATCCTCCGCACTTGGGCTAACCAGGACTTCCTGGAGCAGAACCCCAACAAGAAGATCATTTACGGTTCTTGGAAGGGTGAAGGCTCTAGCGACAAGCTCCCTATCTTCGATGGCTTCGATACTCCTAACTGGAAGTACATGTCATCTGCAATGCTCGAGGATGGTAACTACTTCCGCATCTCTAACGTAACTCTTGGTTACGACTTCAAGCAGGTTTGGAAGACTTGTCCACTGTCTCAGCTCCGTCTGTATTTTGCAATCAACAACCTTTACACATTCACTAACTATTCAGGCATGGATCCTGAGGTTGGTTCAAGTGGTGGTAACGACGCTTGGGCAGCAGGTATCGACACTGGCGTATACCCTACCCCACGTACCTTCTTGGTTGGTGTAAACATTAAGTTCTAATATCACATCTAGCAAAATAAAGAAATTATGAAAAAGATATTTATAATTGCTGCTGCAGCATTGCTTACCTTTACCTCTTGCGAGTCTTTCCTTGATTCACAAGACTACACAGGTAAGAACAGTACTAACTTCCCATCTACCAATGAGGATGTTGACAAGATGGTTGCAGCCGTATACAACTCATGCTTCTATGGTCCTTTCCAGGGCAACAACTTGGAGCAATACTTCTCTGTAGCTAATATTATGTCTGACGACATGTTTGGTGGTGCCGGCCTTGGTGACCCTTGGTGGCAGGCTCTCGACAAACTCATGTACGCCCAGACCAACCAGATGCAGGACCTCTGGACCTATGCATACGAGACCATCGCACGTGCCAACGCTGCACTGGGTGTTATCGACAACATCGCTGACTCGCTGACTCGCAACCAGACTAAGGGTGAGCTGCTCTTCATGCGTGCGTACAGTTATTATAACCTCGTGCTGATGTTCAACAATGTACCTTTCATTCAGAAGGCACCAGAGACTGTAGCAGAGGCTCAGACCGCACCTGCACAGGTTGAGGGTAAGGAAATCTTCAAGCACATTGCTGATGATATCTACGAGGCTACCTCTATCATGCCTTCTTACAAGTATGATGGCTGGCAGAAGCTTCCATTTGGTAAGGTGACACGCTGGGCTGCTGAGGCTTTCCTCGGCCGTGCGTACCTCTTCTATACAGGTTTCTATGGCGAGTCTGCTTGGCCTAAGACCGACGGCAGCACCATCGACAAGAGCTATGTATCAGCTGCTCTAAAGGATTGTATCGACAATTCTGGTCACGACCTGCTCCCTGACTATCGCTCTCTCTGGGCATATTCTAATCAGTACACCGCTAAGGATTACGACTATGTTAAGGATATGATCGACGCTGGTACATGCTATCAGGAGGGTAACAAGGAAGTTCTCCTTGCCATCAACTTCCAGTATCAGTCTGCATGGTCAAATCAACTTCACCTGACCAACCAGTACGGTCTGTTCTTCGGTATCCGCGCTGATGGTAACAACCAGGACGATGCTCGCTACCATGTAGGTACTCCTACTTCCGTTTATCCATTCAGCATAGGTTGGGGTTGCGGTACTGTAGCTACAAACCTCGTCAACGACTGGAAGCAGGCTGAGCCAGACGACCCACGTCGTGATGCTTCTATCATCGACATGAGCAAGACTGCGCTCGATCCAGGTACATTCTCTGACGCTGTTGAGCTGACCATGTATCATCAGAAGAAGATTACATCTGTTCGTTCTTCAGGCGGTACCAACTATTCTTGGTCTATCGACGCAATGGGCTCATCCGGTAGCGGTAACTACCAGGCTTCTAACTGTACTCCTCTCACCATCTTCCGTTTTGCTGACGTGCTCTTGATGTACTCAGAGTTGGAGAAGGATGCTACAACATTGAATCGCGTACGTGCACGTGTTGGTCTGCCAGCAGTAGCCTATTCTGAGCAGGCTCTACGCAATGAGCGCCGTTGGGAGCTTGCCTTCGAGGGTAGCCGTTGGGATGACCTTCGTCGTTGGGGCATCGCAGCTGATGCACTGTCAAAGCAGACCGGTTCTGTGATGTACAACCAGGGCCAGAAGGTGAACATGACCTACAATAACTATGCAGCTCGTTACAATGCAACTGAGGGCTTCTATCGTATTCCAAAATCACAGATCGACCTGTCTGGTGGCACATACAAGCAGAACGCTGGCTGGGAGGACGATGCAGCTAATCAGTTCGCAGGTTATTAATCGACTTAAATTGAAAGAATATGAAAAAGATATTATATTTAATTGCAGTAGCATTCTCGCTCACATTCACTGCTTGTGATCCTGTAGAGGATTTCACTGAAAATACCGCTGAGAATTTCACTGCTGATCAGATTGATGCCACATTGGAGCAGGAGAATGGCGACAACCTCGTCAAGGTGACCGTCCACACTCACGGTACTGCTCAGATCTCTAATGGCAAGCAGACCATCAAGGCCAACTATGCTGACCTCATCATGCGTGAGATGGGTGCCAACACCGTTTATATCTCTATGATGAATGCTAAGGGTGACACCGTAACAAAGGAATATCCTATTACTGTTACTCAGATGACTCACGCTCTTCCTGTCCTCGAGACTATTGTATGGCAGGGCGAGCTGTCTTGCGGTGGCTGGGATGGCTCAAGTCTCCGCTTCAGCAGCACCGAGGGTAAGCTTCCTACTCTGAGCGACGCCACTTACGACTGGATGGTCGGCAAGAAGATGTGTCTCGATATTAAGGAAGTCAATGGCGACGGTACTACAATTCGTGTAACCAACGGTTGGTGGGCAAAGGAATACGTATCTGACACCCCTGTTCATGCAGGCGATAAGTTCGTATTCGAGTTTACTCAGGAGATGGCCAACGAATGTAAGAAGGGTGGCGATGGCAAGGACCTCTTGTTCGTAAGTAACAATGGTCTGACCATCACCAAGTTCTACTTTGAACTCTAACTCATGCTTTTGATAAGTCCATTTGACCTGTTCATTTGGATATCCTGTTAGTTAGCAGCTCTGCCGGTGTATGGTAGGGCTGCTTTTCCATATCTCTTCTTGCGATCCTTCGGCGCCCAGGCGTTTCGCAGAGTCTCACTTATGACAAACCTCCAGTTCTACTGTTGCATGAAAATAGTCCTTGTCTTATTTTCGCTTAGATCTTACTAAATCATACTACTGTAACAAAGGACAAAAACAAACAAAGTATCACAAACTGAACAGAAGCATTGCATGTTCGTCATGTGCTCGCTGAGCAAAAAAAAAACTACAGAACTCTGTAACTCCTTGATTTTCGGCGTAGCGGGGGTGTACCACGACCCAAAAACCTCCGGAGACGCATTCTGCAAATAGAGAAGGGAGTGGTTTTGAAGCCACTCCCTTTGTTACTCTAGTATGTTTGGTCTACAATAGACGCATCTATCTCTTATCCAAAAAACCCTTGATGTCTTTATCAAAATCGGAGTTAATCTGCTGAGTTTTATTGAATATTTCATATTCACTCTCAGCTTTAGCGTCGGCTTGTGCCCTTGTGATCCCTTGTTTGGCAATATCTTATATTTACGGAAAGACAGAAACTCATTTACACTACTAGCAAATTGTTTCATGTCAAAAGAATTCTCATTCTCAATCAAATCTTCAATATAATCAAAGTAACCAGTAACGGTACGTTCTAATTTACGAATCTCACCTTCAGAAAGATAGTTCTTTGCAATTTTGCTATCTGATTTTAAAATACGTCCGTCGGGCGAATTCTTCCATGTGGTTAGTCCCATGTGTTCTTTGGTGTGGTCGGCATGAGTAAAGATAATCTTTGCCATTATCGGCAGTATGTGCAAATTTTGCACATACTGAATCTGTAACCAATTCATTCGATTCAAAGATGTTCTTTAAATGTTTGGTAATTACAGTTCTATCCACTCCAAAAAGCTGCGACATTGCCTTCTGTGTGCACCATATCGTTTCATCTTTGACAACTACTTGTACCTTGCCATTGTCATCTGGCATATTATATAATAGAAATTGTAATTCGTTACTCATATTTCTTATTCGTTTAATTTTACCTTTATACCAAGGTTTAGCACCTGCGATACCTTTTCGATTAAGGCTTTCTTCATCAGATTATTACTATGGGTGATTAGTAACCATCCATTACCTAAGTCTTTTTGCGATTTGCCATATTTGGTATCACGTCGGTTAGAGATTACTGGCACCTTGCAGAATTTCAAGTTATACTCCTCCACGACCTGACGCACTTGTGCCACACCTATTTTCTTAACCGTTGCCATCAATGTGTCTACTGCTGTCTTTTCAGCAATTATTGTACCATCGGGAAAGAATACTGCCATATCGCGTGCAGGACCACGGTGTATTTTGTCTTCACCGTCTATACTTTTGGAATCGCGCTGACCATGGGCAACCTCTGGGTCAACAACAATTTCTTTAGCGTCGGGCATATCGGCAGTAAAGTTGCGCTTACGGCTCAGATGCACGCTGATTGGCTGGCCTGGTATATAGTCAACGACCAATACCAACTCTCGTTGCACAGGCTGGAGAGCTGGCTCTATGTTCTTAGTCAATATGGGAAGAATCTCTTTTTTGATGATCTCTTCTTCTATTTCATTAGCCTTTCTTTCAAGGTCTTCATTTACAGGAAGTCCTTCTTTACGGAGGGTTTTTGTTGGACCGATGTCAATTCTACATTTTTGAAAGCTCGAATAAAAATGAGAGGAATTTTCGATGTCCTTAGCATGTCATTATTTACACGGACGCAATTGCCAGACTGGTATTATGTTTGTTTAATTAATACTGATTTTACAAGTTTCTATGTAGATAATTTTATCAACAATACATCTCATTTTCGAATTAATGATGCAAGACAACTACCTATTATTATTCCATCAAAACTATCGCAGTTACATCATATTTTTGATGATGCTGTTTGCGTCAAGAAAGAACTATATTCTTCGACTATTTCAATTGAAATTGCAGAAGAAAAACTGACCTGTATTCAGGAAGAACTAAATGAATTAATCAAAAATTTGTATTCCATATAACTGATTTATATTATTGCTGTCCGATAAAACTGGGAAAATCCTATTTTCCGTCTGTAACTTGCTGTAAATAAGTCTTGCTCTTTTGATTTTCACAATTAGGCCCCCTCATCTCTGGGAAAAGGCTTGGTTGATGATTTT
>Ga0183095_10838_pt2 | contig 29402 bp, 16 predicted proteins | sample BioMet4_FD_130346 | JGI IMG/M metagenome (GOLD analysis project Ga0183095, IMG submission 130346) | Microbial communities from bioreactor (seeded with sewage sludge) at LBNL, California, USA - Biofuel metagenome 4 (v2) (version 3) | ecosystem: Engineered > Bioreactor > Anaerobic > Unclassified ...
GAGCGCGCCGCCGTCGGCCGGGCCGGCGTGGCGGAAATTGGCATCCGTGAGTTCGGCATAGATGTCATAGCTGCCGACGTCCTTCGGCCCGACTGCCTCGCCCCTGCTGTTTTTATAAGTAATCGTGTAGTTCTCGGCGTCAAACGGGCCGGCGCCCGACGCCGCGCTGATCGTCGCGGACTTGATCGTGCCGTCGTATTCCGCCGAGCTGTCAGCAACCGTGAAGGTCACGGGCGCGCGCTGAATGAGGAAGCTGCCGATGGGATTCGTGAGCGTGTAGTTGTCCGCGCCCGCGCCGGACAGCGACGCGGTCAGGGCGTACGCGCCGGCGGGCGTTTTTCCCGCCGTATCGGCGGAGACGCCGTCCCCTGCGGCAAAGCTGCCGTCCGGGAAACGCAGCGTCGGCTTTTTCGGCGTGCCGTCATAGACGGCTGTGCCGTTCTCCCAGATCGCCGTGACGGATTTGCCCGTGACGGTCAGCGTGCCGCCGACGCTCGCGCCGAAGGTGTAGTTCCCAGTGACATCAGTCGTGCCGCGCATGACGCGATAGCTTTGTACCGTATTCGCGCCGACGCCGACGTTCGTCCGGCTGCCCGCGACGACCGCCGTCAGCGTATCGCCCGCGACCAGAACGCCCGGCGTGAAGGTGAAGCCGGCGGCCGTCAGCGGGGCGCCGTCGTAAACCTTCGACCTGCTGTCGGCCGTGACGACGATGGGCGCCGCGATCGGTCTGATCGTAAGCTTGCCCTCTGTGACGGCGATGCTGTAGTTTTCCGCCTTCGTCCCGTCGCTGAGCGTAAAGGCAAAGGTGTTGGCGCCCGTGCCCGCGTCCAGGCGGCTGCCGGTGACGCTGTACACCGCGCCCTCGCCGGACGCGAAGCCGTCGCCGCCCACGGCGACGCCGTGATTCGCGAGCGCCGTGCCGTCGTAGGTCTTGCTGTCCGTCGCGGACGTCAGGGTCACGGCGCGCGGCGAGACGGTCAGCGTATAGCTGCCCTCCGCCTTCTCGTAGTTCGCATTTTCCGCCTTGAGCTTTACGCTGACCGTGCCGGCGTCGGTGATCTGCGGGACATCGGCGCTCCAGGTGGTTCCGCCGTCGGTGCTGTAGCTTATGGCCGTGCCGGCGGCGACGTTCGCCCCGGCCGCCGCGCCGTGGGCCGCGCCGTCGTACTTTGCGCTGTAAGCCGTCCCGGCGACGGTCAGAGTCTTCGCCCTTTCGATGGTGAAGCCGCCGTTCGCGACCGTGACCGTGTAGTTGCCGTTGGCGGTATAGTCCGCCGTGAGAACGCCGGCGTAGGCGCCCGCATTCTCGTCGGTGTTCGTGCGGCGGTACGTCACCGCGCCGAGGTCGCCCTCATGCACGAGGCCCGCCGCCGTGCCGGTGAAGGCCGGATCGGCGTCGCCGTAGGTCTTGGTAGCGCTGTTCACCGTGATCGACGCGGCTTTTTTCGCGACCTCCAGCGTATAGCCGCCCGTCGCGGTCACATAGTTGCTGTTCTCGGCCTTCACGCTGACGGTCAGCTTCCCGACGTTTGTAATCGTCGGAACCGCGGCCGACCACGTTGCTCCGCCGTCGGTGCTGTAGCTGACGGTCGTTCCGGCGGATATGTTCGCTTCGGCCGCCGCGCCGTGGGCCGCGCCGTCATAGGCGCCGGCGTAGTCGGCGCCGGAGACGGTCAGAGTCTTCGCCCTTTCGATGGTGAAGCTGCCGTTCGCGACCGCGACCGTATAGTTGCCGTTGGCGGTATAGTCCGCCGTGAGTACGCCGGCGTAGGCGCCCGCATTCTCGGCGGTATTGGTGCGGCGGTACGTCACCGCGCCGAGATCGCCCTCGTGCACGAGGCCCGTCACCGTGCCGGTGAAGGCCGGATCGGCGTCGCCGTAAGTCTTGGTGGCGCTGTTCACCGTGATCGCCGCCGGCTTCGCGGTGACCGTCAGCGTGCCCTCGGTCCTGGTGATCGTGTAGTTGCCCGCCTTGGTGCCGTTGCTGAGGGTACAGGTAAATGTATTGCTGCTCGTGCCCTTGCCGAGCTGGCTGCCCGTGACGTCGTATGCCGCGCCCTCGCCCGTTACGAAGCCGCTGCCGGTTTCGGTCACAGTGCCGTTCGTGAGCGCCGTGCCGTCGTAGATCTTGCTCCCCGATCCGGAGGTCAGGGTCACAGGGCGCTTGCTGACGGTCAGGGTGCCGTCGACGCCGGCGCCGAAGGTATAGTTGCCGGTGACGTCTGTCTCGCCGCGCATGACCTTATGGCTCGTCACGGTATTCGCGCTGCTGCCCGCGTCGGTCTGTGTGCCGGCAGTGACTGCCGTAAGCTTGTCGCCCGAAATCAGGACGCCGCTTGTAAAGGTATAGCCGCTGTCGGTCAGGGCCGATCCGTCATAGACCTTTGTCCCGCTGTTGGCTGTGATGACAATTTTCGTTGCGATCGCCGTAACCGTCAGCGTGCCCTTTGCGTAACTGAGGCTGTAATCGGCGGTTACGTCCGCTCCGCTGCCGTTTTTGATCGTCACCGCCGTGATGCTGTTGTCCGCAGAGCCGACGTCGGTGATCGTTCCATTGCAGGTGACGCTGAAAATGTTGTCTCCCGCCGCAAGCGCATAGCCCGCCGCGACGGTATTGCTCGTCAGCGCCTTGCCGTTATACGCTCTCGACGCGCTGCCCGCCGTCAGCGTGACGGCTTTGGGTTTGATGGCAAAGGTCCGCGTGACCGAGCCGGAATAGTTGCCCTTGCCGGTGACGGTGATGGTCGCGGTGCCGGCGTGGATGTTGTTGCTGTAGGAAACCGTGTAATCCGTGTTGAGGACAAGCGTCTTGCTCGTCCCGCCCACCGCGATCTTGCTGTCCGTCACGGTGAGGGCCGGTTTCTGCTCCGTGCCGTCATAAGTCGCGGCTTCCGGCTGGGAGACGGCGATGCCGCCGGTGTAAGCCGCGCCGCTGCCGAGGCTCTTCGCGGTGACGGTCAGGCTGCCCTGGTTTTTTGTCAGGGTGTAGCAGTTGTTCGCGCCGCCCTCGGCGAAAACAGTGTCGTTTCCGTGCTTGATGATGACGCCGGTGATCGTGTTCGTCTTGCTGCCGACGTCCGTTATGGATTCGAGTCCATATTCGATGGTGTCGCCCGTGCCGAGTTCCGTGACCGACTTCATGACGCCCTCGAGCGGAGTCCCGTCGTAGACCTTCGTCTGTGTGTCAGAGGTGACGGTAACGGCCAGAGGCGTGATGGTGACGACGTGGTTGGAGGAGTAGTAGGTCTGCCCGCCCGCCGTGATCCTGCAGGTATAGGTGCCGGACTGGGCGACGAAGGTGAGGCCGAGCGTCCGGCCCGTCGCGCCCGCCACTTCCTCCTTATTGCGCAGCCACTGGTAGCCGACCTCGCCGCTCAGGCTGTTCGCCGCGTCGAGCGTGATCGCGCTGCCGTCGTAGACCTTCTGATATTGATACGTCTCTCCGGCGCCCGTCACCGCGCTCCCGATCGGGGTCGACGCGCCGTTTCTCGCGCTCTCGCCGCTGTCCAGACAGTTGGCGGAATTGGAGGAGATCGCCGTCACGGTGAAGCGGTAATACCCCGTCTGGGTAAAATGGCTCGTAAGGTCGACGCTGGTTGCCGCGGTATCGTCCGCCGTGTACGCGAGGGTCCAATCCGCGTCGTCCGAGGAATCGACGGACGCGTGGTAGAGCTTAACCCGGTATTTCACGGTGATGAAGGAGTCGGGGCTGACGCCGTTGTTCTCCTTCGGGCCCTGTACCGCGTTCCACGAGAGCAGGCCGTAGGGCACCGTCGCGGTCGCGCCCATCGTCAGGCCGGCCGGCTCGGCGAGCTTCGCCTTGCCGATCGTGAACGCGGCAGCCGCCGTAAGGTAGGCGTTGTAGTTCATCGTCTGGGCGATCGTCGCCCGGACGTACCAGGTGCCCGCGTTCTTCGGCATGGTGTCTGTCCAGCCGTCTGCCGCGGCGGCGGAGCTGTTGTACTGATAAACAACGCCGCCGTTCTCGGGGTTATTGGTCACACGCGGCTCGTTCCGGCTCTGTCCGTAAGTCCAGCCGGCAAGCTCCGCCGCCGAGATAAACTCCGCCTTTTGGATCACAACGGTATGATATGTTTTCGACTTCAGCTGATCCACCGAGGTGATCGTCACGGACTGGCCGTTGTCGACGCGTGTCGCGGTCACCTCGCAGGTCACCCAGTATTTGTTGCTCGCGGCGTTTTTGCCCGTCGGGAACGTCACGACGTCGCCGCCGCCGTCCGTCATGACGGTATTGGCGCCCGTGCCGCCCTCCTTCAGATACCACTTGTAAGTATAGGTATAGCCGGAGGCGTCGAGACTGTCGCCCGTCTCGGGCGCGGCGGTGACGGTGATTTTCGGCGCATTTTCCGGCGTGTAGCCGAACACGGCGGGATCGTTTACCGCCGAATAGCGCAGCGTCAGCGTCGCCGGAACCGCGGTCAGCTTCAGCGTCACGGCGATGTCCGCCGACGAAGCGAGAGTCGGGGAGAGCTTCGCCGCGGAGGTGACGGCGCCGCCGGTCTGGGCCGCCGCGTCGATGGCGAGCGCGCTGCTGCCGGACGAGAAGGCCGGCGTCTTATAGCCGGTGGCGTTTTTCAGCGTCGCCGAAATGGGCGCGCTCTCGCCCGCGATCATCACGTAGGACGACGCGCCGTGGATGGTAATGTCGGTGCCTGCCGCCTTACTCACCGCGTCGGCCGCGAACTGCACGGTGACGTTCGCGGCGCATTTGGCCACGCTGACGTCCGCCGCGCTGTCCGCGACGTTCGCTTTACCGGCATTGTTCTCTGCGGAGGCCAGCGCGGTCACCTTCACGGTGTATGCGCCCGCGCCGCCGGTTCGCATGGTTTCAAGGAAATCGCGGCTCAGCTCGTCGGGCGAGTCGACGCTGTCAGTCTTCACGGCATCGGTCGCGCCGTCTTTGTAAAGAGCGACCTTGTAGCCGCCGACGGACACGGCGCCGATGCCCGCGGGTCTGGTCCATGTTACGGTGCCGGGTTTCTCGGAATCCCACTGAACGGCCGGCGCCCCAAGCTGCGCTTTGCTCACGGTGAGAGTGCCCGACTTGTAGGTGATCGTATAGTTGCCGTTCGTATCGCCGTAACCGGACGCGGAAATGGGGTAGCTGCCGACGGCGTCATTCGCGGCGTACGCGGCGGAGCAGGAAAGCGAGCCGGTCAGTACGCCGCTCGTCTCCCGGTTGACAAAGCCGCTGCAGGTGACGGTGCAGGTCGGCGCCGGACTGCCGTAGAGGATCGTCTTGTCGTCGGCGGTTACGGTCAGGGGCGCGCGCGTGATGTCGGCTTCCGTCGTTTTCTGCGAGCCTGCGGCGAGCGTGTATCTCGCGGCCAGATAGGGATTCAGGGAAACCGTGAGGTTCACGGTTTTCCCGCTGCCCCAGTCCTTGGTGTCATAGAGGCCGCTGACCGTGACGCCCTGCCGGCTTACATCGTCGGGAAGAATGCCGCCGTAAACGACGCCGTTCGTCGCGATTTTGCCGCCTGCCACCGCCGTCGTGCCGTCGTAGGTCTTGGCGCCAACGGCGATGCCGGAGATCGTAAGCTCGTGCTTCGCGATGGTGAGCGCGGCGGACACGGCCCTGAAGGTATAGTTGTCGGCGGAGAGATCGGTGATAACCGGCATGATCGCGCCGGCGTAGACGCCCGGAGCGTCCGTATAGGTTTTGCTGCACGTCGTCGACAGCGTCCCGCGCACGACGCTTTCCGTATCGCCGTACCGGAAGCCGGAGCAGACGCTGGTGCAGACGGGGCTGCCGGCTATGCCGTAGGTCAGGCCCGCGGGCTGCGCCGTGACGGTGACGACCGCCTTGTCCACGGTCAGGGTACCGGTCCGGAAGGCGATCTCATAGTTGCCGGAGGTATAGCCGGACGGGGTGATGGAATAGCTTCCCGCGCCGCGCGCGCCGGCGCTGTTCGTGTCGTAGGGGCAGGCGAACGCGGGCGTTCCGCCGAGGTCGTCGGCGGTCTCGCCGCCGGCGAAGCCGTCGAAGCGCGCGGTGTAATCCGGCGCGGCGTCCCCGTAGGTGATGCTCTTGTCGGCCGCCGTGACCGTCAGCGGTATTTTGGTGATGGAGCAGCCGGAACCGATCGTGAAGGAATCGCCGGTAAGCGCGTAGTTGGGGTCGTCGATCGTTATGCCGCTGACCGTGACAAGGTTCGCCTTGTCGGCGTCCTTGCTGTTGTAGACGGCGGAGCCGACGGTCAGGTTCACCGTGTCGCCGTTGACGATGCCCGACGCGCCGCTGACCGCCGCGAACATATAGTCGCCGCTGTCGACGGGCGCCGTCGTATTGGCGTCATAGGCCTTGGTGACGGACGGGTTCGCAGAGGCGGCCGCGGTAAGCGGACGCCGGGTGACGGTCAGTTTCGCCGGCGTCTCCGCCGCCGCGAAGCGGTAGCCGTAGCCGTCGTTGGCGCGCAGGCCGCTCGTGTCGAGGATGATGTCGTAGGTGCCCGCGGGGGTCTTCGCCGTATATTCCGCCGCTTCGCCGGCCGTGCCCGTCTTTCTGATTCGATAGCCGACGCTGCCGGAAATAACCTTTTCCTGCGTCTGACCGTTTTTCAGGCCGGAATAGGACGCCGTGAATACGGGGATTTCGCCGTAGACCACCGACACGTCGTTGCCCGTCACGGTGATGGCGGCGCTGGTGACGTCGGCTTTTGCCGTCATGTCGCTGTCCTTGAGATTCAGCGCGTAGTTCGCGGCGGACGCGCCGCCCAGCTTCGCGGCGTCCATCGCGACGGCGACGGTCTTCCCTGTTCCGACCCGCTCCGTGTCGAACGTGCCGGAAATATCCGAGTCCGCGATGGAGAGCTCGTCGCCCGTTACCAGGCCGCCGAACGCGACATGATCCGCGTGGACGACGGCGGTAACTTCGCCGTCGTAGCTCTTGTTGTCCGCCGTGAAGCCGCTGACCGTGACGGGTCTTTTCGCAATGACGTAGTCGGCGGACAGGCAAGTAATGTCATAGTTGTCCGTCACGTCCGTGGCGCCCTGGAAGATGTGTACGTCCCGCGGCGCGACGGCTGTCGTTCCGGCGTCGGTCGCGCCCCGGTCGGTCTGAGCCCTGCAGGTATGCGCGACGCCGTCGACCTCCGCGAGGCCGTCGCCGCCGATCGTGAATTCCGTGGTTTTATGCTCCGTTTTGTCGTAAACGACGCTGTTCGCCGCCGGCACGACGGGCGTGATCGTGAGACTGCGCGGCGTGATGGTATAAGGACAGCCCTGCGCGCCGAAGGTATAGTTATAGACGTCGTACGCGTCGCTGCTCTTCAGCGAGGCGCTGGCGGCATAGGTGCCCGCGTTGATCTGGCCGCCCTGCACCTCGAGGTTGTCCGCGATCGCCGCGTCGGGCGGGTTCACGCCGACGCCCAGGCGGACCGTCGGGGCCTTTTTTGTTCCGTCGTAGAGGAAAGCGGTCGTATCGCCCCACGCGACGGTCAGCCGATACGGCGTGACGTAGCCGGAGAGCATCAGCGTGTATTCGTCGTCAAAGGCGTAGTTGAAGTTCTTCCGGCCCGTCGTTTTGGAGACGACCCTGATATGGCTGAGCGTGAGCGATCTCGCGCTGCGGACGTTCGGATCGTTGAACGACGCGTCGAAATCGGTGATATACAGGCCCACGTCGCCCTTCAGGAGGCCGACGATGTCGTAGCTGCTGCCGTTGGAGAGGTCGTATTTGTCGGTTCCCGCCGCCGTAACGCCGCCGGTCACCTCCCGCGAGCCGTTGTAGACTCTGTGGTACGAGCCCTTCGCCGACAGCGTGACCGGAACCGGCGAGATGGCGACGGACACGCTGCCCGCCTTGTCGTTATAGTTCGTGTCGCCGCTGCGGACGTAATAGTAGACCGTATAGCTGCCCGCGGACGTTCCGTCGTTTTCGACGTCGCTGTAAAGGGGCGCCGTCGTCGAGCCGGTCGTGTAATTTTCCGCGGTCAGCGCCGACTCGGAGTAGTAGATCGTCCAGCCCGCGGCGGGATTCTTGACCTTTACGGAGGCGCCGACGTGCGCGGCGCCGTCGTAGGTTCCCTTGTAGCCGACGGCCTCGACCGTCATGTCGGCGGACGACACGGTGACGTTGAAGGGAGCGGACGACACGGTCGCCTTCCGTCCGTTGTCGTTGCGGGTGATCTCCACGTCGCACCGGAAGGTATAGGTTCCGCAGACGTATCCCGCGGGGAAGATATACGCGGCGGAGACCGCGCCGTCGATGGCCGACGCCGCGCCGTTTTCGATTCTGTACCACTGGTAGCCCGTCACCTTGTTCGCTGAATCGGTGTTCTCCGCGAAGGCGACGGTCGCCGTGACGGCGTTTGTTTTCGCCGCGGGGTAGCCGTAGAGGTACGCGCTCTGGCCGGCAAGGCTTACCGCCGGCCGCGCGGCCGGCGACGGCACAGAGCGCGCGACCAGCGCGGTGCCGCCGGTCACGCGGAAGCGGTAGGCCGCGTCCGCGGAGAGACGATTCGCGAAGCCGGTGTCGGACGCGAGGTACCAGCCGTCGAAGGCATAGCCCGCCGCCGCGGAGGCGCGGACCACGGCCGTCTCGCCGTAGGAGAACACGCCGCCGCCGGAGAGAGTCAGCCCGCTCTCGCCGCCGTCGGCGGCCGCCGCCGCAAGCGTGAGCGAATAGTCGCCGGCCCGCGTGTAGTAATAGCCCACGGTCAGACTCGGGCCGTAAGCAAAGGTGCCGCCAAGTGAGGTCAGCGTCGTCACCTCGGAGCCCTTCCTCGTCTCCGCGTAGGCGAAGGAGAACATGGGGTAAGCCCTGAGATCAAGCGCCTTGTCCGATACGGTGATCACGGTATCGGACGTCTCCTCAACGGGTGCGGACACGGCGATGAGGTCGGCGACGTCCGCCGCGTACGGGCCGTTCCCCGTCACGGCGGCGAAGTAATAGGTGTTTCCGCCGATCGCGAGCGACGCGCCTAGGACGGTATCGCCGCTCTTGTAAATGCTGCCGGCGTACGCGGCGCCGTTGTACGTGATGGAAGCGCTATCCCCGGCAACCGCGGCAAGCCGCGCGCAGAGCGCAGTGTCGTAGACGCGGCCGGTGGTCTCGAAATAGTGCATGATGACCGACGGGTACGCCGCGGGCGTCCATTCGGCCTCGGCGCGGAGATTCCGCGCCGGCATGGCGAAGGCGGCGGAGCCGTCCGCGCCCGTCGTTTTCGAGCCGCCCCAGGCGACCCAGCCGCTGGCTTCGTCGTCCCACATCTCGAGCTTCCAGCCCGCGAAGGCGTAGCCGGTGCGCGACGGCGCGGGCAGCGCGACGCTCTGCCCGGCGCGGTACGTTGTCTCCGTCACGGTCTCGACTTCCGTATTCGCGGCATTGACTGCGAGGGTGTACCTGCCGCGGACGTAATAGGCCTTGAGCGCGATGCCCGCGCCGCTACCCTCGCAGTAGCCCTTCGTGACGTTGCCGGGGTTGGCGTCGTCGTAGGCGAAGCCGCCCGAGGCGTAGCTCGCGTAGTCCAGCGAGACCGCGCTGAAGGAGAGGCTGGGCAGGGTGCGGCTCGCCATGACGAGCAGGCCGTCCTTGTAATAATAGGTCACAGGGACGGGATACGCTTCGCGGACGGTGCCCGCGCCGTCGGTGAAGCGGACCGTCTCGCTGCCGCTCCCCGTCTCAAGCCCCGTCGGGTCGGTGAGGAACGTCCCGTCGGGCCGCTCGTAGTAGCAGTACGCCGTATAGGATACGGTGGATCGCTCGTAGCGGCCGTAAAAGACGGTGTTTCCGGTGATTTTGAACGCCGCCGCCTTCGCCGTATAGGTCGTGTCGGTGTACCAGACGATGTCGTAGCCCTCCTTGACGGGGAACAGAGCCGTGTCGGTGCAGGCGGGGGTAACGGTCTCGCCCTCCGCGTGGCGGTCAGCGTCCGTATGGGTGTTGCCGTTCATCGTATAGGACACGCTGTAAACATCGTGATAGTCAAAGGAGAAGGTGTAGATTCCGTTTGCGTACATGATGGACGAGTAGCCGTTGTTATAAATGTACGCGCCCTGGTATCTGTCGTCGTAGTCTGCGGCCGCGGCGCCGGCGCCGTGGGCGGTCTTGTATGTTCCGAGGTATGTCTCCGCAGAGCCGTAGCCGAGCTTTGCGGCGTTGAGCCCGTCGGTGAGGAAATTGTAGCTCGTGCGGTTGCCGCGGAAGAACTGATTCTCGGCGTCGACGACATAGATATACCCCGGCGCCGCCGAATTCAGATAATATGTTCCGCCGTTCACCGTCACTTCGCTGAAGCCGTCCCGCAGGCCCCCCGGATAGGTATAGGCTCCCTCATAGGTCTCAAGCGCGGGATAAGCCGCGATGTCCGCCGCCGTCGCGGAGGACGCCCATGCGCTGTTGAACACGTCGGCTTTGTTGGCGACGCGGACACTGCAGGTCTTGCCGTCGATGGTCTCGGTGAGCGGATGGTTCGTCTGGTCTCCGGCCTTCGCCAGATTCTTGGGATTGTAGACCACATCCAGCGTATAGCGCGCCGTCCGGTCGGTCTTGACGTAATAGACGGCGACGTAGCCGCTGTTGTTCTTGCCGAAGATATAGCTGTCGCCCGCGCGCGCGCCGAGCGAGGCCGCCGTGGTGAACTTGTACGACTGCCAGTGGTTGCCGTAGTCCCAGTAATAGGCGACGTAGTCCGCGAGATAGCCGCCCGCCCTGAAGTCGGTGCCCGCCTTCCCGCTCGTGCCGGACGCGCTGTAGACGCCGCCGTTGTCCCACGCCGAGGGAATCTCGCCGTTGAACAGCGCCAGCGGCTGGCAGGTGTAGCTTGTTCCCCACCTGCCTGTCTTTTTGACGGTCGCGAAGGGCGTGTTCGTGTTGTCGGTGCCGTCGTTATAGTAATAGGTAATGGTCACGGTGTACGACTTGCGGTTGAAATAGGCCTTCAGGGTCGTGGAGCCGTCCTCCGCGACGACGCCCTTCAGGACGTTGCCCGCGTTGTTCGCGCTGAAATCGTAATAGGCAAAGTCCCCGACGCTGCCGGTGAACTTCGTATAGTTGACCGAATCCGCGTCCGCGCCGCCGACCGTGACGGCCGTGCCGGCGTAGCCGTAGTAGTTCAGCGTGGCCTGCAGGGCATACTCCCCCGCCGCCGCGGTCTCGCAGTAGACCTCCACCTTGTACGGCGCTTCGACCGCCCGGATATAGTCCCGCGCGACGGTCACGTCGCCGGCGGGCATGGAGGTCGGCGGCGTGCCGGTGCTCCAGTCCTCGTAGGCGGCCAGGACGGTGCCGGTCGGGGCGGCGGGCCAGTTTGCCCGGTCGTAGGCCGCGAAAGCGCCGGAATCGACATTCTCCCCGTAATACCGCCGCTCGGTATGGGTGTAGAGGACGGACGTCCGCAGGCTGCTGCCGTAGACGTTCAGCGTCAGCGCGTAGCGGTTGCGCGTGTAGTAGACGTTGACGTGCGTGCCGGTCGAGACGGCGCCTGAGACCGAGGTCCCCGCGCCCGCGGCGGGCGTGCCGCCGCCGGCCGCGCCGACGGTGATCGTGACGAAGGCGGCCGTAAAGCCGTCGATCTTCACGGCGTCGGCCGTGGCGTACGAAACGGCGGCGCCCTGCAGGGCGGCCGCGGTCTTGTCCATCGCCGTCACGCGGGTATAGGTCGCCGCGGCGCTTTCGTCCGCGGGGATGTCCTGCTCGAACACGTGGATTTCATAGGAGGCGTCCGCGGCCGCGTAAGAGCCGGCAGCGGCGACGTCGCTGTTCGGCATGGTCGCGGGGATCTTGCTCGAGCCGTTGTAGAGCCAGCCGACAAAAACGTAGCCGTCGAGGTTTTGGGGCTTGTCTCTGGCGGTGAAGGGCGCGCCGTAGTAGAACGGCCCGTCCGTCTCCGTGTGCGCGGCGCCGTCCGGCGTCGTATAGCTGTAGGTGACGGCGTATCGGAGCCGCCTGTAGTAGACGCCGATCGACTTGCCCGCCGCGTCGAGGGCGACGGAGGAGGTCTTGTCCGCGGCGTCGTCGAGCGCCATGCCCTTGAGCGAGAGGGCGATGCCCTGGTCGCCGGAGTTGACGACGGCGCCGTATTCGCCGGAATACGTCACGCTCTGGCTGGGCGCGGCGGGATAGGCGCCGCTCGTGTCCATGAGATAGTAGTTCACGGTATAGGCGTACTGCTCGCCCGTCCACTGGACGGTGAGGACGTCGCTGCGGTTGGCCGCGTAGCTGCCGCCGTCCGTGTAGATCGCGCCGCCCGTACCGAGCCAGTAGCGGAAATTCCCGCCGGAGATCGTGAAGGCGTTCCTCGGCAGCGTGACGGCGACGTTCTCCACCTTGAGGACGGACGGCATCGCGCCCACGGCGCCAGCGCCGCCGGCGAACGAGATCCGGTAGATTTCGAGGCTGCCGCTGCGCACGGCGGTGCCGTCGTCGTCCCGCACCCAGGCGTAGTAGACGCCGGGCTCGGTTTCTCCCTCGATCGTCTCGGTCAGCGTGGCCGTCTGCGCGTCCGCGGCGATCTCGTTCCACCCGCCGTCCGCGGGCGCCGTTTCGGACGTCGTCAGCGCCCAGGCGGTGATTTTCTTTGTGTCTGCAGCGGTGAACGAGAAGCGCGCCTTCGCGCCGCTGTCATAGGTCTCCGCCGCGAACGAGCTGAACACGGGCAGGTCGTCGATGCAGGCGGCCGTGACCGTGATCGTCTCCCCCGACGTCATGGTGCCGGTGAGCGCGACATTTGTCTCGGCCTTCTCGGAATCGCCGAGGACCAGGCTCGCGCCCGCCGAGACGCTCCAGGCGGCGCCGGAGAAGGAATAGCCCGGCTTCGTCGACGCGGTGAGCGCCGCGGTCTCGTTCTGGAGCAGGACGGCGCTCGCAGCGCCGTTGACGGCGGCCTCAGCCACGCCCTCGCCCCAGACAACCGTGACGGACGCCGTGTAAAGGTTCGCCGAGGGGGCGGAATCCGGCCCGACGGCGTAGTTGTTTCGGTTCGCGCCGCTGTCCGGGACGGCCCGCACCTTGAAATAGTACCCGGCGACGCCGTTTTCCGCGGAATCCGCGCGGATGACGTCGGCAAAGTCGCAGGAGTCTCCCGAAATATCCTTTTCTGCCAGCGGCGTCCCGCTGTCCGCGCGGTAAAGCGCGACATGATAGTTCACGACGAGGCCGTCGCGCGTCACGGCGACCCAGGAGGCGGTGCCCGGCGCGGCGGCGTTCCAGGCGCAGCCGTCCGGCGCCGTCAGCGGAAGCTGCGTGACGGTGAGCGTGCCGTTGACCGTCTGGATATGATAGTTGGCGGCGTTGGCGGCCGCGGCCGTCGTGAGCGTGAAGCTGACGACGTTGTCCGTGCTGCCGGCGTCCGTGATATGGCCCGTTACGACGACGCTCCGGAAGCCGTCGCTGCCGGCAAAGCTCCCGTCCTGCGTGTAGCCGGCCCGGGAATGATCGCTGCCGTCGTAGACCCAGCTCCGGCTTGCCGCCGTCAGCGTGATGGCGCGTTTTTGGATGATAAAGGGAACCGGCTCCGTTGTGACCTCGCTGTAGTTCGCGGTCGCGGCGATCACGGCGTAGACGTGGTAATCGCCCGCCGCCGTCGGCGGCGCCGCGGAGGAATCGGCCCTGTCGGCGGAATAGTAGTAATACGTCACGCCGCCGCCGCTCACGTTGCCCGTGACGGCGGGCGTCTTGGGGCTGTCCCCGTAGACCCAGCTCTCGAGGCTCACCGCCGCGGGGAAACTCGCCGCGGCGATCCTGTAGGACAGCGCTTTTTCACCCGTGTAGTTGCCCTTCAGGCGAACCGTCGCCGAGGCTTCGCCGACGTTGACGACGTCGCCCGAATACGTCACGTCGTAATCGCCGCCCTGCGCCAGCGTCTTTTCCCCGTCCGTGACGGAGACCGGGGGCTTGATCTCCCCGCCGGTATAGCTCCAGGTCTCCTGCATCGAGGCGCTGACACCGTCGTCGAAGCTCTTCGGCGCGACCGTCAGCGTGCCGGGGACGTAAGTCGGCGTATAGTTGCCGCCGGTATAGCCGCCGACAGAGATGGAATACGTCCCGACGCCGTTCCCCGGCTGATAATCGCCGGTGACGGCGACGCCGGCAAGATCGTTCTTCGTATCGCTTCCGACGAGACCCGCCGCGTCGAAGTCGTACGACGACGCCGCCCCGTAGAGCACGTGCTCGTCCCGCGCCGCGAGCGTGAGGGATACCGGCGTGATGACGACCGCCGCGGCGGCGCTGTCCGCGCTCGCCTTCTCGCCGCCGATGTCGACCGTGACTCTGACCCAGTAGGAGCCGCTGTCGGACACGTTCCGGACGGCGTACGACGCCGCCGTCGCGCCCTCGATGGGCTTGCTCTCCGCCCCGACGACCCGATACCACTGGTAGGAGGGCGTTCCGTACGCCGTTACGGAGGCGGTCAGCGTATGCTCCGCCCCGTTGTACGGGCCGTCATAGCTCGACGGTCCGGCGACGGCAAAGGCGGTGCGCGTCCACTTCGCGTAGACCGTCGCCGCGGCGGCGGCCGACTCGACGGGGCTGCCGCTGTAATCGGCCGACTGATACCAGCCGCCGAAGCTGTAGCCGGGGCGGGACGGCGACGCCAGCACGAGAGGCTCCTCTCCCACGACGTAGCCCTTATAGTCCGGAATCAGCGCGCCGCCGCTGTAATATCCGCTGTACGAGACCTCGGCGGCCGCGACGCCCGCGGACGACCGCGCCATATTGCCGGCGGCGTCCCGCGCATAAAGGTAATAGACGCCGGCCGCCTCGACCTTTCGGCTCACGGTCACGGATGCCGACGCGCCGCTCTCCGGCGTCTGCCACTCGTTCTCCTGTACGCCTGCCGCAGTTTCAGCCGTGGAAAAGGCGTATTGCGCCACGCCGCTGCCGGCGTCGGAGACCTCGGCGGTCAGAAAGCCGTATTGGCTGCCGGCGCCCGCCGCGTAACGGACGATCGTCGGATTGGTCGTGTCCGACGTATAGGCGGTGATCGTGATGTCCGCGGCGCCGGTGCCGCCCAGCGTCGCCGTCGTCGAAGCCGCCTTCGCGTCGGCAAAGGATACCGCGCCCGCCGGGCTGACCGTCCAGCCGGAGAAGGTTCTGCCGCTCTTTTCCTCGGCCGAGAGCGCCACGGCGCCGTCGTCGCCGCCGGCGATCAGGAGCTTCTTCTCCGTCGGCGAGACCGAGGCGATGCCCTCGCCGGCGTTCACCGTGACGAGCGCCGCCGTCTCCGCGCCGCTCGCCTCCGACGTGTCGGAGGCGACGTAGTGCGCGTCATTCGTTCCCGTCGCCCGAACGGTGAACGTATAGTTTCCCTTGCCCTGCGTCCGAATGACTTCCGTGAAATCGCAGGAGGTTCCCGCGGCCGTCCCCGGCGCGCCGGCGACAATATTTCCGTCCCGGTACAGCGCGAGCGCGTATTCCGCGACCGCGCCCGCCGGGAGCGCGCTTCCGGCGGTGTTATCGGCGACCGCCGTCCACGAGGCGACGCCGCCCGTCCACCGGAGGCCGGTCGGCGCGGCGAACCGGGCCTTCGTGACGGTGAAGCGGTAATCGCCGCTGTAGAGCGAGATACTGTTGCCCTCCGTGTCCTCGAACTCATAGCCGAGATAGTAGGCGCCCGGCTCGCTGGGCGCCGTTTCCGTCCAGCTTGTCCAGCTCGCTGTCGGCTCCGGCGTCTCGTCGGCGGACAGCCAGACAAACGCGGGCGTCCCCGTGCCGGTATAGTCGGGGATCGTCGGGACGAGTGTCACGCCGTAGGGGAACTCGACGTTGTTCGCCGCCGAAATATCGATCTGATTCAGGCAGATCGCGTACGCGCCCTCCGGCGCGGACTGCGCCGCGAGGATCTCGCCGGGTTCCTCCCCGGACGCGCTCTCGGGCGCGGAGGCGGTCTCCTCCGCGGGCGGGACGTCGGTTTCGTCCGCCGCGAGCGCGCCGATCGGCGCGCAGGAGAGCAGCATGGCCGCCGCGAGGACAGCCGCAAGAAGTCTGTTCAGCCGATACATGAAATTCGTTTTCATCTGTTAACCCCTCTAAGCGAGTTTTTTGTGAGCGATCCGCAGCGCGCGCGTTCGCGTCTCTAGCCGTCCGGGCGGTTTTGAAGCTTAAGCGTCCGCTGGAGCGTTTTTCGGGAAAAGGGCCGGAAAATAAAGCCGTCCGCAAGACTGCGGAGCTCGTCTGTGCAGGGCGCGCCGCCGTCCACGATGAAGCGGAACCTGATTCCGGGATTTCGTTTCCGCAGGAGGGCGGCCATCTGTTCCCCGCGCATCCGCTTCATGGCCAGCACGGTATATACCTCGTCCACCTCGTTGCCATAGGCGAATTTGACGGCGGCCAGCGGGTCGCAGAAGCTCTCGACCGATATGCCGCCGCCGGTTTCCCGGAGGCTCTCCGTCAGGCAGAGCAGCTCCGCCGGATCGGGGTCCACCGCGAGGATCTTCATATCGTTCACCCGCTTTCCGTCATTTTTCGACACTGTCATTTTACCGCGCGGACCGTACCGAAACCGTACCTCCGGCGTCCCGTTTTTTGAAAGGGCAAAAAAATCCGCAGCCCCGCAAAACGGATCTCCGTTTTGCGGGGCTGCGGTTCCGGCCGCCGCGGCCGCTCAGCCGCGCGCCATTTCCAGCGAGCCGAGCGTCATCTCCGCCCAGCCGTACTGCGCCATGTATTCCCCGTGATAGGCGTTCACCGCCTCCGCGTCGCCCTGCAGAAAGCGATAATAGTCGCAGTCGAAGGCGTCCTTCGAGGCGGCGAAGCTGTTCCGCGCCTTCAGAAAGGCGTCCCCCGCCCCCGCGCGCTCGAGCGTGTGGCAGAGATCGGCGACGTACTTGCGGAGCTGCACCTTCCTCGAATAGCTGTCGTCCTCCCACAGGATGCCGCACAGTTCTCCGGTGTTCGCGGTCGCGCCCTGCCTGTCCACAAGATAGGCGAACACCTCCTTCGAGCGCGCGTACTCGAAGCGAAGGGGTTTTCCGCCGACGAACATCTCGAAATTTCCGAAGCAGCGCACCTGAAGCCGCTTTTCGTCCCGCTCCTCGCGGACGGGGCGGCGGAGATCCTCCAGCTCGGCCTCGATCTTCTCTTTTGTGGGCGGCTTCATCACGTAGCCGCTCGCGCGCAGCCGCAGCGCCTCGGCCGTGTACTGGGTATAGCCCGTCACGAAAATGATATTGATGTCCGGCGCGATCTCCTTCAGTCTTTTCGCCAGCTCCAGGCCCGTCATGCCGTACATCTGGATGTCCAGAAACGCCGCGTCCGCGCGGCTCGTCTCCGCGAAGGCAAGGAGCTCGGCCGGATCGCTGAACGGAAATACCTCCGCGTCCGGCCTGGCCGCGCGGATCGCCTCCGTCAGCAGCTCGAGCGGAATACGCTCGTCGTCGACCGCAAGAATTCGCATCTCATTTTTCCTCCTTTGGGATTCGGATGGTCGCCGTCGTGCCGACGCCTTCCGCGCGCTCGATCGTCAGCGACCCCTCCGAAAGCTCCGCGATGCGGCGCTTCACGTTCCGTATGCCAGCGCGGAGGTCGTCGTCCTCCGCCTCGTCCCACGCCGAGCCGCCGCCGTCGTCCCGGACGGTCACGGTATAGCAGTCCTTTTCCTCGCGGGAGGAGACCGTCACCGTGCCTCCGGCCTTTTTTGCGCGGAGGCCGTTGCGCACCGCGTTCGCCACGAGCGGCTGCACGCTGATGGCCGGCAGCATGAAATCGGTCGCGCCGATGTCGTAAACCACGCTGAGTTTGTTTTCGAACCGCTGTTTTTCAAGAAAGAGATAATTCCTCACATGCGTGAGCTCCTCCTCAAAGGGTACGGGATCGTCCTCGCGCAGCGAGTTCAGGTTCTCGCGGAGATAGTCCGAAAAGACGAGCGTGACCTCCTTCGCCCGCTGCGGGTCTCTGTCGCAGTAATAGACGATGACCGAGAGCGCGTTGTAGAGAAAGTGCGGCTGGATCTGGCTGCGCATGATCGCCGTCCGGTATTCGGCCATCTCGCGCCGTCTGTCGGCCAGCCGCTCCTCGCGGCTGAGATAGACGGTCATGAACAGCACCTGGATCACCAGAAAAATACTGAGCGCGAAGATCGGTATATCAGCCAGGTGATCCGTCACCCAGACCAGCGCGACCGGCACGAGAAGGGAGCCGACATAGGTGAGGTATTCCGTCCGCTTCTCTCCGGACGCGGTCCGGACCGCCGCCCGGAGCAGGCGCGCGGCCGGTATCAGCAGATACGCCATCGAGATGGCGGACTGCGCCCAGAAAAGGCCGCCCTCGTGATACTGTCCGTTCCGGTCGATCTGAAAGATCCATCCCGTAAAAACAGAAACCAGATTCAGCGCGCAGGCCGCGAGCGCCGGGACGACGCACAGATCCTTGTTCCGCAGCCTCGACGTCTCCTCCGCCAGGCGGTCGTCGACGTACCGGAACCAGTAATAGCAGCCCATGACCACCGCCGCGTTGGAAACCGCGTTGAGCGCCGCGTCCGCGTAGTGCTCGGCCGGCATAAGCCCGCGCTCCATGGCGACGGAAAAGACGTCCGTCGCGAGCATCGCGATATAGGCGAAGATCAGACGCATGAGGTCGCCCGTTTCCCTGCCCGCTCCGTTCTTTTGCCGCAGCCGCAGCAGGATCGCGCCCGCGTACGCGGCGCAGAACGCCTCCGTAACAAGATAGGGAAGAAATCTGTTGTCCATCAAACGCCTCCGTAAGCCAGCGGCAGTGGATGCGGGGCGATCGCCCGTCCGTTATTCACAATATATCCGGATTTGAAAGAAAATTCAACCCGCCATTTTCGCGTCCGCCGTCCTCCCGCGCGGCGCGTCTCCTCCCCCGCCGCGCCCACATATTCGCGGCCCGCCCTGCATATAGTCGAATACGGACTGTTTGCTGGGAGTGGTGTATTTGAGAACCGATATGGAAGAGCGGGCCTGCAGTCTGGCCGCGTACATGATCGAAAACCGCGCCACCGTCCGCGCGGCCGCGAAGAAATTCGGAATCTCCAAATCGACCGTACATATGGCAGTAACAAAAAAGAACGGCTATTGTGGAAAGTGAAATAGATAAAAGAGCTCTTGTGGAGGAGGCTGTTCCAATGAAGATTCAATCCTGTGTGTTCAATATGGACACCGGCTGCGTGGAGCTGAAATATCCGGATGGAACAATGCTTTCCATCGACTGCACTGCTGTCGAAAACGAGGTGTCCGACAATATGCGCCAACGTTCGGAGCTTGACTGGCTGGTCTATAACGATCCTGTAGGCTATGCGGAACTGGTGCTTGGCGGGGACGTGGAATCCTATCTGAAAGACGTGTCAAGCCCGTACAGCAGTATCGGATGGAACGAGTAAAATTGATATGACAAGGCCGGGTGCCCACGACGGGCACCCGGCCTTTTTTGCATTTATGTGGTTATTGCTCAATCAACTTTGGTTTCGATTTCAAGCATTCATCTTTCTCTAACATCCTGCGGCCGAATAATTCCCTCTTTCCCCCATTTGAAGAAAAAATAATCGGTACTTTACCTGACGGAACCGTTCGAAAAATTGACTGCTATGGAACAATCATACGGGAACGGCCTGGTATGTCATCTATTCCAATGGTTGAGGGGTACTCGCTGACGGATCGGGAAAGCTTCGAAAAAGAGTTTCGGCATCGACTGGAGTACTGTGAAGAACGGATCCCATTTGCGGAAATGGACAGATTGATAGCAAACGGCCATGAGTATCCGCTGACCCTGGATCTGGGCAGCCTTTACGGTATGGTTCGGAATTGGATGGGCGTGGAAGGCCTATCTTACTTGGCCGTAGACGATGAGGAATTGCTTGATGAAATAATCAACATGCTGGGTGATGTTTGTTATCGAGTCGCTGAGCGGTGTTTTGCTTACGGTTTTCGTCCGGACATTGGCTTTTTCTGGGAGGATATCTGTTTTAAAAATGGACCGTTGGTGAATCCGTCACTATTTGCGCAGAAGGTTGGCCCGCATTATAAGAGGATCAGCGAGCTGGCGAAAAACTATGGTGTGGATTTGATCTATTTGGACTGCGATGGGTGCATCGATTCCCTCCTTCCTGTCTGGTTGGAGAATGGCGTAAATGTAATGTTTCCCATTGAGGTTGGGACATGGAATGGAAGCTTCGCACCATGGCGTCAAAAGTATGGAAATAAGCTCCGCGGAATCGGCGGGGTAAACAAGCTGGTACTGGAAAAGGGTCGCGAAGAAATCGACCAGGAGATAGCACGGATCAAGCCAATCGTAGAAATGGGCGGCTATATCCCATGCCTGGATCACCATATCACACCAGCCACAAGCTGGGAGAATGTTCAATACTATTGCGAGAAAATGCGCGAGGCATTTTGGAAATGAGGTGTTCCATTTGAAATACAGAACGTTAGGAAAGACCGGACTAAAGATCTCTGTACTCGGGTATGGCTGTTCGCCGCTTGGCGATTTGTTTGGTCGCGGGGATATGAATGAGATCAAAGCGGCTGTGGCGGAAGCTGTTGAGCGGGGCGTGAACTATTTTGACGTTTCTCCTTATTATGGCGTTGATGCTCTTGCGGAGAGAAGAACGGGGGAAGCCTTGTCCGGTGGTCTTCGGCAAAAGGTGATCCTGGCGACGAAAGTGGGCCAGTATTGCTGGAATGGTGAGGATTCACATGATTATAGTGCGAAAAATGTCATTGCTTCCGTCGAGGAGAGCCTTCAGCGCCTAAAAACTGACTATATAGATGTTTTTCAAGCGCATGACATCCACTTTTCCTCCACAGAACAAATTGTTCAGGAAACCATCCCTGCCATGCGTAAATTGCAGCAGGAGGGAAAAATCAGATTTGTTGGTATTACGGATTACGGACTTCAGGTGCTGAAGGCTGTTGTCGATCGCACGGAAGTAGATACCGTTTTGTCCTGCGCATGTTACAACCTGATTGATGCCTATAACAGCCAGAACCTCGGAATGGAGTTTTGCATTGGGTGTGCGCTTGAAGCCGGCCCGAAGGCGTTTGATCTGTTTGACAGTCTCACACGCTTTCAGGCACAGAAAAGGATCCATGTTATCCATTTTCGAAATGTGAATCAACCCATGCCGTACTGCACGGAGACTTTTTTGGACAATGGCTATATGAATATGCGTCGAGTGATGGAGCATATTGTCAAAATCGGTTATGACGAAACGCTGATCTACGACCATTGCCCCGAATTTCCGGCGCAGGAAATACGCCGTGGCCTGGAGGCGGCATATTCAGCAGGCTATATTCAGGCACTGATTGATGGGGCTATGGAGAATTCAGCAGGGAGATGTGGATGAGTTCTGGTATGATACCTCTACCGGAAAACAGGAAGGTACCAAACAGGCGGCTGTTGATTACCTTTCCGGTCATCCCGAGTTCCACAAAGTTGTGTTTATTACAGAATCTTCCGACTGGGTGCCTGTGATGCTCGGCGGCTTTGAGACCATTGGCCGTCAGAACGACGTCATTATCGGTTCGCACAATGAGGACACGTGGACGCTCTCCCATTTTGAGGAAACCGAGAAGACAGGCAGCCCGTATATTGCCACGACTACTTACCAGCCCTACCTGTACGGCGATTACATCGGCAAAATGTTGGATAAGTTGTTTGCCGGCGAGGAAGTTGACAAGTACACCTATCTGGATCATGTGGCCATGACTCGCGAGAACTATAAGGATTTCAAGGCCACTATGGATGCGGCCAAGGCAGCAATCAGCTAATCTAACACACGCAGAAAATGCTATCGGGATACCGGGCAAGTGTATTTGCCGGGTATCCCGTGGCGATATTATGGGAATTACCCGAAACAGAAAGGAGCGTGTGAAGATTGGACTACTTGCTGCAAATGAAAAACATGCGTAAAGACTATGCAGGAGTAACGGTGCTGAGCGATGTGAATCTGACTCTTGAAAAAGGGGAAGTTTTGGCATTGGTCGGTGAGAATGGAGCCGGGAAATCGACGTTGATGAAGTTGCTTTCCGGCAGTGTAATGCCTACGTCCGGCGAAATTTACATCGACGGAATTCAGCAGCATTTTAAAAATCCCTTCGATGCCATTGAGATGGGCATTAGTACAATTTATCAGGAGCTCAACTATTATAAAGACCTTACGGTTGCGGAGAATATTTATTCCGGCAGGCTGCCGGTAAGTAAAAAGCTCAAAAAAGTTGACTGGAAGAAACTGAATTCCGATGCACAGCAGGTTTTAGCCGCCATTGGAGTGGATATTTCTGCAACAGCGGTCGTGAATAAACTCACCGTTGCAGAAAAACAACTGGTGGAAATTGCAAAGGCCGTGTCTCGCAATAATCGGATTATTATAATGGACGAACCAACTGCCACATTAAACACACAAGAAACCGACAGCCTGTTCCAGTTGATTTCTCGTCTAAAGAAAAATGGTGTTTCCATAATCTTTATCTCGCACAGACTGGAAGAACTCTTCATTGTGGCAGATCGTGTTATGGTTTTACGGGACGGAAAATACATTGGAGAGCGAGCCATCCGGGAAATCAATCGTGAAGAGATCATTCGTATGATGGTCGGGCGGGAAATAACAAATCTGTACCCCAGAAAAGTGTCGCATATTGGCGATACTGTGTTTGAGGCCAATAATATCTGCGGCGGAATCGTACAAGACTCGAGCGTAGTTGTCCGGGAGGGCGAGATCGTCTCGGTTTTTGGACTCATGGGTTCCGGGCAAACAGAGTTCTTTGAGGAACTGTTCGGCGCAAGGAAAATGGACAGCGGCGAAATGAAACTGGATGGAAAGACGCTCAAAATTAAATCGCCCGCCGATGCAGTTGCAAAAAACATTGCCTATGTGCCGCCGGAGCGGAAAACCACTGGGCTGTGTTTGGCGCAGACAATCCATCAGAACATCCTTGGTGCATCAATTGATCGGTACAAAAAAGGCATTGCAGTTGATCAGAAACGAGAAAAAGCAGATGTTAAAACCATGATCGGGAAACTGGCGATCAAATGCCAGGGCGCTAAAACAGAAGTTAAAGCGCTGAGCGGTGGTAATCAGCAGAAAGTTTTGCTTGCTAAGTGGATCCTGAGGACGCCGCGAATGATCATGATTAACGAGCCGACGCGCGGCGTTGATGTGGAAACTAAGACGGAAATATATGAAATTATGGACAGTCTTTGCCAGGAAGGGTATAGCATCCTGATGATTTCTTCTGAGATGCCAGAGGTATTGGCGCTTTCCGACCGGATTTATGTAATGTGCAGAGGAAAGATTAATGCTTCGTTCAGCCGTGGGGAGGCAACACAGGATAAACTGATGGAATATGCGATAGGGTGGTAACTATGGAAGAAAAAAAGACAAGAGAAAAACAACTCGTACAACACCGGTTTGATTGGAAGTCTCCGTTGGTCAGCGTTAGTATTGCTATGCTTGTGTTGATTGTTGCGTTTACAATCATCAATCCGCTCTTTTTCCGCTGGTCAAATTTTGTAACGATTTTACTTAACGCATCCATTATTGGTATTTTTGCTTCGGGCATGACTTTGGTCGTCATGGGCGGCGGTATTGATCTCGCGGCAACAGCCGAGGCGGCAGTTGCGACAATGTGTATGGGCTGTCTGTATACAAGAGGCGTCTCGATCTGGGTCGGTTGCCTTGTGGGACTGGTAGCATCAACAATTTGTGGCATTGTCAATGGTATTTTGATCGCTAAGGTTAAATTAACGCCGTTGATCGTTACTATTTCAACCGACATGGTTTTCCGCGCGTTGGCATATTCGTTTACAGACGTTAAAACGATTTCTATTTCAGATCCGAATTTTTACGCATTTGGAAGAATGTACATTTTTGGTATCCCGATTTCTGTCTTGTATATGGTTCTTGCGTTTTCGGCCATTGCATATCTTCTAAAGTATACAACGTTTGGCCGCAAAATTTTTGCCATTGGAGGCAACGTAACTGCGAGTTACTTTAATGGTATTAAAATTGAAAATACGCAGATTCGGGTATATACACTGATGGGCCTGATTTCTGGTTTTGCGGGACTGGTAACTGCTGCACAATCCGCCGTTGCAGCGCCGATTACGCTGACAAATCGTGTTTTTGATTTTATCTCCCCAGTCATTCTCGGCGGAGTCAGTATGTCGGGCGGTAAAGGAAATATTTTTGGAACGCTGATTGGCTGTGTCCTCCTTGCAATTGTGGCAAATGGAATGGTTCTTGCTGGGCTCCAGTCCTACTGGCAGACGCTTGTAAAAGGATTGATCCTGATTTTTGCTATGTGCATTGATGCCTTTAGAAATAAGCAGAGCTATGTTTAAACTGTCTAATGAATAAGACTGAACCGGAGTCGAAATTGGAAACTGTTTTGGACTGTTGCAATTTGACTCCGATTCATTTTGCGCAATAGACTGTTGTGTCAGATTGTGGCATTTTTCTGATGTTCATCAGTAATCTGGCTACTGAAACAAAAGAGTTTTCGTGGCTGTTATATTCAAATGAGCTAACGTCGGGATCTGCACAGCGTACAGATTCCGGCGTTTGTTCATCAAATGATAGAAGTCATAATCTTTACAACTAGTAATTACCTTTATCAGGGTAAGGGCGTAAATGAGATTTAGCGCTCTGTACGCAGTCCGGGATTTTGCCCATACAATCTCCATCCCGCGAAATTGTCGGGCGGCAGAGCGGTGGGAAAGCAAGTGATGACTGAAAAACGCAGGCACTCGCCAAGGGCGAGTGCCTGCTGCGTATTCACGGAAGAAACATTTTTAGACAGGATGTCGAGTTAAATTCCGGTGTGACCGGCAAGACGGCGGCAGGGAATAACGGCTGACCGGATCGAATTATTCTTCCCAGAAAGCCAATCCGGTTGGGTTTGCTATTCATAGTGTACAGAATATTCACATCTACGGCGATACCGGCAGCAACAGCCCCGTGACGTACGGCGCGGGCGGCTGGTGTGGTGCAGCTGACCTCAAACGCTTCGAGCTTTATGACGGGCGCAAACATTGTCTTTGACGGCGGCTGGACCGCGTGGTAAGGAGAAGAAAGAGATGAATTTACGGAGAAGCCGCACGCTGGAACTGCTGCGTGCGGGAAAAACGGTGTTTTCGGCCAAGATGAACACCACCGATCCGCGCGTGGTGGAGATCGCGACGATGCAGGGGCTCCCCTGCATCTGGGTGGATATGGAGCATACGGCGAACGATTATGCGGTGACGGAGAAGCAGATCTATGCCGCGAAGGTGTACGTTGCGGACATGCTGGTGCGCGTGCCGCGCGGGGCGTACAGCGATTATATCCGGCCGCTGGAGCTGGATGCGGCAGGCATCATGGTGCCGCACATCATGTCGGTGGAGGACGCGAAAAATGTGGTGCATATGGCGCGATTCCATCCTCTGCAAAGTCGCGGTTCGCTAACTGGAGTTGGGAGTGTCATTGCCCTGCGGTCCTTCCTGCATAGCGCAGGGAAATAGACGTAAGCTGTACCCGCTTTTCTAACATTTCTTCTAACAAACAACGGAGAAATGTTGAATCCACAGTGGGCTGCACTGGGTAGAACAGGAAATCAAGCAAGAATAAGAGGTGCTATTTGGATACAAGAATTCTGAAAATAACTGGTTTATTGGAGAATTTGAGTACTTTTTTTAAAATTACCGCCCTCATAACCCGGAGGTCGTAGGTTCAAATCCTGCCTCCGCAACCATATTGTGCAAGTGAAAAAGATAACTTGCCGGAAACCCAGAAACCACAACGGTTTCTGGGTTTTTTCGCGCTCGTTTTTTCAAGTGCAAAAAAAAGATAACTCTGGCTGTTCTCCCCCGTTGGTAGGGACTTGAACTAAAAAGCAGGCTATTGAAACCCTCTTGGGATGCAAAAAGTGGATTCAAATGAGCGTTTTGAGCTAAGCAGTTTGTTTATTTTTTATGTACAAGCAGACTCTGGATTGAAAAATGGTACTGATCATAGCAGACACAAATATTTAATTTGAGGGCCGGTTTTCAGAAATGAGTACCGGCCACTTTTTGTTTTATAAGGAGGAACAGCGGATGGTTGATGCTGACAAGACTACACGTTTTTTACCGAGCTCCAGCGCAGACTGAAAGCCGAAAACATGGAAGCTCTCCCTTCCACAGAGGATAGACTGCCGGTCATGCTGGATGGAGTGAGGTTGGTATTGTGCTCCCAAGCGGCGGGATGCGCTATCGAGAGTGTGCGCTGGACACAGATACAGCGCACGACTTGTTTTACCGTGCTGCAGCTATTGCAGATGAGGTTCATTCGTACATGGAGCTTCTGGACTCCGCTCCACCCCTCAAGGCACAGGAACTGGACGAGCCGTACAAACTGGCCGAGTTAAAAGGATATGTCCTTGGCGGCTTGGAGGGCAAGCATGGCGTTCAGTTTACCACCTGGATGCAAGACTATGACCGCAGGGGCGTAACACTGGGGCATTATTTCGGAAGCGACTACACCGGTGCAAAGCAGGACTTTGCCATCCGCTGTGGTTTGGCGGGCGGCGAGAAAGTCTTTACCCCGGAGCAGTTGACGGAAATCTCCCGGTGCTGTGCGGATACGCTGGATTCAAATTATTCGCTGACCTATGCGCAGGAGGAACTGCTCCATGGCATCCAGGCACAAATTGAAAAGCTCGTGCCGGATTTGGAGTGCCGCTTACAGGAACGCAGCACCTCCATGCAGCAGGGTATGAATTGGACTTCGACAAGATGCGGTTTTCCGGCGCTAACATGATGGACGGCTGGCAAACCTTTGCGATGCACGATGTAAGCATGGCAGTGTATCATGCCGACCGCAGTCCCTATGCGTATCCGAAGGAGCGACTGGAGATCCTGCTGGACGGCAGGCAGATCACCTCCGCCGGTCATCTCTCCGCACGGGAGCTGTGCTTCGAAGACGAAATCTGTGAGATAAATGACCGGCTCAATTTCTATCTTCGCAGCGGCTTTGATGTGGACGCAGTCTTCGGTACCTTTGTTGTAACCGATCAGAACGACGACACGCTGAATATCCATGCCATCTACGACATGGCGGACAGCAAGGTCTGCGACACACTGGACATCATCCTGCATCGCGGCGACGGCAGTAAGGAGGAACTCAGCTATGACCTCAACGCTGCTGAGAAAGAAATCCTGCACCGAAAGATGGAGGCCTACTGCCAGGAGCAGACGGGGATGACGCTTTCCGATTACAGTGCCCAGCGCATGGCGGAGAATGAAGCGCCAACGATGGAACCGCAGATATAACGCCCCGTTGCCCCCGTGTTCGCCCTGTGTGCCCTTTTCACGCAGGGGGTGGGAACCCTGCACCCCTGCACGATTTGGACGGGATTTGGGGCGGTTTGGCACGGTCGAAAAAACAGCAGGAGAAAGCGAGGTGGTCGGTTGCCCCCCCGCAAACGACTTCGCCCAGCAGTGCTGGGCGTTTACGGGCATTCAACGAGGTGGTCGGAAAACGGCTTTGTCACAGTTTAGGTGGTCGGGTAACCCCAAAAAGCGAGTAAAATCAAGGCTTTTACCGTACACCTCATAGGTGGTCGACAGCAAAAAGGAGCATGATAGGAAGAACGAAGACACTAAGAGCCGCACGGCAATCTGGCTCTATCCCCAAACCATCCGCCGCATAGATGAGAGACTTGCGGCGGCCAATTGTAAAAGCCACCATCTGCATATTCACATGATCTGATACAGTGCCGATCCCAAGGAAGGGTATCCACCAGATGAAATCCGCACTTGTCAACGAAATATTCAAAGCAGAGCTGACGGCACTGTACACAGAAAAATCCGCCCAGCGGGATGTGGTGAAAAAGCAGGCGGCAGAAACGCTCCGTCAGCTCACCCGGCAAATGCGGACAGATGGTTGCGACAGTCCCCGCATCGAACTGCTGATAGCGCAGCTGGCACAGCTCCTTGATACCGCCACGGGCAAAAAACAGTACGGCTATCTCAAGGCGGATGCTAAAAATATTGTGGATGAAATCGTAGAGGAGCTATCCATGGACAGTCGCGTGGCCGAAGCGTATCGTCTGTGGTGGGAGCTGAAGCAGTGGGTCAACAGCACATACGGGGAATCATGGCAGAAATTACCGCTGCTCTCGCGCTGCGCTGACTTCAAGCCAATTCGTAATATGGTTATCCAGGAGGCTGTACGCATCGCAAGCGATTCGATAACTTTTGAAGAACCGCGCGGCATGTCCGGTCGGGAATCCCGGCTGAATCACGACCACAGCATCACCGTCCGGGACAGCGAGTAGTTCGACCACGCCCATGCGGTACTGGATCAGGACGCACGGGAAGTAAAATATGCAGACAAGAAAACATTTGTGCTGCGTATGAACCAGCAGAAGAATGCAGTGGATCTGACTGAGGATCCAGAAGCAGAGAACGGAGAAATGAGCGGCAGTCCAGCGCAGGCGCAGCTCTCCGAAAAGGCGGAGCACCATGGAGAGCAGGCTTCATCGCATGGACATCTGCGAACATATAAGGAGACATCATGAGTTGGTTTGATTCGATTTATGCCCAAGATATTCCGCACCGCGCGCTCGCCGTTTATATTTTTCTCAAGGATAAAGCGAACCGAAGCGGCGAGAGCTGGTATGCCGTGGGCACCATGGCGAAAATGCTAAAACTGTCCCGCAGAACTGTGCAGCGAGCTATCCGTGATTTGGAGAACGCTGGGTTTGTTGAGAAGCAGCCGCAATACAGGGACAACGGGAGCAACCGCTCCAATCTCTATCGCCTGACACGATAGTAGACTGTCAAAACCCATTCTTACCACCAAGGGGTTATTGCGCCGGTTCACTGACATGGGGAGGGCGTCAATATGACAGGACTTGAAGGACCCACTTTAAGGGAACGATTTATAACAGAGAAAAGAACAAAACTGATTCGATATGGTTTGACTTTATTCGCATAGAACAATATAATATTCTTATCTAAACTTGTCGTAACGGAGGGTTTCGGATGGAATATATGACGATTGCAGAGGCGGCGGAAAAGTGGGGCATCTCCACACGCAGAGTCCAGATCCTTTGCGCCACCGAACGCATTCCAGGGTTGATGAAATTCGGGAATAAGATATGGGCAATTCCCAAGACCGCAGAGAAGCCTGCTGATGCCAGGCTCAAAAGCGGAAAGTATGTGGGGGCAAAGAAACGAACTCCACAAACGCCGCACGATACAGAGAACGAACAATAGCAAAGACATAAATGCATGGAAAAGGAGGTGCGGCAGTGAATACTTCGTTTCACGCCTACTATATGGCAAGAATGCTGGACAGCTTGTCTGATGAAGACCGGCTTGTCCCTGTGTTTGCGTCCTCCGATATTCAGGTATATCCCTTCCAGATTGCGGCGGCGAGCTTTGCACTGCGTTCTCCTTACCAGAAAGGCGTCATTCTCTGTGATGAGGCCGGTATGGGTAAAAGCCACGAAGCCATGCT
>Ga0183095_11147_pt1 | contig 29334 bp, 19 predicted proteins | sample BioMet4_FD_130346 | JGI IMG/M metagenome (GOLD analysis project Ga0183095, IMG submission 130346) | Microbial communities from bioreactor (seeded with sewage sludge) at LBNL, California, USA - Biofuel metagenome 4 (v2) (version 3) | ecosystem: Engineered > Bioreactor > Anaerobic > Unclassified ...
AGCCGCTGATGGCCACCAGTAAACTTACCGGTACCGAAAGCTGACTCCACCATCCCATCGTAAATCCGGATACTGCAAACATTTGAAAAATGGATACGAAAACTACTGCGCCCGCCCCTTGCTGACTGCGAGCGGTACAGATCAGAAATCGCCCGGCATGACGTCCGCCAGCCATAAAATCGGCGACACTGCATACGTAGCGCCGGGAATAAACGGCGATAGCGCCGCAGACCAGTAGCGGAATCGTCATAATCAGCCAGTCGACAACATGCATTTTCAACTCCTTAAATAATGATCTGCGTCCGATTCGTCACGGCGTATTGCCGGGTCGGACGAATCCGGACGCAAGAAAAGTCGGGAGAAATTACTTCGTCTTGATCGGTAGAATGAAGTTCCCGCCGGTAACCAGATTTTTAACGCCGTTCGGAGCGGCATATATTCCGGGATGCGGTACATACGGTGACGCAATCCAGCGGTTATTGACTATTTTAACATTACTCGCGTTGGTCACGAAGAAATCGCCGCGATACGGTAATGGGAACCGGCGCTTGACCGTATTCTCGATTATATTATTTCGGAAAATGATGTTATCTCCGGAGCCGATAAAGGCAACCAGACCGAAACTGTTCGTGAAACGGTTGTTTTCGAAAAGGATATCGGACAAAATCGGATAAGAGGTTCTTTGAGAATTGGTCGCGTCGCCAATGTACGCTCCGATATAAATATCTCTGGACCAACCGTCACTGCCCCACTCCGCCGAATTTACCGAATCGAACACATTGTTACGGACCACAACATTTTTTACTCCGTACCCCTCGCTCCAGGCACGGAAGATGTATCCGGTTTCCAGCTGCATGGCCCCCAGTCCATTGTGCTTGAAGCGGTTGTTTTCAAGCGTGACATCGTCGCAAAGAATCAATACCCCACGGCATCGATTGTCATGGAAATAACAGTTGCGGATTATCACATTGCGGGTTTGATATTTTCGGTTAAAAATTACGAAAACACCGTCTTTGTTCGAAGGCTCCGGAAGCAGCCGGTCGAATTGTAACTCATAAATGCCTTTGGTCGCGTCAATTGTTTTCACTGCCTTGCGCGGTGCCGTGAACCCGGTCGGTGAAAAATCGGCGTTACGAACTTCCAGCGGATCGTTAATGTCAACGGCGGAAATGCGACCGGGACTGCAGTTGATAGTCGTTATTGTCCGGGGCCCAGACTTCCGCCCCATAATCGATGAATCATGGGCATTCACGCAATCGTCACCTCCATAACCGAATTCGCAATCTTCCATTTTGAAGAAACCGCATGAATAGCCGACATGATAATGATCGGCTGTACAACTGATGACCCGTTCCGGCTTCCCGGTCGGCGGCGTGATCCGCACCCGTCGGAACTGCCAATACTTCTGGGTTCCGCGGACCACGATCCCCATACCGTAACAGGAGTAGATATTAACATCCTCCAGAGTCAAATGCCGGTTACTTTTCATCAACATGCAGAATCCGCCGTAATACCGGTGCTGCAGCCGATAGCACTGTCCTTTTTGGAATCCCGAAGCATGTACCCTCAACAGATTGTCCGACAGCCATTCATGTTTGGGCTGCGGTCCCACATGCCAGCCGAACGTGATACCATTTTCAATTCCCACCGCTAGGGCTGCCGGGTCGTAGTTGCTGGCAAGCAGTACCGCAACATTGCGTTGGGGAAAGCGTTGGTAGTGGATAAAGCGGAAATCGACGTGTTCCGGGCCGACATCCTCTACCTTGACGATGCTGGACAACGGATCATTCTTCCAGTCCCAGTCGAAATTCAAGTTGCGAATGGCGATCCGTTCGCAGTTTTCCAGCAGAAAGCAGGGGGCGTCCCACTTGGGATTGCCGTAATAAACCAAGGTCGCGCCACCGCCGTCGAATTCGAAATCGTGCATTCCGGCGAAGTTGACCGGTTCCGTAGCCACCACCCGATAAACGCCGGGGGCAAGCTTCAGTCTGGCCGCCCCGGTTTTTTTACAGAATTGGATCGCCCGGATCAACGCAGCCGTATTGTTTTCCTGGTCGGCATTGACGCCGAAATCGGCGGCATTGACAGTGGTTCCAGACGGGTTATTCGGCAGATCGACCTGGAATTCCTTTGCCCCGGTAGGCAGAGTCCCCCAATTTCCGTTCCATACGGAAGTACCTTTTCTGCCAACTGGAAAATATTTATCAGGAGTAGTTTCCGTCAGGTGGAAATCGGTAAGTTCTCCGCGCATTTTCCCCAAAGTGTGAATTTGAAACGCCGGAGGTTGCCGGGAAACGCCGCTGCTGAATTTCAATTGCACGGTCTTGAAGTTCGTCGAGAACCCATCGCTGGTTCTCAACGTGTCATAGTCGCAACTTGCAATATTGAGCGGCCGACAGAGAATGTGAAAAAATTCCTTGGGATTTTCAACCCGGCAGCGAAACGTCACCTGATAATTCCTGCTCGGCTGCAAAACCCCGGGGCGGGTTCTCAGCAGATATTTCCAGTTGGCGTCTCCGGCAGTCGTATCCACCAGCAGACTTTTCCCGTCGGGCGCACGTTGGACAAAGTTCGAATTGAGTTCGAAAACACCGTCATCGGCGAAACTCTTCTTCACTGGCGCCGGTACTGTTGCGGCCGTAATTCCGGCCGCCAATATCATAATGATGATACCCGTCAATTCCTTTATATGCCGGGAACTGATTCGTCTAGTGAAGGCGTTTCCACCGAAAAAATCCAATATTTTGGGGGACCTGTTTTTTTGTCGTTCTTGTTTCATAATTCTAGTTCAGACTCCCGTGAATTTTTAGCATTTTTTTTATTGACAAAAATTACTGTTAATTAGGAATATATGCCCATCCACTTAAAACTTCATGGCCTCAAAAGCCTGTTCGTAGAGCCAATGGCCGAAATAATTGGGATGGTTGATGTTATTGACCAACAGAGATGATTGGTCTTTACGTTGCAACACTTTTGCCCAGACTTCATAGACATTGACATAAGCGCAGTGGGCCTGAGTTGCCGCTGCACGGGTCGCCGCCGCATACTGCCCCATGCGATGCGAGCCGTAATGCCAGTCATTGTTGGGAGGAAAACAGGAAAACAGTATTACTTCCGCTCCTAATTTTTCCCGCGTCAGTTTCACCAGCTTGACCAGATTATCCCGAAACTTTCCCGGTTCGGTGACGCCATGGTTATGGTCGTTCATCCCGAATCCGATGAGAACCAGATCTGCCTTGCCGCTATTCCCCATGGCCTGCGCATGAAAATTTTCCGGTTTGCGGTCGAACCAGGTTACGGCTTCCTTGCTCGAATAGCCGGGAATCGAAAGATCTTGATATTGAATCTCGGTCTTGGGATATTTCTGCTTCAGATATTTAACAAACAGTGAGGTGAAAATTAAATTTTTATCCGACACATCACAGCCCGGAGTAATACTGTCGCCGTAGCCGATAATCCGAAACGGGCCGCCCGCTTCCAGTCTTTTCCGTGTTTGGGAAAGGTATTTACTCTGATCATTCGGCGCTGCCAGCGAAGTGCCAGCGTCCGTCCGATAATCAACCCAGACGAAATATTGATAGTTACAGCACTTGGGATAAGGAAATTTTCTGTGATCAAAATCTTTCCGACCGTAGAGCATATGCGTGGCATAATCGGGTATTCGTGACTCCGGAGTCCGGGCAATGGTTCCTTCCCGATAGTCAACCGTATAATCCCGGTTTTCCGTGTAAACCGTACCGCCGGGAAAATAGGACGCGCGAATCACTACGCTGCCTTTCTCAATCTGATCGAAACAAAGTTTGCCTGGGTTGGTTCCGGCAAGAACCAAGCTGTCGCCGGAAATTTTCATCATTTGGCCTTCTCCATAACCGGTGATCGCCAGTGCGGCCGACAAGATCATTCCCAGTACGATCGTTTTCATTTTCATGATAAAGTCTCTTCTTTTGCGGCCGATCTCATGGGCAGGAAAAGCTGTCCGCCTGCTCATGCGAAAATCGACCCGGCCGCGCCTTTCCACTCAAAGCGGAGGCCGTATTTCCTGCATACTTCTTGAAAAAACGGGGTTATGCTTCAGCGCCAGTACCCGGTTCCGTAGGTTTGATTGAGCATTTGAGTCGCGTCACTGCTATTTACGTTGCCCCAGAATTCGGCATATCGGAGATTGTCGACGTGACCATCGACATATGACATGTTCTGCATTTTATTATGGCGGAAATCCGGATAGTAGGCAATGTTTCCGTACTTGTCGTGACAATAGTAGAACCAGAGGTCACCCAAGTCGGTTTTATATTTATTCCGACCGTCGATGACAGTTGCCACCAGACTGGGACGCTTGCACGCCACCAGCATGCGGTTGGGTAGACTCAGATTGGGAACGCCGCCGACTGATCGTCCGTACATATAATTGGTGACTTTAATACCGGCGCTGATGCCGGAACTGTTGCCGGACATTTCCGCCATGTTTTCAGGGCAGGTGAATACTTTGGGAGTCAAGCTGTAATCTGCGGCTACAGCTTCCGCTGACGCGCCGCCGAGATAAGATGAAACCAGCGGAATCCACCACTGGGTTGTGGTCGGCGGTTTGGCGCTCCAGGATGAGATCAGTAGCGGTACACGGTCGTTATTGTCGCCGGCATACATGATAATGGCGGTACCGTGTTGTTTCAGGTTGCTTTTACATGATGCCGATCTGGCGGCAATGCGGGCCTTGTTCAAAGAAGGCAGCAGCATCGCGGCCAAAATGGCAATGATTGCGATCACGACCAGGAGCTCGATAAGGGTAAAAAATTGGTTTCGTTTCATGTTTTCTGTTTCTCCTTGCTTGGGGTCATTAATCAATTTCGAGCCTTTCGGAAAAAAACTCACTCCTTATATTTTTTTACGAGTGTACGAATATAACGAACCGCCTTCATGATGTCTTTTGCCTGTTGTGGGCCGCTGATTTCACGTTCGATAATCAACTCGCCGGTGAATCCGAGGTCGTAAAGTTTCGGAACGATCTTTTCAAAGTCGGCCTTGCCGGTTCCCACTGGAACTTCTTTCCCGAGACAATATCCATTGACTGGGAACAGTCCGTCCTTGATGTGAAGATTCCGGACATACCGGCCGAATACTTCCAGCGCGTCCACCGGATTGCCGCGCCCGTAGAGAATCAAGTTGGCGGTGTCCAGATTGATACCCAGATTCGGGAGACGGAGATCCTCAATGGCGCGCAGGAGAGTCAACGGCGTCTCCTGCCCGGCCTCGAACCAGAAATCAAGTCCGAGATCCAGACAGTGCCGCGCCACTTCATAAATGGCATTCAACGTTTCCGCATACAGCGGATCGTATGGATTTTCCGGGATGAATCCGCAGTGGGTAATGATTGCGGGAGCCCCGAGTATTTTGGCGAAATCGGCGGCCTTTTTAAGTTCGTCGACCCTGCGGGAGCGCAAATCCGGAGGAACCAGGCCGCAGGTGGCGGGACCGGCGGCAGAGTTCCAGACGATCCGTCCGGTGTATCCGGCCCAGAAGGCCGCCAGACGAATGCCGTCATTTTTCATGTCGCATTTGACTTTTTCCGCAAAAGATTCCGTGAGATTGGTCATGTCCCAGTTCTGCACCTGCGCGGTCTTGACACCATATCGGGCAATGATTTCGAACGGGTTGTCGTTTTTCCGCAGCATGGCGATAACACCGATTTCCATATTTTTGCTATTCGGGCTCATATTACATTTCTCCATAGTTTAGATATTACCAGTTCCGCAACTGTTCCGCAACGAATTTGAGAGATTCAACTCGTGATTGTCTGCCGGAAAAGTCAAAAGATTCTATAGTGACAAACAGAGTACGGCCCCGCGAATCTATACTATTCCAAAAATCCCTCAATTCGAGATCACCCTTACCAATTAAAACATCGGCATAATATTTGCCGCATCGTTTTTTTTCAGCGCCCGGAAACGGAGAATCAGATATTTTCCAATCTTTCAGGTGGAAGTGAACCACATAATCTTTTTGGCTTAGATAAGCGGACTTCGGATCATCCGCAGTAGCAACATTGCCGTTGTCATAGGTCACCTTGAGCCCGGGAACCGCATGTAAAACTTCCAGAACTTCATCGGCGGTAGTAATGGGACTATCCTTCATGCCGGTACTTTCCAGCGTGAGCGTGATTCCCGCCTGCTGTGCCAGAGGCATAGCTTGGGCATAGTATTCGGTCCATGCCTTCCGGTCATCTTCCAGGCTGGTCTGATCCTGACGAGGAAACGGGGGTAACATGAGAATCGGCGCTCCCATCGCCACCGCATCCTCCAGTGAATATTTAAAATCATCCAGATAATCAGGCTGACGCTTGATAAATTTGTATTTAAGCATAGTATGAGCCGCTAAATACAACCCGGCATCTTCCGTAATTTTTTTAAGCTCTGACGGCGCCGTCTGGTGAAGAGTAACCCAGTCAACGGCCTCCATGCCGCAATATCGGGCGGCCTTAACAATTTTCTGCGGAGAAAGATCTTTTAATATACAAGACATCATACAGCGTTTCATATTGTTTCCTTAATCCCCGGTTTCCTGGTCAGTTGATCAATAATTCGATGGCAAACCTGAATCGAACGTCTGCCGTCTTCGCCGGAACAAATCCCGGAGTGGTCTCCGTTTTGAATTGCATCGATAAAACGTGCAACTTCCGTATAATAGGGATCATCATCCGGAAAAGATTCCGTCCGAATCCCCGCTGACGTTATTTCCTGATATTCACCGGAACAATCACTACAGAGTGTTCCGTTATCAAAGTATGCGGTAAAATTTCTCCGGAAAGGGAAATTAGGCGGCGAAACGAACCCGCCTTCAATTTTTACATTGCATTTCGGATAGCGCAAAACCGCTTGAATCATATTGCCGTCGAATTCACGGCAGAGTATGGGATCAATCGCGATATCATCCGGATCCCCGAGGCAATACTCGGCAAAATCCAGATCGTGTGATACCAGATCAAAAAGAGCTCCGCCCGAAGCCCGGCGGAAAGCGGGATCATTCCAATTTCCCCAAGCCGGATAGCCGGTAACTCTTGATAACGACAAGAAACGCAACAGTCCCAAATGCCCGTTATGAATTGTTTCGCGAAGATACTGATACTCTTTCATTGCTCGGACAACATATCCTACGGCTAAGACTTTTTCCTTTCCGCGTGCAATCCGGCACATCTCGGCACATTCTTTTAATGAAATTGAAAAAGGTTTTTCCACCATCACATGGAGTCCGTGCTCCAAACACTGAAGTACGGCATTGCAGTGATGTTTCGTCGGTAGGGCAATGATTGCCGCGTCGGCGTCGGCAGATGTTAATGCTGTTTCCAGCGAGACAAAATGTGGAACGCGGCAAATATCCTCTACGGAAAGATGAACCGTGTCACGGTTGCCCTTGATGGAAGCCAGCCGCTCGATCGGAGGTTCAAGATCGACAATGCCGGCCAGTTCTGCCTGCGGATTCCGCAGCAAATTTCCGGCATGGGTCTGCCCCATGAAGCCGAAGCCGACAACAAGAATTCGCAAATTCATAAAGTCCTCCTTTCTTTATGTACGTTAATGAATTTCTATGCATTTGTCAGTACTTTTTCAAAAACCTTTTTCTCTTTTACAATCCTTTTATTATTATCCAAGGCACAGAATTTTCGAATAATACTCACTTCCTTCGGATCGTAGGGACGATAATTCGGGCGGAACAAATCGTGCATCCACTTGGTGAAATCAAAACTTTCATTGCCGGCTTCGTACGCCAGCCACATGGCTTCATGGGGTTCATACGTCTGACTGAGCCCCGCAACAAAGCCCCAATTCCAACAGCCGATTTTTTCAGAATAGAAAAGGGGAAAAAGTTCTTTAATTTGTCCGTTGCCGATGCGATTCAACCATTCAGTATTAATAATCGGTCGCCCCCATCGGCGTAACACATCGATTTCACAGACGTTTTCGGCAATGCCGCCGTAATTGTGATACGAAACGATATCCGAAAGCTCCAATGCAGCTTTCTCAGCAGCAGTCCAATCGCCGTTGGAATGCCAGACGCCGGTCGTCAACGGCTGTGATGGACTTGCCGCCCGGGCAGCCGCAAAAATCCGCTTGGCATGCGGCACTGAAACGTCGCCGCGATTACCGTTCCCAGGTTCGTTAAAAAGATCCCAGATCACAATTCGTGGATCATCCGCATATCGGCCGACCAGCTCGGTCACCATTCGGTAAAAACGTTCGGCCGTGTCCGGTTCGTCCAATACCGGATTATATCCGATGGCATCTTTATATCCGCTGTGGGGAGAGTTTTTCCGCCCGCCGTGATAACCCCAATCGAAAGACTGCGGACCAAGTTTCGGCGAACGGTATTTCTCGTTCCGGGGAACCACGCAGTCGTTGGCAAAACAAACCATAACGGAAATACCGTGTTTGGCGGCCGTGGTCAGAAAGCGCTCAAACCGTTTCAGAAAACCGTCACGCTGTTCGTCCCAGACGATAAACTCCAGAATAACCCGGATGGAATTGAACCCGATTGACGCGGCCAATTCCAACTCCCGGTCCACGGTGGCCAGATGTTGATCGAAATCCAACTCCTGCCATAAGGCAATCCGATTACAGCAGTCCGCCGGTAAGTAGTTACAACCGCGCAGCCATGGCATTCGATTATACCAAGCCCACGCTTTTTCTTTACTCCAAATTGAATTTATCATATCAATTGTTACCTTGCTTTTTATCTTTTATTTTTTATATTATAATTGAAATATCACCAATAGTAAATGCACTTAATAATCATTTTTTTATAGAATATTATCATGGCCAATAATATCACATATATAGGTTCCGTCACTTCCGATGAGCCGCTCAATCTGGCGATGGCCGGGCAAACCGATCCGGAAAGTACCAGCACGATCAAACGTCCCCCAGATAACGTGATCATGGTATTTCAATACATTACCTGCGGCCGCGGTTTTTTTATTAACGGGGGAAATAAATATATTCCGGTTGCGGGTGATTTTTTTATTGTTCCGCCGCATCGGGCGCATCATTATTATCCCGACCCCCACGATCCCTGGGGCAAGGTTTGGATCAATGTAACGGGAAATCTTCCTATTGATTTGATGCGGATTTACGGCATTGCCGATCAATACTATTTTCCCGGTTGCCATGAAGCCGGAAAGATCGTAGAAGAAATGGTTTATGCGGTTGCTGATATTTCGTCCGAGAAACTGACCGAATACGTCTCCCATCGTATTCTGGATATTATTATGGTCTTATCGCGTTTCAGCCGCCAAAACAAACTCGATCGGCAATTGCAAAATGAAAAAGCATTAAAGCTGCGTGACTTTCTGCGCTCACGTATTGCGACGGAATCACCGGGGATTAAAGAAATGAGTAAGAAAGTCGGGTTGTCGCCGGTTCAGACCATCCGGGTTTTCCGGGACGAATTCAACATTACGCCGTATGCCTATCTGCTTAACGAAAAAATCAACGTTGCCGCGGAAATGCTTTCCACCGCCGAAAATTCTATCAAGGAAATTGCGGAACTGCTCGGTTTTACCAACGAGTACTATTTTTCCCGTATCTTCAAGCAGAAAAAAGGAATTCCGCCGGGAACTTTCCGGCGGAACGCGCATTCTCATGATACTTCGGGCCAATGATTTTGTTAAGACATATAAAATCTCGTTTCCGCTTCCCAAGTATGTCCCGGCTCGATTACCTGCAAGCCGGTGATTTCCGGCGGCAGATCGAGATTAGGAGCATTCACCATCCAGGTCATCGGTTCGGCACTGAGCAATTCCCGCCCGCCGCCGCCGTTCCAGAAAAACCAGAAGCGATAAACATTATCCAGTTCATAATGCAGCCGTAATTTTTGCCCCGGATAGGTGATGATCATTCCCCGGAACGGTTTGCCGTCAATGATCTTTTCCGCCGTCGGAGCATGCAGTCTAATCCCAAGCCGATCACTTAACTCGTGCTGATGCTCCGGCCAATTGATCTGCTTTCCGGATAGCAGAAAGCGCGGTTCCGTCAGTTCCCAGTAATAATTTTCCGCTGCTACCATGGCCCGCGCACCCGGCGGCATCCGGAAGGTGGTATGAAAACCGAGTCCGAACGGCATCGGCTGTTTACTGCGGTTGGTACAACGAAAGCGTTGCATAACCGCTTCCGGCCGAAACTCGTAACGCATGTCCAGCGAAAAATCGTGTGGAAATCCTGATGTCGCGGTAAATTCCAATCCCAATACCGCAAAGTCCGGTCCGACATCACCAACCCGCCAAGGCGCACCCCGGATCAAGCCGTGCAGATGGTTGCCTCGAGTCGGTTCGTTCAGCGGCAGAACGTAATCCCGTTCCTGGAAACGGAATTTTCCCCCGTCGATTCGGTTGGGCGGCAACAGCACGGGAACGCCGTAGACTTCCGGTTCCGCACGCAATTGCTCCACCGTATCCGGAAAGTGCAATATGTCCATTCCGCTTGAAATATGCTGGAGTCGGCAGAGATTGCCGCCGTACTCCGGCTGAATTTCCGCCCGCCATTCGTTGGTATTGATACGGATCATGTTATTGCTTCCTTTCGGTAATTCCGGCAAGGATGTCGCGGGCAAGCGCCCGGGACGGATCGCGTTCGAGAACGGTCTGCAATAATTCCTCGGCTCGGGAATTATTCCCTAATCCAAGTTCGGCCTGAGCTTCGATCAGCAAGGCCGTCGTTTCCTGATTCCGCTGCAGGTCGAAAAACAGCAGACGGGCAGGCAGGGAGGTGGCAAAATAATTAACCTTGGCTTCCTGCTTGAATAATTCCCGCGCATATTCCCGTAATTCCCGGAACAATTGTTCGGCTTCACCGGTTTTACCCAGCCGTTGTAACGCCAGGGCGGAAAAATAGGTCATTTCCGAATATTTCTTCACCGCGCGCTCTTGAAAGTCACTACGGAAATCCGCCGCCGCCTGCCATGCGGCTAAAGCACGTTCGCGGTTGCCCAGTGCGTCAGCAGCGCAGCCCAGCCAGTAGTCGATATCGCTGCGGTTGGCCAGCAGATGTTTGGTTTCGCCAAGATTTGCGGGACAATTAAGCGCATCTTCAAAATGACGCAAGGCTTCGGTCGGATTGCCGGCGGTAAGCTGCTGCCGGCCTAGCGCCAGATGGGTACGTTCGTATTGGCTGCGGGCCAGTCCTTCCCCACCTTCCCACGGTTGGAAGCGGCGGGAAGTCAAATACGTCAGCGCTTCGGCATGGCGACCGACCTGATTCAGCAGATCGGCATATTCGACCGAAAGATCGTCGCGATTCCGTACCAGCGCAAGTTTCTGTTCCAATACTGCAAGCCGCTTTTCGGCAGGCAGGCTCATCCGCTTCCACAACAAATCTCGTTCAAACAGTAACCGTCCGTCGTTCGGAGTCAGTTCCCAAGCGCGTTCATACGCGTGATAAGCCCGGTCGGCGTCTTCGAGTACGTTCCAGTAACCGATGCCCAGATTCCGCCATACGGTCGGATTTTCCGGTTCAAGTTCGGCGGAATGTTCCCACAACTTAATCGCGTCAAGATGGCGTTTGCGGTCATAAAACAGATTGCCCAGATAATAGAGTGCGCGGGCATCTTTCGGATTTTTCTCAATCGCCCATTCCAGAATATTGACGTCTTCGACCCGGGCCGGAAAACAATAATCCCGTGACTCCTTTGCCGCGGCGGCAAGCTCGGAATCGGCAATTGCGGCATTGCCGATCAGCTGTATCAGCCAAGCCCGGACATAATGGATGGTCGGAGCGTTGCCGGAAACCGGTTCCGGATGCGTCTGCTCCAACAGTACCAAAGCATCTTCATAGAAACCGGCGCGGGCAATGTCATGGACGATATCAAGGCTCGTATGGGAATCGCAGGACAGCGGCTCTCCGGCGATATGACGCGCCCACCAGTCGAGCGGATCAAGCGCCATGGTTTCATGCAGCAGTTTTTCGGCTTCCGTTCCGCGCCCGAGCTGTTTGAGAATAAGCACTTTCAGATCACGCGCCTTAAGGTTATCGGTATTGACTTTCAGCGCCCGATCAATATGATCCAACGCGGCAATCCAATCATGACGGCGGCAGTCGATTTCCGCCACCGCGTGATAACCAGCCGCCTGCCAAGCCTGATTCCACGTAGATTTATACAAGGCGTGGTAAGCGTCATCCAGTAGTTTGTCTGAAGCTTCCGGATCACGAACCGCGGCCGCCTCCGCTTTAAAACGCAATGTAAGGCCCAAATTATAATAGGCTTCGCCGTCATACGGATTCGGGTTACGACGGGTCAGGCGGCTGATCGCGGCACGAAAATGCTTTTCCGCCCGGTTAAAATCCCCGTTGCGCAAGTGGATTGAGCCCATCGCATTATTGCAGCGTGAATCATTCGGATCGCGACGCAGGGCTTCTTCCCAGTAAGGCTCCGGCATCCGGGTCGGATGGCGGTATTGATACAGGTGAAGTCCGGTAATGAACAGCTCTTCAACCGTGGCGATTTCCGACGGACGCGGTGGTTCGGTGGCGACTTCCGGTTCGTTGGGTTTCGGATCGCACGGCTGATAAGTCAACAGTTCGCCGCCTTTCGCATCAAACATGGTGATACGTAAATCATTGAGTACGGTGTCAGCCGGCATATCGATGGAAGTCACCAGCGGTTGGGCGGGACCAAGTTCCTGCGTCTTCTCGAATACGGTTTTGCCGTATTTGCTGACGCATACTTTGACCTCCTGAACCGAAGTAGTAATAGCGCCGATTTTTACCCTGCCGTTCTTTTCGGTCAGGCTCAGTGCGGCGGCGGCACTGGCTTTCTGCGCCGGGCCGATGTCGCGGATCGGATACCAGAATTGACTCCAGGTCTTGGTTTCGCCGGGCTGAAGGAAAGAAAAGTCCGGCTGATTGTCGGTGTAAACTCCGGCCATCAATTCGATGTAGGGACGGTATTCGCCGTTCTCGTCGGGATCGGTCAGATTGCGGTCCCAGGCGTACCCGAAATTGTGATTGCCCCAGGTCCACTGCTTTTTGCCCGGCGAAATATGGTGGTTCGCCACATGAATCAGCCCGGCATGAAGAAAATGATCGTAGCCGCCGAACGAGTCTTCCCTGGAACCAAGGCACATATAGGAAGTCGGCACCGGAATATTGGCATACCAGGACAGGTCGTTCGGGGCATAATTCAGCCTCTTGAGTTTTTCCGGAACCGGGCCGTCGTAACCGGACGGCGGCACATAGCACGGCGGCCGTTCGGATTTCGGAACGCCGTCGGCTGCCCGCTTGGCGTATTGGACGCCGTAATAGACGCCGTTGCAGCACGGATAAGTACTGGTGGAGCCCTTGGCATGGTCGGCCACATGCGTCACATCGGGCGGCAGGAACGACTGATAGCCCTCATGGACGCGGGTGGCCACGTTCGCCCACCAGAGAAAAGTCTGAACCAGCGGCGTCCGGTTGTAAACCCTCACTTTCAGCTCGATGACCGAACTGCCGGGATGCAGGCAGACGCCGTGCATGCCCTTCATGCGAAACAGCGGATCGTGCTCGCTCATCCAGACGGTTTTCGAACCGTCGGCGTGCTCCTCGATGTCGACGTCGGTCGGCATGAAAGTGGACGGCCGGTGATGTTGCGGCCAGTTAAACTCAATGCCGCCGCTGATCCAGGCTCCGGCCAGTCCGATCAGGGCCGGTTTGATGACGTTGTTACGGTAAATGAAATCATAGCCGTTAGTTTTATCCTTGGCGGCGTGAATGCGGCCGCCGAGTTCCGGCAGGATCATCACTTCGATATACTCGTTTTCGATATAGATCGCCCGCCAGATATGCTCGGTTTTCCGGTCGGCAAAACGTTCGACGCAGGGAATCGGATAGACCCGGCCGCTGCTGCCCTGATAAACCCGACGTTCCAGAAACATCGGATTTTTATCGGGCGCTTGCGGTTCATAGGTCGGAATATTCACTTTTTCCTGTCGGATGGTAACGGTTGATGCTTTATCGGTCATGGTTTTCTCCTGGATGTATTGATGGTATCTGAAGCAGATTATAACCGCGGACAATGCGGATGACGTTGTCCGATTTGACGAATTATTTATACAAAATTACGATTTTATAAGTAAAATAATTCTTGATCGCAAGGAAGATCATGAGTTTATTTGCATATTATGCCGGGAACGGGCAAAGTATGTCAGGAGGTAGTCCGAATGGCTTGTGGGCAAATTGAAAAAGACATTTTTCCGGGACTGATGCTGGCGCCGTTTCATTATGCCTGCTTTACGCGCTTTATCGGTTATTCCGAAGATCAAGCCTATTTGAGCCACCATTGTTTTCAGATCATCCTGGGCTTGAGCGGAACGCTGCATTTCGAGCTGGCCGAGGGAAAACGACCGCTTGCCAGTCGGGCGGGAACGGTGTTTGTACTCAGTCCGGGGATTCGTCACAACTGGCATGCCGAACCGGACGGGTTCTGCGAGAATTTCATGTTTTTCTGCGATGGCTTTGCGGAAACCGATTCCGATTTGGGCCGGATTTTCAATTTCAAGCATACCGATCTGGTCTGGCTGTTCAATCTGGTTCCGGAATCCTATGCGTTTTATATCACTCAATTCCGCGAACTGATTGCGAAAACCGACCAGTGCCAGGCCAATATCATGCACGGACTGCTCTATGCGTTCTGCGGCATGATCTGCCGTCAGGCGGGACATCTTTATGATCAGGTGGACGGCGTGAAGGCTCATCCTGCCCTGAGCCGGGCGGTCGATCTGCTGACGCACGATTACCGGGAAAGTCTTACCTTGGAACAGTTGTCGCGGCAATGCGGGCTGGGAACCAGCCGACTGTCGGAACTATTTCGACAAAAATTCGGGGTGTCACCGATCCAATACCGCAACGAACTACGGGTAAAGAAAGCCATGCAGCTTTTACGCTATTCCGACATGAACATTACTCAGATCGCAGAATTTCTAGGGTTTCATTCGATTTATTATTTCAGCCGTTCCTTCAAAAAACATACCGGGTGCAATCCCTCCGAATTTGTCATAAAATAATGTTGGTATCAGGTTTGTCGGAGGTCATCATTTCCGGCCGAGCGCCGGGCTGGGGGTCAGTTGATCAAGCCATATGAGCAGGACGCGGATGGCGAGATTTTAGAAATACCATTCCTTGGCGGACTGCTGCATGGCTATCGGCGGAAAAAGGCCGCCGCGTGAGCGGAAAGAATTTATGCACCTTCCGTAGGGACACGGATTTTTCATGTTCGAAAAGACTGCTGAAAGCTGAAAATTCTCAAGCCCGCTCAAAAGGAAATTCTTAAGCTCAAAATAGTATAAAAATGTTTCCGGCCCATGGCAAAAATAAAACGCTATTCCTGATGTATATAAGCTTATGATTGAATAACCATATGGAAAGCTTTTCGTTTTAAGCAAAATACTGCTCACTTAATCTAAGCTTAAACGCATAAATTGATTAAACATGGATGTTGCAGATTAAGCTCAAAACAGGGCGACATAAGGGACAATAAAATAAGCAGGACCGCTTATCGTATTTATCCTTTCTCCACCGGAATCGTCGTTCGTACTTGAACCGCATTGACCCACTTCGCAACGGTATCCGCCTCTGCGAATCCCGGAGCCGTCCATAAGGCGGTTTTCCCCAGCCGCTTTAACTTGCTTTCGCCAAGCGAATGATACGGCAGAATATTGATGGTCTGGACATTCTTCAGTTGATTTGCCAGCGCGGCAATGGCGTAAAAATGGTCATTGCGATCATTCAATCCGGGGATGATCGGACAACGCAGAACAGTTTTCGCACCAGCTTGATCCAACGCGAACAGACCGGCATGAATCGGCTCCATGAAAACGCCGGTATATTTCTGATGTCTGTCCGAGTCGGTCTCTTTGATGTCAAACAGAAACAAATCGACATAAGGGGCCGCCTGAAGATAGCATTCGACCGGAGCGAACCCACAGGTTTCCATGGCCGTATGCAGTCCGGCGGCTTTTGCCTGCTTTAACAGTTCAAGCGTGAATTCGAATTGGAACATCGGCTCTCCCCCGGATATGGTCATGCCGCCGCCCGAAGTATCATAGAACAGTTTGTCTTTCAGAACTTCCGCCAACACTTCTTCGACGCTCATTTCGCGCCCGATCAATTCCCGCGCCCCGACATAACATTGTTTTGTACACTTACCGCAACGGATACACTTGGAACGGTCGAAAATACCGTCGTGAATCGCACCAGCCGGACAGACTTCAACGCATTTGCCGCAGCCGATGCACTTTTCCGGTATAAATGAAATCTCAGGCTGTACTTCCTGCGATTCAGGGTTGTGGCACCAGATACATCGCAGCGGACACCCCTTCAAAAACACGGTGGTCCGGATTCCCGGACCGTCGTGCAAGGCGAACTTCTCAATGTCAAATAGAACTCCAGTCATTCTTTCCCTTACTTTCCCCAATTCAATAGATATGCCGGGCAATAAATTCACGCTGCTGTTCGGGCGCTAACTTGGTAAACCGGGCAGAGTATCCGTATAACCGTACGATCAGTTCCTGATGGGCATCGGGATGCGCAATCGCGTCCTCAAGTTCTTCCGGACTTACACAGTTCAACTGCAGCATTTCGACTCCGGTTTCAAGAAATGTTTGTTCCAGCGCAGTCAGAATACCTTCGGAAAGGCCGTTTCGCGTCAAAGAAAGCGTCAAGACACTTCCGGCGCTGAATTTCGAAAGATCCAACATCCGGCAGTTGTTGAAAATGGTTGTGATGTCATTTCCGGAGTTCAAATGGCTGGGAGTCGCTCCTTGCGAAATATATCCGCCACGCATGCGTCCATCCGGCGTCGGCCCGGTGGCTTGAGCATATCGCCCCAAAATCGACCAATTGTAATTGTACAAGGCCGGCTGGAATTTTCCGCCGCGTTCATTCGGAATGTCGTTCACACATGTGGCAAGCACATCAAGAATCTTCTGCGCCAGGGCGAGGGTTTCCGGATGGGCATCGCCCCAATGGTATGGAGTTGCGATAAGTTCCAGCCGAAGCGGTTCCTCATCCCGCCAATTCATCCGCATCGCAGATTCAATTTGAGCCAACGAGTGTCGTTTGGTGTCAAAGCAAACATGCTTTACCGCCAGCATGGAATTCAGAAACGTCGCAAATCCAGAGAAAGGCAGTCCGTGCGGATTGTAACGTCCCCCACCGGCATTGTAATCCCGGCCATTATCAAGACAATCGTTCATTGTGGCGGAAAAAAATGGAGCAGGAATGACCTGATCGGTTACGCTGCCGCCTTTCCCGATCGCCGTACACATTTTTCGGACGGAACGGATTGTATTATCCATGACGGCGGCATAAAATTCTTCAAACGAAGCGGCATTACACGCTGACTCAAACCGTTCACCTGTTCGAGCTTCAACATCGAAATCCGGGAGCATCGAAAGATTCATTGCCTTAGGCAAATTGTAATAGCACATGGCGCCGGCGGAATGCTCACACCCCTCCACCGTGACTTCCCAACAGCCGCCAACCACATAATTGCACACGTCTTCCAACCGTTTGCCTTCCGCACATTGTGCTTTGATCACCGCTTCATCATTTACGATTCCAATTGTGTTGCGTCCGCAAAGGAACTCTCGATTGACCCGATCATATAATACCCGAGGCATTTTTTTATTGAAGCGGACCTGAAGCTTCGGATAGATCAGTTTCAGTTCGTGGTGTACATCCAGAAACATGACGGTCAGTTCATTGCAGATGGCGTTTCCGTTTTTATCGCAGCCGCCAAGAATCAGCGTCCCGCATTGTTCTCCGAAGATCCGAAGATCTTTGAGATTTTTGCCGAAATCCTGTTTACAGTCCAGATAAGAAAGGAATGCGCCGATCAATTCATAAGCCTCTTCACGAGTCAGCCGTCCGGCTTGAATATCTGCCAGATAGAGGTCATTGAGCAGTGTGTCCGGACGTCCAATAACCCCCATACCGAGACCTTCCACGGACGCGGTGATTTCGTGCAGAAACCATATTGCCAGCAAACCCTCGTAAAAAGTCTCCGGCTTCCGCCAGGGGACATCACTTACCGCAGCCAGATGCCTAAGACAATATTTGGCCGATTCATCCTTCGCTGCCGGAAATAGCTCTTCTGCTGCAAGAGCAAACTTTTCGGCAATTTTCTTGATTGCAGCGAGAGATTCCGCTGCACATTCATAGAATTCCTTCCGGTCAGGATCGGAAGTTTCCCGCGCCAGCCGTTCCGCCTTGTCATAAAAATGATTTAGTCCGTACCGAATCACATTTTCACATGGAAACGCATGGTGATCCAAGTCCGGATAGCTACTGCATTCATGAATACCGGCTTCTAACGCTTTTCTTACTTGTTCGAACATCAATGGATCGACCTCTTTGAACAAGTGACAATTTCGCCGCAGAATCCAGGTTCCGGCACTGCCGTTGCCGTAATTTTCGGCGGGTTTCAACCCCATTTCAAATGGAAACGGAGAATGCGGGAAAACAACTGGTGTAAACCATTCCGCAATAATGTTGGTTTGGGCGGTTTTCAGCCGGAGCGCGCTGATGCCTGGATGGGCTTGTGCGTATGTCTCAAACTTTTGATAAAGCTCGTCCAACGGTTTTTTGTCATTCCAAATAACGGTTGTGTTGGCAAAATAGTATGCCTTGAGTTCATCTTTCAGTTTCTCAATATCAACGAACATGATAAACCTCTTCGTGTATTTAAAGTAAAAATCCGCCGTCGACCACTAGTGTCTGCCCATGAACAAATGAGGCCGCATCACTGACCAAATATAAAAACGCTCCTACAATATCTTCGGTTTCACCAAGATGGTGCGCCGGATAGGTTCGACGCATCGTTTCATATTTTTCTTCGGAAAAATCCCCCCGGCGTTCCGTCAGTTCGGTACGGATTGTTCCCGGCGCGATACAGTTGACATTGATATTATATCGTGCAACCGTTTTCGCGGTACATTCGGTAGCCGCAATCACCGCACGCTTAAATACGGAATAGGTGAATGTCCCAGGCGAATTTCGTATGCCAAAGATACTTGCGATATTGATGATTTTTCCGTATTGACGTTCTATCATTCCCGGCAGTACTTGATGCATCAGGTCAATAGGAGCGTCCAGCAGCAGCTCGCGGCTGAAGATATAATCTTCTTCCTTTATATCACATATTGTTCCGTCGACTACCGTTCCGGCATTGTTAACGAGAATATCAATTCTTCCGTGCAGTAATTGCTCTGCGCGTGCAATTAACTCGCGGCGATCATCCGGGTTGGAAAGATCGGCGGCAAGATATTGAGGATTAGTTCCGTAAGCAGCTAATTCCGCAAGAATGGCTGCGCCATCTTCGTTTTTTGCAATAACCGCGACATCCGCACCATGTTGGGCAAGCGCAACCGCTATTGATCGTCCAATGCCGCGCCGTCCCCCGGTGACGACTGCTTTTTTCCCATTAATGTCTCGTCCATCCATCATTACACTTTTCCTGATTCCGTTAAAATTTTCTCGGAATCGCTGTTGACGCTTTCCGGCGACCGTTCAACGGCCGTTTTGGTATAATTTTTGCAGCCTCCGCATCCTTACCCGAATATTCTGATGGTTTTTTCCCCACTATTCATTGACAAAACCTATGTCTATGTCTTCAACGGTCCCGCTCTTTCCAACGGTTCCATGGCCGACGAAAAAACGATCCAGTCGACCGGGCATCTGTACCGGCAATCCGGCATCATTCGTTTCTCCGTTTTTCCAGCTGCCACTATTCAACCTCAACTTTTTGACGCTGAATCTTTACAAAATTACGACAATATTATCCTGTATCATTTCTCTTCCTTTTTGATATCTTTAAGCAACTGGTACATATTGTTGACCAGCATAACTGACTGCGATTTATCTCTGCCGAGGATCGCCCAGCCGCCGCTGAATCCGAAATCCCCGCTGGTCACTACCAGCAGACCTTTTCCAATACGGCGTGTCAACAGCCATGAATAAATCTCTCCATTGGCCATTTTCAGGGAAGCCAGATTCTCCCAACCATCTTGACTTACGGGCAGATAGCCACTGGAAGGGGTAAGACCGTGTTGAATCAATTTGCTGAACGGTTCCGGGTTCTGCTGCCAGGTGCCCGGTTTTACATTGACCGCTTTGCGCTGACCGTCAATTTTCCCGCCGGACCCTTTTAAGGCAAGTTCCGGCATTCCGAAATACTTTTCAAGCGGAAGATTTCCCCAAGAGGTAACAATGACCAATGCTCCGTTTTTCAAGGCAGGGACAACATTTTTCAGAAACGGTTCCGGATCCAGTTTCCAATCCTGACAGGTACGGATGATATAAACCGCCTTATCTCCGGTTAGATTCTTCAGTTCCGCATCTTTTGTCAACAATGTGACCTGATAACCTGCCTTTTCAAGCAACATTTTCATCTCTACGGCATTTTCCTCATTCCCCCGGACAAAAAATGCTGTTGATCTGGTCTCGCTGATGTTACAGAACTGGATTAGCCCCAGCGCATTCTGATCATGGTATGTCGCATTCGGCCAGCCGGAATTCGGGAAACGCCCCTGTCCTGTCCGCATGATCCCAAACTGCCACACATCATTGATCTTCGGTTTGGCGCCGAGAGTTTCAAACGGGATCGCAATCGTTGCCGTCCAGCGGTCTTTCTCTTTCCGTATATCCGCTTTCCAATCCGCTTTCCAGTCCGTATTGAATATCCATGATCCAATAGCGATTGCAGAGTATTTCGTCCCATTCGGATTGACGACCAATTGTCGGTAGAGCCCCTCTGTATCACCGGGAATTGCGAGAAAGATCTCCAATGCTTCATCTACCCATGCATTACCGGTCTCTCCGGTCAGTCTGGCAATCAGCTTATCCATGTTCGGATCATGGCAGACTACTTGCAGATACAGACCGTTCTTATCCCAGTTGATCGTTGCTTCCGTCAACGGAACTTTGCTCGTCGCACCCCGCGTATTGAACTTCGGAATCACTGCTGCCGAACGGAACGGAGTTGCATTGTTCCGCAGTGGAAGCATCAGCTTATTATTCTGACTTGAAGTCCGGTAATTGATCCAATTGGTTTTCCATACTGTATATGCTTTTTTCTCGCGGACAATCTCAGACTGGACTTGTTCTCTGCGTTTGGGATCTTTGATCTTTACCGCCTCAACTTCCGCCTTGCGAAACAGGGAATCGGATTGGTTGACCAATTCCGGATTCAGCAGATGGCTTGCACACGCATAGGGAGAGTTCCAGAAATAGGTATAATGGATCTTCATCTTGCTCCAGGCCTTGCTCATTCCGATGGCATATTCCGCCATTGCATCACCGGCACGGTCATACACTCCCGTACTGTATTCACGAATCAATGCTTCGACATCTGCATCCGGATTCCAGAGCAGGCGCGCATATACATAAAATGCCAGCATTCTCTGTGAACCGGGTGACAAGGCATCCTTAGCCAGGTTGCGGGGACGGTATGACGGCGGTCTTATTTCTGTGATCTCGCCCTTGATGCCAATTTTTTTGAACTCGCGCATCTGATCGCTCAACATGTGATAGAACGGCACCTGCACTATGGGGTTGAAGATGTCAAATTCATATCCATAGACCAGGATCGATACATTTTTCTTCCGCCATGCCTGCATTTCCTCCAACGGGAAATGGTTCATTTTGCAGTTATCGAGATTATGAACATAACAACGGTTATACATACAGTATTCGATAAATTCGGTATCCGCAATATCCGTGGTGGGGACCGAACGGTAACCCTGATATGCGATCGAGGCAAATTTTACTTTGGGAAATTCTGCCTGAACACCTTTTTTCAGACGCATGAACATATCAAACCAAAGATTGGTAAGCGTTTTTTTTCTGCACTTTGCACATTGGCAGTATTTCATACTATCCGCAGGGTAAATACTGATTGTTTCCACCTCCGGATATTCACGGCAATATTGGAGAAGACGATCTATCATGATCTTGTCTACATCAGGATTGCTCCAGCAAAGCTGATCTTTGCAGCGCTTACCATCGATCTCGGCAAAATATTCCGGATGTTCTTTAAAGACATTCTGATCATAGATCATCACATTATGATTGGAAAACATCATGTGGAAACCTTTTGCGATCCTGCCGTCATTCCAGTTTCTGATCCATTTCGTGTTGTTGACCGGACTACTTCGCATGATATTCATACGGTTACGGCTCATCCAGGTTTCCATTTCTTCATCATAAAATTTATCGCAGAGATGGAATCCCCGCCATTGCATCCCGGCGGTTTCCGTCATATCCAGCACCGGGAGGACCAGTTGTTTCCGTACTGGTACGACCTCACCGCCTGCTCCGGGATGGAACCAGTGTACCCCGCAGACTTTTTCCAGAAAACCGTAGACGGCATACAGTGCGCTCCGCGGATTACTCCCGGTGAGATAAAGATTATCTCCCTGGGTCCGGATGCGGAATGAATCATTCTCCACACCGTTTTTCTCATTTCCGTCCGTACCGATAATGATCCTGTTCCGGCCTGGGACCGTTCCATCCCGATTGATCGGAAGTTCTGCGCCAGAGATCTTTTTCAGATAATCTCGTAATTCTCCGGCTGCACGCTGCTCGGCAGAAGAAGCGGTCGGTGAAATACAGATCTCCCACCCACTTCTGCCGCTATCGAACAGCGGAGTCTGTGCCGTACCGGCAAACGTCGCAAAACAAGTAAAAGCAAAAGCAAAGAGTATTTTCCACATATCTATTGTTCCAGGAATAAGGATTAAAAGGTTTGTTTTCAATGCTTACAGGGACGACGATTTTTTTCAATGGATCTCACCTTCGAATCTGCGTCCTTGACGGTAACGGCGAGCTGTTACACGCCAAAGCGGCGGGACACGGCAAATCGAATTTCTTCTCTTCCTCCGGTTCGACGGCGATTCAGGCCAGTAACGACACTACGACAACAAGATTTTCATCAAATGGTCTCAGTAACAGTAGACATAGCTGGCTTTCCCTACGTTGTACATATAACGCGGCATCAGGTTATCTGTCGCCCACTCGGTCGGTTTCTTTATGTCCACATGTCCGTCGCCCAATGCCGCAACCGAGGTGCCGTTATGGGGTGCGGCCCAGATTGCGCCTTCCGTTTCCTGCCCGCCAAACGGAGTGACGGTCCAGAATTGTTTTCCCCGATAACTGCCGGCCGCTACGCAGTAGGAATCGGCCAGGACCGGAGTGAGCGATGGCTTTTTCATGCGCTTCGTAATCAGGACACTGACGCCTGTACTCGGCCAGGTCACTTTATTCTGGTAAACACCGAACAAGGCGTCGCGCTCGTTCTTTTTCGCATCCCGGGAAGTGTTGTAATTTTCCTGAGCCCAAACCACTCCGTAAGTATGGTGGAGGAAATCACCGTCGTATTTCTTTACCGTGGAAGAATTGGACGGACACCCGATCACGCTCCACGGAACATATCCCGGCGGGCCGTCGATCTCTCCGGTCATAAGTCCGGTCCAGTACCTCCCGTTGTCATACAAGATCATATAGCCGGTATTGTCGTCGGCGTACATCCACATCGCCCCGACCAACTGTTTCTGGTTGGATATGCACGATGTCGCCCGGGCGCGCTCCCGGGCTGAACTCAATGCCGGCAGCAGCAGTGCTGCCAGGATCGCGATGATCGCGATCACAATGAGAAGTTCAATAAGTGTGAAAATTTGTTTCATTCGTTTAATCGTTCTCTTCTCCTGTAATATTGGTTCTCTGTAATGATTTAGTCTCAAAAAGTTGTTAACCCCGAAAAAATTCGACATTTTTTCGAACCTATTGGGTTGATGTTCATGTTTTTGCATTCTTTGGGAAACCTCCTTAAATTTTTCCGTTTTTTTATTGACAAAAGCTACTGGTTGTTATGTGGCACAAGACTACCCACTGCATTCGATGCTGCTCCAAACCGAGTGTAACCTTGGGAAATGCAACGTGGGTTGGCAGCAGACACAAGATTTGAACCGGAGTCGGGAAAGAAATCCGTATTGCCCCTTCCCTAAATTCTGCGTATTCTTCATGGCGAAGATCCGGAGAGCGTTCTGGAAGAACAAGATTATCTTCGCGACCGGGTCGATACGCTTGAGTCCGCTAGGTTCTTTTGGTGTTTTCATGGATAGACCTCTTTCAGCGCAGGGATAAATCCGGGTGCCCGGAAAATCTTGAGAAAGCATATACAGGAAACCGTAGCTTCTTCTTTTGATGATTTTGATTTTGTGGGACATTACTTTTTCCTTGTGTCTACGAAGAAGTATAATTTAAAAACCGAATCATGTCAATATAAAATTTGATTTTTATGAAATAATGGTATATTATATCCAACAATGCTGGATTGTGAACAATTATAAAAAGGAGATATACATGCCTGAACCACAAAGTTTGATTCAATCCATCGACCGGGCCGTAGCCGTGCTCAACGTCGTCAAAAACGCTTCCGGGCCCGTACGCAATTGCGACATTGCCAGAACGATTGGCTTGTCCCAGCGAGCCACTCATAATTTCGTGCGAGCCCTTCTCTTTAACGGCTATCTGGCCCAAACTGCAAATCGCCAATATGTTGTCGGGCCTGCGGCGCTTGAGCTTGTGTTACCGATTCAGAACCGTTACGAAAAACTGGGCAGTGCGTGTGCGGATATTGTCATTCGGCTTGCCCGGGACACCAAAACCAACGCCTTTCTTGGATTTGAATATTACGGAAAACTCTACTGTGCGTTGCTGGGACGCTCCAACGGAGTTCTCGAAGCCTGTGGACGACAGTTCTGGCTTGATGTACTTCATGCCTCTGGTCCCGGACTGATCATGATCGGAGTTCAAGGAATCGAATATTTCAAAAGTGTCACTCGCGAGCCGCTCAAAAAATTCACCCCATATACCGTTGTTGACATGGACGAAATTGCGAAGCGTTCCGCCGGAATTATCAAACAAGGGTATGCCCTGCTCCGTTCTGAACACGTGGACCGCATCGCGGATCTCGCCGTTCCAGTACGGAACCGGAGCGGAAAAATTGTTGCCGGGCTATCCCTATCCTTTCTGGAATCTCGGCTCCAAAATGACGATTTCAATATCGATGAAAAACTTGAACAACTCCGGGATGCAGCCGCAAACATCTCTTTATCCGCCGACTTCTGATCGAATGATATGAGAACGGATTTTCAACGTTCAAAGTGGAAATTCCAGTTTCGTGCGAGCGATCTAAAGACTTTCTTTCCGAGTAACCCCTGGTCGGGAAGTCTTCCAGACAATCATAATGAAATTGGTCGTCACCACCCAAAAAGGAAATCGTCGAGCTCAACGCAGTCAAAATATTTCCTTCCCCCCAAGTAAAAAATAAAACGCTATTCTGCGATTACAGGTGCTTATGGTTTAATAATATGCGGCATGTTTTACAAATGGAGAGCTTTTCGTTTTAAGCTCGTTCACACCAGGATATACTAAAGGTTTTGAGCGGCCAAAGTTTTGGTGCGGAAAAAAATGGGGCGCTGTTTCAAAAGCGACCCGTGTTTTCCCTGCTATCCGTAATTTGACTCTTGTCGTAAAATACCCGGGAAATTTATTTTCGTTGTGTCGTTTCACATGAAGAAAGATCAGAGTCGGCATCCGGATGCTGTTTGACGAATTCGCGGGCATCTTCCGGGTGTTGATGGACGTATTCATCCGCGACTTCATCCGTCGGCTGGCCGGCCAGGGCCAGCGCCAGGTGCCGTTCATCCAGTTGGGCTCGGACTGCCGCCATCTTTGCTTCCGTCAACGGAAACAGAATGGCCATTAACAGCGTAAAGGCGGCAAAGATAAGATACATGATCATAACCATCCAGAACAGCCGGTTTTGAATCGGCATCGGCGGTTGTGCCGCCAGCAACAGCCCGCCGGTGTCCGCCGACAAACTTTGTTTGGGACCGACATTCAGCGCATGAATTACCGGCGGTTGCGCGGAATCCGTTGCCGAGCGCAATTCAATCCGCAGAAAACGAACGGTGGTGGGCGGTAGTTTGATTTCCGTCCGGGGCGTCTGACAGGTGAAGACCCCGAGCGAGCGAAAGCCGGTGGTCGGCGATTCGTTACTGGCGGAAAGTTCCACTTGACGGAGATTATCGGCGGTCACGGTAAAACGGTCGATCGTGGCGAGCGCGTTCTTTTTAAATCCGAACACCGCGCTTTCTCCGGTCTGGAAGATGACGGCTTCCGTAGCATTTCCGGCAGCAGCGGCTTCCCACCGCTGATTCATCTTCACATCGACATCGGCCCAGCTCACAATGTAACCGGCTAGAATTACCGCCAGTGAAATTTCCAGTTTGGAAACGAAGGCCATCACCGAGGTAAACAATCCCTCGCGACGCTGTCCGGTGTGCAACTCGTCCACATCGCAGATGTCAGGAAGAATGGCGGCCGCAATCGTACCGGTAAGGACCAGCAGCGGTGCCACCACCAGACCGGGGACGATGCTCCAATAAGGATGTTCCGGCGTAGTGACGAACGGCGTTACCAGCGCGCAGCCGAAGCCCAGGACGGCGCCCAGAATCAACGCGCCGCGTTTGCCCATCCACTTACTGGCCGGTTTGACCAGCGGCAGCATGGCGAAGTTCCAGATGGCGCCCAACGTTGCGCCGATGGCGGCAATTCGCGTCGACAGATCAAGGTCGCCGCGACACGTATAGTAGACGCCGAGGAAGAACGTAATCTGGCCAACCAGCCGTCCTCCCAGCATTTCGCCGACTTTCATCAACAGCAAAATCACGAAAGGCCGGTTTTTGATGGTGATGCGAATGGCCGGCAGCAACGCCACGTGTGTTCGATTGACATTCGTAAAACGTTCCCTGGTGGTGACGACGCAGATCAGCGCTGAAATAATGACGGCTACCGCAGCAATTGCCCCCAGCCAGCGCATGCCCCAGACCACGCCGCCGAATACCGGCCGCAAGGCGAGCCAGTAAATCCACCCGTTGATCAGCACCATCACCGCCAGAAAAAAACCTTGGATCGCCTGGACTCGCGACCGCTCGTGATAGTCATCGCTCAACTCGTATCCGATGGCGTTCCACGCCATGGTGTACATGCCGTAACAGACATAGAGCGCCATGCCCATCAGGCCCAGGAATAAAAACTGCGCAGTGGCGCTCCACAGGGGGTTGGCCCACCACAGCCCCGCCAGCAGCAAGGCTCCGAAAAACGCCCCGCCCAGCAGGAACGGTTTTCGACGTCCCCACCGGGTATGGGTGTTGTCCGACCAATAGCCCAGAAGCGGATCGACAATGCCGTCGACAAACCGGGGAAGCATCATGCACCAACTGACGATGATCGGGCTCAGACCGAAGCCAATCGTGAAGATATTCATGGCTTGCCCGAACATGGCGACTAAAGAAAATTCCGCCACTCGCCCGGCTCCCCATCCCCAGATTTGTCGGGGCGGAGCCGTATAGGGGCGATGTTCCGTCCCGGACACTGGCGTGGTGGAAAAATTGCTGCTCATTGCTCGCGCTGAATCCTCATTGGGAGGTTAAGACGTTAAGGTATGGCCGGTGTCATGAATGAATGTCCATTATTGAAAATCGGATTGCCAATTTTTTTCTCATTGCAATTAAAAGATACTATATCGTAGCGTTTAAGAAAAGAAAGACTCCCAGTCGTAAAAAACATAGCCGAGTCTATGATGTCTGCAATCTCGAATCGCGGGTATGCGGGGAAAACACGGGACGCTTTTGCAACAGCACATCTTTTCTTCTCCGTGCCCCAACCTTGAATCCGTAAAAATTTTATTTTACTTATCTATTTGCTACGCAAGTAGATAAACGGATTTAAGCTTATCGAAAGGCATCCGAAGGTGACGCAGTCAAAGCATGGCGGTACGGAATATCATCCGGTTTGCTGGTCGGCGGGATTGTTTTTTTCATGGCGGCATCGTTGCGTTATGGTGAGGCCAGCGTGGGGTTGCCCAGTGCGCAGATGAGTCTCGTTACTGCTTTTCTCGGTACGGCCATCCTTAAGGAATCGTTCAGCAGACGTAAGATCATGGGGATCATGGCCGGACTCTTTTGTATTCTGTTGCTGTGTCTGTGTTGAGGTATGAGATTACATTATAAAAGTCCGGTATGTCGAGTTGCAGGTACGGTTACTGCGCCCGGAATTTCTATAACAATTGACTTTGGCAATTTATTCCGGGACTCTGGTATTGCGAAGTTTTCTTGATATATTTACCACCTTGCATGGCAGTGCTTTGCCGGCGCCAAAACGAAGGGTTGTCTCAACATCGGGTTCGACTCTGTTGTGCGGTGGATTTTAGAATTTTGGAGATGGCAATGGTGGCCCAAAAAGAAGAATATATGGTGTGGGCGGGGCGGATGCCGAATACGTTAGTACACGAGGGCCAGACGGTAGTACCGCCGGTCGGGTGGATTTTCGTAGCAAGCGGCGATGCCGGATTAACCCGACGTATCAAGGCGGCCGGGGATTACTGGCTGATGGTTCACCGTCGCCGCAATCGCATTGAAGCGCTCGGCTTATGGGCGGATGCCGAGAGGGTGAAAGCGGCTAAAGCCCGGCTCGATACGGAACGTTCGGATCCGGCCTACTTGAAAAAGCGGGAAACGGGTCGGAAATATCGTGAGGCAAGGCAGGAAAAGTATGAAGTGGAATTTCGTCAGGCGGTAGTGAATTTCCTGGCGTTTGCCCCAAAATGGTCGGCGCTGGCGGAGAAATTGGCTGATGCCGTGACTGCCCACGCCGTACCGGTGGGCAGCGGAACCGTAGCTAGAACCCGGCAGATTCCCGTGGCACAACGGGCGGAAGCGGCGGTAATCGCCTGGATGCGGCATCAGACCACGGTCTACGATCACATGGCCATTGCCCGTATCAAAGGCGAACGTCGAGAAGTGCGCCGCAAGCTGGCGGAACGTTCGCGGCATTTACTGCATCGATATCGTTCTGGCGAAGATGTCGACATAACGCAATGCCCGCTGGCCAAGGCGCTGCAATAAGACCGAGCAAAACAATTTTTTTGCGGGCCGAAAGATGCAGGCGAAGAGGTTTGTGATTTTTCGCAATTACCTTTTTATCTCTGTTCCCGGCATATTGGACACTCAATACGGATATTGAGCGATAAAAATCAAAAAAAATCCAGTTCATTGCTTGTAAATCTTGTTAGCGGCTGTAACTTTTTTAACTCACTCGAAGCGGGGGAGTAGCTCAATTGGTCAGAGTGCCACCCTGTCACGGTGGATGTTGCGGGTTCGAATCCCGTCTCTCCCGCCATTTTTCCTCTTCGAGTAGGTGTTCCCGCAATTATATGCGGGGGAGTAGCTAAATTGGTTAGAGTGCCACCCTGTCA
>Ga0183095_10426_pt1 | contig 29326 bp, 19 predicted proteins | sample BioMet4_FD_130346 | JGI IMG/M metagenome (GOLD analysis project Ga0183095, IMG submission 130346) | Microbial communities from bioreactor (seeded with sewage sludge) at LBNL, California, USA - Biofuel metagenome 4 (v2) (version 3) | ecosystem: Engineered > Bioreactor > Anaerobic > Unclassified ...
CATTTTTTAGTGAATTAATTCCGCCAACGGGTTACAAGTAGGTTTTATTATGTTTAAAAATGATAATGCTTATTCTAAGTGAATCGAATGGGACAAAGATAACGTTTATTTTCCAATGGAAGATAGCCCTTGCCGTAAATTATTCATAAACAAAAGAAACAAGGAAAGAAACATCACTCCTAGTTTCTTACACGTTATTTGCAAGATTAAAAGAAATGGTATCAAAAAAGTATCATTCGCTTTAAGAAACGGACGATGAAACTAAAGAAAAGGGTGATAAAAAAGAGAAATATTACGTGGGACAACTGTCGATAAAGTGGTTGGCATCCAGATTACACAATCCCATCCAAACGCTTCTTGAGCTCTTTCAATTGGTCGCGAACACCAATAAGCGTCTCCAAAACCTCTGCGCTACGATCAACGGAAGTACGGTTTTGGCTCATGTACTTGCGCGCGGCGGCAATCTTGAAGCCACGAACTTTAACAAGATTATGAATGGTACGGATTTCCTCTATATCCTTGTCGGTATATTGACGCACCTTGGTACCTTCTAAAGTCTTCGGCTTCAATGTGGGAAACTCCGTTTCCCAATAGCGCAATGTGCTCTCGTTAACACCAATCATATTGGCCACTTCCTTGATGGAATAGTAGAGTTTGGGGTTCTTGTTTGTGTTCAATGCCATAAGAAAAGCCGTTAATTTTGTGAGTATATTTGCAAATTTAGCAAAAATATCGGTAAGTTTTAGATTATCTTCGATTATTTAAAAAAAAATAAGAGATAGCAAATAATGAGGGTGTTACAACTTCCTATGTGCTTTCTTTTTAGTAACTTTGCACCCAATATTGAAAAATAAGCAAAAACGAAAAAGCATAGATAAGATGATGACAGCAAACGAAATCCGTGATTCCTTTAAGCATTTTTTTGAGTCAAAGAGCCACGCCATCGTACCGTCTGCACCAATGGTGGTCAAGGACGACCCCACATTGATGTTTACGAATGCGGGCATGAACCAGTGGAAAGACGTTATTCTAGGTACCAAAGAACCCGATCCACGTCGTCGTGCCGACTCTCAGAAGTGTCTTCGTGTAAGTGGAAAGCACAATGACCTGGAGGAAGTGGGACATGATACATACCACCACACGATGTTCGAGATGCTGGGTAATTGGAGCTTTGGTGACTATTTCAAGGAGGATGCCATAGACTATGCATGGGAATATTTGGTGGATGTGCTACATCTCGACCCCGAAAGCCTCTATGTTACGGTTTTCGAAGGCTCTACGGAGGAGAACATTCCACGCGATGACGAAGCTGCTAAATACTGGGCAAAGCATGTTCCGGCCAACCGCATCATCAATGGAAACAAGCATGACAACTTCTGGGAGATGGGTGATACAGGTCCATGCGGTCCATGCTCAGAGATACATTATGACTCACGTTCTGCCGAAGAGAAGGCAAAAGTAAGTGGTCGTGACCTCGTAAATCAGGACGACCCACAGGTCATCGAGATATGGAACATCGTGTTCATGCAATTCAATCGCAAGTCCGATGGTTCGTTGGAGCCACTTGCCATGAACGTTATCGATACCGGCATGGGCTTCGAGCGCTTGGTGCGCACACTCCAAGGCAAGAACTCCAACTATGACACCGACGTGTTCCAACCTATCATCCGCGAGATAGAAGTTCATTCCGGAAAAAAATACGGCTTTACTTCACCTAGTGGTAAGGGCGGAGAAGGCACTACCGAACAGGAAAAGGTAGATATCGCCATGCGCGTTATCGCCGATCACCTCCGTGCCGTAGCATTCTCTATTGCCGATGGCCAGTTGCCTGGCAATGCCAAGGCAGGCTATGTCATCCGTCGCATCCTGCGCCGTGCCGTTCGTTATGCCTATACATTCCTTGACCAACATAGTGCCTTCATCTATAAGCTTATTCCCATTTTGGTACAGGAGATGGGTGCCGCCTATCCCGAGTTGCCAGCCCAGCAAGAACTGATCAGCCGTGTGATGAAGGAGGAAGAGGATAGCTTCTTGCGTACATTGGAGAAGGGTATTCAGCTTCTCAATGGTGACATGGAGCAACTTCGTGCCGCCGGGAAGACACAACTTGACGGCGTAAGCGCCTTCCGCCTCTTTGATACATACGGTTTCCCCCTCGACCTTACAGAGCTTATCTGTCGTGAGAACGGTTTTACCGTCGACGAGGACGGATTCAACGTAGAGATGGAAAAGCAGAAAGCACGTGCCCGTAACGCCGCCGCCGTAGAGAATGGCGACTGGGTTGAGGTGCGCGAAGGAGAGCAAGAGTTCGTTGGTTATGACTATACGGAATATTCATGCCACATCCTTCGTTACCGCAAGGTGACTCAAAAGAAGAACAGCTTCTATGAGGTAGTGCTCGATTTCACACCATTCTACGGTGAGATGGGTGGACAAGTGGGCGACCAAGGTGTACTTGCCAATGATGCCGAGACCATACAAATTGTGGATACCAAGCGCGAGAATAGCCAGAGTATCCATATCATCAAGCAACTCCCCAAGGATCCTTCAGCCGAGTTTACCGCTCAGGTGAATGTGGAATTGCGCAATGCTAGCGCCTCCAATCACTCCGCCACCCACTTGCTCGACTATGCCTTAAAACAGGTATTGGGCGACCATGTGGAACAGAAAGGCTCTTATGTAAGCGCCGATACTTTACGCTTCGACTTCGCTCACTTCCAGAAAGTGACCGACGAAGAATTGCGCGAGGTTGAGCGATTAGTCAATAAGATGATTCGCGAGGACTACCCTCTCGATGAGCATCGTGACACTCCAATGGAGGAAGCCAAGGAGATGGGTGCTATAGCCCTGTTTGGCGAGAAGTACGGCGATAAGGTTCGCGTGGTTCGTTTCGGTCCAAGTTGTGAGTTCTGTGGTGGCATTCATGTCAAGAGCACGGGCCATATCGGACTCTTTAAGATTTTGACGGAGAGCAGTGTCGCCGCCGGTGTACGCCGCATCGAGGCCATGACAGGTAAGAATTGCGAAGAGGTATTCTATAATTTAGAGGACACTTTGAAATACATCAAGAGCGTTTTCAACAATGCCAAAGACTTGAAGGTGGCCATTGCCAAGTATATTGAGGAGAACACCGCAATGAAGAAGGAAATCGAGGGTTTCCGTTCACAAGCGGTGGATCGTACCGCCAAGAGCTTGGTAGAGCGCGCACAGATCATCAATGGTGTCCATGTAGTGAAGGCTGTCCTTCCAACCGACCCAGCCTCAGCCAAGGATATCGTATTCAAGGTACGTGAGCAGATTTCCGAGACTCTCGTTTGCGTGCTCGGGTCCGTACACTCCGGCAAGCCCATGCTCTCTGTTATGTTGTCCGATGATATGGTCAACGAACATGGTCTTAATGCAGGGAACATGGTTTGTGAGGCTGCCAAGCTCATCCAAGGTGGTGGTGGCGGACAACCTCACTATGCTCAGGCTGGCGGTAAAAACGCTGATGGTCTATCTGTAGCCGTTGACAAAGTCATCGAATTAGCCAACATTTAATTGCTCGTATATGAGCCAATATATCTGGGTTGCAGCCTTTCTGCTCCTCCCAATTATTGGGATTAGTTACGTCTTTTGGCACCTCTGGCAACTACTTCCGTTGCCAGCGGCGTATAAATACATAGTGCTCGGTGTTCTTACACTGGGCATTTTTACGTTTTTTGCCAATTTCGGATTATTCCACCTCGACAATTGGCCCATGCCGTTGGCAACCTTTGTCTATCAGGTAGGTACGGCATCGCTCTTCATTTTGCTCTATTCGGTACTTCTCTTCTTGGTGCTCGACTTTGGCAAACTAATTCATCTTGTACCACGAAACCTCATGTTTCATAGCTGGCCAGGTACATTGGCATTGCTTGGTATCTTGGTCGTGACTTTCACCTACGGATATTTTCACTACAAGGACAAGGTTCGTCAACCCATCGAGATGCACACCTTGAAATCCCTGCCTAAGCCCATGAAGATTGTAATGCTATCTGATTTACACATCGGTTATAACAATCAAGTAGGTGAATTGGACCGTTGGGTGGACATGGTCAATAAGGAAAATCCCGACCTCATATTGATTGGTGGTGACATCATCGATGGTCATTTCCGCCCCTTGGAGGAACAAAGCATGGCGGGCTCATTCCGTCGACTACATGCGCCAGTTGTGGGATGCTTGGGCAACCACGAGTTTTATAGCGGATTGGACAATGCTCTACGCTTTTACAAAGAGGCTGGCATCACATTGCTTCGCGACTCTGCCATGTCACTTAATGGGATAAATATCATTGGACGTGATGATCGAACTAACCACCAGCGCAAAGCATTGGGCGAGCTGATCCAAGGACTTGACAAGAGCAAATATACCATCTTGCTTGACCATCAACCTTTCCATTTAGAGGAAGTCGAGAAGGCAGGTATCGATTTCCAGTTCAGCGGCCATACCCACGATGGTCAATTGTGGCCAATCAATTGGATTACACGCGCCATTTACGAGCAATCCTTTGGCCCTCTCCAGAAAGGCAAGACACAATATTATGTTTCCAGCGGTATGGGCCTTTGGGGTGGAAAGTTCCGCATTGGCACGCGTAGCGAGTATATTGTTGGCACTCTTGTCAACCCATAACATCCTCTATCAATGACCAAAGATACAGCTGAGCCATGCAGATAGATTCCATCTGGCTCCAAGAAAACTTCCGGAAGTTCAACGCAAAGTATTTTGGCGATGAGCTCCCGGAGCCACGTTTTCGTGCAGGTCATTCCCGAACAAGATTAGGGTCGCTTTCCTTCAAGCGCAAAAGCACATGGGGACGGGTGAAGTATAGTGACTTCACGATTACCCTAAGCAACTTTTATGATCAAACGGAAGAGCAGTTCCAGACGGTATTGTTGCATGAGATGATTCATCTTCACATCTCGTCTCGCCATCTGAAGGACTCTTCGCCACATGGCGAGATCTTCCGTCAGATAATGACTGAACTCAATAGCTATGGTTGGTCAATCTCCGTTTCTACAAACACAAAGGGCATAGACAAATCAACGGCGGGTAAAGCGGCATCAACTAGAGAGTTCCTCGTGCTCGCCATTGAGACCAATGACGGTAGCCGGTTTCTCTCTTCCGTTAACCCAAAGTTTGCGCGGAGCCTCAACCGAAGGTTGTCGTCAGCACGAGAGATTACCCATCATTCGTGGTTTGTTACTACGGACAATTGGTTCGATAGCATGCCACGTGTACGTAGTCTTCGAGGTCGCCGTGTAACCTCTGAGGTCTATTATTCAATGGTTTCCACCATGAAGCCAATCCAATTCTAGTGTTTTCGGATTGTGATTCAAATTGAATCACTCCATGAAACAAATTGAATTACGCCGTGATTCAAATTGAAACACCGCGTGAATCAATTTGAATCACAAACCCAAAGGATACAAAGGGCAATGGGTATAAAGTTTTATGTATATTTCATTGTTGTTTCATGGGAGAATGATTACCTTTGTTCAAAACATAATGGAACATCCTTTCAATATGAGAAGACTACTCCTTTTCCTCACATGCCTTGTGACTTTGTATGTTTCAGCCAATCCCGTAACCGACATGATCGGTCGCATAGCACCGGGCAATAACAACAAGTTTAAGATTGAATTACAAAGCGCTGATCGTGACTTTTTCGAGTTATCACAGTCTGGCAACAAGGTTTGTATCAAAGGAAATACTTGGGTAAACATCGCCTCTGGACTCAACTGGTATCTGAAGCACTATGCCGGTGTGCATCTGTCATGGAATAACATGCGTGCCAACCTGCCTACCACCCTACCCCGCGTGCCCCGGCCTGAAAGACATGAGACCGACCTCCGTTTGCGCTATGACTTCAACTATTGTACGTTTTCCTACTCCATGGCCTTCTGGGACTGGAGCCGTTGGGAACGTGAGATAGACTGGATGGCTCTCCATGGGGTGAATATGCCCCTGGCTATCGTCGGTGAAGAGGTAGTGTGGCGTAACATGCTACTTCGCCTGGGCTATTCCAATGAAGAGATCGGACGGTTCATCGCCGGACCTGCCTTCCTTGCTTGGTGGGCAATGAACAACCTTGAGGGTTGGGGAGGACCACTACCGGAGTCATGGTACAATCAACAAGAGACCTTGCAAAAACGCATCTTGCAACGCGAACGTGCATGGGGCATGGAACCAGTGCTCCCAGGATATAGTGGCATGGTACCGCATGATGCCAAACAAAAACTTGGACTGGATGCCACGCCTGGAGGCTCTTGGAACGGCTATATTCGTCCGGCGAACCTCAGTCCCACTGACCCTCAATTTGATAGGATAGCCGACCTTTACTACAAAGAGCTCGCGCGACTCTATGGCAAGGCAAAGTTCTACTCTATGGACCCCTTCCATGAGGCCAGCGACGATGCAAGCTTGGACTACGGCAAAGCTGGTCAAAAACTGCTCGCGACGATGAAGCGCGCCAACAAGGATGCGGTTTGGGTGCTCCAAGGATGGAATGAGAACCCACGTCAGGATATGCTGGATGCACTCCCTGAGGGAGATGTCATTGTGCTCGACTTGTTTTCCGAATGCAGTCCAAAGTTTGGTGCACCCTCTATCGGCTGGCGACCAGATGGCTACGGACGTCACAACTGGCTATTTTGCCTATTGGAAAATTTCGGCGGCAACATGGGATTGCATGGACGCATGGACCAACTCATCGAAAATTTCAAACTTGCCACATCGCCCAACACAAACCTTCAGAATGCTCGTAAGCACCTCAAAGGTATGGGCTTCACACCAGAGGGCATAGGAAACAACCTCATCATGTTTGAACTGATGAGCGAATTGGTTTGGAGAGCCGATGAACTCGAAAAGTCCGAAAAGTCCGAAGAATTTACCAAAGAGGCATGGACGCGCGAGTATGTGAAGGCTCGCTACGGCACGGATGATCCAATAGTGCAACAGGCGTGGCAAGTGCTCATCAAGTCCATCTACAACTGCCCGGCTGGAAATATCCAGCAAGGTGCTCATGAGAGCATCTTCGACGGAAGGCCTTCTTTGAATAATTTTCAGGTCAAGTCATGGTCGAAGATGCGCAACTACTATGACCCGAATGCCACATTGGAGGCAGCCCGTCTCATGATGAGTGTGGCAGACCAATACCGTGGCAACGACAACTTCGAATATGACCTGGTGGATATAGTACGCCAAGCTATGGATGACCAAGCTCGGCAACAGTATCTGCGCACCATTGCCGACTACAATGGCTTCGACCGCAAGGCATTCTCGCAAGACTCCGCACGTTTCCTAAACATGCTACTAGCACAGGACAAATTACTCGGCACACGTCGAGAGTTTCGTCTTGGACATTGGATTGAACAAGCACGAAGCCTTGGAACCACACCTGAAGAGAAGAATCAATATGAATGGAATGCCCGGGTCCAGATAACGACTTGGGGTAATCGTACCTGCGCCGATGATGGAGGACTGCGTGACTATGCACACAAGGAGTGGCAAGGGCTTCTAAAAGACTTCTATTTCGTTCGGTGGCACACTTATCTAGATGCCCTTTCCAAACAAATGGCACACAATAGTAGTGCTGACTTCCAGTTCCTTAACAAGGACAATGTGACCGGTAAGACGATGAGTGAACTCATGCAACTTGCCATGCCTATTGCCCCATCAATCGACTGGTATGCCATAGAGGAGCCCTGGACTCTCCAGCACAACACCTATTCTTCTGCCCCAGAGGGAAATAGCGTGGACGTGGCCAAGGAAGTGGTGCAAATGATTGACAGACAATAGTCAGGATAATCCGATCTACAACTTATAGTTACGCTATAATATGAAACAACCAAGATTAGTAAGCCTCGATGTGTTTCGCGGCCTCACCGTGATGTTTATGATCTTTGTGAACAACGGTGCTGGCAAGGAAATATTCTCTACTCTCGTGCACGCCAAATGGAATGGGCTGACCGCAGCCGACCTAGTCTTCCCTTTCTTCCTCTTTGTCATGGGGATCTCTACATTTATCAGTCTTCGTAAATCCCATTTCAACATGACACGTGAGTTGGCTTGGAAGATTGGTAAACGCACGTTGATGCTCTTCCTTATCGGCCTGTTTATCAATTGGCTTGAGATGGCCTGCAAAGGGCAAGCGTTTGACTTTGCACATTTGCGCATCATGGGTGTGATGCAACGCATAGCACTCTGTTATGGCTTTACTGCTTTGGCCGCGATTGTTTCAACAAAACTCTGGCACTCTTTCCGTCCGATGGTATGGGCCATCGTGATACTGCTTTTAGGCTATTCTTTAATCATCCTCTTAGGCGGAGGCTATAACCATGACTCTGCTACAAACATCTTGTGGGTTGTGGACGCTCAGCTGCTTGGCCAAAGCCACCTTTATCACAACCCACCCGTTGACCCCGAAGGGTTACTCTCCACGCTTCCCTCAATTGCTCACACCATGATAGGTTTCACCTTGGCTGCTTGGGCCATGGCGGAGAAACCGGCTACGGCAAAACTCTCAACTCTCGAACGCTTTGCCGCCATCGGCGCAGGTCTGGTTATCACTGGCTTTCTGGCATCTTCGATTATGTCCTATAACAACCGTATCTGGAGTCCGTCATTTGTGCTTGTAACCTGTGGCATCGCCTCTTTGACACTTGCTTTGATGATTCAATGGATTGATGGAGGCGGCAAAACGGATACCTCGACAACTGAGAAAAAGCGTTCGTCACTCGTCTCGCTATGCCTTGTGTTTGGCACTAATCCGCTATTCCTCTACGTGACAAGCGAGGTAATCGCCATATTCTTCGGCGCCGCAGGAATAAAAATGACGATTTACAATATGCTGAACGCCGTAATCACCAACGGGTATTGGGCTAGCGTGGCTTATTCCACACTCTTCGTGGGGCTTCATGCCTTATTGGGCTATCCGCTTTGGAAGCGTCATATCTACATAAAACTGTAATATAATAACTATCATCGCATTGATATGGCGCAATGTTTGCATTGATTTGGTGGTTATTAATTATTAATTTGCCAATAACTTTGGATAGTTTTTAGTAACTTTGCCGAACGCAACGAATATTATTCGAATAATAAAAATGAACATCTTAGAATTGAGCGAGCAGGAAATTGGCCGTCGTCAAAGCCTGCAAGAGCTTATCAACATGGGTATTGACCCATATCCAGCCGCCGAGTTTCCCACTAATGCCTTCTCAGAAGACATCATTACTGATTTTAAGGAAGACGAGAAACGCGAGGTGGTTATAGCCGGCCGCATGATGACCCGACGCGTGATGGGTAAGGCCAGCTTCGTAGAATTACAGGATAGCAAAGGTAGAGTCCAGGTCTATATCACTCGCGACGACATTTGCCCGGGAGAAGACAAGGATTTATACAATAAGGTTTTCAAAAAGCTTCTTGATATTGGTGACTTCATCGGTATCAAGGGATTTGTGTTCAAGACACAAACTGGCGAAGTATCTGTACATGCTCAGGAAGTGACTCTACTAAGCAAGAGCATCAAACCTCTGCCCATCGTAAAATACAAGGATGGCGTCGCTTACGACAAGTTTGACGATCCCGAACTACGTGCTCGTCAGCGCTACGTGGACTTGATTGTCAACGACGGTGTCAAGGATACATTCCTCAAGCGTGCCACCGTGATTCGTACGATGCGTAAATACTTCGACGAAGCAGGTTACACCGAGGTAGAGACGCCAACACTACAAAGCATTCCAGGCGGTGCTACAGCCCATCCATTCATCACACACTTCAATGCACTTAACATTGATATGTATCTACGCATCGCTACGGAATTATATTTGAAGCGACTCATCGTGGGCGGTTTGGAAGGTGTGTATGAGATTGGAAAGAACTTCCGCAACGAGGGTATGGATAGATTCCACAATCCTGAGTTCACCTTGTTGGAATTGTACGTTCAGTACAAGGACTACAACTGGATGATGAATTTCACAGAGCACCTGCTCGAAACGATATGTATCGCCGTGAACGGCACGACAGAAGTGCAAAATGGCGACAACGTCATCTCCTTCAAGACTCCTTATCGTCGTCTTCCTATCTTGGAGGCCATACAGGAGAAAACGGGCTTTGACCTCTCCGATAAAGACCGCGACGAGATTTACAAAATTGCTACCGAGGACCTCAAAATGGAATCGGTGGACGAGACATTCGGTAAGGGAAAACTCATTGATGAGATTTTCGGAGAGTTCTGCGAAGGCTCATTTATTCAACCGACATTCATCATCGACTACCCCGTTGAGATGTCACCACTTACCAAGAAGCATCGTTCGAAACCTGGATTGACAGAGCGTTTCGAGCTCATGGTCAATGGAAAGGAACTGGCAAATGCTTACTCTGAGCTCAATGATCCTATCGATCAGGAGCAGCGTTTCATCGATCAGATGAAGTTAGCTGACAAGGGCGATGACGAGGCAATGGTCATAGACCACGACTTCCTGCGTGCTTTGCAATATGGTATGCCACCAACTTCGGGTATTGGAATCGGCGTGGACCGTCTCGTAATGCTGATGACAGGCCAGCCAAATATCCAAGAAGTAATGCTATTCCCTCAACTCAAGCCAGAGAAGAAGATTCCTCAAGCTTCTGTGAAGGAGTGGGCAGAACTTGGTGTACCCGAGGATTGGGTATATGTGTTGCGCAAGGCAGGATTCAACCTGATCACTGACATACAGAGCGAAAAAGCACAAGGATTGCAGCAGAAGATTGGCGAGATTGTAAAGAAATACAAGCTCGACTATGAGAAACCATCGTTGGAGACTATCCAGAGCTGGATAGACAAGGCAGGACAGGAGTAAGATACAACCGTAAACATTATGTTTGACGTAGGTAAGATAGCTATCATCGGTGGTGGCTCGTGGGCAACAGCCATTGCAAAGATTGTGGTTGCACATACGCACCACATCGGATGGTATATGCGTCGAGACGACCGCATAGAGGATTTTATACGCCTCGGCCACAATCCTGCTTACCTTACATCAGCGCAATTCAATGTCGATGAGATCTTTTTCTCATCGGACATCAACAAAATTGCGAAGAGTTATGACACTCTTGTCTTTGTAACGCCATCACCATATCTTAAAAGCCATCTCAAGAAACTCAAGACAGGGCTGACCAACAAGTTTATCGTTACAGCCATAAAGGGCATCGTTCCTGAGGAAAACTTAATCTGTTCTGATTATTTCCATCAGATTTATGATGTCCCCTATGACAACCTCGCTTGCATCGGTGGCCCCTCACATGCTGAGGAAGTGGCTCTTGACCGACTGAGTTACCTCACGGTCGCCTGTCAAGATCAGGACAAGGCTAAGTCTTTCATGGAGGTTTTGACCTCCGATGTCATCAAAACGCAAGTATCTACAGACGTTGCAGGCATTGAGTGGTCCTCAGTTTTGAAAAATGTATATGCCATCGCCGCCGGCATTTGTAATGGTTTGAAATACGGAGACAACTTCCAAGCTGTGCTCATGAGCAATGCCATACAGGAGATGAACCGCTTTCTCAATGTAGCCTATCCCGTAGAACGTAACATCGTGGAAAGCGCTTACCTCGGTGATTTATTAGTGACTGGCTACTCTAATTTCTCTCGCAATCGAACCTTTGGCACCATGATTGGCAAGGGTTACAGTGTAAAAACTGCTCAGATAGAGATGGAAATGGTGGCAGAAGGATACTATGGCACCAAATGTATGAAAGAGATCAACCGACATCTTCATGTCAACATGCCCATTCTCGATGCCGTATACAACATACTCTATGAAGGTATCACTCCTAAAAGACAGATTAAACTTTTAACAGATTCATTTAGATAAGATGAACAACATTACATTAGACACAACTAAAGCCACTCAGTTTCTGAAAGCAGGAACTGTTGAAGGCTTGGAAACAAAGGTAAAGAGCGTTCAGGAAACATTGGAAAACGGCACTTGCGAGGGTAGCGATTACCTTGGCTGGCTGCATCTTCCAACATCGATCTCAGACGAGTTTCTTAATGGAATTCAGGCAGTTGCCAACACGTTTCGCGAGAAATGCGAGGTGGTAGTCGTTGCCGGCATCGGTGGTTCCTATCTTGGCCCACGTGCCGTCATTGAGGCTTTAAGCAACAGTTTCAGTTGGTTGATTCCCGATACGAAGAACCCTCGTGTACTCTACGCAGGCAATAACCTCGGCGAGGACTATCTCTACGAACTTACAGAATATCTCAAAGATAAGAAATTTGGTGTCATCAACATCTCCAAGTCAGGCACAACGACTGAAACTGCACTGACCTTCCGTTTGCTAAAGAAGCAATGCGAGGCACAGCGTGGCAAGGAAGAGGCTAAGGATGTCATCGTTGCCATCACTGACCCTGAGAAGGGCGCTGCCCGCAAAGCCGCTGAAAAGGAAGGCTATAAGACATTCTCTATCCCTGCCAACGTAGGTGGACGTTTCTCCGTACTCACTCCGGTAGGTTTGCTTCCTATCGCCATTGCCGGATTCGATATTAAGGCTTTGATCAAGGGCGCCCAGGATATGGAGAAGGCCACTGGTCTTAATGTACCATTTGCTGACAACATTGCTGCTCAGTATGCAGCTGTTCGCCAGAGCCTATACACTGAAGCAGGAAAGAAAATTGAGATTATCGAGAACTTTCATCCAAAGCTTCACTACTTGAACGAATGGTGGAAGCAGCTCTTTGGTGAGAGCGAAGGCAAGAGCGGCAAGGGCATCTTCCCCGCTGGATGTGAATTCACGACTGACCTGCACTCCATGGGACAATGGATTCAAGAAGGTGAACGCACCATCTTCGAGACGGTACTCTCTGTAGAGAAACCTAATAACCGTGTTGACTTCCCATTCGACGAGGAGAATCTTGACGGTCTGAACTTCCTTGCAGGGAAGCGTGTTGACGAGGTTAACAAGATGGCCGAGCTAGGCACTCAGCTTGCACACGTTGACGGCAACGTGCCTAATATGCGTATCATTGTACCAGAGGTCAATGAATATTACATTGGCCAGCTCATCTACTTCTTTGAGATAGCCTGCGGCATTAGCGGCAACCTGTCAGGTGTGAATGCATTCAACCAACCAGGTGTAGAGGCTTACAAGAAGAATATGTTTGCTCTTTTGGACAAGCCTGGCTATGAAGCCGAGAGCAAAGCCATCAAAGAAAGACTGAAGAAATAATTGCGTTCACCCACATATTGGCCTAAATCCATAGGATGAACCAAGCATATTTACGGTGGGTGTAGTGTCAATTACACCCACTTTTTTATTATTATGAGCTATATAAAGCAAGCCATCGAGGCATACAACGATACGTGGCACACCATGTCAATCGACTTCACAGAGCAATCGGAAGTTCGATTTCTTCCTCGAGTGGTGCTCTTTGACATGGATGGCGTGCTCTACAACTCCATGCCCAACCAAGAAGTGGCGTGGCAAGAGAGCATGGCTCAATTTGGCATTGCAATGACACGATCCGATGTCTATGCTACGGAGGGCGCGCGAGGCATCGACACAATTCGTCGCTTTGTGAAGCAACAACAGGGCCGCGACATCTCCTTGAAGGAGGCGCAACAGATGTACGATGTCAAGACTCAAGTCTATCATAGCATGCCAGATGCCCCTATCTTTGATGGAGTACTACCAATTATGCGGAAAATACGAGAATCGGGCATGCAGGTAGGCATCGTGACGGGATCGGGACAGCGCCAACTCTTTAAGCGCATCTTTGAAGATTTTGGCGAATTTGTTGATGAGGAACATATCGTTACTGCCTACAGCGTGAAGCGCGGAAAGCCATATCCAGATCCCTATCTCATGGGCTTGGAAAAGGCTGGAATACGTCATCCATGGGAAGGAATAGTCGTAGAGAATGCCCCTCTTGGCGTGCGCGCGGGAGTAACGGCACACATTTTTACCGTCGCCATCAATAGTGGCCCTCTAGATGATAGTGCTTTACTTGATGAAGGGGCTAACTTGCTCTACCCCACCATGACTGATTTCTGTAATAATTGGGAACAACTCATAGACTCCATATAACATGATCAGAAGACCCCTAACCCTTATTCTATGTCTGTTTGCAATGCTAAGCATTGATGCTCAGGTGCAAAAAGATTCGCTGCGAAAGTTTGTAGTGGCTGACATAGAGACACGCGTGCCTGTCCGAGACGCTATCGTGATGACGGGAAGCGGCTATCGCGACACAACCAACTATCGCGGTATCTGTTACATCCCAATCAACTTCGACACCTTAACAGTCTACAACCCGAAATACCTTACAGAGAAATTATTGCGAAAGGATACAAAGGATTCCACTTTTCTATTACCCAACAGTCACAGGGTAAGCGAGGTTACGGTGTGGGGAAAGGACCGAGCCACTCAGCTACAAGAGAATGTAGGGAAGTGGATTCAGGGTGACTCACTTACTAATGTATTGCGGAATGCCAAGAGCGGCATGAGCTTTGACTTAGCTAAGATGCTTGATGGGCGTTATCGTAAGGATATGAAGCATCTGGAAAAGACCCGTGGACTTTTCAAAGAAATGGACAAATATGATGATGATCCCATCGTCAATGCCTACATGAAGGAGATGGAAGAGAAGAGGCTAGCTGCCGAGCGGAAAAAGAAATTAGAAGAGGAGAAACAACAGTTGCGCCAAGAAGACCAAAAAGCTTTTAACGAAAAGAAGAAGGTCACGGAGGAAACTAAAGAGGAAATAGCACAATAAGACACATTAAATTCGGTAAAAGCTACATCCAACAGCTCCGGTACTTTCCCTTTAGTTATTATCTGCCTTCAAGTCCTTAGTTACTCTTCCTTGAGAAAGCGATTTTTTTGTCAATTCAAAACATCAGATTCAGTTCATGGTTTGTTAAGTTTCTGATAACCAAAATGATGCATTGAAATAATCATACGCCTTCTTTTCAACCGAGGTTCCATATAGCTATTTTGATTAAATATCACCTTATAGTAAATATGATAAAGGAACGTGACTACATCCGAGACATTTTATCCTCGGATGTATTAATAATTTTGTACCGCAAACCTTCAAGATTGTACGTCTGAAAATTTATTTTCGAAGGGATGATAAAAAACTTTCAAAAAACTAATTATTAGCCGAAAAAGTTTATCTTTGCCAACAAAGACATGCCGATGAAGTTGAAAATTAGACACAACTCCTTGATGCGCCTCATCTTTGGAGGCACCCTCTTCATCCTAATACCAGGACTGCTGTTCCTTGTAGTATGGCCATTCTTGGGTTGGCGATGGGCATTGCTGTTGCCTGGCACAATCATATTGTTTGTTGGATATGGATTTTTCTTTGGCTGGCGACACCTAGTTGTGCATACCGCCACATGTCGCTCTACCCTACTTCCAAAAGCTTTTGATGGCTACAGGGTACTTCAGCTTTCCGACATTCACATCGGTACGTTCCTTCGCAATCGTCGTTTCATAGACAAATTAGTTCGTATCGTCAATGCAGAAAATGCCGATTTGATAATTTTCACTGGTGACTTAGTCAATGTAAGTGCAGACGAACTCATCCCATTTCAGCACTCATTGCATCAGATGCATGCTCCAGATGGAGTGTTTTCCATTATGGGAAACCATGATTATTGCGAGTATGGCAACGACCGAACGGCGCGCAATGTGGTACGCAATCAGCATGTGTTGCAGTACCTGGAAGGGAAGATGGGATGGCACATGTTGATGAACGAACATGTGTTGATAAACAAAGAAGGCAGTGAACCAATAGCCCTTATTGGTGTAGAGAACATCAGTAGACCTCCTTTTCAGGACTATGGGGACCTACATCGCGCCATGGACGGACTACCTAAAGGGATGTTCAAGATTTTACTTAGTCATGATCCAAGCCATTGGAGACGTGGAGTGCTCCATCAAACCGACATAGCCTTGACACTATCTGGGCACACTCATGCAGGTCAACTACGTATTGGCCGTTTCTCTCCGGTACGGTGGGCTTATAACGAATGGGGTGGCAAGTACACCGAAGAAGGTTCTATGCTGCATGTTTCACTAGGTGTGGGTGGCACCGTTCCCTTCCGCTTTGGTGCATGGCCAGAAGTGAACGTCATCACGCTTCACCATTCCGAATGACGCATATTGTCTACTTGTACAAGTCTTCCATGAAAAAAGATTCTAGAAAAGAACTGAGCCACGATGAGCGAAAAACATCAAACAGACTACCAAATGATGCCAAAAGTTGCAGAAATAAATCATGACTATTTAAACGCTTTCCACCATCGAAGAAAAAAATGTAAATTTTTTATCATTTAGTTTGGTATTTGATAAAAATGATTTATATTTGCAATAATTAACCATGTTAATGTGATAGGCAGACTTTGCCCTCCATAAATCCATGAGGAGAAACAACGTGATAGTTGCTTCAAAACATATATATCATATTATTAATTAACATTACTTCATCCAAGATGAGAGAAAAAGTAAAAATTCTATTAGTCATGTTGTTCCTATGTGTAGGAACGGCTATGGCGCAAGTAAAGGTTACTGGTAGTGTTACCTCGCAAGACGATGGTCAGCCAGTGATCGGGGCATCAGTCATAGTGCAGGGATCTAAGACCGGGACGGTGACTGACGTCGACGGACACTTCTCTTTGGAAGTTCCAGAGAACTCTAAGCTGGTCTTTAGCTATGTCGGTATGGAGACACAGACCCTCACGGCCAAGCCGAAGATGGATGTCGTGTTGCAACCTAACACCACACTCAACGAGGTGGTGGTAACGGGTTTAACCAAGATAGATAAACGTTTGTTTACTGGTGCGACCTCTAAGATCGACGCCGCGAAGGCCAAACTCGACGGTGTGGCTGATGTCAGCCGTTCGCTCGAAGGTCGCGTGGCTGGTGTTTCTGTGCAGAATGTATCAGGAACATTCGGTACAGCGCCTAAGATCCGTGTACGCGGTGCAACATCTATCTACGGCAGTTCCAAGCCTTTGTGGGTGGTAGACGGCGTCATTATGGAGGACGTGACCCAGGTGAATGCCGACCAGTTGTCCTCGGGCGATGCTGCTACATTGATTAGTTCTGCCGTAGCTGGACTAAATGCAGACGACATTGAGAGCTTCCAGATTCTGAAGGACGGTTCCGCAACCTCTATTTATGGTGCGCGCGCCATGGCCGGTGTGATCGTCGTAACCACCAAGAAGGGTCAGGCGGGAAGTGCTCGCATTAACTATACAGGCGAGTACACCATGCGCTTGAAACCCAGCTACAGCCAGTTCAACATCATGAACTCGCAAGAGCAGATGGGCATCTATAAGGAACTTGAGGCTAATGGCTTGCTGTCGTTTGCCCGTACCTATCGTGCTTCCACCAGTGGAGTGTATGGTAAGATGTATCAGATGATGAATACCTATGACCCAACCACAGGAAATTTTCTGCTGCCAAATACCAAAGCTGGTATGAACAGTTATTTGCGACAGGCCGAAATGCGCAATACCAATTGGTTTGACGAGCTTTTCAGCACGGCTTTATCGATGAATCATTCCATCAGTATGTCCGGAGGTACAGACAAGGCACAGTATTACACTTCGTTTAGTATCATGGACGACCCTGGATGGACGGAGCAGAGCAAGGTACAGCGTTATACGGCGAGCGTTAACGCACAGTACAATATCAGCCAAAAGCTCTCGCTTAATCTCATCAGCAATTCTTCGTATAGAAAGCAGAAGGCACCAGGCACACTCAACCAGAGTGTGAATGCCGTGACGGGCGAGGTGTCGCGCGACTTTGACATCAACCCTTATTCTTATGCCATCAATAGTTCGCGTGCTTTGGATCCCAACGAATATTATACGCGCAACTATTCACCGTTCAACATCCACAACGAGTTGGCCAATAATTTCATTGACTTCGACGTGGTGGACTTGAAATTCCAAGGTGAATTGAAGTACAAACCAGTAACTCAGGTGGAACTTGCGGTATTGGGAGCTTACAAATACTCTACCACCACTCAAGCCAACCAAATTCGCGAGAACTCCAACATGGCGATGGCTTTCCGCGCCATGGACGATGCTACAATGCGCGACAACAACCCTTGGCTCTATACAGACCCTGACAAACCAAACTCGTTGCCGTTCTCTGTGTTGCCCAACGGTGGCTTCTATCGCGAGACAAAGTATAAGATGAACAGCTGGGACTTCCGTGCAACGGCCAGCTACAATGACATCTATAACGACCAACACATTGTCAATTTGTTCGGAGGTATGGAGATAAACAATACCGACCGCAACCGTAGCTATTTCAATGGTGTGGGCATGCAGTATGACATGGGCTACCTGGGTGCATACGATTACAACTACTTCAAACAGGCCAGCGAGCAAAACGATGTCTACTATAACCTCAGCAATGGCTATAACCGTGAAGTCGCCTTCTTCGGAACAGCTACGTATTCATGGAAGGGACGATACACTATCAACGGTACGATACGCTATGAGGGAAGCAATCGCTTAGGCAAAGCCCGCAGTGCACGCTGGTTGCCTACATGGAACATCTCCGGTGCTTGGAACGCACACGAGGAATCTTGGTTCCAGCCGACGTTCAAGAACGTGTTGAGCCATGCTACGCTGAAGGCTTCTTATTCGCTTACGGGTGACAAACCAGCCGTGGTCAACTCGCAGGTGATCATTAGTAGCTACAATCCCTGGCGTCCCTTTGCTACAGATAAGGAGTCTGGTCTTGAAATCACCGACTTCGCAAATCCAGACCTTACTTACGAGAAGAAGCACGAATTCAACATCGGCGTGGACTTAGGCTTCCTAAACAACCGACTCAACGTAACCTTCGACTGGTACACACGTAACAACTACGACCTTATTGGTCCACGCACAACAAACGGTACCAAGGGTGTGATCACCGAGTATGCCAATGTGGCATCGATGAAGTCAAATGGTGAAGAGTTATCCATTTCAAGCAAAAACATTGTTACCAAAGACTTCAAATGGAGCACTGATTTCATCTTCTCGCACGTAAAGACAAAGGTTACCGACCTTGACAACCGTGTGCGCTTCATCGATATGATCACGGGTACAGGCTTCACTATGAAGGGGTATCCTTACCGCTCATTGTTCTCGATTGACTTCCAAGGGTTAAATGACGCAGGTATACCTCAGTTTATCAATCAGGACGGCAACCTTACCACTAGTGATTTCAATTTCCAGTCTCGTGTGCTGGACCACCTGATCTATGAAGGTCCGACTGATCCAACTATAACAGGATCATTGGGCAACGTATTCAACTACAAGAGCTTCACACTCAACGTCTTCGCCACATTCGCCTTTGGCAACAAGGTTCGCCTCGATCCATCGTTCTCGTCAAATTATTCCGACATGGATGCCATGCCAAAGGAATTCAAGAACCGTTGGACCATAGCAGGCGAAGAGAAGAAGACACAAGTGCCGGCCATCCCCGACCTGCGCCAATTGCAGAACGACTCCCGTTTGAGTTATGCTTACAACGCCTACAACCGTTCTACCGAGCGTGTGGCTAATGGAGACTTTATCCGTATGAAGGAAATCTCACTGGCATATGATTTCCCCAAGAGTTGGATTCACACATTACGACTCAATACTCTCAGTCTCAAACTTCAGGCCACCAATCTCTTCTTGATTTATTCCGACAAGAAACTCAATGGTCAAGATCCGGAGTTCTTCAACGCTGGTGGCGTTGCCGTTCCTATGGCTCGCCAACTCACAATGACATTGAGAATTGGTCTTTAATACATTACAAAGATGATAACCCTTATGAAAAGAATAAATATATTTATTATGGCCTTGGCAACGCTTTCCGTGGCGACCTCTTGTGATAGCTATTTGGACAAGCTGCCTGATGACCGTGCGGAAGTGAACACCCCAGAAAAGGCAACAAGCTTGTTGGTGTCGGCTTACTCGAATCATTCTCCCGCTTTCCTGTTGGAAATGAGTAGCGACAACGTGATGGACAATGGCAAACAATACACCACACAGATTAACCAAGAGATGGCCTATCGTTGGCAGGAAGTTGTTACCGTCGGAAACGATGACCCAAGATCTATATGGAACTCTGCCTATATTGCCGTGGGGACAGCCAATGAGGCATTGGCTTCGTTAGCAAAACTTCCAGACAATGCTAGCAATCAGGCTCTCAAGGCAGAGGCCTTACTATGTCGCGCCTATGCCATGTTCACATTGGGAAACACGTTCTGCATGTCCTATAACCCCAATAAGGCAGAGACTTTCTTGGGACTACCCTATCCGAAGGAGCCAGGAGTATCTGTTGACGAACGAGGAACAATGAAGCAACTTTACGAAAATATCGAGGCTGACATCGAGGCTGCATTGCCATACGTGAGCGATGCGCACTTGACAGTTCCCAAGTACCACTTCAATTCGGCAGCAGCTTACGCCTTTGCCGCTCGTTTCAACTTGTATTATCTTAAATTTGATAAGGCTAAACAATATGCCGACAAGGTGCTTGGCACAGGAACGCCGACGTTACGCGATGTTGCAATGTATGGTAACCTTGCAGGAGTAGATGATATTGGCAATGCATATGTTAGATCAGGGGAGAATGCAAACCTAATGTTTCAGACGGCATATTCCATCAACGGACGTGCATTCAGGTCTTCATCTTTCAATCGTTTCAACCACGGGCGTTCTATTGTGTCTTATGAAACATTCTGGGCGGTATCACCTTGGGGCAGTGGAAGCTCGAACAATACGTTATACGAGGCTCGTTATCTCTATGGAACTAACCAAACGATATACTATCCCAAGATGCTGGAAATGTTCGAGATAACCGACAAGGTGAATAGCACGGGTTATGCTCATACTGTTGATGCCGCATTCACGACAGACGAGACGCTTCTAGTTCGCGCGGAGGCTAATGCACTTCTTGGCAACACTGAGGCTTCCTTGACCGATATTAATTATTGGATTAACGCCCACTGTAAGCCCGTTGCAGGCACCGCCACTCGCCCCGTTATGACAGAAGCTTCTCTCAACGACTTCTTTAATAAAATCACTGAAGTTCCGGTACCTGTCAAGACCGATAAGGAACGTACTATCAAGAAGCCTTTGCATCCTCAGGGATTCACCGTGGAAGAAGGGACACAGACGAACCTCATCTACCTCATCCTTCAGATGCGCCGCATAGAGACCTGGCAACAGGGACTGCGTTTCCTTGACATCAAACGATACGGCTTGGAGATTACGCACAATCTGGACGGTGAGGATCCCCTTGTGTTTAAGGCAGGCGATCTTAGGGGAGCTATTCAGTTACCGGCCGACGTCGTTACAGCAGGCCTGGAACCTAACCCTAGAGAGACAACAAACAAATAATAGAAATACAAAATTATGAAATACATCAAATTATTCTTGCTGCTCGGCGTGATGACGCTGATAGCTTCCTGCGAAAGCGAGGAGCTTAGTTCGCAGAGTATCTTCAAGGATGATGAGGTTGCTCAGAACGACTTCGACAAATGGCTGATGACAAATTACACGCAGCCATATAACATCCAATTCAACTACCTTTATAATGATAAGTTGTCAGACAACTACTACAACGTAGTGCCTGCTGATGTTGATAAATCCAAAGCCATTGCCATTCTGGTGAAGCATGTCTGGTTGGACGCTTATACCGAGGTAGCTGGTGAGGAGTTCATGAAGAAAAATAGTTTCCGTGTGATGCAGCTTATCGGTTCGCCAGAATTCGATAGCCAGAACAAGATTGTGCTTGGAACTGCAGAGGGTGGCTTAAAGATCCTGCTGTTCCGCATCAACGAACTTGACCCTGACAACATCTATGTCAACCAAGCAAACCCATACGCCGACAAGCGTAGTAAGCCTCTCGATCTCAACTATTGGTATTTCCACACCATGCATCATGAGTTTTGCCATATTCTCCATCAGAAGAAAAGCTATTCCACCGAGTTTCAAACTATCTCGGCAGGAAAGTACCATACCTCTGATTGGGTGAATGTTACCGATGAGGATGCTGCCGCCGAGGGATTCGTTACGGGATATGGTAGTTCTGCGCCCGACGAGGATTTTGCAGAGGTTTACTCAACTTACGTTACTCATACAGACGAAGCATGGAACAATATTCTTTCCCACGGGGACGTGGTACAGAAAGATGAGACGGGACAGATTGTCTATGCACGCGACACAAAGGGTAACTATGTTTATAAGAAAGATGACACCGGAAATCAGATTCCTATGCTTGATGAGAACGGCGACCTTGTTCCTGTTAAGGATGCCGCAGGCAACATTGTCTACCAAACCGACAACAACGGCAACTACATTTATTTCTTAAACAGTAAGGGCAACCGCATACCCAAATATAGTATTCACAAGGACGTGAGGTATTACCTGGACAATAATGGGGAGATGCAGGCTTACTTCGTTTATGAAGGAAAGGGCTACCCAATTACAGTAAAAGCCGGAGATCCTATCTATCAGACCACTGTCGATGGTGATACCATCTATGACAAGAATGGAATCCCTGTGCCCGAGTACTTCAGAAAGCCAATGATCGAGTATGAGAAAGAACCTGTGGTAGACACCTTCGGTCGTGATGCATTGGTCAAGAAGCTTGAAATCGTGAAGACTTACTTCAAAGATTCGTGGGGTATCGACCTTGACAAGCTGCGCGAGGTGGTTCTGCGTCGTTCCAACGAAGCCATGACGCTTGATTTAAAAACATTGAAATAACGACAGCGATATGAAAAAGATATATCATTTAGCATTGATGTTAATGGCGTTTTTTGCCTTGGCATCATGCACGCCAACGGTGGATGACGTGTTCGACAAGTCATCTGCAGAGCGAATCAGTACTACCACGGATGAGAATATGCAAGTGCTCACAGGAGCGACCAATGGTTGGGTGATGCAATACTATGCCGGATCGCTATATGGTGGCTACAATGTGCTATGCAAATTTAATGCTGATCAGACTGTAACAGCATCCAGTGAGATGGTGGCTCCAGACTCTGTTTTCACTTCTCACTTTAAGTTGGAGCAGAGCCAAGGCATCGTCTTATCCTTCGATGCTCATAACCCAATCTTTCATTATTTTTCCGATCCACATAATCCCGACAATATTGGCGAGGATGGTAAGGGCATGGAAGGAGATTTCGAGTTCCGCATCCTCAAGGCCAATGCCGATTCTGTCATCCTTCAAGGTAAGAAGCATAATAGGCGCATCGTGATGACACCACTAGCTTCTAACGTCACCTGGAAAGATTATCTCACCAAGATAGAAGAGATAGAAGAGAAGATGACGTTCAAGTATTTCAACTATATCGTTGGAACAGACACCGTCCGTATTGCTCCTTCTTACCACACTATGCCCATTCCAAACACCGACAAGGATGGCAATACCGCTGATGTCGATGTAAATTACATCTACACGCTTGACGGCATTCAGCTTTACAAGCCATACGAAATCAATGGCAACACCATTACTGGGTTTAAGTACAATGCCAATGGAAGTAACCTTTTCTCCGAGAATTCCAATGGCAACATCTTCCTTGGTGAGGCCGTTGTTCCTTTGAGCGAACAGTTGATTTCTGGGGATTGGTATCTGAAGATGAGTGCAATGGGTAAGCTCGGTCAGAAGTACTGGGGCGTTATCCCAGACATTCAGCAACAATTGGGTGAAGAACTAAAAATAACAGCCCTTACCACGGTTTCAGGACGATTCGGATTTTACTTCGTAAGTGGCAAGTATGCTGGCTTTATTCATATCGACTATACTTTGATAGATGACTCTCATATTCAATTAAAAGTGCCTGGAACAGGAAATAGCAATGGTACCTGGTATTTGACCAACGCACATTATAACTATTTGGTAGGGCCTTTTGGCTACACGAAAGCCAGAACCTTTGAGGTAAAGGGCAATGACCCTAAGTCTCCGACAGAATTGACGCTCACAGAAATAGGCAATGCAGACAATGTCATTACGATCTTTGCATCACCCATCTCAGCACCACTTGATAATTAAGTTCATTGACCTCTCAGCCCTATAAGATTGAGAGGTCAATACTATTCATATAACAAAAGGGGTGCCGTTCTGTTTAGAACGGCACCCCTTTTGTTATATTGTAAGTCTGAATAGCCTTCCTCAGTATATTACACTAGCGTGGCTACGATCTCTTCACGGGTACCCGGAAGCATGTCGATAACTGGTATCTCTGGCATTGTATAGCAACCTGGTTGCAGACGCATAGAGGCACGAGCAACATTAACCAGCACCTGAGCGGTGAGCGCTGGGTTGTTAATGCTCATGTTAAACTCGAAATGCTGGTTCTGAGTTTGGCCGCTAACACCCTTGCGTACGAGGTTCACACCATGGCCCATGTCACGAACGTCATCTACTGAAGGAACAGCGAACACATGAGTGTCGTCATGAGCGAAATACGGATCGGCCTTGATCTCAGCTGTAACTTCTTCCAAGGTTGCACCGTCCTCAAGTTCCACATATACCATACGGCGATGGATCCCCTCGCCCAATGGGATGGTAACAGAAAGTGCATTCTTCACGCCCTTCTTGCTCCTAACGCATACACTGTGACCCATGGACATACCTGGACCGAAGTTGGTATATGTCAAACCCTTAGGTGCGAGGCTCTCCAAAAGCACGCGTACGATTGAGTCTGATCCCGGATCCCATCCTGCAGAGATAACACTCACTTGACCTGCACGCTTGCAATTCTCCATTTGCTTGGTACGATAGTCAAGAATTGAGGTATGAATGTCGAAGCTATCAACCGTGTTGATACCTAAAGCAACAATCTTCTCAGCATATTCAGGGCATGAACGGGTAGGCGTGGCAAGAATGGCCACATCGACATCCTTAAGCTTTGTGATGTCATCCACTACCTCGTAAGGAGTCAATTCCAATGGTTTGTCTTGATTACCCTGACGGCGAACAATGCCTACTATTTCAAAGTCCGGTGCTGCTTGCAATGCTTGCAAACTATATTGTCCAATGTTTCCATAACCAACTATGGCTGCTCTAATCTTTTTCATTTACTTTATTCTTTAATGGTTTGTATTTCTTTTCATCATGTGCAAATTTACATCATTTCCCTTTTATCATTCTATTATTCCACCGCTTTAGATCAAAAAAAGTGTAAAAACTTACGAATTGAAAGCATAATAATTAGAAAACGTACAAAAATGAATGTTGAATCCTGATAAATAGAACAATACAAAACTATTGATTCATGAGGGATCAGCCGAATATTCCTACTGCATGAAATTGGGGTAAGCTATCATGGACCACTGATTTTACAAGTGTTGTGATGCAATACGACGCCATTTAGGACGTTATAAAGGAGTATATATACCAATTTTAAGAACATGATAGAATACGTTAGAGGCGAACTGGTCGAACTAACGCCCGCTTTGGCGGTGATTGAGGCCGGCGGCGTGGGTTACGCACTCAACATTTCACTCAACACATACAGTGGCATTCAAGGCAAAAAGGATGTAAAGCTTTATGTCTATGAGTCGATACAGGCAGGTGGCCGCGATGACAACTATACCCTATATGGCTTTGCTACAAAACAGGAACGGGAACTCTATCGGTTGCTTATCAGCGTATCGGGCGTAGGAGCTAACACGGCACGCATGATGCTTTCATCACTAACCCCAAAGGAATTGTGCAATGCCATTGCCAATGGTGATGAGAAACTCATCAAGAGTGTGAAGGGAATTGGTCTCAAAACCGCTCAACGCGTCATCGTTGACTTACGAGATAAGATTATCACCTCAGGTATTGCCGACGAGCTACACGTATCCGCAGGTGGAACGACCGGTCCAAGTATCAACTCAGAAGTCAAGGATGAGGCCATCTCTGCCTTAACTATGTTGGGCTTCTCACCGGCACCTGCCGCTAAAGTAGTGGCCGAAATACTGAAGGAGCAGCCCGATTTGGCTGTTGAGATGGTGGTGAAGGATGCCCTAAAACGCATCAAATGAGTTTAAGAATGGCTTCCTGAAAGAATGGGTTGGCTATGTCTCTAAGTCAATGAATACTATCCTTCAATTGGGCAGGCTTATTCTTTACATCTGAGAGAAGACCCTAACGACTACATCCCTTTGATGAGTAGAATCTATGTTGAGTAAAGGAACAGTGTGGAATTCATACCGCGAGAGCTAGTAATTCAAATTGAATCACTCTGTGAATCAAATTGAAACACGAAGTAATTGAAATTGAATCAGTGCATGAATCAATTTGAAACACACTCCAAAGGGAATATTAGCACAAACCCAATAAGGCATCCTTAATCCATGCATAACCTTTAAAAGATTCTGATTGGGGACTTTAACAAAATGAGAATCAGAAAGAACGATATACTTACAGCATTTTTGTTGGCCATAACAATGGCCGGCTACGCTGTAGCATCTCCGTACTTTCAGGTTGACCCCACACGTAATCGGCAGCGTCAAAACGCCAACACTCCCCAAAACAAAAACACACAGCCCACTCGTCAAGCTACACAAGCACAAAACAAAGGCAACCAATTGGTGGCCGACCAACCCATTCTGAATTTGGCAGACACAGTGCCCGACTCTTTGCGCCACCCCAGGTGGAAGATTCAACGCACTACGCCTATTACCTATGACGACCTAGACCAGAACGCCATGGATCTCCAGCGCCCCGAGGGTTTGCATTACGAAGTAACATACAATGACTCCATTGATCGCTACATCATTGGCACCAAGATGGGATCGACCTATCTTGCTGCTCCAATAATGATGACTCCCGAGGAGTATATGAAGTGGAGCGGGAGGCATAGCCGCAATACCTTTTATCGGTCAAAGAATGACGAGAACATCAAAGCTAAGGGCAAGGAGAAGTTCGATTTCTCTGATATGCACTTTGATCTCGGGCCTGCCGAAAAGATATTCGGACCTGGAGGCGTTCGCATCAAGACACAAGGAACAGCAGAATTGAAGTTGGGTGCTACCTTCAAAAACATAGATAATCCTTCGCTGCCTGTACGCAACCGTAAGACAACGACCATGGATTTCGATGAGAAAATAAACCTTAACGTCAATGGGCGTGTTGGTGACAAGGTGAATATGAACCTAAACTACAACACCGATGCCACCTTCGACTATGACGCACAGAATATGAAGCTGAAGTATGACGGCAAGGAAGACGAAATCATCAAGCTTGTGGAGGGTGGTAATGTGTCGTTCCCATCCAACTCGTCGCTTGTTCAGGGCGCTAGCAGCCTGTTCGGTTTGCGCACCGATCTGCAGTTTGGCAAACTCAAATTGCAGCTCGTTGCCTCTCAGAAAAAGAGTTCGTCCAAGAGCGTAAGCAGTAAGGGTGGCAAACAGCTCACCACCTTCGAGGTCGACGCAGCTGACTATGAGGAGAACCGTCACTTCTTTCTCTCACAATATTTCCGCAGCCATTATGACGCCGGCATGAAGACGCTGCCCAACCTTACTACAGGCGTGAATATCACGCGCATGGAGATTTGGGTCACCAACAAGACTGGCGTGACGAACAACACGCGCAACCTTGTGGCGCTGACAGACCTCGGCGAGACCCCGCATATCAGCAATCCACGATGGCAAAGCGGCGGAGCATCTGTGCCATCCAACAGTGCCAACACCGAATATCAGACCATGGTGAATAGTCTGTCCGATGCACGCAATGTGGATCAGACATCCACTGTGCTCGATGGCGCAGGCTTGGTGGGTGGGGCGGACTATGAAAAACTGCAAAATGCACGGCTTCTAAACACCTCGGAATACACACTCAACTCTGCCCTCGGCTATGTATCCTTGCGGTCGTCGCTACAGACCGATCAGGTGCTTGCTGTGGCCTACGAGTACACTTATGGCGGGCAGATCTATCAAGTAGGCGAGTTCGCTAGCGACATTACAGACGTATCGCAGTCCATCTTCGTTAAGTCACTCAAAAATACAAGCAATAATCCCGCTCAGGGCAACTGGGGGTTGATGATGAAGAACGTGTATTACCTTGCATCGACTGTAGAGAAGGACCAGTTCAAACTTGATGTAAAGTATCAAAGCGACACCGCCGGCGTTTACTTATCATATATACCCGAGCAACAAGTGAAAAGCCAGACACTCATCAAGGTGCTTGGTGCTGACAGATTGGATAACAACAACAAGGCTCACTCCAACGGCTATTTTGACTTTGTGGATGGCTACACGGTGAGCAATGGACGTGTCTTTTTCCCTGCCGCAGAACCATTTGGCAGCTATCTATACAACTATCTGACAAGTAAGGGATTGACCGCAGACGTCGCTCGAAAGTATGCCTTTACCGAACTCTATGACTCCACCAAGACCATAGCCAAGCAGATTGCCGAAAAAGATAAGTTCCTCTTGCAAGGCCAATTCCGTGGTACCTCAGCCAATGTCATATCCCTTGGTGCCTACAATGTTCCGCAAGGTTCTGTTGTCGTGACGGCAGGAGGTGTGCGCCTAACCGAAGGATCTGACTATTCTGTAGACTATTCGGCAGGCGAGGTTACGATTCTCAACCAAAGTATAATAGATGCTGGCACGGCCGTCAATGTGTCATTAGAAAGCCAAACAGAGTATTCGATGGAGCGTAAGACTATGCTCGGTATGAACTGGTCATATGATTTTTCTAAGAATCTGCAACTTTCTGGTACGCTTCAACACTTAGGGGAGCAGTCGCTCACAACCAAGGTGGCGATGGGTATGGAGCCTCTGAACAATACGTTGTGGGGCTTTAACATCAACTGGAAGCAGGAAAGTCAGTGGCTCACGAACATGCTCGACAAGCTTCCATTGCTTCACCTCACTCAGCCTTCCCAAATTTCATTCACCGGGGAGTTTGCGCAGCTCATTGCAGGTCAGAGTAGTGGTGTGCAAGACAATGCGTCCTATATCGATGACTTCGAGAATACCACCGACAAGATCAGCATCCTCACACCCACCAACTGGATATTGTCGAGTGTGCCATCGATGTTTGCCGAAAGTCGAGACATCACCGGTCTGACCAGTGGATATAACCGCTCGCAGATGGCTTGGTACACCATTGACCCACTGTTCACCCGACGTAGCAGCAGCCTTACGCCTGCACACATCAAGAGTGACCTTGACCAGCTGAGCGACCCCTACGTGCGCGAGGTCTATGTGCGTGAGATTTATCCTAGCAGGGACCAGAGTAGCTACACCGGTGCGACTTCAACACTGCCCATACTCAACCTTTCCTACTATCCAAGCGAACGGGGGC
>Ga0183095_10526_pt1 | contig 29303 bp, 26 predicted proteins | sample BioMet4_FD_130346 | JGI IMG/M metagenome (GOLD analysis project Ga0183095, IMG submission 130346) | Microbial communities from bioreactor (seeded with sewage sludge) at LBNL, California, USA - Biofuel metagenome 4 (v2) (version 3) | ecosystem: Engineered > Bioreactor > Anaerobic > Unclassified ...
TCTGGCAGAGCTGGGAATTCAAATTCATCGAGCTCTCCGACTCCTTCACCACCGGCTCGTCCATCATGCCGCAGAAAAAGAATCCCGACATGGCGGAGCTGGCCCGTGGCAAAACCGGCCGGGTCTACGGCGACCTGATGGCCATGCTCACGGTGATGAAGGGACTGCCGCTGGCCTACGACAAGGACATGCAGGAGGACAAGGAGGCCGTGTTCGACGCCTTCGACACCGTGAAAATGTGTCTGGGCGTGTTCGCGCCCATGGTGCAGACCATGACCGTCCGCGCCGACAACATGCTCAGGGCCGCGCAGACCGGCTTCATCAACGCCACCGATCTTGCGGATTACCTGGTCAGAAAGGGCCTGCCCTTCCGCTCGGCCTACAAAATTTCCGGGCAGATCGTGGCGGAGTGCATGGAGAAGGGCTTCGTGCTGGAGACCCTGCCACTGGAGGAGTACAAAAAATTCTCGCCGCTTTTTGACGGCGGCCTTTACGGCGACATCAGTCTTAAAAACTGCGTGGAAAAGCGCTCGTCCGCAGGGGGCACCTCGGTGAAGTCGGTGGAGGCGCAGATAAAATTCGTGAAGGAGCAGCTCAAATGAAAAAGGTTTTCATCGACGGCTCAGCCGGCACGGCAGGCCTGCAGATACACGCCCGCATCGCCGCGCGGGAGGATATAGAGCTTATTACGGTGCCGTATGAACAGAGGCACGATCTGAAAGCGAGAAAAGACGCGCTCAATTCCGCCGACATCGCTTTCCTGTGCCTGCCGGACGAGGGCTCGATAGAGGCCGTGGGACTCATCGAAAACGAAAACACCGCCGTCATCGACACCTCCACCGCCCACCGCACCGCCCACGGCTGGGAATACGGCTTCGCGGAGCTGGCGGGCAGGCGGGAAAGGATCGCAAAGTCCAGGCGCATCGGCAACCCCGGCTGCCACGCCGGGGGCTTCGTGGTTCTCACGGAGCCGCTGGTGAGCGCGGGGATAATCCCGCCGGAGCTGGGGCTGGTATGTTTTTCCCTCACCGGCTACTCCGGCGGCGGCAAGAAGATGATAGCCCAGTACGAGGACGGTGGGCGGGACGGCCTGCTGGACGCGCCAAGGCTGTACGGCATGGGCCAGACCCACAAGCACCTGAAGGAGATGACCCTCATCCCCGGCTTCACCACGCCGCCGGTGTTCTGCCCCATCGTGGCCGATTATTACAGCGGCATGGAGACCGTGGTGCCGGTGTTCGCAAAGGACATAAACGGTACGGCGGACGACATTAAAGAAATTTACAAAAAGCTCTACTGCGGGCCCGTGGTACATTTTGAGGACGACCCCGGCGAGGGCGGACTGATGGCGGCCAGCAAGCTGGCCGGGCGGGACGACATGGAGATAACCGTCTCAGGAAACGGCGAGAGGATACTGCTCATCTCCCGCTTCGACAATCTGGGCAAGGGCGCGTCCGGCTCCGCCGTGCAGAACATGAACATAATAATGGGGGTCCCGGAGACCACGGGACTAAATCTGGGAGGCAAGGCATGAAATATATCGAAGGCGGCGTGTGCGCCGCGAAGGGATTTTCCGCGGCGGGCATCCACTGTGGCGTGCGCCCCAACAAAAGCAAAAACGATCTTGCTATAATATACTCAGAGGTACTGTGCTCTGCCGCCGGACTTTTTACCACCAATCAGGTTAAGGCCGCGCCGGTGCTGCTGGATATGGAGACGGTGGAGAGCGGAAAGGCCAGGGCCATTGCCGCGAATTCCGGCAACGCCAACGCCTGCGCCCCCGACTGCACGGAAAACGCCGCGCGGATGCAGGCCGCGGCCGCCGCCGCGTTGGGCGCTGCGCCCGGCGAGGTGCTGATCGGCTCCACCGGCGTCATCGGCCAGCGGCTGTGCATAGAAAACGTGGAGGCCGGCCTGCCGCAGGCGGCAAAGCTGCTGCAGCATTCACCGGCCGGCTCCGACGCCGCGGCCACCGCAATAATGACCACTGACACCAAAAAGAAGGAGCTGGCCGCCGAATTCACCGTGGGCGGCAAGACCGCCGTCATGGGCGCCATAGCCAAGGGCAGCGGCATGATACACCCCAATATGGGCACCATGCTCTGCTATATCACCACCGACTGCGCAGTCGCGCCGGACATGCTGAAAAAGGCGCTGAAGGCCGCCTGCCGCGTTTCCTTCAACCGCATCAGCGTGGACGGGGACACCTCCACCAACGATTCGCTGCTCATTCTCGCCAACGGACTGGCCGGGAACCCGGAGATAACGGAGGAGGACGCGGACTTCGACGCTTTCATCGCCGCCCTGACGGAGCTGTGCGTGAACATGGCAAGGAGCATGGCCGCCGACGGCGAGGGCGCAAAGCACCTCATCACCTGCGCTGTCACCGGCGCTGTGTGCGAACAGGACGCCGAGACCATGGCCAAGGCCGTCATCTCATCGTCCCTTACCAAGGCGGCCGTCTTCGGCTGCGACGCCAACTGGGGGCGGGTGCTGTGCGCCATGGGCTATTCCGGCGTGAGCTTTGATCCGGAAAAGGTTGACATAACATTCAGATCCGCTGCCGGCACGGTGCCGGTGTGCAGGAACGGCAGGGGCCTTGCCTTCGACGAGGCGCTGGCGAAAAAGGCGCTCTCCGAGCCGGAGGTGGAGATAATGGCCGAGCTGGGCGCGGGGAACGGCGGCGCGGTGTGCTGGGGCTGCGACCTCACCTACGACTATGTGAAGATAAACGGGGATTACAGGACATGATGAACATATCGCTGTCGAATTCGGAGCGCGCCGAGGTGCTGACCCAGGCTCTGCCTTACATATGCCGCTACAACGGCAAGGTGATCGTGGTGAAGTACGGCGGCAACGCCATGATAAACGACGACCTGAAGGAGCAGGTGATGGAGGACATCGTCCTGCTGACTCTGGTGGGCGTGAAGGTGGTGCTGGTCCACGGCGGCGGCCCGGAGATATCCGAGGCCATGGAGAAGGTGGGCAAAAAGCCCGCCTTTGTGGACGGCCTCCGGGTCACCGACCGGGAGACCGTGGACATCGCGCAGATGGTGCTGGCGGGGAAGATAAACAAGACCCTGGTGAATCTGCTGCAGATGAAGGGCGGCCTGGCCATGGGCATATCCGGCATGGACGGGCGGCTCATCGAGGCCCGGAAGAAGGACGAAAAGCTGGGCTATGTGGGCGAGATAACCGGGGTGAACTTGAAGCCCATAACCGACCTGCTCTCGGCAGGCTATATCCCGGTGGTGTCCACGCTGGGCTGCGACAGGGAAGGCAGCACCTACAATATCAACGGCGACACCGCCGCCGCCTACATCGCGGGGGCCATGGGCGCGGAGCGCATGATAATGATGACGGATATCGGCGGCATAATGGCCGACCCGAACGATCCTGATTCGCTCATCCGCTCCATCACCGTGGACGAGGCGGAAAAGCTGGAGGACAGGGGCGTCATATCCGGCGGCATGATACCGAAGGTGAAGTGCTGCGTGGACGCCATAAGCCGCGGCGTGAAAAAGGTGATAATCCTGGACGGGCGCGTGCCCCATGCAACGCTGATGGAGGTGCTCACCGACGAGGGCGCCGGAACAATGGTTTACGGGGAGGATTGAAAATATGACAGACATCAAAAAAATCGACGGAGAGTACATCGCCAACACCTACGCCCGCTTCCCGGTGACCATAGTCTCCGGCAAGGGTTCCGTTGCGGCGGACGACGCGGGGAAGGAATACATCGACATGGGCTGCGGCATCGGCGTCACCGCCTTCGGCTACTGCGACGAAGAATGGGTGAAGGCTGTGACGGCACAGCTGGGCAAGGTGCAGCACACCTCCAACCTCTATTTTACCGAGCCGGGGGCACTCCTGGCGGAGATGCTGTGCGAAAAGACCGGTATGAAGAAGGCGTTCTTCTGCAACTCCGGCGCGGAGGCCAACGAGTGCGCCGTCAAGGCTATACGCAAATATGCCGCGGAGAAGAAGGGCCCGGACACTTATACAATAATAACCATGAACAACGGCTTCCACGGCCGCACGCTGACCACGCTCGCCGCCACCGGGCAGGAGCACTACCACGAGCTCTTCCAGCCGCTGACGCCGGGCTTCGTCTATGCCGACGCCGGGGATATTCAGAGCGTCAAGAGGCTGTGCGCGGAAAACAAGGTGGCCGGCATACTGTTCGAGTGCATCCAGGGCGAGGGCGGCGTGGTGCCGCTGGACAAGGATTTCGTGCTTGACGTGGCCGCCCTGTGCGCCGACGAGGATATCGTTCTCGCCGTGGACGAGGTGCAGACCGGCAACGGCCGCACCGGCGCGCTGTATTCCTACATGAATTACGGCATTAAGCCGGACGTGGTCAGCACGGCAAAGGGCATCGGCGGCGGCCTGCCGCTGGGCGTGTGCATGCTGGGCGAAAAGACCAAGGACGTGTTCGCGCCCGGCGACAACGGCTCCACCTTCGGCGGAAACCCCGTGTGCTGCGCCGGGGCCCTGAGCATCCTGAGCCGCCTGGACGGCAAGCTCATGGACGAGGTGAAGGCCAAATCCGCATACGTGTTCTCGGAGCTCTCCGGGGCGCCGGGAGTGAAGACCGTCACCGGCATGGGCCTGATGATAGGCGTGGAGCCGGAAAATCAGACCGCCGGGGACGTGGTGAAAAAATGTCTGGATAACGGCGTGCTGTGTCTCACGGCCAAGAGCCGGGTGCGGCTGCTGCCGGCGCTGAACATACCCATGGACGAACTGAAAAAGGCCGTGGCCGTCGTCAAGGCGGCGTGCGCCGGATAAGGAGGGCAACGTATGGAGCTCAAGGGACGGGATTTTCTGAAGCTGCTGGACTTCACGCCGGATGAGATAGAGGGGCTGCTTGCCCTGGCCTCGGAGCTGAAGGCAAAGAAAAAATCCGGCGTGCCCCACCGCATGCACGAGGGCAAGAACGTGGCCCTGATATTTGAAAAGACCAGCACCCGCACCCGCTGCGCCTTCGAGGTGGCGGCGCGGGATCTGGGCATGGGCACAACGTATCTGGGGCCCACCGGCTCCCAGATAGGCGTGAAGGAGTCCATGGCCGACACGGCCCGGGTGCTCGCCCGCATGTTCGACGGCATCGAATACCGCGGCTTCGGGCAGGACAGGGTGGAGGAGCTGGCAGAATACTCCGACGTGCCGGTCTTCAACGGCCTCACCAACGAGGCGCACCCCACCCAGGTGCTGGCCGACCTGCTCACTATCCGGGAGCATTTCGGCGGCCTTGCGGGGAAAAAGCTGGTCTATATGGGCGACGCCCGCTACAACATGGCAAACTCCCTGATGGTGGGCTGCGCGAAAACGGGCATGGCCTTCACGGCCTGCGCCCCGGCAAAGTACTTCCCCGGCGCGGAGCTCATCGCGAAGTGTGAGGACGTCGCGGCGAAGACCGGCGCGGAGCTGGAATTCTCCGAGGATCCCATGGAGGCGGTCAGGGGCGCGGACGTAATATACACGGACATCTGGGTGTCCATGGGCGAGCCTACCGAGGTCTGGGACGAGCGCGTGGGCGACCTTTCGCCCTATCAGGTGACGAAGAAGCTGATGGACGCGGCGGGGAGCCAGTGCCGCTTCATGCACTGCCTGCCGTCCTACCACGATCTCAACACTCAGATCGGCCGGGAGATGGGCGAGCGCTTCGGCCGGGACTCCATGGAGGTCACCGACGAGGTGTTCGAGGGCGGACAGTCGATAGTTTTCGACGAGGCGGAGAACCGCCTGCATACGATAAAGGCCGTCATGGCCGCTATGATGTGATATGAGCGGAGAAAAAGCTTATCTTGTTTTGTCGGACGGCGCCGTCTTTGAGGGCGCCGCCTTCGGCGCATCCGGGGACAGCGTGGGCGAGCTGGTGTTCACCACCGGCATGTGCGGATATATCGAGACCCTCACCGACCCCAGCTACGCGGGGCAGATAGTCATGCAGACCTTCCCGCTCATCGGGAACTACGGCGTCATCGTGGACGATTTCGAGGGGGAGTGCGCCGTAAAGGGCTATGTGGTCCGGGAGTACTGCGAAGATCCGTCCAATTTCCGCTGCGAATGCGATCTGGACGCCTTCCTCAAAAAGCGGGGCGTGCCCGGCATCTGCGGCGTGGATACCAGACGGCTCACCCGGCTCATCCGGGAAAAGGGCGTCATGAACGCGAAGATCTGCTCCGCGCCGCCGGAGGATATTTCCGACATTGCCGCCTATTCCGTCACCGGCGTGGTGGCGCGCTTCGGCGGCCGGAAAAAATATGTGGTGCCGGCCGAGGGGGAAAAGAAATTTTCCGTCGCCCTCATGGACTACGGCGCCAAGCGCAGCATCGCCCTGGAGCTGGCCCGGCGGGGCTGCGAAGTTACGGTGCTGCCCAGCGACACGCCTGCGGAGGCCGTGCTCGCCATGGCGCCGGACGGGGTGATGCTCTCCAACGGCCCCGGCGACCCGGCGGAGAACACGGACTGCATCCGGGAGCTTGAGAAGCTCATGGGCAGAACGCCCATATTCGGCATCTGTCTGGGCCACCAGCTGCTGGCCCTGGCCGCGGGGGGCGAGACCTACAAGCTCAAATACGGCCACCGGGGCGTGAACCAGCCGGTGCGCGATCTCAGGGGCGCGAGGACCTACATAACCAGCCAGAACCACGGCTACGCCGTGGATTCGGCCAGCCTGCGGGGCGCGGGCCGGGTCATATTTGAAAACGCCAACGACGGTACCTGCGAGGGGGTGGAATACCCCGGGAAGTACTGCTTTTCCGTGCAGTTTCACCCGGAGGCCCGCTCCGGGCCCCGGGACACGGGCTTTTTGTTCGACGCTTTCACGGCCATGATGGAGGAATTCGGAAATGCCAAGGGATAAGAGCATAAAAAAGGTGCTGGTGATAGGCTCCGGCCCCATAGTCATCGGACAGGCTGCGGAGTTCGACTACGCCGGGGCCCAGGCCTGCGGCGTGCTGAAGGCCGAGGGCGTGAACGTGGTGCTGGCAAACTCCAATCCCGCCACCATCATGACGGACAGCAATCTGGCGGACGAGATCTATCTTGAGCCGCTCAACGCCGATACCGTGAAGCGGATAATCGAAAAGGAAAGACCGGACAGCCTGCTGGCAGGTCTGGGCGGCCAGACCGGCCTCACCATCGCCATGCAGCTTTCAAAGGACGGCTGGCTGGAGGAGCACGGCGTGCGCCTGCTGGGCTCGGACATAGCCGCCATCGACAGGGCCGAGGACAGGGAGCTCTTCCGGGACATGATGCGCACCATCGGCCAGCCGATGGTGCCCTCCGGCATCGCCACGGATCTTGACGGCGCGCTTTCGGCGGCCGCGGAGATCGGTTACCCAGTCATCGTCCGCCCCGCCTTCACGCTGGGCGGCACCGGCGGCGGCATCGCCGAAAACGAGCGGGAGCTCCGCGTGATCGCGAAATCCGGCCTGGACATGTCGCCCATCACCCAGATACTGGTGGAGCGCTGCATCTCCGGCTGGAAGGAGATCGAGTTTGAGACCATGCGCGACGGCGTGGGCAACGTGATCGCCGTGTGCTCCATGGAAAATCTTGACCCCGTTGGCATCCACACCGGCGATTCCATCGTGGCCGCCCCGGCGCTGACCCTCTCCGACCGGGAGTTCCAGATGCTGCGCACGGCGTCGCTGGACATCATCTCCGCCCTGGGCATCGTGGGCGGCTGCAACGTGCAGCTGGCCCTGAATCCAGACAGCTTCGAGTACGCGGTCATCGAGGTGAACCCCCGGGTGTCCCGCTCCTCGGCGCTGGCCTCCAAGGCCACGGGCTACCCCATTGCCAAGATCACCACCCGCATCGCCCTGGGCTACACTCTCGACGAGATAAAAAACGACATTACCGGCAAGACCTGCGCCTGCTTCGAGCCCACGCTGGATTATGTGGTGGTGAAGTTCCCCAAGTGGCCCTTCGACAAATTCGCCGGCTCCAGCCGGCGCCTGGGCACCCAGATGAAGGCCACCGGCGAGGTCATGGCCATCGGGCAGTCCTTCGAGGCGGCGCTGATGAAGGCCGTGCGGGGAGCGGAGATATCACTGGACACCCTGAACGCAAAACCACTGTCCGACAGGCCGGTGCGGGAGCGCCTGCACGAGCAGAACGATCGGCGCATCTTCACGGTATTCGAGGCGCTGAAGGCCGGAGTGTCCGTGGACGAGATACACGACATCACCAAGATCGACCGCTGGTTTTTGTATAAGATCAAAAATCTCGCGGATTTTGAAATGCGCGTGGCCGGGCGCGGGCTCACGGACGAGGACTACCGCACGGCAAAACGCCTCGGCTATACCGACGAGGCTATCATGCGCGTCTCCGGCGCGAAAACCGTGCCGGGAATGGACTTTTCCTACAAAATGGTGGATACCTGCGGCGCGGAGTTCGACGCCGAGACACCGTATTTCTATTCCTCATGCGACCGGGAGTGCGAGTCCCGCGCCTTTGAGAGGAGCGGGAAGCCGGTGATAATGGTGCTGGGCTCCGGGCCCATACGCATCGGACAGGGCATCGAGTTCGATTACTCCTCCGTCCACTGTGTGTGGACGCTGCGCGCTCTGGGCTGCGACGTGGTGATCGTGAACAACAACCCGGAGACCGTGTCCACCGACTACGACACCGCCGACCGCCTGTACTTCGAGCCCCTGTGCCCGGAGGACGTGTGGAACATCATCAAGGTGGAAAAGCCCACCGGCGTGGTGGTGGCCTTCGGCGGACAGACAGCCATAAAGCTCACCAAATTTTTGGACGGGCACGGGGTCAAAATCCTCGGCACCTCCGCCGAGGGCATCGACATTGCGGAGGACCGGGCGCGGTTCGACGCGCTGCTGGGCAAGCTGGGCGTCAGCCGCCCCAAGGGCGAGGGCGTGAATACGCTTCAGCAGGCGGTGGAGGCAGGGGAGACGCTGGGCTACCCCGTGCTGCTGCGCCCCTCCTACGTCATCGGCGGCCAGAACATGACCATCTCCCGCTGCGAGGCGGACACCGTGAAATACATGAATACCATCCTCTCCGGCGGCATCGAAAACCCCGTGCTCATCGACAAGTACATGCCGGGCACGGAGCTGGAGGTAGACGTCATATCCGACGGCGAGGACGTGCTCATCCCCGGCATCATGGAGCATATCGAGCGGGCGGGCGTACACTCCGGCGACTCCATCGCCGTTTATCCGCCGTATAATCTCACGGACAAATGCCTGCGCCGGGTGTGCGAGGTGTCAGAAAAGCTGGCGCTGGCGCTGGGCACCAGGGGCCTGGTGAACATACAGTACCTCATCTTCGGCGGGGAGCTGTACGTCATCGAGGTAAACCCACGGGCCTCCCGCACCGTGCCGTACATCAGCAAGGTCACCGGGGTGCAGATGGTGGACATTGCCTCCCGGGTGATGCTGGGCGAAAAGCTCTCGGACATCGGCTGCGGCACGGGCCTGTATCCCGCGCCGCCGTACACGGCGGTGAAGGTGCCGGTGTTCTCCTTTGAGAAACTCGCCGACGCCAATTCAATCCTGGGGCCGGAGATGAAATCCACCGGCGAGGTGCTGGGCATAGGCCGCACCATGGCCGAGGCGCTGTACAAGGGCCTCACCGCCGCGGGCTTCACCGTGCCCGCGTCCCACGGGCGGGGGGAGCACGGCGTGCTGGTCAGCGTGGAGGAGAACGACTATCAGGAGATACTGGCGCTGTCGAAAAAGTTTTACGACATCGGCATGAAACTTTACGCCACCACGGGAACCGCCGCCGCCATCGCGAAGATGGGCGTACCCGTGACGCCGGTGGCAAACGCCGCGGAAAACGACGACATCGTGGGGCTCATGGAGCGCGGGGCGCTGAGCTATATCATCTATACCGGCGCCGTGAAGGACGCCACCGTGGGCGACTACACGGCCCTGCACCTGCGGGCCATGCAGCTGGGCATACCCTGTCTCACCAGCCTGGACACGGCGAACGCCCTGGCCGACATGATACGCAGCCGCTTTTCCGCGTACAACACGGAGCTGGTGGACATCAACCACCGGCGCACCGCCCACCGGGAGGTGAAGTTCGCCAAGATGCAGGACTGCGGCAACGACTATATCTTCATCGAGAATTTCGACGGCGGAGTCACCGCGCCGGAATCCCTGTGCGTGAGTCTGTGCGACCGGCACACCGGCATCGGCGGCGACGGCATAGTGCTCATCGAAGGCTCCGACGCTGCCGACGCAAAAATGCGCTCCTTCAACCGGGACGGCAGCGAGGGCAAAATGGCCGGCAACAATATCCGCAGCGTTGGCAAATATCTTTACGACAAGGGCTATGTGAAAAGCGAGAGCGTGAAGGTGGAGACGGCCAGCGGCGTGAAAACGCTGCGGCTCTTCCTCCGGGACGGCAAGGTCAATTCCGTTTCGGTGGATATGGGGCGGGCGAGCCTTGAAGCCGCGGAAGTGCCGGTAAAGACCGAGCTTCCCAGGCTGGTGAACAGCGCCGTGACCGTGGGCGGCAGGGAATACGCCGTCACCTGCCTCTCTGTGGGCAATCCCCACTGCGTGGTTTTCTGCGGGGAGATAGACGCCCTGGAGCTTGATAAGCTGGGGCCGGAATTTGAATACGCAGACATCTTCCCGGATAGGGTGAACACGGAATTCGTGCGGGTGGTGGATCGGAACACCCTGCGCGTGCGGGTGTGGGAGCGGGGCAGCGGCGAGACGCTGGCCTGCGGCACCGGGGCCTGCGCCGCGGCCGTAGCCGCCGTGGAAAACGGCCTGTGCCAGGGCGGCCGGGACATCACCGTGAAGCTGCCCGGCGGCGACCTGCTGGTGAACTATTCCGACGGGAGGGTCGTCCTCACCGGCGGCGCGGCCTTCGTCTTCGAGGGTTCTTTCGAATATTGACGCGTTAACAAATTGTTCATGGGTTTTTCAAGTTGGTTTATGGTTGGAGAGTTAAAACATAATTGTAAACAGGAGGTGCAAAGCTGATAGCCAAGAGCTATTAAGAAACTTAAAACTTAACAATTTAACAATTTAACATTTCTCCAACTTTTTCATTTCTTCATTCTCCTTTTAAAACATACAGGCAGAGCGGTGAGGCACGCCGCTCTGCCTGCAATTTATATGCGCCGGAGGGTGAGGGAGCCGGGAAACGGCAGTCCGAAAACCGATTGACTTTGTCAGGCCGAATTATTATACTGGAAGCAATAACAGCCTGAAAGGGGCAGAAATGGAAACAGAAATGAAGATAGCCGTCCTTATCGACGCCGAAAACATCGCCAGCAAGTACACCGGCGTGATACTCAACGAGGCCAACAATCTCGGCGACATCATAATAAAGCGCATATACGGCGACTGGACGGCCCGGCAGATGAGCAGCTGGAAGGACGTGGTGCTGGACAACTGCATCCAGCCCATACAGCAGTATGCCAACGTCAGCGGGAAAAATTCCTCCGACTCCGCCCTTATCATCGACGCCATGGACCTGCTGTATCAGGCGAAGATTGACGCTTTCTGCATCGTCTCCTCAGACAGCGACTTCACGCGCCTGGCCTCCAGACTGCGGGAGTCCGAAAAATACGTTCTGGGTCTGGGCGAGCAGAAAACGCCCCAGTCTTTTATTTCCGCCTGCAACAAATTTTCCTATATCGACCTGCTGTACGCCGCCAGCCGGGAGCAGCCCCCGGAGGAGAAGCCCGCCGCCAGGGCGGCCGACAAAAAGGCCCCGGTGAAGGAGACGCCGCAGGAGAGCAAGGGCGGCTCCGATCTGCGGGTGGTGAAGCAGATGCTTATCGAGCTCTGTGAGGAAAATTCAGAGGACGACGGCTGGATACTGTCCTCGAAGCTGGCCGAGCTTTTGAACCGCAAGCTGCCCGATTTCGACGTCCGCAATTTCCGCTTTAAGAAATTCACCCGGTTCGTGGAATCCCTGCAGGTCTTTGAGACCAAGCGCCAGGCCAGCGAGGGAGAACAGATACACACCATATATTTCCGCGTGAAGGAAGCAAAGTGACGCGGGAGAACGTGAAAATAATCCGGCGGGAGCGATTTGTCGCTCCCGCCGGTTTTTCAATACAGTTCGTCGACCGATTTCACATGCTCCCGCATGCGCGAGACCACGTCCTCCGGCGCGGTGATGAGCATCTTCTGTCCGAAGGAGCACACCCAGCCGAAAAACTGGGGGCTGACTATCACGTCGGCCTGCACGCTGAAAAACCCCTCACCGTCGGGTATCATCATGACCTCCCGGCCGAAGCGGTCGATTATCACGCCGGCCAGCTCGTCGCTGACGCGCAGGCGCACGGATCTTTCCTCGCCGGAGAACATACCGAAGACCTTCCGGGAATATACGGCCAGGTCGGCCGATTCGAAGATTTCCTTGCCCTCCCGGGGCTGGTCGGTGGCGGAGATGTCCGCCATCTTGTCCACCCGGTAATGCTTTATCATCCCGGCTTTGGAATCGTAGCCCAGCATGTAGTAGTTCTCATCGTCCCAGGTCAGGGCGCAGGGGCTTACCTCGTAAAAAGCGCCGCCGTGCCGGAATACCCGCTCGCCGGAGGTGTCGTACTCAAAATAGCGGAAGCGTATCCGCCTGTCCCGGGTGATGCCGCTGTGTATTTCGTCCACGATGTAGTATATGGATTCGTTCATGCTCTTTATCCGGTTGAGCACATAGACCTGACGGTTCAGCTGCCGGGCGTCGTATACGCTGGTCAGGCTCTCGATCTTCTTGATGAGGGAGCCGGTCTTTTTCTGGGTGATGAACTTGGAGGACTGGACGCTGTCCACCAGCAGCTTCAGCTCCGGCAGCTCAAAGTCCCGGCTGCCCACATAGTAGCCGCCGCCCGTCTGAACGATGTCCATGCCGTAGTCCCGCAGAGCGGCGATGTCGGAATAGATGGATTTGCGCTCGGCGGGTATGTCGTTTTCGGCAAGCCAGGCAATTATCTGCTTCATGGAGGCGGGGTGTTCCTCGTCCGTTTCGCGCAGCAGGAAATCCCGGAGATAGAGCAGCTTCAGCTTTTGATGCTCATTTTTCGCCATCTCTCGATCCTCCCTCAATATCCGTTGGGCGCGTCGCTGTACGGCCGGTCGGAAAAGCCCTCGGCGCGCAGTCTGCCCACAAAACCGTCGAGCGCCCGGCGCAGTGCCCGCCGGAGCCGCTCCGCGCCGCCCAGACGCGCCGCCAGACCGGGGCTGAGAGCGTAATAGACGCGCACGAAGGCCCGCCCGGGGAGGGAGCGCTTCAGCCGGTAGTCCCGGAACCGGCGCAGCGTCCACACCTCCGGGCAGTCGTAGGAGCCGTACACGGCCGTGGCAATATAGCAGCCGTCTTTTTTCCCGCCGCCTCCGCCGCGGCCGTACAGAAATTCGTGCCCGCGGCCCGTTGAAAACATATAATCCGCATAGTCGTCGCCGAATTCGTCACGCATGGCGTTATCCTCCGCTTCATCGGGCATATACCGCCCCAATAATACCATATTATGCCAGCAATAGCAACAGTCGGCCAGAGCCTTATGATGCAAGCATAGGTCACGGCCTGTACAATAATCGGGACTTGATGCGGAGATCTGACGCCAATCCGCAAAAATACGGGAAAAAATTGTGCGTTAACAAATTGTTCACAGGTTTTTCAGGCTGTTTTATAGTTGGAGAGTTAAAACGTACTTGTGAGCAGGAGGTACAGAGCAGATAGCTCAAAGCATGACACATAAACTTAAAACTTAACATTTCTCCAACTTTTTCATTTCTTCATTCTCCTTTTAATAGACAGGCAGAGCGGTGAGGCACGCCGCTCTGCCTGCTTTATTTTGACGTTTATGCCGCCGGGAAAACGTTTCTAATCATTTAACAAAAAAACGGCGGCTCAAAAAGAGCCGCCGCAACTGTTATGCTTTTTTTCAGCAGCCGAGTCCGAACAGCTTGCAAAGCAGCTGATAAAGGGAAGCGCAGCTGCCGCAGTTGAAGTTACCGAAGCAATACATCTGCCTACCTCCTGATAAGTATTTGTCTCGCGAGGACAAGGCGATTGTATTCTCAGGCGCGGTGAATTGCAAATGCAATATCTGCCGGCGCTGGAAGACGCAGACAAAAAATCGCCGCGGACAATAATTTGTCCGCGGCGTGGAGCTGTTACCCAGATTCGAACTGGGGACCTCATCCTTACCAAGGATGCGCTCTACCGACTGAGCTATAACAGCATATAATTCCCCGCGGGAAGTACCCGCGGGGGTGGCGACCGAGATGAGACTTGAACTCACGACCTCTAGCGTGACAGGCTAGCGTTCTAACCAACTGAACTACTCGGCCACAGCTCTGATAATATAACAAAATTCCGGGGGATTGTCAATACGGTTTCATTATTTTTTTGCCCGTTGCGGAAAATGTTTTTTGTGGTATTATAATTAAAAATCTACCGATCATTCTGCCGGGCCATCAGTCTGCGAAAGGGGGGCGGCCGTTTTGAAGAAAAAAATTGCGTGCGTGCTGGCGGCTGTGTGCCTGCTGCTGTGCCTTGCTCCGGCGCAGAGGGCGCAGGCGGTTTCCGACGTCTGCTTTATCTCCGTGAACGACAGACTGCTGGATATGACCAGTCTGGCGGAGTATATTTCCGGGCAGTGGTATGTGCCGTACACCACCTTCAGCGATTTCCATATAAACTATCAGTATTTTGCCAACGGCAACACCGCCCAGCTCTTCACAAAGGAAAAGCAGTACTTCTTCGACCTGAATTACGGCAGCGTCTATGACGGCAACAACAAATATTACAGCGCTCAGGGCTACCTTGTCAACGGCGTGGCCTACGTCCCGGTGGCCTTTGTGTGCACGCAGTTCGGCCTGAACTGGTCGTACATAGAGGGCAGCGGCTACGGCGATATCTGCCGCATCAAGGACGCCGCCGTCATCCTGCCGGACTCCCAGTTCCTCTCCGCGGCGTCGGATATGATGGCGTCGCGCTACAAGGCTTACGAGGCCGCCAGAAATCCGGGCGCCGCCGCCACCCAGACCCCCACGCCGGTTTCCGCCGCCAGAGTGTATCTGAGCTTTCAGGGCCTGCCGGGGGACGCCATACTGGACGCGCTGGAAGCGAAAAACGTCAAAGCGGCATTCTTCCTTTCTTACAAGGATATCCTCAACGGCGCCGACACCGTGCGGCGCATCGCCGGCGGAGAAAATAAGCTGGGCATACTGTGCGACAGCTATGAGGAATATCAGGAGGCCTCCGCCGCGCTTTACGAGGCCGCGCATATCAAGACGGTCATGGTGGCCGCGCCGGACGGGGGGAGTGCCTGCAAGCTGATGGCCGCCCAGAAGGGCCTGGTCTACTGCGGATATAACGCGGACGGGGTGCAGAACGGCAAGGGCCTGACGGCCATAAGCGCCGTCACGCGGTACCTTTACGGCTACGACAGCGAATGCTACGCGCGGCTGCTGTCGGGCGGAGACACGGAAGACAACCTCCAATACCTGCTGAGATATTTTTCCAATAACAACTGCGCCGTTTCACCGGCCAACGAGATATTTCACGGCTGAACGGCAGCATCATTCAGGGAGGACAGTGAGTGAGAGGACGCTATTTCTCGGCGTACAGAGGGCTCCCGGGCGAAATATACTATCTGTTTGCGGCAAAGCTTGTGAACTGCATGGGTTTTTTCATCATGCCGCTGCTGACGCTGATCCTGACCCAGAAGCTGGGCATGGCCAAGGCCGACGCCGGGAGCATGGTGACCATGCTGGCGGTGACCCAGGCGCCCTGCGTGATACTGGGCGGCAGGTTCGCCGACAAGCTGGGCCGGAAAAAGACGCTGATAGCCGGTTCCGCCGCCGGGGCGCTGTTCTACCTGCTGTGCGCCCTGTTCCCCATGGGAAAGGCGACGGTGGTCTTCATCATTCTCGCGGCGGACATGTCGGCGCTGGCTGCTCCGTCGCTGGACGCCATGCTGGCGGATATCGCCGCGCCCGCCGACAGGCAGAGGGCGTTTTCACTTTTGTATCTGGGCGCGAACATCGGCATGACAGTGAGCCCCATAGTGGGCGGACTGCTTTTTAAAAATCACCTTCCGCTGCTGTTTATCATGGATGCCGCCACAACCGGAGCCGCGGCGGCGATAGTCCTGCTGCGGGTGAAGGAGCATTTCCGCCGCCCGGAGGAGACCCCACCGGAGGAGGACGGGCCTCCGGCCGATTCGCTGGCGCGCACGCTGAAGGCCAATCTGGTGCTGCCCGCGTTTCTGGCGCTGCTGTTTCTGTACGACTTTTGCTATTCCCAGTGGAATTTTCTGCTGCCCGCCCAGTTCGGCGACCGTTATGCCGGGGACGGCGCGCGTTTTTACAGCTATCTCACCTCGGCCAACGCCCTGACGGTCATATTCATGACGCCGGTGGTGACCTCCCTCGTGTCCAGGCTCCGGCCGCTGACGGCCGTGGCGATCGGCGGGGGGCTGTTCTGCGCGGCATATCTGTGCTTCGGCACGGGCGGGACCTTTCCGGTGTATATCGCCGCGGCGGAGCTTTTTACGCTGGGCGAGATATCCGAGACCATACAGGTGGGCGCGTATCTGGCAAACAGTGTGCCCGGCAGTCTCCGGGGGAGAATGACCTCGCTTTCCACCATCGCGCGCGGCGCGGGCTGGGCCGTGGGCCCGGTGTGGATGGGCGATTACCTGACGCGGGCCGGCTACGCGGCCAGCTGGCACCTTACCGCCGCGGTGGTCTTCGCCGCCGCTGCATGCATGCTGCTGCTCAGCCGGAAAAGCCGGGAGCCGCGGCGCGCGGCGGACTGATTCAACAAGGAGCTGTCTATTTCATGGATGTTGGAAATACATATGTCCGCGCGGTGACGCCGGACGACGCGGCGGCCCTGCTGGAGATCTACGCGCCCTATGTCCGGGAGACCGTGATAACCTTCGAATACGACGTGCCGAACGTCCGGGAATTCAGAAGCCGGATCGAAAAGACCCTGAAAAAGTATCCGTATATCGCCGCCGTAAACGGCGGGGAGATACTGGGCTACGCCTATACCGGCGCGTTCGTGGGCAGAACGGCCTACGACTGGGCGGCCGAGACTACGATCTATCTCAGGCAGGACAAAAAGAAGCAGGGCCTGGGCAGACTGCTTTACGAGACGCTGGAGCGACTTTCGCGGGCCCAGAATATCCTCAATCTCAACGCCTGTATCGGCTACCCGGAGACCGATGACGAGTACCTGACGAAAAACAGCGCCCAGTTCCACGAGCACATGGGCTTCTCCGCCGTGGGCGAGTTCCACAGCTGCGGCTACAAATTCGGACGCTGGTACAACATGATCTGGATGGAAAAAATGATAGGCGTGCATACGGCGGACCCCAGACCCGTCGTTCCGTTCCCGGAGCTGAGCCCGGAGGCTCTGAAAGGGGCCGGACTAATTGTATAAGGCATATAAAAGATCTCCCCGATACACAGTATCGGGGAGATCTTTTCATAAGCGCGTTTACAGCAGCAGCCAGAGAATGAACGGTATGGTGGCGGCGGAGAGGACCGTACTGAGAAAGATGGTCTTTGACGAGAGAGACTCGTCCCGCCGGTACTGCACGCACAGGACAGTGATCATCATGGCCGAGGGGCAGGCAGCGACGATGATCAGTATGCCCAGCATCATGGCGTTCTGGATGAACAGGCGCATCACCGCCCACACGGCGATGGGGCAGACCAGCAGACTGACCAGACTCAGCGCGTAGGCGCGCCAGTCGCCGAAGGCGCTTTTCAGCGGGATGGCGGCCAGAGACGTGCCGATGATTATCATGGACAGGGGGATGGTGGCTCCGGCCAGAGTGGAGATGGTGTCCGCGATGAGCTGCGGCACGGGCAGACGCAGCACGAACAGCACCACGGCCAGCAGGGTCGCCGCCATGGGGGCGTTCACGATGTCCTTCAGCGTGAATTTCCGGCCCTCGCCCTGGCACAGCTGGGCGATGCCCACGGTGTAGAGCAGAATGTTGAAGGGAATATTGGAAAGCGAGGCGTAGAACACCGCCTCCTGACCGAAAACGAGCTGCACGATGGGCAGGCCCACAAAGCCGTTGTTCATGAAAAGCAGCAGATTCCGGGCCACGCCCCGGTCACTGCCCTTTATGCGGAAAAGCCAGGGAAACAGCCAGGCGATGAGCCCCAGAATGGCGAACTCCAGCACGGTGAGGCCGAAAAAGCCCAGTATCTGTCCGTTGGAGAGGGTGGGCTGGATGTTGATCACAGAATTGAGTATGGTGCCCACCAGAAGCACGTCCATCACCAACCGGCTCATGTGCCTGTTGGATTCCGGCCCGGTCACCTTCAGCTTCGCGCACAGGTAGCCCACCAGCATGAGCGTGACCAGCATGGCCATCTTCAGAGTTACCGACGATATGTCCAAAAAAAACGACCCACTTTCATATTAAAACCGATGATAGAACACTATAACACCGATTTTGCCCGGGGTACAGAATTTTTTCGGGGTTGTATTTCTTTTCGTGAAAAGCTATATTGTAAGGGGTGATTAAACTATCTTCGGAGGTAAAAATGAACAGTACGCTTGAAAAACGGATAGACGACTTTATTAAGGAAAACAGGGACGATATCGTACGGGATATCGGCGCGCTGGTGGCCATACCCAGCGTGGCGGGAGAACCGGCCGAGGGCGCGCCCTTCGGCAAGGCTTCCAGACAGGCGCTGGACAAGGGTCTGGAGATAGCCGCCCGGCTGGGACTGGACACCCGAAACTGCGGCAATATGATCGGCTGGGCGGAGCTGGCCGGCGAGGAGAAGGACAAGTATATCGCCACCATAACCCACCTGGACGTGGTGCCCGCCGGCACGGGCTGGACTGGCGATCCCTTTGACATGAGACAGCGCGACGGCTATATCATCGGACGCGGCGTCATGGACGACAAGGGCCCCAGCGTCCTGTGCCTGTACGCCCTGAAGTTCTTTAAGGAATGCGGCGTAATGCTGCACTACACCGTCCGCGCCCTGCTGGGAACGGCGGAGGAGACCGGCATGGAGGACGTGAAATACTACCTGGCCAATTACCCCGCTCCGGCCTTCCTGTTTTCACCCGACGCGGATTTCCCGGTGTGCAACGGCGAGAAGGGCATATATCAGGCCCGCATAACCGCGACGGCGCCCACCGAGAACATCGTCTCCTTCACCGGAGGCATCGTCGTCAACGCCGTGCCGGACACGGCGGAGGCGCTGGTGCGCGCGGACGCTTCAAAGCTCAGGGATACGGAGCGCGTCCGCGTGGAGGCGAAGGACGGCCTCGCCCATATCACCGCCCGGGGCGTGGCGGGCCACGCCTCCAGACCTGAGGGCACCGTGAACGCCATCGGCGTGCTGGCCGGATATATTCTTGAAAACGGTCTGGCTGGCGCGGAGGAGGCAAAGTTCCTGCGCCTTATGATGAAGCTGCACTCCGCCTCCGACGGCAGCGGTCTGGGCGTGAAATCCGCGGACGACAAGTTCGGCCCCCTCACCATCATCGGCGGCATGGCCGGCATGACCGACGGCCGCCTGTGGCAGACGGCCGACTCCCGCTACCCCACCACCATGACCGGCGAGGAGCTCACCCGGGCCATACTCGCCGCCGCTGACGGCTGCGCGGAGGTGAAGGTGCTCTCCGACAACAAGCCCTTCTATATCGACGCGGGCAGCCCGGCAATCCAGGCCTGCATCGGCGCTTACAACGAGGTCACCGGCGAGGGGAAGAAGCCATTCACCATCGGCGGAGGCACCTATGCCAGAGACTTCCCCTTCGGAGTATCCTTCGGCCCGGAGCACGACGACAGACCGTTCCCGGCTTTCGCGGGCGGCATCCACTCCGTGGACGAGGGCGCGAACGTGAACTATTTCCTGGAGGCGCTGAAAATATATATCCTGGCCATCATCAGACTTCAGGACGTGAGACTGTAAACCATATGACTTAAAGCGCCCGCCGTCAGGCGGGCGCTCTCTTTAACTAAAACTATAACATTTTGATATAGTATCAATCAATTATACGTATTTTACATTATAGATTTTCCGGCGTAGTATGGACTTGTAAATAAAAGCCGGGAGGTTTTCACGTTATGGCGGACAAAAAGAAACTGGATTTCAGACTGGACAGGACGCTGTGCAAGTCCTGCGGCATATGCTGGGGCCTGTGCCCCAGGGGCGTGCTTGCTCCGGACGGAGAGGGCATGCCGGAGGTTAAAGACCCGGACGCGTGCGTGCTGTGCCGGCTGTGCGAGTACCGGTGCCCGGATTTTGCCATCAGAGCGGAGGGCGTGTGATATGAGCGAATACAAAATAATGACGGGGAACGAGGCCTGCACCAGAGGCGCGCTGTACGCGGGGATGGACTTTTTCGCGGGCTACCCCATAACGCCCGCCACGGAGATCGCGGAGCTCTCCTCCGAGCTGCTGCCCCGGCGGGGCGGAAAATTCATGCAGATGGAGGACGAGCTGGCGTCCATGGCCGCGGTGATAGGCGCGTCGGCCGCCGGGGCCAGGGCCATGACCGCCACCTCCGGGCCGGGCTTCTCGCTGATGCAGGAAAATCTCAGCTACGCCATGACCTCCGAGGTGCCCTGCGTGGTGATAGACGTGATGCGGCAGGGGCCGTGCCAGGGCGTGGCCACCGTGCCTGCCCAGGGCGACTTCATGCAGGCCCGCTGGGGCACCCACGGCGACCACCCGGTGATAGCGCTGGCGCCGAATTCCGTTTCCGAGGCCTTCAGCGAGACCGTGCGGGCCTTCAATCTTTCAGAAAAATACCGCACGCCGGTGATCGTCCTCAGCGACGCCACCCTTGCCCACATGAGCGAGAAGGTGCGCCTACCCGGTGCGGGCGAGCTGGAAATCGCTGAACGGGCGCGGCCGACGTGCCCGCCGGAGGAATACCTGCCCTACAATCAGAAGAACAGCAGGGTGAGTCCCATGGCCTCCTTCGGCGACGGCTTCCGATGGTTCGTGTCCGGCATTGTTCACGACGACACGGGCTTCCCCGTGACCAACAGTCCCGACGCCATAGAGGATTCAATGCGGCATATGCTGGACAAGATAGCGGACAACATCAGTGATATCGAGTCTTACGAGGAGTACCGGACGGAGGACGCGGAGATCCTGATGCTCTCCGCGGGGCTGGTGTCCCGCTGCGCAAAGAGCGCGGTGGACGCGGCACGCCGGGAGGGAATAAAGGCGGGGCTGTTCCGGCCCGTGACCCTGTGGCCCTTCCCGGAAAAGCGCTTCGCGGAGCTCTGCGCCCGGGCGAAGACCGTGATGACCTGCGAGATGAACGAGGGCCAGCTGGCCGAGATCGCGGCGAAATACACCGACGGGGCCCAGAAGCTCGTGCCGGTCACCCAGAACAACGGCACCGTCATAAAGGCGGAGACCGTGCTGAAAGCCATTAGGGAGGCAAACTGATGGAAGAACACGTTTTCGACAGATATCTGCGCCGGGATAAGCTCAGGACCATGTGGTGCCCCGGCTGCGGCAACGGCATAGTCCTGCAGGCCCTCGTACGCGCGCTGGACGAGGCGGGGGTCGATCAGGACAAGGTGGTGGTGGTTTCCGGCGTGGGCTGTTCCAGCCGGGCGGTGAACTATCTGGACACCTGCGGCCTGCACACCATACACGGGCGGCCCATCGCCTTCGCCACCGGCGTGAAGATGGAAAACCCGGAGCTCACCGTGGTGGTGGTCACCGGCGACGGGGACTGCACCTCCATCGGCGGCAACCACTTCATCCACGGCTGCCGGAGAAACATCGATCTGACGGTGGTGGTGGTGAACAACCAGAACTACGGCATGACCGGCGGACAGTATTCGCCCACCACGCCGCCGGACTCCCTGACCAAGACCTCGGTCTACGGCAGCTACGAGCCGCCCTTCGACGTGTGCTCCCTGGCGGCGGGCGCTGGCGCCACCTATGTGGCCCGGGGACTTACGTACTACCCGGTGCAGCTGAAGAATTCCATACTGGAGGGCATACGCCACCGGGGCTTTTCCGTCATCGACGCCGTCAGCGACTGCCCCAGCCTCTACGGGAGACTCAATAAGCTGGGCTCAGCGGCGGATATGATGAAGCGCTGGGAGAAGCTGGCCGTGCCGGTTTCGGCGGCGAAGAACATGACGCCGGAGGAGCTGGGCGAGCGGGTGGTGTTCGGCGAGCTGGTGAACACCGGCGCGCGTCGGGAGTACACCGAAATATACTCGGAGATCATCAAAAAGGCGGGAGGTGCCGGAAATGACTGAGAACCATTATGAGATGCGCTTCGGCGGCTCCGGCGGACAGGGCATGATGCTCATGGGCGACGTGCTGGCCCAGGCTGCCGGCATCGGCGAGGGCAGAGAAGTGCTGCTGCTGAAGTCCTACGGCCCGGAGGCCAGGGGCGGGGCCTGCCGCTCGGAGCTGATAATCGACACCGCGCAAATAGACTACCCGGCGCTGACAAGGCCGGACTTCGTGCTGGCCATGTCCCAGCTGGCCTGCGACAGCTACACCGGCGATATGGACCGGGAAAACGGCGTGCTGCTGACGGATTCGGAGCTGGTGCGCACCGTGCCGGCGGAGGTGAAGCATGCATACGCCCTGCCGCTGACCAGACTGGCGGTGGAGAGCACCGGCAGGGCCATCGCCGCCAATGTGGCCGCGCTGGGCGCCATCGCCGTACTGTCCCGGGGCGCGGGTGAGGACGCCGTAAGGAAGGCCGTGCTGGCCAGATTTCCCGCAAAGCTGCACGAGATGAATCTCAAGGCCTTTCAGGCCGGAGTTGACGCGGCGCGGGCGCTGCTGTAAAATCCGGGTAACAACATTTTCATGGAGGCGCGGACATGGACAGGATACCGAGAGCTCTGGAGGACAGGGTGACGACGGCCGAGAGCGCGGCGCGGCTTATCAAAACCGGCATGACGCTGGGTATGAGCGGATTTACGATAGTGGGTTATCCCAAGGCGGTGCCGAAGGCGCTGGCCGAGTCAGGACACGCGGGGGAGCTGACCATACTCATCGGCGCTTCGGTGGGCGACGAGCTGGACGGAGCGCTGACCCGGGCCGGACTTGTGAAAAGGCGGTTTTCGTATCAGTCCAACAAGGACATGCGCGCAGCCATAAACGCCGGGAGCATGGGCTACGCCGACATGCACGTGTCGGAATTTCCCAGACAAATCAACGAGGGCACCGGGCCGGACATAGACTTTGCCGTGGTGGAGGCCGCCGCCGTGACGGAGAAGGGCATAGTGCCCACGGCCTCGGCAGGCTGCACGGACGCCGTGGTGCGCCGGGCAAAAAAGGTCATTGTGGAGGTTAACCGCACCGTCCCGGCGGAGATAGCCGGCATGCACGACATTTTCCAGGTGGGCGTGCCGCCCTTTGCCCGGATAATACCCATAATCAACCCCTCCGATTACATCGGCCTGCCCTACATACCCTGTAAGCCGGAAAAGATCGCCGCCATTGTGTTCACAGACACTGAGGATCAGCCGGCAAAGTTCAAGGCCGTGACCCCGGCCACGGCGAAGATCGGCGAGAACGTGGCCGGATTTTTGAAATCCGAGATCGCCGCCGGGCGGCTGCCGGAGGACCCGGGCCCCATACAGTCAGGTGTGGGCAGCGTGGGCAACGCGGTGCTGGAGAGCCTCTCCGGCTCCGGCTTCCGGGGACTTACCATGTACACGGAGGTAATGCAGGACGCGGCGCTGAAGCTCCTTGAAAGCGGCGTGCTGCGCTTCGCTTCCGCCAGCGCCGTTTCGCTGGAGGAGGAGAGCCGGAAGTATTTTTATCAGCACATACGGGAGTTCCAGGACAAGATACTCATCCGGCCCCAGGAGATATCCAACAACCCGGAGGTCATAAGGCGCCTGGGGGTCATTGCCGTCAACACGCCCATCGAGGCGGATATATACGGAAACGTGAACTCCACCCACGTCATGGGCGGCGGGATAATGAACGGCATCGGCGGCAGCGGCGACTTCGCGCGGAACGCCCGGATAAGCATATTCGCCACGGAATCCACCGCCAAGGGCGGCGACATATCCTGCATAGTGCCGCTGTGCTCCCACATAGACCACACGGAGCACGACGTGCAGGTCATCATCACCGAGCAGGGCACGGCCGATCTGCGCTGGAAAACGCCCCTTGAGCGGGCGGAGCTCATCATCGAAAACTGCGCCCACCCGGATTACAGGCCAGCCCTGCGGGAGTATCTGGACAGGGCAAAGAAATGCTCCTCCGGCGGCCACGAGCCCACCGACTTCGGCTCCGCCTTCTCGTTTCACCAGAGATACCTGGAGACCGGCAGCATGAAATAGAATCAATAGACTAAAACGCAGACGAGAAATTCGTCTGCGTCTTTTTTTATAAAAAGTTGAACGGAAACGTTCAACTTTTTTGCTGGGGGGCCAATGGGTGGAAGGGGTGAACAAATGGCAGAAAAGAAACTTCCGCTGAAGGATTATCTGGAAAAGCTTGTGCGGACCCGGCCCAACGACGCGGTGAAGCTGGCCTTCATTTCTCAGGAGGACGCCGACAAGATCGGGCGGCTGGAGCTGGGGCTGCTGTCGGAGATGAAGCGCGGCGCCAACGGAGTGGTGGAGATAAAACTGCTGGACAAAACGGAGATACTGGCGCGTCTGGCCGAGCTCTACATGGCGGAGGACGCGGCTAAATCCCAGGGCGCTGATTTCTACGAGGCTCTGGACAGGGCCGCCGGACTGCTGGACATGCCAGCTGGCGGGGAGCCCGGTGAGACGGAATGAAATTCGAAACCTTTTCCAGGACCCAGCTGGAGGCCCTGACCTGGTGGAGCGATTCCTCGCCGTATAAGGACCTGGACGCAGTCATCTGCGACGGGGCCGTGAGAAGCGGCAAAACATTGTGCATGGGCCTCTCCTTCGTGTGCTGGGCCACCCGGCGCTTCGACGGGGAACGCTTCGGTCTGTGCGGGCGCACCATCAGCTCCCTGAGGAGGAACCTGCTGTCGTCCCTGCTGCCCGTGCTGGAGGATATAGGCTTTGCCTGCGAGGACAGAGTTTCCAAAAACTCGCTTACCATAAGCTATCGCGGCAGAAGCAATACCTATTACGTCTTCGGCGGCAGGGACGAGAGCTCCCAGAGCCTCATCCAGGGCGTGACCCTGGCGGGCGTGCTGATGGACGAGGCGGCCCTGATGCCCCGCTCCTTCGTGGAGCAGGCCTGCGCCCGCTGCTCGGTGACGGGCAGCAAGATATGGTTCAACTGCAACCCGGAGGGGCCCTACCACTGGTTCTATTCGGAGTGGATCAAAAAGGCCGCCGAGAAAAACGCGCTGTACCTGCACTTCGCGCTGGAGGACAACCCCGCCCTTTCAAGGGAGATCATCGCCCGCTACCGGGGCATGTTCTCGGGCGTTTTCTATCGCCGCTTCATTCTGGGCGAATGGGTGGCCGCCCAGGGCAGAGTGTACGACTTCTTCGACGAGACCATGCTGCGCCTGCCGCCGGCGGACTGCGAAAAATTCGCCATGTCCTGCGATTACGGCACGGCGAACCCCTTTTCGCTGGGGCTGTGGGGTTACAGCCGGGGCGTTTGGTACAGGCTGCGGGAGTTCTACTACGACTCCCGGCGGGAGGGCCGGCAGAAGACCGACGCCGAATACGTCCGGGATCTGGTAAGCCTCGCGGGAGGGCGGAAGCTGTCGCGCATCGTGGTGGACCCGTCTGCGGCCAGCTTTATCGAGGCCCTGCTGAGAAGCGGCCTGCCGGCCGAGAAAGCGGAAAACGACGTGTGCTCCGGCATCCGGGTCACGGCGGACATGCTGAAAAACGGGCGGCTGGTCATCTGCTCCGGCTGCGGCGACGCCCTGCGGGAGTTCGGCCTCTACTGCTGGGACGAGAGCGGCGCCCGGGACGCCCCGGTGAAGCAGAACGACCACGCCATGGACGACATCCGCTACTTCGCCGCCTCGGTGGCGAGGGAGGAGCGGGACGCCGTGTTCGGTGCGGCCTGGGCCGAGAGGAGCTGAAATGCGCAAGAAATTATGTAAACTAAAGAGGAGGTCGGGCAAATGAGACTGTTTGCCGGGAAAAAGACCCGGACGCCGCCGTCGGCGCAGCTGAGATCCGTAAGCGCGCATCCCTTCGGTATGTTCGACGGCTATGTGCCGCTGGGCAGCGGCGACATACGGCTGTACAGGGCCATCAGGGAGGCCGTGCCCGTGGTGGACGCGGCCATCATGAAGATCATAAGGCTCACCGGCGGCTTCGAGGTGAAGTGCGGCGACAAAAAGGCGGAGGGAGAGCTGGCCGAGTTTTTGCGCACGGTGAACACCGGCAGGGGACAGACGGGCATCAACTCCTTCATGGATCAGTATCTGGACTCCATGATAACCTGCGGCCGTGCCGTGGGGGAGATAGTCACCTACGGCTCGGCGGACATCGCGGCGGTGCTGTGCGGAAATGTGGCGGACATCCAGATAAAGGAGGGCCGCACGCCGCTGGACTTCACCATCTGCGCCGCCGGTGACGGGGGCATGATGCGGGAGCTGCCGTATCAGGAGCTTCTCATGTTCACGCCATTCAACCCCGAGGCGGATTCGCCCTACGGCGTGTCGCTTTTGCGCAGCATGCCGTTTCTGGCGGACATACTGCTGAAGATATACGAGACCGTGGGCGTGAACTGGGAGCGGGCGGGCAACGTGCGCTTCGCTGTGGTGTACAGGCCGCAGAACGAGCTGCTGGATTCGTCCCGGGCCCAGGAGAGGGCGAACCAGATAGCCGCCCAGTGGAGCGAGGCCATGCAGTCCGGCAAAAACGGCTCAGTCAGGGATTTCGTGGCGGTGGGCGACGTGGACATCCGGGCCATCGGCGCGGACAACCAGATACTGGACAGCGAGGTGCCGGTGCGGCAGATACTGGAGCAGCTCATTGCCAGGACGGGCATCCCGCCCTTCATGCTGGGCCTGAACTGGAGCACCACGGAGCGCATGTCCTCCCAGCAGGCGGACATCATGACCAGCGAGCTCACCGCCATACGGCGCACGCTGACGCCGGTGGCGGAGAGGATCTGCTCCATGTGGCTGCGCATGCACGGTTACGACTGCGGCTTCACTGTGGAGTGGGATCAGATAAATCTCCAGGACGACGTGGAGGAGGCCAGGGCCAGACTCTACGACGCCCAGGCGATGAAAATTTGCAAGGAGGAGGGAATAGAGCTTGAAGATAGTTAAAACCGGCGCGGCCGAGGCCGCGGAGACGGCGGCGGACGAGCTTGCCGCGGTGAACGCCTTCGCCAAAACGGAGCTCAGGCCGGAGGACGTGTATCTGTTCTCCGTGCTGCTGTGCGACAACGAGGTGGACAGGGATTTCGAACGCTTCACCGAGGACACGCTGCGGGAGCTGGCGGAGCTTTTCACGGGCAAGACCGGCATCTGCGACCACGAGTGGAAAAGCGGCAATCAGGTCGCCCGCATCTACCGCGCGGAGCTGGTGACCGACGAGACGCGGAAGAACAGTCTTGGCCTGCCGTACATGTACCTGCGCGGCCGGGCCTACATGCTCTCGACCCCGGAGAACCAGGGGCTTATCGCCCAGATAGAGGGCGGCATCAAAAAGGAGACCAGCGTGGGCTGCTCCGTGGCAAAGTCCGTGTGCAGCATCTGCGGGGAGGAATCCGGCTCCGCCGCCTGCGGCCATATCCGCGGCCGGACCTACGACGGCAAGCTGTGCTACGCGGAGCTCACCGGCGCCGTGGACGCCTACGAATGGAGCTTCGTGGCGGTGCCCAGCCAGAGAAACGCCGGGATCATGAAAAAGCTGGACGTTTCCAGGGGCCTGCGCGGCTTCGTGGAGGAGGGGGAGGGCAGCTGCTTTTCCGCCGAGCTTGAGGAGCTGGAGAAGTCCGCCGCCATGGGCAGGAAATATCTGAACGGCCTGCGGGACGAGGTGAAGCGCATGAGCCTGCTGTGCGGCAGGGAGTGGTACGAGGCGGTGAAGCCCGCCGCCGACACCATGGACGAGCCCGCGCTGGCCTCCCTCAGGGCGGCGCTGGAAAAGCGCCTGAGAAAAAGCTTCCCGCCGGTGTCCCAGCTCCCCGGACGGGACGCCGTCACCGCCTTCGACGGCAGCGAATACACCATATGAGCGCATCCAAAATTTATATACAGGAGGATAAAAAATGAGAGTCAGCTTTGAGGGCATGGGCGAAAAGGCCATGACCTTCCTGAACAGCAAGGCAAGCCCCGCCGTGAGCGGAAAAACAGTCAGGGTCTCGGCGTCGGACACCGTCGCCGCCTGCGCGGACGGAGAGCGCTTCGCGGGCTTCTGCATCGACGCGGACAGCGAACTTGCCACGGTGAAGGCCGGCGGCTTCGTCACCGCCGCCTACACCGGCACGGCGCCGACTGTGGGCTACGCAAATCTCGTTTCCGACGCCGCGGGCGGCGTCAAGCTCTCCGCAACCGGCGGGGAATACCTGATCGTAGAGGTGAGCACCGCCGCAAAGACCGTGGGCTTTATTATGTGAGGAGGCAGAGAATATGGCATATAAATTCAACGAGATAAAGCTGGAAAAGGGCATGTATTCCGAATCCGGCAGGAGCTTTGCCCAGGTGCTGGAGGCCCTTGACCCCAGCGAGAACTACCGCGGCACCGCTTACGAGAGCATGGACGCCTTCCAGCGCCAGCTCAAGCGCTTCGACATCAAGGTGCACGGCGCCGGCAGCGACGCGGTGGAGAAGTTCTTCCGCACCTCCGAATCCTCGGTGCTGTTCCCGGAATACGTCTCCCGCAGCGTCCGCGCAGGCATGGAGGAGGGCGACGTGCTGCCCAGCATCACCGCCTCCGTCACCAAGTTCGAGGGCATGGACTACCGCTCCATCTACTCCGACGCCGGGGACGACGACAAGGCCCTGCGCTATGTGGGCGAGGGCGCGGCCATCCCCCAGACGGAGATCAAGGCCCGCTCCAATCTGGTGGAGCTGAGAAAGCGCGGCAGGATGCTGGTGGCCTCCTATGAGGCCATACGCTTCCAGAGACTGGACCTCTTCTCCGTCATGCTGCGCCAGATCGGCAGCCAGATAATGCGCATGCACCTGAACGACGCCATCGGCGTGCTGGTGAGCGGCGACGGCAACGACAACGCCGCCGAGGTCTTCTCCGTGGGCGACAGCGTCATCGGCGGCACGGCCGGAAGTCTCAGCTACGCGAACCTGCTGGCCTTCTGGAACGAGTTCGACCCCTACACCATGAATACCCTGCTGGTATCTCCGGACGTGATGATGAAGATACTCCAGTTCCAGGAGTTCCAGAACCCGCTGACGGGCCTCAACTTCCAGGGCACCGGCGA
>Ga0183095_10670_pt2 | contig 29282 bp, 27 predicted proteins | sample BioMet4_FD_130346 | JGI IMG/M metagenome (GOLD analysis project Ga0183095, IMG submission 130346) | Microbial communities from bioreactor (seeded with sewage sludge) at LBNL, California, USA - Biofuel metagenome 4 (v2) (version 3) | ecosystem: Engineered > Bioreactor > Anaerobic > Unclassified ...
CTCCAAAGAGGTGTTGCCTCTGACCTCCTCCATGGTGCCCGAAACGATGAGCCGTCCGTTTTTGATGATGGCCACCTTGTCGCAGAGTTTTTCGGCCACCTCCAGCACATGGGTGGAGAAAAAGATGGAGCCGCCCCGGTCGCAGTGCTGGCGCATGAGTTCCTTCAGGGAGTGGGAGGCTTTGGGGTCCAGGCCCACGAAAGGCTCATCCATGATGATGAGCTTCGGCGCGTGGATCAGGGCGCTGATGAGGGCCAGTTTCTGCTTCATGCCGTGGGAATAGCTGGAGATGGGCTGTGCCAGATCCTGCGTCAGTTCAAACAGCTGGGCGTACTGATGAATGCGCGCTTCCCTGTCGGTCTGGGACACGCCGAAAACGTCGGCAATGAAATTGAGATATTTGATGCCCGAGAGAAACTCGTACAGGTCCGGATTGTCGGGAATGTAGGCCAGTACCTGCTTGCAGGCGATGGGATCCCTGCGAAGGGACGTGCCGTTGACGGTGATCTCGCCGGTGTCGAAGGGCAGAATACCGCAGCAGGCCTTGATGGTGGTGGTTTTACCTGCCCCGTTGTGGCCGATAAAGCCGTAGATCTCGCCGGGGAGGATGTGGAGCGACAGGTCGTCCACGGCCTTCTTTTCTCCGTAGGTTTTGGTCAGATGCTCGATTTTCAGCATAGCAGCTTCCTCCTAAAAGATGATACTGGAGTGAGTGTATACCTTCCACCAGCGGGAAGGTCAATTCTTTTTTTGCAAAAAAGGAGCGATCCGGCTGTAAAAAAATGCCCGGTTCAGAAAAAACCGGGCAGCTGATCCGTTATGGCTTCTTGTCGGCGAAGGACTGATAGCGTCCGTCCACCCACAGCTTCAGGGCCTCCACGCCTTCTTCGTCCCAGGGAAAGACCTCCGTCTGGACGTCGGTGGCCACTTCAAAGCAGTACACGGTGTAAACGGAAGCGCTGATCTCATTTTTGTCCTTGTCGGTGGCGAAACGATAGCGGAAGTCGCCGATGCTGCCGGTGTAGACAAAGGCGCGCTTGAACCATTGGGGTGTCAGGGGAGCGAACTGGGGATGCATATGGGTCACCTAACCTGTCGTTTAAGATACTTCAGTATAGCATAGGCGGCAAAAAACTGCAAGGAAAGACACTTGTGTATTTTCACGGGGAACGGACTGTGCTATACTGTAAAAAAGCGGTCGTTTGCCGCTTGATTCTGCTGAAAAAAGACAGGTGAGAGCGTATGTATGTGCTGTTGTTCGCGGCGCTGCTGCCGACGGTGATTTTGTTGATAAAGGTATATCGCATGGACACGGTGGAAAAGGAACCGCCGCGTCTTTTGTGGAAACTGATTTTATTCGGTGCTCTGTCGGGCGTGGCGGCCGGCGTTGCGGAGTTGGTGCTTGGCCGTGTGCTGAAGAGTTTTGTGCCGTCGTATTCGATGCTGTATGAGGTTCTGGAAAACTTCCTGGTGGTGGCGCTGGTGGAGGAACTGTGCAAGTTTGCTCCCGTGCGGCTTTTTGCCTGGGATGATCCGGCGTTCAATTACCGGTTCGACGCGGTGGTGTACGCCATGTTTTCGGCGCTGGGCTTTGCGGCGCTGGAAAATGTGCTGTATGTCATGAACGGCGGGCTTGGCACGGCGGTGACCCGGGCGCTGCTGTCGGTGCCAGGCCATGCGTTCTTCGCGCTTTACATGGGCATCTATCTGGGCGACGCGAAGCTGGCGGAGGTGCGGGGCGATGCGTATATGCGCGGGCATTTCATGCGTCTGGCCATATTGGTGCCGGTGCTGCTCCACGGCTTCTGGGATTTCAGCCTCAGCGTGGGAAGCAGCTATATGGCGGGTGCGTTTCTGATCTTTGTGGTGATCTTTTTCCTCTGTGCCTTTCGCCGTCTGCGCCGTGCCTCGCAGACCGATGAACCGCTGGACACTTAAAAAACTTGTATTTTCATTTATTTTGTGATACAACAATAAGAGAGCTAAATAGGCGGAACGTTCCAAACGTTCCATTTAAATTAAAAAATGAGGTGTACCTATATGGAAAACGCAGTAAAGAGGATCGGCGTGTTGACCAGCGGCGGTGACGCACCCGGCATGAATGCTGCCATTCGCTCTGTTGTCCGCTCGGCGCTGAAGCGGGAGATCGAGTGCGTGGGGATCCGCCGCGGCTGGAACGGTCTGATCACCGGCGATATTTTTCCCATGACGTCGGCCAGTGTCAGCGGCATCATCAACCGCGGCGGCACGGTGCTGTACACGGCCCGCAGTGAGGAATTCCGCACGGATGCCGGTCTGAAGAAGGCGGCCAACACCTGCAAGCTGCTGGGTTTGGAGGGCATTGTGGCCATCGGCGGCGACGGTACGTTCCGCGGCGCTCAGGAGCTGTCCAAATATGGTATTTCCGTGGTAGGCATTCCCGGCACCATCGACAATGATATTGTCTGCACGGACTATACCATTGGGTTTGACACCGCCTCCAATACGGCGGTGGGCTGCATCGACCGCATCCGTGACACCATGCAGTCCCACGAGCGCTGCTCGGTGGTGGAGGTCATGGGCCGTCACGCGGGGTATCTGGCGCTGTACGTAGGGCTGTCTGTAGGAGCCACGGCAGTGCTGGTGCCGGAGGAAACCTATGATTTCAAAGCTCATGTGGCGGAAAAGATCCGCCGTGCCCGCCTCAACGGGAAGACCAACTTCATGATTGTGGTGGCGGAAGGCGCCGCCAGCGCAGTGGACGTGGGTCATCAGATCCAGGAGCAGCTGGGCCTTGATCCCCGCGTGACCATTCTGGGTCACATTCAGCGCGGCGGCGCGCCCACGGCGAAGGATCGCGTTATGGCCACCCGTATGGGGTATGAAGCGGTGCGTCTGCTGGCGGAAGGCAAGACCAACCGCGTCATCTGCTCGCAGAACAACCGGATCGTGGATTATGACATTGACGAGGGCCTTGCCATGAAGAAGACGCTCAACGCCGAGGAATACGAAGTCATGGAGGCCATGAGCGGCGTGTAAGGCGCGGCCTTTCCTGAAAACGGCAAAACCTTGGGAGATCTTCACAGATTTCCCGAGGTTTTTTGTCGCTTTCGGCGAAAAGCAGCGTGACGGCAAAGCGGTCCTGTTTTTCACTGATCCGAAAATTTTCGTCTGTTCCGCCTGGCGGCCGGTTTCGCCTTGATTGACAGCTCCCGGTGCTGCGTTATATAATAGATCAATATCGCAAAAATGCAGGCACATGAGAGGAGATATATGCTATGGGGTATCGGATCTTGGTCATTAATCCCGGTTCCACCTCCACCAAAGTGGCGGTGTTTGACGGCGAAGAGCGGGTCCTGCAGGAAACGCTGCGTTATACGCCGGAACAGCTGCAGGGCTTTGGCTGGATCATGGACCAGGCGTCGTTTCGGCGTTCCTCCGTGGAAGCGATCCTGCAAAAGGAAGGCGTGGTCCTTTCCTCGCTCAGTGCCGTCTGTGCCAGAGGCGGTATGCTGCCGCCCTGCCGTTCGGGAGCCTACCGGGTGGATGAGCAGATGGTCGATTACATGTACGGTATTGTGCAGGGGGCGCACGCCTCCAACCTGGGCTGCGTAATCGCTTACGGGATGGCGCAGTCGCTGCACATTCCGGCTTTTGTGTACGACCCCGTGTCGGTGGATGAAATGCCGGAGGAAGCCCGGATCACGGGCCTGCCGGAGCTGCCGCGCCGTATGATGGGGCATGCGCTCAACACCCGCGCCATGGCGCTGCGCTGTGCCCGCGAGGTGCTGCACCGCCCGCTGGAGGACTGCCGTCTGATCGTGCTGCATATGGGCGGCGGCGCCTCGGTGCGTCTGTTTATCGGCGGACGGATGGTGGATAATGTGCGGGACGACGAGCTTTTGTTCGCGCCGGAGCGGTGCGGCGGACTGGATGCCGAAGGGCTGGTGCATCTGTGCTATTCCGGCAGATACACGGAAAAAGAACTGATGAAGCTGGTGCGCGGCAAGGGCGGTCTGATGGCGCACCTGGGCACCAACGATGCCGTGGAGGTGGAACGCCGCATGGCGGCGGGCGATGAAAGGGCTCGGCAGGTGTATGACGCCATGCTGTATACGGCCTGCAAGAGCATTGGCGCTCTGGCCGCGGCGGCGGGCGGCGGCATCGACCGTATTATTCTCACAGGCGGCATTGCCCATTCCGCGTATGCGGATCATTATATCACGAAAAGAGTGCAGTTTATTGCGCCTGTTGAAGTGATGGCGGGCGAGTTTGAGATGGAAGCGCTGGCAGGAGGCGCCTGCCGTGTTTTGTCGGGTGAAGAGGAAGCGCGGGACTTTTCGTCTTTGACGTTGTGAGGGATCAAAATGTTCAAATTCTTTTTTGATCCGGAAGGTCCCTTTGCCGCTGTGGTGAACCGCATCGGGAGCCTGATCGTGCTGAATTTGCTGTGGCTGGTCTGTTCACTGCCGGTTTTTACTCTCGGCGCGTCCACGACGGCGCTGTACACGGTGCTGCTGCACATTCTGTCGGGGGACGAGAGCCATGTGGCGCGGCAATTTTTCAAGGCCTTCAGAGAAAATTTCCGGCGTGCCACCGGCATTTGGATGATCCTTCTGGGGGCCATCGCCCTGTTTTCCTTTGATCTCTATTATGCCGGCCGTCTGAACAGTTTCTGGTGGCGCCTTCTGGCGGTGTTTGGGCTTCAGATCGTGGGAATGGAGATGACGTTCGTATTCCCTCTTCTGGCCCGGTACGAGAACAACTGGCGGGCGCATATGCGCAACGCGGCCGTGCTGGCGGTGACGCATCTGCCCAAAATGCTGTTGATCTGGATGATCTGGGCGATTCCCGTTGCGGCAAGCCTTTGGATCGAGGAGGTATTTTACGCGCTTTTGGGGGTGTGGGTGCTGATTGGTTACGCGGGACTGTCCTATGTGACGGCGCTGTTCATCAAGCCAATTTTCGACGATCTGGAGAAGGCGCAGAAAAAGTAAAATACCGGGGCGAAAGCCCCGGTATTTTTTTATCCCAGCAGTTCTCCGTACCGCCGTATATATCCCCGTTTTGCCGCGGTCACCAGCGCCATGTAACCGGCGGCCGCGAAAAGAAGGAAGAGGAAGTAGCTGCCCGGCAGCGGCGCCAGGCCGATGGCTCTGCCAAAAGCAGTGAACGGAATGACGGTGACAACGGCAGAACCTGTAAAGGTAAACACATTTACAGCGGCTGCCGCCTTGCTTTCCAGCAGAGGCAGCTTTGGCGTGCGCAGCATATGCAGTACCAGCGACTGCGTCCACATGGATTCCACGAACCAGCCGGCCTGAAACAGCGCGATAAAGGGGGCCGTGTCTGTCAGCGAGCGGAACGTACCGCCGCAGCAGGCGGGGCAGAGGATGAAGTAGAGGAAGAGGAAGGTGAGGATGTCGAAAAGAGAACTCACCGGGCCCATCCAGATCATAAAGCGGCTGATGGAAGAAGCCTGCCAGCGGCAGGGCTTCATCAGGAAATCGCCGTCCACGTTGTCCCAGGGCAGAGCGGTACAGGAGAGGTCGTAGATCAGATTCAGCAATATCAGGTGCAGTGCCGCCATAGGCAGAAAAGGCAGGAACGCACTGGCCGCCAGGACAGAGAGCATATTTCCAAAGTTGGAGGAGGCGGTCATTTTAATGTATTTGATGAGGTTGGCATAGGTTTTTCTGCCCTGCACCACGCCTTTCCCCAGCACCATCAGGTCCTTTTCCAGCAGGATCACATGGGCCGATTCCTTGGCGATATCCACGGCGGTGTCCACGGAGATGGCCACGTCGCTTTTGCGCATGGCGGCGGCGTCGTTGATGCCGTCCCCCATGAAGCCCACGCAGTGACCGCCCTCGCGAAGGGCGGAAACGACTCTCGCTTTTTCCACCGGCGAGAGCTTGGCAAAAACGGTGGCTTCCCGGCAGATCCGGACCAGTTCTTCGTCCTTCATGTCCGCCAGCTCCGCCCCCAGCACGATTTTTTTCACGGGCAGTCCTACCTGACGGCAGATGCATTCCGCCACCCGCTCGTTGTCGCCTGTCAAGACCTTTACCTTTACACCGTGTTTTTGCAGGCACCGGATGGCCTTGCCCGCGGTTTCCTTGGGCGGATCGAGAAAGGCAAGATAGCCGATGAGGACCATGTCACGTTCGTCGTCGGCGGAGAAGGCGCCCACAGGGGAGGGATTGGTTTTCTGCGCCACGCCCAGCACCCGCATACCGCCGTCGTTGAGGCGGTTGACCTCACGGAGGACCAGCGTTTTCATCTCGTCGGTGAGAGCGGTGACGGCGCCGCCGTATTCCACATAAGAGGAGATGCGCAGCATCTCTTCAATGGCGCCCTTGGTGATCATCTGGGTCTTGCCGCTTTCGTCGGCCACCACCACGCTCATGCGCCGCCGTTCAAAGGTGAAAGGGATCTCGTCCACTTTGTGATAGGCGGCGGAAAGAGCGGACAGCGTCGGATCGTCGGAGGAGAGCGTATGGTCGATGATTGCCAGATCCATCAGGTTTTTCAGTCCGGTCTGGTAATAGCTGTTGAGAAACGCGTGGCGCAATACTCGGACATCCTCCTTGCCGTGGATGTCCAGATGATACTCCAGCACCACTCTGTCCTGGGTCAGGGTGCCGGTTTTGTCGGTGCAGAGGATGTCCATGGAACCCAGATTCTGGATGGCGTGGAGGTCCTTGACGATGACGCGCTGCCGCGACAGCGTCACGGCACCCTGCGCCAGGCAGGTGGTGACGATCATAGGAAGCATCTCAGGCGTCAGGCCCACGGCCACGGAGATGGCGAAGAGGGCGGCACTGAGCCAGCTGCCCTTGGTCAGGCCGTTGAGGACCAGAACGATGGGCACCATCACCAGCATAAAGCGGATCAGGACCCAGGAAACGCTGCCGACGCCCTTTTCAAAGGCGGTTTTGGGTGCTTTTTCCGTCAGGCGTCCGGCAGTCTGGCCCAGCAGTGTATCGGCACCCACGGCGGCCACGGCGGCCACGGCGCTGCCGCTGACCACAGTGCTGCCCATAAAGGCGAGGCAGCGGCACTGGGGCGTGGCGTCGTGCTGGGGAGCGGAGAGCTTTTCCATCGGTTCGCTTTCGCCGGTAAGGGCGGACTGACTGATGAAAAGATCCTTGGCCGAGAGGATACGGACGTCGGCGGGAAGCATGTCGCCGGCGGAAAGGCGCACAATATCGCCCACCGCGATCTCTGAGAGGGGCAGCTCGTGTTCGCCTGTGTCCGCCCGCCGCACGCAGGCGGTGGTGGTGATCATGTCCCGGAGCTGTTTGGCGGCGGTCCCGGAGCGGGTTTCCTGCACAAAGCGCAGCGTACCCGAAAGCAGTACCATCACTGTGATGATGAGAGCGGTGGCGGGATTTTTTTCTCCGGGCGCGGTCCAAAGCACGTCCGTGCAGAGGGATACGGCGGCCAGCAGGATCAGGACCACCGTAAAGGGATTGATGAAAGCCCGGCTCAGACGTTTGGCCAGCGATTCTTTTTCACCGTGCGGCATCTGATTGACGCCGAATGCGTCGCGGGCGTCGGCGGCCTGTTCCTCGGTGAGGCCGGCGGGGCTTGTGTGCAGCAGCGCGTAGAGTTCTTCCGTGCTGCATGCGGCGACCGTCAGCAGGCGGTCGCCGCTCTGCCGGGCGGAGAGGGCGGCAGAGCTTTGTTTGTTGAAAAGCTTCATCATGGGTCTGTACCTCCTTACATTGCAGATAGATGGCGAACCATCGGGAGGAAGCAGACACAAGTCCGAAAGGACGGATCAGAGGGAACTGTCGGCGGAAAAGAAAAACGGTCCGCCGTGCCGTCTTCGCCCTTTGGGATCTGTGCTTCGACTGCCTCCAGCGTCCATTTTTCTCACCTCGCTTGTTTTTGAAGTCGCATAACGGTCAACAGGCATAAAAAGATTCCGTGCCACCGGACGGTTGCACGGAATCTTCATAACAGCAGAATCTGCACCAACCGTTTGGGGTTCAGCTCAACAGGGCGATGTAGCTGCATTATTCAGCGCCTTGGTTTCGACGCTGACTGTTCAAACCTACCCGTGATGTCTCCATCACTCCGCGGCAGCAGCCCGTATCCCTATAGTAGCCTCACTTACCGGATTTATTGACATACAAAGTAAACCACTCTTTGGCACGTTTGTCAACCCCGCGCCGGAATAAAGTTTAATCACAAAGAGAGCAGCCCCGCGTCGGCCATTTTCTGCACCGACATAAGGACGCCCAGCTTGGCGTGATACCAGGTCAGACCGCCCTGGAAATAGACGGCGTAAGGCTCCCGGATGGGGCCGTCGGCGGACAGCTCGATGGAAGAGCCCTGCACAAAGGCGCCCGCCGCCATAATGACCTCGGCGTCGTAGCCGGGCATGGCCCACGGCTCCGGCGTCACATAGCTGTCCACCGGCGCGGCCGTTTGAATGCCCTTGCAAAAGGCCATCATGCCCTCCTTGGAGCCCAGTTCCACCGCCTGAATGATGTCGTGCCGCTCCTCTTTGGAGCCGGGGATCACACGGAAGCCCAGCTTTTCATAGAGGCCGGCGGCAAAGACAGCACCCTTTAAAGCGCCTGAAACCACGGTGGGGGAGAGGAACAGTCCCTGATAAAAGGCGGGCATCAGTCCCAGGTTGGCGCCCACCTCCTGCCCCAGGCCGGGGGCGCTGAGCCGGAAGGCACAGCGGGACACGCAGGCCTCGGTGCCGCAGATATAGCCGCCGATGGGAGCGAGGCCGCCGCCGGGGTTCTTGATAAGACTGCCCACGATCATGTCGGCGCCCACGTCGGAGGGCTCCCGCTCTTCCACAAACTCGCCGTAGCAGTTGTCCACCATGCAGATCACGTCGGGCTTGCACTGCTTGCAAAAGGCGATCAGCTCCCCGATCTGGGACACGGAGAAGGAGGGGCGGGTGGCATATCCCTTGGAGCGCTGAATGGTGATGACCTTGGTGCGCTCGTTGATGGCCCGGCGGATCCCGTCGTAGTCAAAGGTGCCGTCCGCCAGCAGATCCGCCTGGGCATAGGTAACGCCGTATTCCATCAAAGAGCAGGGGGAGGGACGGATGCCGATGACCTCCTCCAGCGTGTCGTAGGGCCGCCCCACGGGGCTGAGCAGCTCATCCCCGGGCAGCAGGTTGGCGGAAAGCGCCACCGTGAGCGCGTGGGTGCCGCAGGTGATCTGGGGGCGCACCAGCGCCTTTTCCGTGTGGAAGCAGTCGGCGTAGACCCGCTCCAGATTGTCCCGACCCTCGTCGTCATAGCCGTAGCCGGTGGTGGCGGCGAAGTGGGTGGCGTTGACCCTGTTTTTCTGCATGGCGCCGATGACCTTGCACTGGTTGTATTCCGCCACGGCGTCAATGCGGGCGAACCGCGGCCGCAGGTCGGAAAGAACGGCTTCTCCCAGCTCATAGACCTGGCGGGAGATGCCCAGCTGCTGATACATGGATTCTGTGTTCATTCTCGGACTCCTCTTTACCCTATCAAAATTTCGTCAGTAAATTTTATTATAGCACACTGTCCGCTTTTGGCAAGTGAACTGCCGGGGAAGGGGCCGTTTTGCCGGAAAAAGTGAAGCAAAATGAAAATATCGGCGGAAATTTCCGGCCGATATTTCATGAAATTAAGTCAATTCATGCGGGGGAACGCGACTCCGTTGAATCGCAGGATCGTCCGCAGGGGATAGTCCCGATCCAGATAGTTGCGGGCGTACCACTCGAAGGTGGCCTGGGGCAGGTGAACAAGCTCAGGAGCCTCGCAGCGGAACAGTTCAAAGGTGGTCTGATCGCCGGAGAGCAGCGCCGCCAGCACTTCCGGCTGTTTTTCCTTCCTCAGCCGGTCCATGCATCCGTCCATGATGGCCGCGCACTGCTGTTCTTCCTCGGGGGCGTACAGCTCCTTGTTGCCCAGCCACAAAAGAAATTCCTCCGGGTCCAGATCCAGTTTGGTAGTGATCCGGGACAGCTTGTAAAATTCCTTCCAGTCCTTCTCCCGCAAGACTTTGGCGAGATACGTCACCAAACCGTCGTCCAGGGCGACGCAGTCGGCGAACACCTCAAAGGCGTGTTTTCCCGCATCGGGGTCGGGCGCGGCTTCCTCCTCGGCGGCCGCGTCCCGGCTTTCGTCACTTTCTTCCGCGTTTTTCGCCTGATCCGCCATCATTTGGGCGGCGGAGAGAACATCTTCCATGCTGAAGTCCGCGTAGACAGAGGAGGGGATCTCGGTGCCGTCGGCGGCGGCGCAGGCACGCACAAAGGCGGGAAGATCGGTGATCTGCCGCTGCAACTCCACCGCGCGCCCGGCGGCGTCCTGGGCATGGAGCGTCATGCCGGCCGGTGCGGGACGCTTTCCCTCGCAGATCTCCTCCATATATTGCAGATAATATGTAAAAAGAGTCATAAAAGCCCCTCACTTTCCTCCAAAACTTTACCATACACAGCTTGTCATTGCAAGGGCAAAAATGCTATACTGCAAAGAGAAAAGGAGGGCGCCATGTACTATCACACGCTCAACGAGGAAATGCGCCGCCAGTTCGGGCGGAAAGTCTACAAGCTGGCGCTCTCCGGCGGCATGACCTGCCCCAACCGGGACGGGACGCTGGACACCCGGGGCTGCCTTTTTTGCTCAGGCGCGGGAGAATTTGCCGCCGTCGGCCCCATTGACCGGCAGTTGGAAGACGCCAGACGCCGGGTGGCCGCCAAAGCGAAGGACGCTTTGTATATCGCCTATTTCCAGAGCTTTACCAACACCTACGCGCCGGTGGAGAAACTGCGGCAGCTCTTTACGCAGGCCATGGCGCCGCCGGAGATCGCGGCGCTGTCCGTTGCCACAAGACCGGACTGTCTGGGCCCGGAGGTCCTGGCGCTGCTCACGGAGCTGCAGGGCCAAAAGCCCGTGTGGGTGGAACTGGGCCTGCAGACCATTCACCCCGCCACCGCCCGCTATATCCGCCGGGGTTACGACCTGCCCGTGTTCGACAGGGCGGTGGCAGAACTCAAACGCGCGGGGATCACGGTGATCGTCCACCAGATTTTGGGCCTGCCGGGAGAAACGCCGGAGATGATGGCCGCCACCGCCGACTATATCGCCCACAGCGGGGCCGACGGCGTAAAATTCCACCTGCTGCACGTACTGCGGGGTACCGATCTGGCCGACGAGTACGCCGCGGGGCGCTTTGAAACCATGACCATGGAGGCTTATATCGCGGTGCTGGGGGACTGTATTCGCCGCCTGCCGCCCCGCATGGTCATCCACCGGCTCACCGGCGACGGCGACAAGCGAACGCTCATCGCCCCCCTTTGGAGCGGCGATAAAAAGCGGGTCCTTAACGCCATCCACGCCGCCTTTGAACAGGAGAACCTACAGCAGGGCTCGCTGTACCGGGAGAACGTATGAACGAATATTTCACCTATATGCTGCGCTGCGGTGACGGCAGCTATTACACCGGCTCCGCCGCCCACATCTGCCGCCGGATGCGGGAGCACGTCCAAAAAGAGAAGAACTGTGCCCGCTACACCCGCACCCGCACGGTGACGGACCTTTCCGCCCTTTGGCAAAGCGCCGACCGTTCCGCGGCGGGACGGCTGGAATACCGCATCAAGACCCTGACTCACCGCCAGAAGGAACGCCTGACTGCCCATCCGGAGGAGCTTTCCTCGCTTCTGGGGGTGCCGGCGGAGGCATACACCTATGTGCCGAACGTGACGCTGGAAGCGTGCCTTGCGGGCCGCTTTCATGAGGGGGACTGACCATGATCTGTGAATTTGCCCCCATGGAGGGCGTGACGCACTATCTCTTCCGCCAGGCGCATCACTGCCTTTTCGGCGGAGCGGACCGCTATTACACGCCCTTTTTGTCCCCCAACGCCAACCTCACCTTTACCACCAAGGAAGAAAACGAGATCGATCCTACCCACAACGCGGGGTATCCGGTGGTGCCGCAGCTGCTCACCAACCGGGCCCCTTATTTTCTCTGGGCCATGGAGGAACTGCGGCAGAGAGGATATCGGGAGGTCAACTTCAATCTGGGCTGTCCCTCCGGCACCGTCACCGCCAAAGGAAAGGGGGCGGGCTTCCTCTCCGACCCGGAGGGGCTGGACGCCTTTCTGGACGACGTTTTTTCCCACGCCGGGGAGATGAAGATCTCCGTAAAGACCCGCGTGGGGCGGCGGTCGGAGGAGGAGTGGCCCCGCCTGCTGGATATTTACAACCGTTATCCCATCTCGGAACTGATCGTCCATCCCCGCATCCAGACCGACTTTTACAAGGGAGAACCCCGGTGGAACGCCTTTTCCTACGCGGTGGAAAACAGCAAAAATCCCCTTGCCTACAACGGAAACCTTTTTACGGCGGAGAACGTGGCCGCCTTTGCCCGGCGCTTTCCCACCGTGGACACCGTGATGCTGGGCCGGGGCGCCGTCACAGACCCCAGCCTTTTCCGCCGCTGCCGGGGCGGGGCGGGGCTGACCCGCCGGGAACTGAAGGCCTTTCACGACCGGCTTTATGAGGGCTACCGCGCCCTGCTCTCCGGGGAGAAGAACCCCATTTACCGGATGCGGGAGCTGTGGTCCTACTGGGGCGGGCTGTTTGTCCAGCCGGAGGACTGCCTGAAAAAAATCCGCAGGGCGGAGGGACACGGGGCCTATCAACAGGCGGTGGATGCCATTTTTCAGCACCCTTTTGTCCATGAATAGGAAAAGAGCGGGAATGACCTGTCATTCCCGCTCTTTTTTGCAGCTTTTTACAACTTTTTTTCAAGGCAGACCAGCCGGACCCCGTCGATGCCGTTGAACCGGCAAAACACAACGCCGCTTTCCCGATAGCCGAGGCGGGCGTAAAGCCGCCGCGCCGCCGCGTTGGTTTGGTTGGTGTCGATGCGAAGCACCGAGCAGCCTTTCTTCCGGGCGTAATCCTCATAAAACGCCACAAATCCGGCGCCCACGCCCCGGCCGCTCCGGGATGGCTCCACCGCCAGCGTGTGCAGCACCATGACCTCCTCCGGCGGCGCGGGATAGGCCCACGGACACCGGGCATACACATCCACCTGCTCCTGATTGATGCGGCCGGAGGCCAGAACGGCGCCGTCTTCTTCCCAGACGAAAAGATCGGACCGCGCCAGCCCCGCACGCACGGTTTCCTCCGTGGGATAGACGTCCTTTTCCCAGCCGGTGCGGCAAAGCCCCGCCGCCTCCCGCTCCAGTATGTGCCCGTAAATGCCGACGATCGCCGCCGTGTCCGCCGCTGTGGCTTTTCGTATCATGTGCGTCCCTCCGCCTTTTGTATGATAGTATCATTATAGCAAAAGTCTTTCCCTGCACAAGAGAAAAATGACCTTGACAAAAAGTGAGTGGAGTGATATAAAGTAAGAAAAGTAGTACTAATATAACCAAAGGAGGCGGCCATATGAGAGCGCGGCCCAATGACCAATACTACATGACCACCGTGAAGATCGGGCCCAAGGGGCAGATCGTGATCCCCAAGGAGGCGCGGGAGATGTTCGGTCTGGCGCCGGGGGACACTATGGTCCTGATGGCGGATAAGAAGCGGGGCATCGCCCTGCAGACCAGCGCGGCGCTGCGCGGTGTAGTGAAGCGGATCTTCGACGGAGAGAGCCATGACATCGACCAGGAGGCGTCGGAAGAGGAAATGCGTGCCTTTGCCGATGAGGTGAAGGACACGCTGGAGGAGCCGTAACATGGATGTGCTGACCGTCAAAGATCTTTGCAAGACCTATCCCGCGTTTTCCTTAAAAAACGCCTCCTTTTCCGTGGAGGAGGGCAGCATCATGGGCTTTATCGGACGCAACGGCGCCGGAAAAAGCACCACCCTCAAATCCATTCTCCATCTGGTGCATCCCGACAGCGGGGACGTGACGCTCTTCGGAAAAAGCTTTGAGGAAAACGAAGCCTATATCAAGCAAAACATCGGCGTGGTGCTGGGCGGCATCGACTTTTACCCCAAAAAGAAGGTGGGGGTCATCACCGACGTGACGCGCCGGTTTTACAGCCAGTGGGACGAGGAGAAGTACCGGCATTATCTGGCGCTTTTCGCCATCGACGAAACAAAGCGGGTGGATCAGCTCTCCAGCGGTATGCGGGTCAAATATATGATCGCCCTGGCGCTGTCCCACCAGGCGCGGCTGCTGATCCTGGATGAGCCCACCAGCGGCCTTGACCCGGTGTCCCGGGACGAGCTGACAGAGCTGTTCAAGAGGATCGCGGCGGACGGCCGGCGCAGCATCCTCTTTTCCACCCACATCACCTCCGACCTTGAAAAATGCGCCACGCACATCACCTTTATCAAGGACGGAAGCATTTTGCAAACCGGCACCACGGCGCAGTTCATGGACGCCTACCGCTCTTTGGCGCAGCCGGGAAAACCGCTGACGATGGAGGATATCATCGTGTCCGTTGAAAGGAGGCCCTATGATGAAGGCGCTATTATATAAGCAGCTGCGGCTGGTGAGCCACCCCATGACCTTTGTCTTTGCCTTTTTCGGCGTGATGCTGCTGATCCCCAACTATCCCTACACGGTGGCTTTTTTCTATGTGATGCTGGGCATCTTTTTCACCTTTACCAATATGCGGGAGCAAAAGGACATCTATTACAGCGCCCTGCTGCCCATCCGCAAGCGGGACACGGTGAAGGCCTCCTGCCTTTTTATGACGCTCATTGAGGTTTTGTCGCTGCTGCTGGCCATTCCTTTCGCCTTTATCGGCGCCGGGATCAATCCCTTCGGCGGCAATCAGGTGGGCGTGGACGCCAACGTGACGCTCTTTGGCTTCGTGCTGGTACTGTACGCGGTGTTCAACGCCGTGTTTCTGCTCTCCTTTTACAAAAACGCCTACAAGGTGGGCATGGCCTTTTGGAAGGCGGTGATCCCGGTGAGCCTTTTGATGATCCTGATGGAGGTGTCTGTCCATGTGCCGGGGCTTGCCTTTCTGGACGGATACGACGCCCGCGGTCAGTGGCCGGTGCTGGCGGCGGGGCTGGTCCTCTACGCCGGAGGCATGCTTCTGACCTGCCGCCGGGCCGAAGAGCTTTACGAAAAAGTGGATCTGTAAGATCTGTAAAAAGAAAAGCGCACCGCCTTAGGCGGTGCGCTTTTTTGGGGCGGCTTCCCTGTATGCGGGTGGGTGTTCACTGCTCGCCGCGAGGGCGCTCCATCCAATAGGGGAGCGCCGGCGAATGGGTCAGCGGCACCTGCACATCGGTGCGCCGGGGGCCGTATATGGCACGGTGCGCCGCCATGATCTGTGGCAGGGGCGACCGGGCGGGGTCGTACAAAAGAGCCTGCCATGCCATGCCGCAGGCGGCCATCTCATAAACGGGGAAAAAACCGCCGCGCTGGTAAAACCCGATGCGGCGCCGTCGCATGTTGTTTTCCTCCGGGGACGCGCCGGGGACGGGCAGCTCCGATTCCACCACCAGCGGGCGGCCCTGTCCTTTCAAAAGCGTCAGCAGCCGGCTGCCAAGACCGCTGTTCCGGCGAAGAGCCGTGACGCCCAGATAATCCAGCAGCACAGGAGAGTGCTGCGGCGCTTTCCACAAGGTCCCATAGCCCAGCAGCGCGCCGGCATCGAAAAGGCCCCAGATCTCATAGCGTCCGGCGGCCCGAAGAGAGATAATATCCGCGAAAGGCTTTCTCTCCCGGGGCGCAAAAGCCTCCGAGAGCTCTCCTTCATACCAGTGAGCGATCTCCCGGTCCGTCATCAGGCGAAAGACCATGTCAGCTGCCGCCTCCTTCCCAAAGCGCCTGCATATCCGCAGGCAAGGGTGCGGTGAGGCGCAGCCACTGCCCCGTCATGGGGTGACGCAGCGTCAGGGCGGACGCGTGCAGCGCGGGACGGGCGATCAGACGCCTGTCCTCCGTGCCGTAGAGCCAGTCGCCCACAAGCGGGCAGCCGATGGACGCCATATGCACCCGCAGCTGATGGGTGCGGCCGGTGAAGGGCACAAGACGCACCAGCGAAAAAGCGCCTTTGGTTTCCAGTACCTCATAGGCCGTGCGGGCGGGGGACCCGGAGAGCGACACCTCGCGCCGCAGCAGCGAATCCGGGGCCCGGCCGATGGGGCGATCCACCACGCCCACGGCAGGAGAGGGCGTCCCCACGCAGATGGCGCGGTATGCCCGCTGGAAGTCGGAGGTGTGCAGGATCTGACGGCAGCGGTCGTGGATATACCCGCTTTTGGCCACCACCATCAGCCCGGAGGTGCCCCGGTCCAGACGGTTTACCGGATGAAAGACGCATGAAGGCCCCAGATAGCCGGCGATCCCGCCGGCCAGCGTCGCCGCTTCCTCCGTCAGCGCGGAGGGATGCACCGCCAGCCCTGCGGGCTTGTTCACCACCAGAAGATAATCGTCCTCCCAGCAGATGTCAAGCGCCAGACGGCAGGGTGTGACGGGAGGACCTGCCGTGTCCTCCAGCAGGACGTGAAGCCGGTCGCCGGCGGACAGAACGGCGGTGACAAAAACAGGAGCGCCGTTGCGGAGCAGGCCGTCGGGCCGCTGTTTCAGGCGCTTGAGCTGAGTGTTGGATACATGATACGACTGCCGCAGCAGCGTCTTTACCGTCTGCCCCGCCTGCTGGGGCGTGATCAAAAGTTCCAGTTTTCAGCACCTCCCGCAAAATCGTTAAGAAGATTATAGCATAGCGGGACAAAATGTGATAGAATAAAAGCACCAAAAATTCACGCCGTATGGCACAGAAGAAAAAGGAGAATGAAGGATGGCGTCAAAGGTATATTGGGCCGATCTGAGAACGGACTATCGGGAAAACTTGCAGCAGAAAATGACCCGGCTGATGAAAAAAGCCGGGATGGATCAGATCGATTTTGATAAAAAATATGTGGCGATCAAGATGCACTTCGGCGAGCCGGGCAATCTGGCCTTTCTGCGCCCCAACTGGGCCAAGACCGTGGCCGACTTTGTCAAGGAACGGGGCGGAAAGCCTTTCCTCACCGACTGCAACACCCTCTATGTGGGCGGCCGCAAAAACGGCCTTGACCATCTGGACACCGCCTGTCTTAACGGTTTTTCGCCTCTGTCCACCGGCTGCCAGGTCATCATCGGCGACGGCATCAAGGGTACCGACGAGGTCTATGTACCTGTAAGGGGCGGCGAGTACGTGAAGGAGGCCAAGATCGGCAGGGCCATCATGGACGCCGACGTGTTTGTTTCCCTGACCCACTTCAAGGGACACGAGTCCACAGGTTTCGGCGGGACGCTGAAAAACATCGGTATGGGCTGCGGCTCCCGCGCCGGCAAGATGGAACAGCACAACGCGGGCAAACCCCATGTGGAACAGGAGGCCTGCGTGGGCTGCGGTATGTGTACGAAGATCTGTGCACACGACGCCATCACCGTCGCCGGCAAAAAATCCTCCATCGACCACGGCAAATGCGTGGGCTGCGGCCGCTGCATCGCCATCTGCCCCAGGGACGCCATCTGCGCCGACGATGATGAAACCTTCACGAACCTCAACCGTAAGATCGCCGAGTACAGCAAGGCGGTGGTGGACGGTCGGCCCTGCTTCCACATCTCCGTGGTCATCGACGTGTCGCCCAACTGCGACTGCCACTCCGAAAACGACGCTGCCATCGTCCCCAACGTGGGAATGTTTGCCTCCTTTGACCCGGTGGCGCTGGATATGGCCTGCGCCGATGCTGTCAACGCCATGCCGGTGAATGACAACTCCGCCGCCACCGATCCCGGCCACGACGCCGGCGACCGTGATCATTTCCATCGCGTCCATCCCGAAACCAGCTGGATGAGCTGCCTGGAACACGCGGAGAAGCTGGGTCTGGGCACCAGAGAGTACGAACTCATCAAAATCTGAGATCAATGATAAAAGAGGAACCTTCATGCTGCTATCCGCGGAACATCTGTCAGTCAATTTTGGAATGAAACAACTCCTCCGGGACGTGTCGCTGTACCTGAATCCCGGAGATAAGGTCGGAATCGTCGGCATCAACGGGACGGGGAAGAGTACGCTGCTGAAAATTTTGGCCGGCGTACTGCCGCCCGACGAAGGGACACTGGCCCGGGATCCCAATGTGCAGGTGTCGTTTTTGCCGCAGAACCCGGTGATGGACGACGCCAACACCGTGCTGGAGCAGGTTTTCGCGGATTTTCCGCCGGAGTTCCGGGCATTGAACGAGTACGAGGCCAAGGCCATGCTCTCCCGCCTGGGGATGACGGATTTTGACCAGAAGATCGGTACCCTCTCCGGCGGACAGCGAAAGCGGGTGGCGCTGGCCACCGCGCTCATTCACCCCGCCGACGTGCTTTTGCTCGACGAGCCCACCAACCATCTGGACACCGACATGGTGGCCTGGCTGGAACAGTGGCTGATCCGTTTCACCGGCGGCATCGTGATGGTGACCCACGACCGCTACTTCCTCGAGCGAGTGGTCAACCACATTACGGAGCTTTCCAGAGGAAAGCTTTACCATTATGACGCCAATTATTCCCACTATCTGGAGCTGAAGACCCAGCGCGCGGAGATGGAGGAGGCGGCAGAGCGGAAGCGGCAGTCCATTTTGCGCGTGGAGTATCAGTGGATGATGCGCGGCGCCAGGGCGCGTTCCACCAAGAACCGGGCACACATCCAGCGCTATGAGGAACTGCGGGACAAGAACGTTCCCGAAGCCGACGACACGGTGCAGATGGCCGCCGTGGATGCCAGCCGTCTGGGCCGTAAGACCATCGAATTGAGCCATGTGACCAAGGCTTTTGACGGAAAGACCGTCATCCGGGACTTTTCCTATGTGCTTTTGCGCAACGACCGCATCGGGATCGTGGGGCGCAACGGCGTGGGTAAGACCACACTGCTGAATCTGCTCTGCACGCGCCTTGCGCCCGACAGCGGCAGCGTGGACACCGGCGCCACCGTCAAGGTGGGGTACTTTTCCCAGGAGGGAAAGGAACTGGACATGGACCAGCGGGTCTACGACTTCATCCACGAGATCGCCGACGACGTGAAAACGGCGGAGGGCACCTTTTCCGCCTCCCAGATGATGGAGCGGTTTCTCTTTCCGGCGGACCTGCAAAGCGTGCCTATCGGCGCCCTCAGCGGCGGCGAGCGGCGGCGGCTGTACCTGCTGAGCATTCTCATGGAGATGCCCAACATTCTGGTGCTGGACGAGCCCACCAACGATCTGGACGTGACCACGCTGGCCATTCTGGAGGATTATCTGCAGCAATTCCCCGGCGCCGTCATCGCCGTGTCCCATGACCGCTTTTTCCTCGACCGGATGGCCGACGCCATTTTCGAGGTGCGCTCCGGCGGCGAGGTACGCCGCTATGTGGGCGGCTACTCCGATTATCTGGAGCAGCGGGAGCCGGAAGAAACGCCGGCCGCAGAGGAAAAACGACCGAAGTCCGCGCCGCAGCCGCAAAGGGTAAAGAAACTGAAATTTTCCTTCAACGAGCAGCGGGAGTACGACACCATCGACGGCGACATCGCCGCGCTGGAGGCCGAGCTTGATCGCTGTGAGCAGGAAATGAATACCTGCGGCAGCGACTATGTTCGTTTGCAGGAAGCCACGGACCGGAAAGCGGAACTGGAAAAGCGCCTGAACGAAAAGATGGAACGCTGGGAGTATCTGATGGAGCTGGAGGAAAAGATCAAAAACCAGCCGTAATGCGCCCGACAGAGTAGGGGACAGTTAAACAAAAAACGTGCCGCAGGATGCGGCACGTTTTTTACGCCGGGGAAAGCGGTTCGAAGACGCTCAAGGAGAGGGTTTCTCCTCCTGATAAAACATATTCCAGTCCACCTGATAGGCCCGCAGGGTTTCCGGCGTGCGGCAGACCATCCGCACCGAAAGCTCCGGGTGATCGTAGAGAAAGCCGGTAATGGCGGATAGCGCCACATGGGCCGCCTGCGGCAGCGGGTAACCGTAGATCCCCGTGCTGATGGAGGGAAAATCCACTGTATGACAGCCGTATTCCACCGCCAGCGCAAGGCTGGAACGGTAGCAGGAAGCCAGCAGCGCCGCTTCGCCGTGACTGCCGCCTTGCCAGACGGGGCCCGGCGTGTGGATCACATAGCGGCAGGGAAGATGATAGGCGCCTGTGATTTTGGCCTGCCCCGTTTCGCACCCGCCCAGTGCGCGGCATTCTGCCCAAAGTCCTTCTCCTGCGGCCCGGCCGATGGCGCCGCTGACGCCTGCGCCGGGAAGCAGCAACGGGTTGGCGGCGTTGACGATGGCATCCACACGGGACTGGGTAATGTCGCCTGCCATCAAAGAAACCGACAGCATTTCATGCCTCCTTATGCCAATCAAAATTTGTCGAAAATGTTTACAAAATCTTAATAATCAGTTAAAATCATACAATTCTGTTTACAAAACAGACGAAATATGCTACAGTATAAAAGCAGTTGACCGGAAAGGGGAAAGGAAACGTCTTGAAAAAATTTGTACCGAACTATGAAGGAACGCTGCGTAAACACGCACTGCAGGTACCTACCTGCATCAGCGAGTGCAGCGGAATCCGCGTTTTCGGGCGGAGAATCAAATCGCTTGTATTCTCAACGGATGTGGCGATCATCAAAAACATCAATGCCGATGCGGTCATCGCCGTGTATCCTTTTACACCGCAGCCCTGCATCACGCAGGCCATCATCACGGTGTCAGACGTGCCTGTGTTTACCGGTGTCGGCGGCGGCTTTACCAACGGCAGCCGCTCCACCAGCATCGCGGCCTATGCCGAGCATCAGGGCGCTTTCGGCGTGGTGTGCAACACGCTCATCACCAATGAAACCATCCGGTCGATCAAGGAAACCGTGGAGATCCCGGTGGTATTCACCGTGGTGTCGGAGCATGCGGAGATTCAGAGCCGGCTGGAGGCGGGCGTGGATTTTCTTAACATTTCCGGCGCCGCCAAGACGCCCGCCATCGTGGCGGCGATTCGACAGCGCTATCCCGATATTCCCATTATTGCCACCGGCGGCCCCACGGACGAGAGCATTCTGGAAACGATCCGCGCCGGCGCCAACGCCATCACCTACACCCCGCCCACCAGCGGCGAACTGTTTGCCAAAAGTATGCGGGAACATCGGGCCACCTATGCGGAATACGACACATGACCAATGGAATCGGGCAGGCGGGAGATAGATCTCCCGCCTGTTTTTTTTCAGAGTTTTGTCAGGTAACGGGCGCAGACCGCATTGGCTTCCCGCGCAACCTTTGCTTCCTCCACGCCGGTGAGCTTTCCTTCAGCCACGGTTATCCGCCCGGCCACCACCGTATAGTCCACAGGTCCCCGCAGACCCACCGTGGCTAACACAGAGGCGGGATCGTACAGTCCGCCCACCAGCTCCAGACGGCGGTTGTCCACCATGAAGAGGTCGGCGCACCTGCCCTCGGCCAGAGAGCCGATGTCGCTGCGTCCCAGCAGCGAGGCGCTGCCGCGGGTGGCCATCTTCAGAACGTCGTAGCCGCTGGGCGCCTGACGGCTGGAGGTAAGACGGTGCAGCAGATATGCCGCGCGCATTTCTTCCATCAGGCTGGACCCGTCGTTGGAAGCACTGCCGTCTACTCCCAGGCCCACATTGACGCCCAGACGCAGCATCTCCGGAATCCGCGCCACACCGGAGGACAGCTTCATGTTGGAGATCGGGCAGTGGGCCACACCTGTATGGGTGTTCGCCAGCAGGTGCAGCTCTTCTGTATTGAAGTGAATGCCGTGGGCAAACCACACGTCCGGCCCTGTCCAGCCAAGGCGGCGCATATATTCCAGAGGACGCACGCCCTCTCTTTGCAGCATATAATTTTCCTCATCCTTCGTTTCACACAGATGCGTGTGGAGGCGCACCCCGTACTGACGGGCCAGAATGGCGCTTTGGCGCAGCAGCTCCGCTGAAACGGAGAAGGGAGAGCAGGGGGCCAGCGCCACCTGATGCATGGCGCCGGGCGCGGGATCGTGGTACCTGGCGATCAGACGCGCACTGTCGGCCATGATTTCATCCACCGTTTGCACCACGCTGTCGGGAGGAAGGCCGCCGTCCTTTTTGCTCAGATCCATGCTGCCGCGGGAGGCGTGAAAACGTATGCCCAGTCGATCGCCGGCGCGGAACTGCTCGCCGATGAGGTCGCCCGCGCCCTGAGGAAAGACGTAATGATGGTCAAAGCAGGTGGTACAGCCATATTTCATCAGCTCGCCCAGCCCCACGAGGGACGACCAATAGACAACATCCTCGTCCAGATTCTTCCAGATCTCATAGAGCGTGCACAGCCAGTCGAACAGTTCCATATTTTGCACTTTGGGCAGATTACGGGAGAACACCTGATACAGATGATGGTGTGTGTTCACAAGACCCGGGTAGCAGAGCATGTGACGGCCGCTCAGCTCCGTATCGGCCGTTACGGTCAGATGCGGGCCGATCTGACGGATAAAACCGTCCTTGCAGTAGAGATCCACATTCCGCAGCACGCGGTCGGCGTCATCGCAGGTGACGACGGTGTCGATCCCGCGGATCAAAAGAGTTGACATGGCAAACCCTCACTTTCAAAAATGCGGTGGGAAAAAATCCTCTGCCCCCGAAGGGGCAGAGGATCAAAGCTACCGTTCTTCCCGGAAATACGAAAGACCCAGAGCCGCAGGCGGTTGATTTTCTCTGTTTTTGCGCAGGGAAACGGTGATCAGAACAATCAGCGTCACCACATAGGGCAGCATCTTGAACAGCTCCTGGGAGCTTCTGGTAAGGCCGGGAATGTAGAAATAAACCCAGGTCAGGATACCGAAGAGGTAGGAACCCCAGATGGTGTTCACCGGTTTCCAGGAGGCAAAGATGACCAGCGCCACAGCCAGCCAGCCCAGCGCTTCGATGGCGCCGTCGTTGGCCCAGGTGCCTTTGATGTAGTCCATGGTGTAGAACACGCCGCCCATGCCGGAGATGCCCGCACCGATGCAGATGGACAGATATTTGTACTTGGTGACGTTGATGCCGGCCGCGTCTGCCGTGCCGGGGTTTTCACCCACAGCCCGCAGGTTCAGGCCCGGCCGCGTCCGGTTGAGAAAATGACGCAGCAGGAAGGACATGACGATGGCCACATACACCAGGAAACCGTAGGAAAAAAACAGCTTGCCGATGACGCCCATATTGGCCAGGGCCGGAATGTTGGCACGGAAGCCGGAGCTGGTCACCGCCACGGAGATCTGGCCCACGCCGCCGGCCAGCTTGTTCAGCGAACCGCCGAAGAAGTTGGCAAGGCCGCTGCCGAAGATGGTCAGCGTCAGGCCGGTCACGTTTTGGTTGGCCCGCAGAGTGATGGTCAAAAATGAATAGATCAGACCGCCGAAACCCGCGCCGATGAAGCAGGCCAGCAGAGCCAGCAGCGTGCCCATCACAGGAGAGGTGCCGCCGCCGTGTTCATAGGCGAAAGACGCCAGAAGGCTGGAAATAGCACCCATATACATGATGCCGGGAACACCCAGGTTCAGGTGGCCGGATTTCTCGGTGATGATCTCGCCCATGGCGCCGAACATGATGACGGTGCCGAAAGTGACGGCTGACTGAAACAGAGCAACCAGTTTATCCATTAGGCACGCACCTTCTTTCCGCGGAATTTCACACTGTAATTGACGAAGAATTCACTGCCCAGCAGGAAGAACAGAATGATGCCCGTGATGATCTGGGACACATATTCGTTCAGTCCGAACTGAGAGGCGATCTGAATGGCGCCTTTTTGCAGGAAAATCAGCAGGAAGGAGAAAATGATCATGACCACCGTGTTGAACTGGGCCAGCCACGCCACAATGATGGCAGTAAAGCCGCGCCCGCCGGCGGTATCCGTGGAAATGGTGTGGGAAGCGCCGGACACCGCGATGAAACCGGCAAAGCCGCAGATGGCGCCGGAAAGGGCCATGGTGCGGATGTACACCTTGTTGACGCGAATGCCCGCGTAACGCGCCGTATTCTCCGAGTCGCCGATGACGGCAATTTCATAGCCGTGCTTGGATTTGGCCAGGTACAGATACATACCAACGGCCAAAATCATCACCAGCACCACGTTCCAGCCGTAGTCCTTGTTGTAGCCGACGGAGAACATGTTGGGCAGCCAGCCGGCCATGTTGTCCTGGTTGATGATGCCCACCGTGTTGGACCCGAAGGGATGTTCCCACAGCGACACACAATAGGAGGTCAGCTGAATGGCGATGTAGTTCATCATCAGCGTGAAAAGCGTTTCGTTGGTGTTCCATTTGGCCTTGAAGATACCGGGCACAAGACCCCAGATGCCGCCCGCGATCAGGCTGGTGATCACCATCACCAGAAACAGCAGCGGCGTCGGCAGATTCTTGAAGTAGAGCATGCAGGCCGCCGTGGCGATGCCGCCCACCAGAATCTGACCTTCCGCACCGATATTCCAGAATTTCATCTTGAACGCAGGCGCCAGACCCACAGCAATGCACAGCATGGTCATGGCGTCGCGAACGGTGACCCAGGAACGCTTCACCGTGCCGAAGGCACCCTGATACATGGCAACGTATACCTTCAGCGGGCTCATGTTCACGATGAGTACGATCACCAGTGCGCAGACGACCAGCGCCAGCACAAGGCCGATGAGGCGAATGCCCCAGGCACGCCAGCGCGGCAGCGCTTCCGCCCGCTTGGACATACGAATGAAGGGCTCGTGGCCCGCAGCCGTTGTCTTTGTCATGCCAACGCTCCCTCCTTCCGGTGCTGGGTCATCAGCAGACCCACTTCTTCCTTGGTGGTATGCCGGGCGTCTACAACACCGGACACCTGCCCGCCGCACAGAACCACAATGCGGTCGCACAGCTCCAGCAGAACATCCAGATCTTCGCCTACATAGACCACCGCGACGCCCCGCATCTTTTCGTCCGTCAGCAGATTGTAAATGGTATAGGACGTATTGATATCAAGGCCGCGCACCGCATAGGCGCTCATCAGGACCGACGGTTCCTGCGCAATCTCACGGCCCACCAGCACCTTCTGCACGTTGCCGCCCGACATACGGCGGACGGGGAACGCGGTGCTGGGGGTGACTACTTCCAGTTCCTTCCAGACCTTGTCGGCCAGATCTTCGGGCTCCTTACGGTTGACAAAGGGGCCGCGGCCCTTCTTCCAGCTGCGCAGCATCATGTTGCCGGTCATGCCCATGGAACCCACCAGGCCCATGCCCAGACGGTCCTCCGGCACAAAGGACATGGAAATGCCTGCCTTGCGAATGGAGAGGGGGTCCATGCCCACCAGCTTTTTGTCTGTGCCGGACACCGGATCATGGAACAAAATGCTGCCGCCCCTGACGGGATAAAGACCCGCGATGGACTCCAGCAGCTCCTTCTGACCGGAACCGGCAACGCCGGCAATCCCCAGAATCTCACCGGAGTTGGCGGTGAAGGTCACATTGTCCAGGCGCTTGACACCCAGTTCGTCAAATACCGTCAGATCCTTGACCTCCAGACGGGGCTGGGGATCCTTGGGCTCCGGACGGTGGATGTTCAGCTCTACGCTGTGGCCCACCATCATGTCCGTGAGGGACTGCTGCGAGGCATCCTTCGTCATCACATCACCGATGTATTCGCCCTTGCGCAGCACCGCCACGCGGTCGGACACGTCCAGCACCTCGTGCAGCTTGTGCGTGATGATAATAAGAGATTTGCCGTCGGCTTTCATGGTGCGCATGATGGCAAACAGATTGTCGGTTTCCTGAGGGGTCAGAACAGCGGTGGGTTCGTCCAGAATCAGAATGTCGGCCCCTCGGTACAGCACCTTTACGATCTCCACCGTCTGCTTTTGCGAAACGGACATATCGTAGATCTTCATGTCGGGGGTAATGTCGAAGCCGTACTTTTCGCAAATAGCAGAAACTTTTTTCCCGGCTTCCTTCAAATTGAGCTTGCCCTTTTCTTCCAGACCGAGAACAATGTTCTCGGTGGCGGTGAACACATCCACCAGCTTGAAGTGCTGATGAATCATGCCGATACCGTTTAAATAAGCGTCTTTGGGGGACACAATGGATACGGGCTTGCCATGTACATAGATCTGTCCTTCATCCGGATAATAAATGCCGGACAGCATGTTCATCAGCGTTGTCTTGCCGCTGCCGTTTTCGCCCAGTAACGACAGGATCTCACCTTCGCGCAGTTCCAGGTTGATGCGGTTGTTGGCCACAACACTGCCGAAGCGCTTGGTGATGTTCTCCATTTTGATGGCGCTAACAGTTTCCAAGGCTGTCATCCTCTCTGTCAGAAAGTTCGAACCAACGGGAATGTACCTTCTCTCCCTCTATTCGATTGATTGTCTTCAGTTTAGCATAAATCAAGGGGATTGTAAATCAAAATTGCTAAAAAATTTTTTGGGGTAAACAAAAAATTTGTAAGAAAGAGGAGAAATAAGCCGCTTTGCCGGCGCATAAAAAAGAGAGCCACGTTCGTGGCTCTCTTTTGGAAGATGACACAGATCAGCTGTTTTCCGTGATGCCGTTGATGCGGATGGCAAAGGAAGGAGCAGACTGATAGTCAGACTCATGATAGTAACCGTCCTTCACGGCCTCTTCGGTATCATAGGTGAAGTCACCGTTGGTATCAACACAGAACGCGGAGGTCACATGGCCGTTGGCGTCGATCTGATAGGCGCCCTTGTCGCTGGCGGGTGCGGTGAAGGTGGAGGTGCTGAAGACATGCAGCTTACCGGCCTTGATGTCGGATTCCACCTGGGAAACCTTGTCAGCCGTGCCGGCCGCGCAGGCCGTGCCCAGCTTGGTAATGGAAACGGCGTCCTTGTCAAAGCCCTCGGCCCAGTTGGTAGCGACTTTCTCGCCCTTCATGGCAGCGCCGATGGCATAGGTGTAATACACGCCCCAGTTGTTGGTGGAGGAGGTCAGAGCCACGTCGGGAGCAACAGAGAGCATATCAATGTTGTAGCCAACGGAGAAAGCAACCTTGCCGGCCTTGAAAGCGGTTTCAACAGCGGAGGGAGCGCCCGTGGAGTCGGCGTGCTGGCCGATGATGACGCAGCCGTCAGCCATCAGAGCTTCAGCAGCGGCGCCTTCCTTCTGCAGATCGAACCAGGAGTTGGTGTATGTAACCTGCATAACAGCCTTTTCATAAACGGACTTGATGCCCAGATAGAAAGCGGTGTAACCGGAAACCACTTCGGCATAGGGGAACGCGCCGACGTAGCCGATCTTCACGTTGCCGTTCTTATCATAGTTGCTGTCGGAGAGCTTGCCGTCCTTAACCAGTTCGGCAATCTTCATGCCGGCCACAACACCGGAAACGTAACGGGCTTCATAAATACGGGTAAACGCATTGGAGAAATTGTCCAGTCCATCGGCCTTGGCGGTATCGCCGGTCATGGCAACAAACTGCACCTCAGGGTTTTCCTGAGCGGCACGTTTGCAGAAGGACTGATGACCGTAAGAGTTGGTGATCACCAGCGTGCAGCCCTGATCGACCAGGTCGATGCAGGCATCGTAGCAGGCTTCTGTTTCGCCGACGGTGTACTTCCAGATCACCTGATCGTTGGTCAGGCCCAGAGAATTCATAGCGGTCTTGATGCCGTTGATATGAGCGGCGGTGTAGCCTTCATTTTCATCGCCTACCAGAACGACGCCAACTTTGAAGAGCTTTTCCTGGGATTTGCCGCTGTCGGTAGTGGTAGTGGTGGAGCTGCTGCTACTGCTGCCGCAGGCGACCAGAGCCAGAGCCATTGCAAGAGCCAGGATCAGTGCAAGGAACTTCTTCATTCAAATTTCCTCCTTTAAAAATTTTGGCACAACTGTGGCATACGCTTTAATCATGCCGAATCTTGGGACGTTACCCAATATTCACATCATACAGGAAACCTTGGAAAATTTCAACTGAAAATCCATTGATTTGGTAACTTTCTTTACTCTTAACAAATATGACGCCCGCTGTGAAAAGCAACATTGTCTTATTGACAGAAAGTTGGCGCGCTGTTGTATCGATTTCTTATGCCTGGCATGATTCCATATGAACGGCTGTGCCGGTTTTGCCGGCAATGCCTTCCTTGGCTTTCTCCAGAAGCGTGATGAGCGCCGTGCGGCCGGGCTTGGACTGGGCGAACTTCACCGCGGCCTGTACCTTGGGCAGCATGGAGCCTGCGGCAAACTGGCCTTCGGCTTCGTAACGCGCGGCCAGCTCCGGCGTCAGGTCGGAGAGCCACTCTTCGTTGGGCTTGCGATAGTTGATGGCCACCTTTTCCACGGCGGTGAGAATGATGAGCATATCCGCGTCCAGCAGCTCCGCCATCATCTCGGAACCGAAGTCCTTGTCAATGACAGCCGCCGCACCCCGCAGGTGATTGCCCTCGGCGATCACGGGAATGCCGCCGCCGCCGCAGGCCACCACCACGGCGCCGGCTTCGGACAGGGATTTGATGCACGGCGCTTCCACAATGCTCACAGGCTTAGGCGAGGCTACATACCGGCGATAGCCGCGGCCGGCGTCTTCTTTCATCAGATAGCCGGTCTTGGCGGCCACTGCCTCGGCTTCTTCCTTGCTGAGGAATTTGCCGATGGGCTTGGTGGGGTTTTTGAAGGCGGGATCATCGGCATCCACCACCGTCTGGGTGACGATGGTGCACACGGGCTTGTTCATCCCGCGGTTGAGCAGCTCTTCCCGCAAAGCGTTTTGCAGGTCGTAGCCGATATAGGCCTGGCTCATGGCGCCGCACACGGACAGCGGAGTGTTGCCCTGCGTCACGTCTTCATGGGTCAGAGCGGCCATGGCGTTGTTGATGATGCCCACCTGAGGACCGTTGCCGTGGGCCACGATGACCTCGTTGCCTTCTTCAATCAGATCCACAATCGCGCGGGAGGTGGTCCTGACGGCGGCTGCCTGCTCCGGCAGCGTGGCGCCCAGAGCGTTGCCGCCCAGCGCGATGACGATACGTTTGCTCATTTTTTCATTCCCTTTCTATCTGTATCATGCAGACAGCGGGAGCGTTTTTTTGCGCGCTCCCGCTGTCATCCGTTTGATCAGAACTTCTTGCGCTGATCGTCGGAGGCATCCATGCTCATCAGAGCCCGGACGGGATCCTTCACCTGGGACAGGAAGATCATAGCGGCAATGATATAAGGCTTGTAGGAAGCCTGCTTGTACAGCGGCACCAGATAGCGGTCGAACACGGAGTTGTCCACTTCGCCTTCGGGGCAGGACAGACCGGAAATGTCCGCGGGCAGGCAGTGCAGATACAGCGCCTTGCCGTCCTTGGTGGTCTTCATCAGATCCTCGGAGCAGGTCCAGTCCTTATGCTGCGCGTTCTGGGCCAGCAGCTCCTTTTCCAGAGCG
>Ga0183095_10835_pt1 | contig 29267 bp, 22 predicted proteins | sample BioMet4_FD_130346 | JGI IMG/M metagenome (GOLD analysis project Ga0183095, IMG submission 130346) | Microbial communities from bioreactor (seeded with sewage sludge) at LBNL, California, USA - Biofuel metagenome 4 (v2) (version 3) | ecosystem: Engineered > Bioreactor > Anaerobic > Unclassified ...
CGAACAGAGAAGTTAAGCCCGCCCGCGCCGATGGTACTGCAATGCAATGCGGGAGAGTAGGTAGCCGCCTTCTTTACGGAGCCCCCGAGGACAGAGATGTTCCTCGGGGGCTTTTTTGTGGCCGGGCATGCCATAGTCCAGGGACGACAATAAATTGCCGAGGGATGCGTTATTGGGTCATGGGACTATGGTCTGACATGGCATGCAGGACTGGACGGCGGGCCGCACGCGTCTGTCGTTGGAGTAGAACGAGAGGATTTGGCGTACAGTCACCTTGGGCATATCGCTTTTTACAAGAAGTAATCAGTGAGAAGCATGGTGAAGTACCTAGTGGTGACCTATTGCTGAAATGGCAAGATGAGAATAAGACGAGGAAAAGCTTGGCTCAGCTATACTTTCGAATATCCAAAGACTGGAATGTAGCAAGTTGGGGTTTATACTTACCCCAACCATTGATGTCTATGGACTTTATTAAGGCTGGCTGCCCTAGAAGTACGGTTTCAAACTATCATGAAACTAAGAACATAGAAAAATTATGTCGATGCGATGTTGTAGTTATGACTTGTGATCAGAATTGGGAACAAATATTTAATCCTTTTGCAGCTTATTCGACGCCGAAGTCTTTATTGATAGTGGAACATATCTATCAATCAAAAGCTAGTTACCGAACTTGGAAATTAATGCAACAGAATGAATACGTTGGCGTTTCATTTGATCTTTATGACTGTGGGCTTCTTTTTTTTGATAGAAATATGTACAAATGTGAGTACAAAGTAAGTCTTTGATATTGTTGTATTAATAAGATTTTCCGTTTGTTATTTTGTCCTAACATTTCCTCCTTCTTAATAGTTTGTAATCAAGCATAAAAAAGATGATTAAAAATTTGCATATACGAATAAAATGCTTACTTTTGCGCAACGAACGAAATAACGATTAACTTTATAGCTATGTATTGGACTTTAGATTTGGCTTCGAAACTGGAAGATGCACCCTGGCCAGCAACAAAAGAAGAATTAATAGACTATGCCATTCGATCGGGTGCTCCGGCAGAGGTTTTAGAGAATCTTCAGGAGATAGAAGATGAAGGGGAAGAGTATGCAAGCATTGAAGAAATCTGGCCTGACTATCCAACAAAAGACGATTTCCTTTGGAATGAAGATGAATACTAATAAGTATAAGATAACTTGTAGCCGTTCTTGAAGTACAAAGGACGGCTTTTTTTATGCAATATTTTCTGTAGAGAATCGTTATTTTGTTGTGTTTAAACGCATTTGGACTATAATATTAGTATTTTTCGGGGCTACGATGACATCGTGGGGTCAGTATGATCCATCTTTCAGTCATTACTTTGACATGGAGACCTCGTTCAATCCAGCGGCAGTGGGCAAGCAATCTAAGCTCAATGTTGCTGTTGCCTATGCGCTAGATATGGCAGGCTTTAAGAACAGTCCACAAACCGCTTATGCGTCAGCAGACATTCCCTTTTATGCCATGAAGATCTATCATGGTGCGGGAGCAGTGCTTCAAAACGATAAGATTGGCCTGTTCACTCATCAAAAGTTAGCTTTGCAGTATGCTCTAAAGTTTAATTGCTTTGGAGGACAAATGGGGCTTGGCGTTCAAGCATCGATGCTCAATGAAACCTTTGATGGGAGTAAACTAGATTTGGAGGATGCTAACGACCCTGCATTTAGTAATAGTAAACTTACGGGCAATAAGATTGACCTTGGTGCTGGTATTTATTACATGCACAAGGATTTGTATGCTGGAATATCTGCCCAGCATCTTCTTTCTCCGCTGATTAACTTGGGAGAAACTAATGAGTTACAGATAGACCGCACCTATTATTTGACAGGAGGATACAATATAAAACTAAGAAATCCGTTTGTTACGATAAAACCTTCTGTTTTGGTTCGCACTGACATGACAGCCTATCGTGCTGATATTACTGGCAGATTGGTTTATGCCAACGATGAGAAAGTGATGTATGGAGGCATAAGTTACAGCCCCACCAATTCTCTTACGATATTGATAGGGGGAAACTTTCATGGAATCACTTTGGGATATAGCTACGAGTTTTATACGTCTGCTATCAATCCAGGCAATGGCAGCCATGAGTTGTTTGTGGGTTATCAGCATGATATCAACCTTGTGAAGCAAGGGAAAAATCTCCACAAGAGCGTGCGCATTCTATAAAAAAGACAATACGAGCAATCGCCTTTGGGCGACACATTTTAATATATGAAGAATAAAATCATCATAGCTTTAGGTTTCTTAAGCATCACGACTATATTGTCGGGATGTTTCAGTGCTAAGACAGCTTCCGTTTCTGGCAAGGGCGGAGAAGTCGTTGGTGTGGGCGGTAAGGCCTTCACGGAGCCTACGCCCTACGGTATGGTGCGCATCGATCGCGGCTATCTAAAGATGGGATTAGAAGGCAAGGATAGTCTGTGGGGTAAACAGACACCAGTGAAAGACATTTCTGTTGACGGCTTTTGGATGGACGAAACCGAGATAACCAACTCACAGTACAAGCAATTTGTAATGTGGGTACACGACAGTATTCTTCGCACTCGATTGGCTGACCCTGCTTATGGAGGTGATGAGACTTATATGATTACCGAAGATAAGAACGGAGATCCTATAGCACCTCATCTGGATTGGAACAAACGTTTGCCACGCAAACCTAACGAAGATGAGCAAAGAGCCATAGAGAGTTTGTATGCCGTGAACCCAGTAACAGGGGAGAAACTGCTTGATTATAATCAGATGAACTATAAATATGAGGTCTATGATTATGTCACCGCTGCTCTTCGTCGTAACCGATTGAATCCTGAGGAACGCAATCTCAATACTGATAATCCCGTCAAATATGATGAGGTAGTGATGATTAGCAAAGACACTGCTTATATAGATGACCAGGGACGAATAGTAAGTGAGACGATCAATAGACCATTGTCTGGGCCTTGGGACTTCCTTAACACTTACATCGTAAACATCTTTCCAGACACTACTGTATGGGTAAACGACTTCCGTAATTCAGAAAACGAAACTTATCTTCGTAACTACTTCAGTAATGCCGCATACAATGATTACCCAGTCGTAGGTGTTACATGGGAGCAGGCCAATGCATTTTGTGCTTGGAGAACTGACTATTTGCTTAAAGGTCTTGGTGTCGAGGCACGCTATATACAGCGTTATCGCTTGCCTACTGAGGCAGAATGGGAATATGCTGGTCGTGGCAAAGACCAGAGTGAGTTTCCTTGGGAGAATAAGGACGTGGTTACAGGAAATGGTTGTTTCTATGCCAACTTTAAACCAGACAGAGGTAATTACACTAAAGACGGTAATCTAATCACAAGTAAAGTTGGAAGCTACTCACCTAATTCAAATGGTCTCTATGACATGGCTGGAAATGCAGCGGAGTGGACTAGTACCATCTTTACAGAGGCTGGAGTTGATGCCATGAATGATTTGAATCCTCAATTAAGCTATAATGCTGCAAAGGAAGACCCATATAAATTAAAGAAAAAGAGTGTACGCGGTGGCTCGTGGAAAGACCCTGAAAGTTATATACGATCTGCATGGCGTACGTGGGAATACCAGAATCAACCGAGGTCTTATATAGGTTTCCGTTGCGTTCGATCCTTGGCCAACTCCATCACTGGCAAACCCCAAAAGAAATAATCATTATGTCAGAATATAGCAAATACAATATCGTGTACCGTCTGCAGAAGTGGATGGACACTGTTGCTGGTCAGACGTTTCTCAACTATGCTTATAGCTGGGGTGCATCTATTGTAATTCTTGGTGCATTATTCAAGTTGACCCATCTCCCCGGAGCCAATGTCATGTTATTTGTCGGTATGGGTACCGAGGTTTTCGTGTTCTTTATCTCTGCGTTCGACCGTCCTTTTGACAAGACTGCAGATGGTAGAGAGATTCCTACCCGAGTTACAGAGGATTATTTAGCTAGTGGCGAAGTTACTTATTCAAAAGGCGAAGAAAAGGCGACACCATCACCTACTATCGTTTTCACATCTGGCACTCCTACAAAAGCTGCAAATGCTCCTGTTTCCGCTTCATCAATGTCTGGCGCATCAACGGCAGAGAATCCTGCTACTGTTGTAGAAGGAGAGCCAGGTACAGTACAGATACCACAAACCAGCTACGTACCACAGATGTCACAGGAAGATGCTGAAGCACTAAATAAGGCTCAATCGAACTATGTTGATGAGTTGAAGAAGCTTGTAGACACTCTTTCTAAGGTTAACGATCAGAGTGTTCGTCTTACCCGTGACAGTGAAGAGATGGAGAATCTAAACCGTACTCTTACAGGTATAAGTAAGGTTTATGAGATGCAACTAAAGGGAGCCAGTCAGCAGATTGGGACTATCGATCAGATTAATGACCAGACTCGTAAGATGGCTAAGCAGATCGAACAACTCAATCAGATTTATGCTCGTATGATAGAGGCAATGACAGTCAATATGCATGTAGCTGCTCCTGGTGCCAATGTTACGAATACTCCTAGTTCAAACGGCTAATATAAATTAATTAGGTTTGTGGAACAGGTCTAGGGTTCCACGTACGTCATTCCACAATAAGTAATTTAATGGCAATCAAGAAAAGACCGGTCAGTCCTCGTCAGAAGATGATTAACCTTATGTATATCGTCTTACTGGCCATGCTTGCGTTGAACATCTCCACTGAGGTGCTCAATGGTTTTGCCGTTGTTGAGGAGAGTTTGAATCGCACTACCGCCAATGCCAGCGCTCAAAACGAGGCTATTTATGGTAACTTCAAAGATCAGATGTTATCCAATCCGACTAAGGTGCGGGCATGGTTTGAGAAAGCTACTACAGTGAGAGAAATGAGCGATTCGCTTTATGACTTTGCTCAGCAGCTTAAAGTTGCGATTGTTCACGAGGCAGACGGTAAAGAAGGGAACGTCCGAAACATTGAAAACGTAGATAATATTGATGCTGCAGGCACTGTTATGCTTGCTCCAATTACGGGAAAAGGAGGACAGTTATATCGTGCCATCAATTCTTATCGTCAGCGCATTCTACAGTATATCACAGACCCCGAACAACGTAAACTTATTGCTAGTAGCCTATCTACAGCAGTACCAAAGAAGTCTAATGCTCTTGGAAAAAACTGGCAAGAGTATATGTTTGAGAACATGCCAGTGGCAGCTGCTGTGACATTACTTTCTAAATTACAGAACGACGTGCGTTATGCCGAAGGTGAGGTATTGCATACTTTGGTTGCCAACGTTGACATGAAAGATGTTCGTGTTAATAAGCTTGCTGCTTTTGTGGTCCCCGAAAAAACTACATTATATCCCGGAGAACGCTTTTCTGCCAACATCATTATGGCAGCCATTGACACCACAAAGCAACCTGATATATACGTCAACGGTAGTTATGTCAACACAAGAAATGGTCAATATAGTTTTACTGTAGGAGGTGTTGGAGGGCATCAGTTTAGTGGATACATTCTCATGCGTAATGCAAATGGTGATGTAATACGCCGAAATTTCTTGCAGAAATACAGTGTCATCCCTGTGCCAGGAGGTGCTACAGTAGCTGCCGATTTAATGAACGTACTATATGCAGGCTATCGTAATCCAATTAGCGTTAGCGTTCCTGGTGTACCTCAGAATGCGGTTTCTGTATCGATGACAGGTGGCGCTCTCAGTACTACGGGTGCAGGACGATACGTTGCCATACCTTCTACTGTTGGTAAAGATGTTACCTTCCAAGTCTCAGCACGTGATGGTGGGAAAGTTCGCACATTTCCACCTTTTACCTTCCGCGTTCGCAAGCTGCCCAACCCAACACCATATATTGCTGTTGGCGAGGATCGCTTCAAAGGCGGCAACCTGTCTAAAGCGGGTTTAATGGGAGCCGCGCAGCTACGCGCAGCTATTGATGATGGCATATTGGATATTCAGTTCCGAGTGACAGGATTCTCTGTGGTTTTCTATGATAACATGGGCAATGCTGTACAGATGGCTTCCGAAGGTGCAAACTTCACCGACAGGATGAAGGATCAGTTCCGGAGGCTTTCTCGTGGTCGCCGTTTCTACATCACCGAGGTGAAGGCTGTAGGCCCTGATGGTATTTCTCGCACCTTGCCAGGAGCCATGGAAGTAAAAGTGAGATAAAAAGTATTTCAAAAGCATACTGACTATGAAAAGAATAATATTCATGCTGACTATAATTTGCTTGTGCCAGTTTGCCGTTGCTCAACCAAAGGCAAGGCGACAACAACAGCAAGCTTCTGCGCAGCAATCTAATAGCAATAACATGACTGCACGTGCCCAAATATCATTTCCAACACAGGCAAAGATGGACGAGGATGTGGTGTGGCGTCGTGATGTTTATCGTGAACTTGATCTAAACGACGATGCCAATGCTGGTCTCTACTATCCTGTTGAACCATTGGGTACTCAGATGAATCTGTTCACATATATGTTCAAGCTCATCATGGCTGGACCTAACCATGGTGGCATAGCTGCTTATTCCTATGATGTAAACACTGGTAATGAGCGTTTTGAAGAAAGCCTTCGTGTTAGTCCACTCAAGTTTCTTGATGACTACCATATCTTTTATGAGCGTACTGACCAGGGCATACACATTAGTGATAGCGATATTCCCTCGGCTGAAGTGAAAGGTTATTTTATAAAGGAAAGTTCATATTACGACCAGGCCACCGCAACATTTCATACGCAGATCCAGGCTCTTTGTCCCGTGATGTATCGCGAGGATGATTTTGGTGATGGCGTGACAAAGTATCCTCTGTTCTGGGTCCGTTATGCCGACCTTGCACCATTTTTGTCCAAACAGACTATCATGACGAGTAATCTTAATAATGCTGCCACGATGAGTATTGATGATTATTTCACAACAAACATCTATGAGGGGAAAATTTACAAGACTACGAATATGCTTGGTCAGACTTTGGCGCAGGTAGCTGGGGGCGATACTACAAAGCTTTCCACCGCTCAACAACGTATCGAGCGCGAGATAAGAAGTTTCGAGCAGAATATCTGGGGCGATCAGCAACGCAAGGATTCTTTGGATTCTATCATGAAGATGGATACAAAGAAAGTGAGGAAGTTCCAAAAGTCGCGTCGTGTTCGCACATCCAGTGCACCTGTAAAGGTAAAAAAGAGTCGTGATAGTTCATCATCATCCAGTAGCTCATCTGCACGAGTATCAGTGCGTCGCCAAAGGCATTAATAAGCATTTTATCTCTGACTAATCGGTAATTTCAGACTAATCAGACTTAGTTAGGTTAATCAGATAATTACGAATCAATTATGAAAAAGTTTCTTTTTGCTGTAATGCTCTTTGCAGCCATGACTTTCACACAGTCAGCAAATGCTCAAATTAAACTTGGTGTTAAAGGTGGATTGGACATAACCAAGTTCAGTCTTAATAAGGATATATTTGATGTTAACAATCGTACGGGTTGGTTCATCGGGCCAACAATTAAGTTTACGCTACCTGTTGTTGGATTAAGCATGGATATTTCAGGTCTTTATGACCAGCGTTCCTCTAATGTTCAGATGATTGGTGGGTCAACCGAGGTTACCACCTTGAAAAATAAAACAATACAGGTGCCTGTCAATCTACGTCTTGGGGCTGGTATTGGAAGCACTGCCAATGTATTTATCTTTGCTGGGCCACAGTTTGGATTTAATGTAGGCGACAGAGATTTTACTTATATCAAAGATAATGTTGCCAACATTTTCCAACTTAACAAGTCCACATTGAGCGTCAATGTTGGTGCTGGTGCTACTCTCAACAGTCACCTTCAGGTCACCGCTGAATATAACATTAGTGTTGGTGATACTTCTGATGCAACAGTAATTAATGTTCTCAACACAACGGTTGACAATTTAAATATTGAAAAATATAATGGTCATGCCAATTCTTGGCAGATAGCTTTGGCCTACTTTTTCTAGGTTTTTATATTTGAACAAGCTTTGCTAATAATTCTTGGAAACTGAAGATGGCGCAAGGCTGAGTGCACATTTTTTTACTTCTGACAATTTGGCTTTCTATTGTAAATTATTGCCTGCGCATTAGTGTTGACTTTAATCTGCTGTATTTAAAGATATCAAATGGCTTTTGCTTCTGACTTGGTTTTATGAAGCGAGAGCCATTTATTTTTTCTATCATAAGGAATTACATTCTCTTAGTTAAACACTTTATGTTCAAATCATGAAGCAATGTAATGACTGAGAGACAAGTCACAGACCAAGTTTGATGTCATAATGAGAAGGGCAGAGGTAAATGTTAAATCTCAAAGCCGCTTTTGCCATCTCATGTCTTTTCGCTTACTTTGCATATACTAGGTATGAAATACATCGACGTCATGTTGCCCTTGCCCTTGGAGGGCACCTTCACTTACTCCGTTTCTGAAGAGATGGCGAAGGGAATAGCTATGGGTGTAAGGGTGCTTGTGCCGTTTGGCAAAAGTAAGACCTACACAGGATTATGTACAGGCTCGGCTTATGATACAGCAATAGGTATAGAGTTGAATAAGGTGAAGGATGTAATCTCGGTTATTGATGGACGTCCTGCACTATTCCCTCAGCAAATGAAACTGTGGCAATGGATAAGCGATTACTATATGTCACCTATCGGAGAAGTGATGAAGGCTGCTCTTCCTTCTGGTATGAAGCGAGAAGAGGGCTTCCGTCCGAAGACCGAAGTTTGCATTGGCCTTACAGAAATATATCAAAGTACACGAGCGTTGAATGTGGCATTTGATATTGTTGCCCGTGCACCTAAGCAGCGAAGGTTATTGGCATGTTACCTTTCTCTGAGTCATTGGGATACCATAGGAGAGGATAATGATGTCAAGGCTATAGTTGAAGTTACACGCGAGGAACTTGTAAACGAAAGTCATAGTACCTTGGCTGTTGTGAAATCACTTTGCGAAAGAAAGATACTGTATAGTTACGAGCGGAAAGTGGGACGATTAAACCATGGTGGTGAATACCATCCTGAGCTTATCAAACCACTCACAATACCACAATCGGAGGCTTATAATCAACTATTGATGCAGCTGATGCAAAAGAATGTCGTACTGTTCCATGGCGTAACGTCGAGTGGAAAGACAGAGTTGTACATTCATTTGATTGCCAAAGCATTGACCGAACATAAGCAAGTACTTTACTTGTTGCCAGAGATTGCATTAACTGTCCAGATCACTTCTCGCTTGCAAAAGGTGTTTGGAGACCGGCTTGGCATTTATCATAGCAAGTATAGTGATGCTGAGCGCGTTGAGATATGGCAAAAGCAACTCTCTTCAACTCCCTATGACATTATACTTGGAGCACGGTCTTCTGTGTTCTTGCCTTATCAAAATCTTGGACTTATTATTATTGACGAAGAGCATGAGACGAGCTTCAAGCAGCAAGATCCTGCCCCGCGCTATCATGCACGAAGTGTCGCCATCATGTTGGCACAGAAGAGTGGGGCGAAGACGGTACTGGGTTCCGCTACTCCCTCAATGGAAAGCTATCACAATGCTCAGTCTGGAAAATATGGGTTGGTGGAGCTAAAGACACGCTATAAGGGCATAGACCTCCCTGAAGTTCAAGTGGTCGATATCAAGGATCTTCGTCGACGAAAGATGATGAGTGGCCCGTTTTCACCTCCTTTGCTGTCGGCTATTCGTACTGCTTTGGCTGAAGAGAAGCAGGTTATCCTGTTTCAGAATCGTCGAGGATTTGCTCCTATGATAGAGTGCAATGTATGTGGTTGGGTGCCTAAGTGCAAGAATTGTGACGTTTCCCTCACTTTTCACAAGAGGCTCAATATGCTCACGTGCCACTATTGTGGTTTTACTTATGTCTTGCCACAGACTTGTCCCAACTGCGGAAATCCTGATCTTAAGGGACGTGGTTACGGCACAGAGAAAATAGAAGACCAGTTGCAAGATATATTTCCTGAGGCACGCATTGCTCGCATGGACCTGGACACCACACGGACGCGTAATGCTTATGAACGTATTATCGGAGACTTTGGCCGTAGCAAGACTAATATACTTGTGGGAACGCAGATGATTAGTAAAGGTCTGGATTTCGAAAAGGTGGCAGTAGTCGGTATCTTAGATGCAGATTCGATGCTCAACTATCCAGATTTTCGTGCCTACGAACATGCTTTTATGATGATGAGCCAGGTGAGCGGTCGAGCCGGCCGCAAGGGCAAGCAAGGCTTGGTTATATTACAAACAAAAAGTCCTAAGTTACCCGTAGTGAGACAAGTGGTACACCATGACTATTCTGCATTCTATCAGGACTTACTGGAGGAAAGGCGATTATTTCATTATCCGCCATTCTACCATCTTATATACGTTTACCTAAAGCATAAGCAGGAACCGATTGTCGAGGCTGCTGCCCAGGAGTTGGGTGCCCAACTACGTCATGTGTTTGGCGAGCGTGTCCTAGGACCCGATAAGCCTGCTGTGTCAAGAGTCAAGACCTTATCAATACGAAAAATAGTTATTAAGTTCGAAAACGGAATCAATCATAGAAATGTTCGGACTCGGCTAAGGCAAATCCATAATCAGTTGATTGCCCAGCCTAGTTACAAAGCTCTTCAGTTATATTTCGATGTAGATCCAGAATAATGCTAAGCAAGTAGCCAAGGAAACTGCGACATTCTTATGGCATAGCCTTGTGTAAAATCAGAAGAGCCCACGATACTACGAATTGTTAGTATCAGTGGGCTCTTTAGTGTTATCCAATATTTTACCTTAGTAAAATCTTTTTAAGACCATCATTAGCTTTTAGCAATCATAGATGTATCACGATAAATAATGGACTGGATTATACTGAAGAAGTATTATCTTGGGTTTATTTCTTTTCTTATTAGAAGTCGATGTCCAAACCCGCTCCAAGCACATTGTTTGTGCGGTGATAATCTGCCTTATATTCGCCACCAAGGCCAACTTCCGAGGTCTTGTAGTGTCCATATATTGTGGTGAAATATGCAAGGTTTAGACTCATCTTCTTAGACAAATGTACCTTGACACCAGCGCCAATTGAGTTGGAGCTCACATTAAACGACTTGTCTTCCATGTACTCTGGTGTAAGTCCATAAGATGTATTCTGCCAACCTGCGCTTACTGTAAGGCGGTCGTTGGCATCATATTCTACACCAGCGTTCAACTCTCTTGTGCCGTGTGATAACTTGTCCTGTTTATCGTTATATCCCTTTGCTTGTTTGTCCCAGAAATAGTGGAAACCAACGTTGAGGCGGAGTGCATCAACTGGGCTATAGCCAACACCAACGGCGAGTAACGCAGGAACGTCACCACGCACTGACTTGCCATCTTCGTATTCACCAATAGCATGGCCAATTTCACTGTCAAATTTGGTTTTCAATGCAACCATTGTACCTGCAACGGTTGGCTGTGAGATAATCGTCTGAGCCTGAGCCAAGGGTACACCAGCATGAACAAATGCTTCAACAATGTTTGTTGGGAGATTGCCAATGCTAGGAACTTGATTCACAGACTTGTTTTTCAGACTTATTTTGGTTCTGAATTCATATTTAGCCGCAAAGTTCCAACGTCCAGCCTTATAGTCGATACCAAGGATAGGGGTGAATCCAATGCCACTTTGGTCACAGTTCAACTCAATGTCTGCTGCATTAGTCTTTGAAGGATCGAGCATCTGATAGAGTGGCATGTTGCCGACTTTGATGTCGCGTACGTACCCATAATAGTTGGTAAGAGCATACACCCCACGTACACCAGCAAAAACACTAAGATCGGGACGGACCTTGTAAGCAGCTCCGAGAGACAACCCATAGTAGTACTGACGACCTTCCATATAGCTATTAAAACTATAAGCTCCGGTTGAACCGAGATTCTGGTCGCTGGAGAACATTTTCCCTCCAGGAACGGCAACGGCGTCAATGGCTTTGGCAAGTCCAGTGGCTCCCATTGCTGTCTCGGCTACAATGCGTTCGAAACTGCCTAATCCATCATCGAAAGTAGCTTTACCGCCGCCACCTCCAACAGAAAAGTTGCTTTGGAATGAAAAGTTCTTCCAATTGTAAGCAAACTGTATGGAGGGAACCACGGGAGCGAGAGCCTTACCTTTGAATTCGCGGGTCATGGTAGGGTTGTTCACATTGTTTAAAAAGAGGGGATATTCGTTTTTAATGATACGATCTTGGAAAACGGTTTGAACATTGAGGGAGAGGTGTGCTCCGTCACGGAGAAACGCTACACCTGCAGGATTTGAATATACACCATCAATACCTATTGCTGCCTCGCGGGAGAAATGACGATTGAAAGCGATATTCTGATTCGTATTGGTAAGAAAGCCGCCAGCTAGTGCGGACTGAGATGCAATCATTGCGAAGACTACACCATAGATTTTTAATAACTTCATCTTAAAATCTTATAAAATAATTGGCTGCAAAGGTAATAAAATTGTTCTAAATGTCACATTTTCTCTTATATTAATTAATCAATGTTAACAATATAGCAAAAGGATGATGTCAAAATCAAAGCTTCGAACTTGAATATTTTTGCTTTGCTCATATATATGTTAGGTTTTTCTTATTGCCTAAAGGATCCTTAGCTATTTAAGTTAATCCCCGATGTGGTTTCCAAAAGTGTCAATATTGTTGTGTTAATTGTGTTACTGTAATATTGATGCATTTTACTAGAAGGTTGTCGATTAACAAATGGTACTATCAATAATGTTTTACTTAGTGCAATGATAGATATGTAAATCCCAAGAAAGTTCTTAAACGATGATGCCCTCCATCAAAGGTTGTTGATGGAGGGCATTCTAATTTGGATTTGTAAGCGTTATTGCGGTTTGTTACTTGTGGGGTATTGTATTCGCGTATGATATATTGCTTTGAGTCGATCAAGTAGCACCTGCTTTGCTATTGCGATATCATAGAAGGTAATTTTACACTCTTTGAAACAGCCGTCAGCCACTTGTTGATCTATGATTTTGTTCACAAGTGCAGTAATACTCTCCTCCGAGTACAACTTTAAAGAGTGCGATGCTGCCTCACAACCATCCGCCATCATCAGAATAGCTTGTTCGAGAGTGTAGGGATTTGGTCCTGGATAGGTGAATAGTTCTTTGTCTACAACCTCATTGGAATGTTTATTCTGATAGGTTATATAGAAGTATTTGGCAACATTTCGCCCATGATGTGTGCGGATGAAGTCGATGATGGCTACGGGAAGATTAGCCTCTTCGGCGAGTTTTACGCCATTGGGTACATGTTCAATAATGATTTTAGCACTCTCCTTATCCGTCAAATTGTCGTGTGGATTGATACCCCCCTGCTGATTTTCAGTGAAAAACGCGGGATTGATCATCTTACCGATGTCGTGATAGAGAGCACCAGTACGCACAAGCGTGGCATTGGCGCCAATCTTGTTAGCTATTTCCGAGGCAAGATTTCCTACAGTGATAGAGTGTTGGAAAGTGCCAGGGGCAACCTCGCTCAGGTCGCGAAGCAGACCACGGTTTGTGTTAGATAGCTCGATAAGTGTGATATTTGAGACGAACCCAAACGCTTTTTCTACAAGATACATCAAAGGATAAGCTAACAGAAGCAGCACTCCGCAGATAAAGAAATGGTAATACATGTTGCTGTCGAGCTTGAATTCATCTCCACTCTGCATGAGCCTAAGTGTGAAATAAGATACGCACATGGCGAGACAAACCATGACAGCCGTCTTAAAGACTTGAGCACGAGATGACATTTCGCGCAGGGAATAGATAGCTACCAAGCCAGCAACGATCTGTATAAAGATGAATTCGAACTGGTATCTTACCACATAGGCACAGAGAAGTACCATCACTATATGGCTAATGAAAGCAGTGCGAGAGTCCATGAAGACTCGGATAAAGATGGGTACGAATGCAAAAGGTAGCACGTAGACGCTGAACCCAAAATATGTATGCTGCATCATCAACGACACAAGAACAGGGAATATCGTGATGAGTGAATACACCATAGCGATGCTTCGAGGCTTTGTGAAGTAGTCCCTACGGAATAATGCCAAGTAGATGGTGAAGAGTAGGAGGAGGGTAAAAACATAAAGTGCATTCCCTAGAAACATATAAGTGAACTGTGATTGAGATTCACTCCTTCTTTCCATCTCCTTTTCCAAAGAACTTACAACACGAAAATTGTATTCGTTGACCATATCGCCTTCACTGATGATCTTTTGTCCTGTCATCACCATTCCGCTTGCGGGGGAGATGCCACTGAGCATGTCATCTAGTGCTGTTTCGCTACGGTTCTTGTCATATATTAAATTGGGTTCAATGTAATTGTTTAAGTTTAGCCGTTGGATAGCTGAACGTTCGGATGACAATGCTTCGTCATTGAACAGTTGTTCGTAGGCTGACATTGTAGAATATATGCAGTTGATAAGGATGCTTTCTGCATTTTTGCCATATATGATGCGTATAAGTTTTGTCGTATCCCCTTTGTATATGTTGTTAAACGTGGGCGTCTCCATGATTCCGGCATGATATAGCCGATGGAGCCTGTCAACAATAACTTGCTTGAAAGAGGCAGGCACCCCAGGTATGCCACTTGCGAAATCCGACAAAAACCGACCAATGTTTTCAGTCTCAATATGTTGATCGTAATTGAAATAGGGCTGGAATAGTTTGATCAAAGAGTCTTTCTCGTGAACTAAAGCCTCATCGGTCTTGTAGATGGGGAAATCATATTTAGCGATTATCGTCCCATAGTGCCATGGCTCTCCCACATCATAGACGAATTGCTTGCCTTCCCGTCGAGGTGTAAACCAGACGATGAGAAAGGTCGCCAGCAATACTAATAAAGTGCCGGTCAGAATATTGTGCCAGACGTTTCCATCCTTATAACTAATATGATTGGTGATGCTCATAACTTCTTGTCATACTCTGATTATGATGCGAAAATACAAAAAAAATCACGTCTAAACCGAAATAATGTATTAATTTTGCACAAAATAAGCATCTAAACATGTCTGAAAGAAGAGTTCGAGTGCGCTTTGCACCGAGTCCTACGGGTCCTTTACATATAGGCGGTGTACGCACCGCCCTTTTTAATTATCTTTTTGCACGCCAGCATGGTGGAGACTTCGTGTTCCGAATTGAGGACACGGACAGCCATCGCTTTGTGCAGGGAGCTGAGGAATACATCATAGAAGCCTTCCGATGGTTGGGTATCAAGTTTGACGAAGGAGTAAGCTTTGGCGGCAACTATGGGCCATATCGCCAGAGCGAGCGTCGCGAGATTTATAAGAAATACGTGAAACAGTTGCTCGACAATGGTAAAGCCTATTATGCATTCGATACCCCTGAGGAACTTGAAAGCAAGCGTGTTGAGGTAAAAAACTTCCAGTATGATGCTTCGACACGGCTTGAAATGCGCAACTCTTTGACTTTGAGTCAAGCAGAAGTTGAGCAGCTGATCGCCGATGGAAAGCAGTTTACTGTACGCTTCAAGGTAGAACAAGGTCAGGAAATCCATGTGAGCGACATGATTCGTGGAGATGTTTGTGTCAAGAGCGATATTCTTGACGACAAGGTTCTCTACAAAAGCGCTGACGAGTTGCCCACCTATCACTTGGCTAATATTGTGGATGATCATCTCATGGAGATTACCCACGTTATCCGAGGAGAGGAGTGGCTTCCTTCCGCTCCGTTGCATGTGTTGCTTTATCAGGCCTTTGGCTGGGACCAGACTATACCAAATTTTGCTCATTTGCCCCTGCTTTTGAAGCCTGAGGGTAAGGGAAAACTATCCAAACGCGACGGCGACCGTCTCGGTTTTCCTGTCTTCCCACTGGAATGGCATGATCCAAAGACAGGCGAGATAAGCAATGGATTCAGAGAGAGTGGTTATTTCCCAGAGGCTGTTATCAACTTCCTTGCCCTTTTGGGGTGGAACCCTGGCACAGAGCAGGAGCTGTTCTCATTAGATGAACTGGTTGAGGCCTTCGATATCACAAAGTGCTCTAAGAGTGGGGCTAAGTTTGATTATCAGAAGGGCATTTGGTTCAACCATGAGTATATCCTTCGCAAGAGCGATGACGAGGTTGCCCGATTATTTGCTCCCATGGTTGCTAATAATGGAGTAGATGAAAGTTTTGATCGTATCAGGGAGGTAGTTCACATGATGAAAGACCGAGTGAATTTCGTCAAAGAACTCTGGCCACTGTGCTCTTTCTTTTTCATTGCACCGACTGAGTACGATGCTCAGACTGTGAAAAAGCGTTGGAAAGAGTATTCATCCCAACAGATGACCGAGCTAGTTGAGGTGTTAGAGGGCATCTCTGATTTCTCTGTTTCAGAACAGGAAACTGCTGTGCAGGCATGGATAGAAAGCAAGGGCTATAAGCTCGGTGATATCATGAATGCTTGGCGTCTGACATTAGTGGGCATTGGAAAGGGCCCAGGAATGTATGATATTTCAGCTTTCCTTGGTAAGGACATGACTTTGCGTCGTATGCGTAAGGCCATCGAGGTTCTGCCTAAGTCATAGTTCATAGCTGTTTTAAGGAGCTGTTAGCGAGCAATTCGCTGCTTATATGTATCAAGTTTTTATCTTCTTATATAGTGTTTGCGTTCGGGTTGCCTCCTTGTTTAGCAAGAAGGTGCGTAAGATGTGGCAAGGAGAGCATGATGCTTTCCGGATTTTGCAGCAACGGGTAGACCCTAACGCTCAATATGTTTGGTTTCACGCAGCTTCATTAGGTGAGTTTGAGCAAGGGAGACCACTTATGGAAGCTATTCGCAAGGAACATCCCGAGTTTAAAATCTTGCTTACTTTCTTCTCGCCTTCTGGCTACGAAGTGCGCAAGAACTATACCGGTGCGGATATCATTTGCTATCTTCCTTTGGACACAATAGGAAACGCCCGCCGTTTCCTGAGGCTTGTACGTCCGGTGAAAGCCTTCTTTATCAAGTATGAGTTTTGGTACAACTATCTCCATATTATGAAGCATAGGGGTGTGCCTACATACAGTGTGTCAAGTATATTCCGTCCCGACCAAATCTTCTTTAAATGGTATGGTTCTGGATATGCGAAAGTTCTCCGTTGCTTTACATATTTTTTCGTGCAGAACGAAATGACTTGTTCGTTACTTCATGGTATCGGGCTTGACAATGTAACCGTCGTCGGTGATACTCGTTTTGATCGAGTCTTACAGATCAAAGAGGCTAGCAAACAACTTCCAATCGTGGAAAGTTTTATAGGCAATAGCCATCCCAAGGTTTTTGTTGCTGGATCTTCATGGTCGCCTGACGAGGATATTTTCATTAAGTACTTTAACGCACATCGTGACTGGAGACTAATTATAGCTCCCCATGTCATAAGCGAGGACCATCTTAAGGAAATCATTTCTAAGCTTCAGTGCAAGGCTGTCCGTTACTCGCAAGCTTCTGAGGATACGGTGAATGAAGCCGAATGCCTCATTATTGATGGCTTTGGACTGTTGTCCAGCATCTATGATTATGCCACCGTTGCTTATGTTGGTGGCGGCTTCGGGGTTGGAATCCATAATGTTTTGGAAGCCGCTGTGTGGGGTGTTCCGGTGATTTTCGGTCCTAACAACCAACGTTTTCAAGAGGCCCAAGGTTTGCTTCAAGCTAATGGAGGATTTGAGATAAAGGATGATTCTTCATTTACAGATCTTATGAACAGCTTTGATGGCGATGCACAGTATCTGCAAGGATGTGGTGAGGCGGCAGAAACTTTCGTTCAAAATCGTGCAGGAGCTACCCGTAAAGTATTGGATAGCATTACCAATTGGTGATAGATCACATTTTCGAATAGTATTATTAGCTTAGAATCACAATCTTTTGGGATTGTGATTCAAATTGATTCATGCTGTGATTCAAATTGAATTACTGAGTGAATCAATTTGTTTTACGTCGTGAATCAATTTGATTCACATTACGAGAACGATGTTTTTGCAACCCGAAACTTCAATTCCCACTTCAAAATTCATTAGCATTAGCTGTCCGAGCCATTAGTTCGGACAGTCAAAGGTTTTGAATAAAAGAAAAGAGATGATTATCTACGGAGTAACGAGACCATGATACGGGCAGCATTTTCCGGGGCGACTTCGTGACCAAGGCGTGCATGTACTTCCTGATAAGCCTGAAGCATGGTGTCACGGGTTTTCTGACCAGGAAGTATTTTGCCCAGTTCATCGTGAATATTCTTCACGCTGAATCGATCGGCCATAAGTTCCTGCATAATCTCTTGATCAGCCACTAAGTTGACCAAGCTAATATATTTGCATTGGATAATGTGGTCGAATCCCAGACGTGCAAGGTGGGGTGGAGGTGTCTTATAGCATACTACTTGGGGAACATCAAAGAGAGCTGTCTCCAGAGTTGCCGTCCCACTTGTTACTAAGGCGGCTTCTGCATGTCTAAGAAGTGCGTAGGTTTCGTTATCCACCTTCTTGACATCGTTTCCAGAAATATATGTTTGATAAAATTCGTTGTCTATAGATGGGGCGCCGGCAATGACCATCTGATATTCTGCATGGCCTCCGCAATAAGGGCGGGCAGCCTCGATCATGGCTGGTAAGTTGTCTTTGATTTCCTGTCTACGACTTCCGGCAAGCAGGGCGATGATACGCTTGCTTGGGTCAAGTGAATGATGCAAGCAGAAGTCTTCTCGTGTCTCTTCATAACTGGCCAGAAAGCTATCCACCTCCTCCACGGTAGGATTGCCTACATAATGAATCTTGAAATGATGCTTGTTCTCAAAAAATGGAACCTCAAAAGGAAGGATAGAGAATAATTCGCTGACATCTCGCCGAATGGCCTTGATGCGCCATTCTTTCCATGCCCAAATCTTAGGTGAAATATAATAATAGACTGGAATCTCAGTATGCGAATGGATATATTTGGCAATATTGAGATTGAAGCCAGGGTAATCAACCAAAATTACCACATTTGGTTTCCATGCCAGGATATCGCTCTTGCAAAAACTCATATTGCGAAGGATGGTTGGCAAGTGCAGCAACACCGGGCCAAACCCCATATAGGCCAACTCCTTGTAATGGCGGACTCTTGTGCCACCGATAGCCGTCATAAGATCTCCACCAAAGAATCGGAACTCTGCTTCGGTGTCTTCTTCTTTCAAGCTTTGCATCAATCGACTCGCATGGAGATCTCCTGATGCCTCGCCCACGATGAGATAATACTTCATGGCTTCTTAGAAGTTTTATTTTGAAGGTTGCTTAGGCTTGATGTCCCATGCCCTAACATTATCCATGAAGTTGTAGGCGGTAACGTCTATTGTGGTCGGTGTAATGGCAACATAGCCATTTTCGAGTGCCCATTGATCAGTGTCCTCTGCAAGCGGCTCGTCGTTGCGATAGCTTCCAACGACCCAATAATAGTCGTAGCCACGTGGATGATGCTCTTTTGAAATTTCGTTGGTCCAGCTTCCATGGGTCATGCGACACACACGAACACCTTCAAATGATTGACGAGCAGGGAAATTGACATTGAGACAGATTCCCTGAGGAAGTCCATCAACTAGAACCCGACGTACGATCTCCTCAATATAGGGGTGCAACGGCTCAAGGTTGGCATCCTCTTCGTAATAGCAACTTGAAAAGGCAATTGAAGGGATGTATTTCATACAGCCTTCCTTGGCTATGCCCATAGTGCCGCTATAATGGTTGTTGATTGATGAATTGTCGCCGTGATTAATGCCGCCGATGATCAGGTCAGGGCGTCGCTCTGGACATAACTGGTCAAGAGCAATCTTTACACAGTCTACAGGTGTGCCAGTACAAGACCATACCTCTGTATCCCCCATGTTGTGGCGACGCTTGAGTCGTAGATAATCTGTTCCGGAAAACGCACAAGAGAAACCTGAACGAGCGCTTTCTGGAGCAACGACCAATACATCGGCAAATGCCTTCACAACATCTGCCAAGAGACGAATGCCGGGTGAATGGTAGCCGTCATCATTGGAAATAAGAATGAAAGGTTTGGTTTTTTCCATATTAATGTGATTTGCTTTGCAAAAATACGAAAAAAGGTTTAATTATCTTCATTCTCATTGAAAATAACTATCTTTGCATTCAAAACATGCATACTCTCGCTGCATAAATATACCTTGCGGGAGTGAAAGAAATCAGAAAAACCTATGGCAAAAATCATTGCTTTAGCAAATCAGAAAGGTGGGGTCGGAAAAACCACCACTACCATCAATCTGGCAGCATCGTTGGCCACCTTGGAAAAGACTGTTCTCGTGGTTGATGCCGACCCACAAGCAAACGCCTCTAGTGGACTTGGGGTTGACATCAGTCAGGTTGACTGTTCGCTATACGAATGTATCATTGATCACGCTGACGTACGTGACGCCATTTATACCACTGATATTGAAGGGTTGGATATCATTCCTAGCCACATCGATTTGGTGGGAGCAGAGATCGAGATGCTCAATCTAGATAACCGCGAAAAGGTCATTAAGAACATTCTTACACCTCTGAGGGAGGAGTACGACTATATTCTCATCGATTGTTCTCCTTCCTTGGGTCTCATCACAGTGAACTCCCTGACTGCAGCTGACTCGGTCGTTATCCCTGTTCAGTGCGAGTACTTTGCGCTTGAAGGCATTTCCAAGTTGCTCAATACTATCAAAATCATCAAGAGTAAACTTAATCCAAAGCTCGAAATCGAAGGATTCCTGTTAACGATGTACGACTCTAGACTTCGTCTTGCCAACCAAATCTATGACGAGGTTAAGCGCCATTTTCAAGAGTTGGTGTTCAAGACCGTCATTCAGCGTAATGTGAAGCTTTCTGAAAGTCCAAGCCACGGACTGCCTGTCATTCTCTATGATGCAGAATCGACCGGAGCAAAGAATCACTTGGCACTGGCCCGTGAGATTATAGAGAAGAATCAATAGAGTGTTGATTTTGGTGTAAAAAATGGAAGCAAGGAGTTTATAGATAGAAGATTTCATTCGAAATGGCTGTAAAGAAGAAGTTTAATGCATTAGGAAGAGGGCTCGATGCCCTTATATCCACTGAGGCAGTTCGTACTCAGGGGTCGTCCACCATCAACGAAATATCACTTGACCAGATAGTACCCAACTCGGATCAGCCACGCAGTCTCTTTGATGAGGATGCCTTGCAAGAGTTGGCTAATAGTATCAGTCAGATTGGCATCATCCAACCAATCACCTTGAGGCAAATCTCCGATAATCGTTTTCAGATCATCGCAGGTGAACGACGGTGGCGTGCTTCGCAGATAGCAGGATTAAAAACTATACCTGCTTACATTCGCACCATCAAGGACGAGAATGTCATGGAGATGGCCCTCGTGGAGAACATCCAGCGCGAGGACCTCAATGCCATAGAAATTGCTTTGGCATACGAGCACCTGCTGGAAAATTCGGGCATGACCCAAGAGAAGGTCTCTGAGCGCGTCGGCAAGAGCCGCACGGCCATTACCAACTATCTTCGACTGCTTAAACTTCCTGCCCAGGTACAGATGGCACTTCAGAAGAAAGAGATAGACATGGGCCATGCACGTGCATTGCTTGCCTTGGACAGCCCGTCTCTACAACTCAAGGTCTTTAAGGAGATTCTTAAAAACGGCTGGTCAGTACGCAAAGTAGAAGAGATGGTGCAACACCTTAAAAATGGTGAGGACATCGAAAGCGGCAAGCGTAAGATAATGGCTAAGGCAAAGCAGCCAGAAGACTTCAATGCACTAAGGGATCACTTGTCATCGTTTTTCAATAGCAAAGTGTCTCTCTCATGCAATACTAAAGGCAAGGGGAAGATCACAATACCTTTTAAAAACGAGGAGGATCTGGAGCGCATCATGCATGTATTTGACCAATTCAAGCAACAGTAGTAAGTGGATAGTTGCACAAAGACAGTTATAAGATTTTTTATCAGTATTGGTCTGATATGCTGGTCTCAGTCTATTGATGCCCAGCTACCTGTTGACTCGGTCGATTATAAAGCCTCTCAAAGTATAGGAACAGACATACAGCACCTTGGTGCCAAGCGTGACTTAGATGTTGAAATGACTGATGAGGCCATGATGAAGATGGCCTTGACGGATAGTACTACAACTGAACCTAAGCGTGATTGGAATACTTGGCGCCCAACTCCAAAGCGAGCATTGTGGCTGGCGCTGGTCCTACCAGGAGCAGGGCAGATTTATAATCGCAAGTTTTGGAAGCTCCCGATTATCTATGGGGGATTTGTGGGCTGTGCCTATGCTATGCGTTGGAACAACATGATGTATCGAGATTATAGTCAAGCCTATCTCGACATCATGGATAATGACCCTAACACTCAAAGCTATAATCAATTCCTGCACTTGGGCAATACGGTAACGGCTGAAAACATGCAGCGCTATCAAGACATCTTTAAAAAGCGCAAGGACCGTTATAGACGTTGGCGCGATATGAGTTTCTTTGTCTTGGTGGGCGTCTATGCAATATCGGTGGTCGATGCATACGTTGATGCCTCGCTATCGGAGTTCGATATTTCTCCTGACTTGAGTTTGCATATTCAGCCAGCTGTCATGAATAACGGACTGGATAGAAATCCATTTCGCAGTTCGGCATTGGGTATGCAATGTAGCCTAAACTTTTAAATTGAATGAGAAATAGAAAGATAATGAACAATCATAAACACATACTAATAGTTGCGATGTTTTTTGCTGGTACCTGTACAGCAGTGGCCCAGAATGACCACCATACTATTACCGCAAAGGGTATCGATGGCAAAGAGGAAGTAATTGACCTGCCAGAGTCAATGACCCAAGAACTTGACAGCTTGCTTAATTTATACCATACAAAAACTTATCTCAAACCAGACACGGGATGTAATATGCCTGATGTCAATCCAACATATCCTCCTGAAGTCTTCAAAGAGCGTTTGGCAAAGTTGCCAACAATCATTGAGCTGCCATACAATGAGATTGTGCAGCAGTTTATCAACCGGTATAGTGGAGAGTTGCGGGGCAAAGTAGCGCTATGGCTTGGGGCGCAAAACCTCTATATGCCCATCTTTGAAGAAGCTCTTGAGAGCTATGGAATGCCTTTGGAATTGAAGTATCTGCCTGTGATTGAATCCGGTCTTAACCCAAATGCTGTATCAAGAGTTGGTGCTACCGGGTTGTGGCAGTTCATGCTTTCAACAGCAAAGCGCTATGGACTAGAGGTTAATTCCTTAGTGGATGAGCGCAAGGATATTGTTAGATCGTCTTATGCCGCTGCACGTTACCTGCGTGACCTTTATAGCATTTATAAAGATTGGAATCTTGTGATTGCTGCTTATAATTGTGGTCCGGATAATATCAGTAAGGCCATCCACCGTTCCAAAGGAAAAACGGACTATTGGCAGATTTATCCAAAGTTGCCTCGCGAGACGAGAGGATATGTTCCCGCTTTCATTGCGGCAAACTATATCATGAACTATTATTGTGATCACAATATTTGTCCACTAACTACTACATTACCAGTCAAGACAGACACAATCATACTTGACCGTGATGTACATTTTGAGCAAGTTGCTCATGTAACTGGGATTGAAGTAGCACAAATCGAAGAGCTCAACCCACAATATCGACGTGGTGTTGTAAATGGCTTCTCCAAGCCCTCGTCACTGCGTTTACCAGCTGACTTAGTCAATGTGTTTATTGATCGAGAAGATTCCGCCCTTGCTTATAATGCCGAAAGCTATTTAACTAAACGCAGGGAAGTAAAACTTAATGGTACTGCTGATTATGTTGTCAATAATAATCAAGTAACCCTTGTGTCCAAGGACACTGAAGGAGAAGACGAGGTGGACCAGGAAGCAACCTCAACAGTTAAGAAGAGCAGTAAGAAAAGCAAGAGAAGTGCTCGACCTGCAAAGAAAAAGAAGAGAACCAGGTCCAAGAGTGTTACAGTCAGGGACGGAGACACCTTGAGTGAAATAGCCGAACGCAATCATACTACAGTGAAGAAGTTACGCAGTCTGAACGGTATTAGTGGCAACCATATCAGGGCTGGAAAGAAAATCAAGGTTAAGTAAGTCTAGATTTCTATTACCCCTAACACATCTGTTGAAATGGATGAACAAGAACTAAAGAACAAAGAGCGGGAAGCCGAAGACAATAAGATAATCAATGAGGCCTTCAACCATCTGTTGGAGACCTACATTAACTCTCCCCATCGCAAGAAGGTTGATATTATCACCAAGGCTTTTAACTTCGCCAAACAGGCCCACAAAGGTGTAAGGCGTCTGTCAGGAGAACCCTATATCCTTCACCCATTGGCCGTGGCACAGATCGCCTGTGAAGAAATGGGGCTTGGATCGACTAGTATCTGTTCGGCATTGTTGCACGATGTAGTTGAGGATACAGATTACACCGTCGAAGATATCCAGAATATTTTTGGCGATAAGATTGCTCAGATTGTAGACGGTCTTACCAAGATTAGTGGCGGAATCTTCGGAGACCACGCATCTGCACAGGCAGAGAACTTCAAGAAACTGCTCCTGACGATGAGCGACGACATCCGTGTTATCCTTATCAAGATATGCGATAGACTGCATAATATGCGTACTCTCGCCTCACAACCAGCCAATAAGCAATATAAGATTGCAGGAGAAACGCTCTACATTTATGCACCACTGGCAAACCGGCTAGGCCTCAACAAAATCAAGACAGAGCTTGAGGATCTAAGTTTCCGATATGAACACCCCCAAGAATACGCTGATATCGTAAACAAGTTGTCCTTTTCTGAGGATCAGCGCAATAGACTTTTCGAAGATTTTACAGGTCCTATTCGCGAAGCGCTTGACAAGATTGGAATTGAATACTATATCAAGGCACGCATCAAGAGCCCTTATTCTATTTGGAGTAAGATGCAGAATAAGCATGTGACTTTTGATGAAATCTACGATATTCTGGCTGTCAGAATTATCTTCACGCCGAAGAAACGTGAGGATGAAATCAATGATTGCTTCCAGATATATGTTGCCTTGAATAAGATATATAAGAGTCATCCCGATCGTCTTCGCGACTGGGTGAATCACCCTAAGGCAAACGGCTACCAGGCTCTCCATGCTACTATGATGTCGCGTAGGGGACAATGGATAGAAGTCCAGATACGTTCCTATCGGATGGACGAGATTGCGGAGCAAGGCTTTGCTGCCCACTGGAAATACAAGGAGGGTGAGGCGCATGATGATGAGATGGAGCTTAACAAGTGGATTGGCACCATCAAAGAGATTCTCGATGATCCACAGCCTGATGCCATGGATTTCCTCGACTCCATCAAGCTCAATCTTTTTGCATCTGAAATATTTGTCTTCACACCCAAAGGTGAGGTAAAAACGATGCCTGCGGGGTGTACGGTACTCGATTTTGCCTTTCAACTTCATTCTTACCTTGGCAGCCATTGTATTGGAGCAAAGGTAAATCATAGACTTGTTCCCTTAAGCCACAAATTGCAAAGTGGCGACCAAGTGGAAGTACTTACTTCCAAATCCCAGCATGTAAGACCTGAGTGGGTAACATTTGTCTCTACTGCTCGCGCCAAGAATAAGATACAGGCGATTTTAAGAAAGGACCGTCGTGATTTGCAGAAGAAGGGCGAGGAAGTACTTGATGCGTGGCTCAAGAAAAATGGACAAGAACTTTCAACCTCCATCATCGACCGTCTTTGTGAGATACATGAGACTCAGGATCAGGAAGCGTTGTTAACTGCTCTCGGCGACGAATCTATCATACTCGGCGATAAGGACTTTGAAGAGTTACTTGGTAAGACAAAGAAGGATTCTACCTCCTCGGGCTGGAGAAAGTTCGTTCCATTCATAGGAAAGGGAAAGAAAGATAAGCCAAGCATGCAACAAGAGACTCCTATTCAGGAATTACTGACGGTGAACGATACCTTCAATAAGAAGTTGCCATGCATAATTCGTGAGGATACGATAGGCATGTACCTTTTTCCACATTGTTGTCATCCTATCCCAGGTGATGATATTCTCGGCTTTATTGATAGTAAGAAGCATATTGAAATCCATAAAAGATCGTGCCCTGTTGCCGTTAAGCTCAAGTCAAGTTTTGGCCCGCGTATTCTTGATGCTAAGTGGGACATGCATCGCAAGCTCTTCTTCGATGCTACTATCGAAGTAGAAGGTATAGACCGCAAAGGCATCTTCCGTGATGTGGCTGAAGTCATTTCCGATAAGATGAATGTCAATATCCACAGACTTAGTTTCACTTCCGACAAGGGAATCTTCCAAGGAAAGTTGGAGTTACGAGTGCATGATCGGGAAGAAGTGAAGCTCATCATGAATAGAATGAAGAAAGTTCCCGACCTTAAAGAAGTTCGCCAAATTTTATAACCTATGAAAAAAATATTTCTATCAATCATTGTTGCTTTATCTTTCGCACAGCTATCTGCTGCTAATAAGTATGACAATCCAGATACTTTATTTGTGGCGCGTGATGGTACCGGAGAGTTTCGTAACATCGACGATGCTATTGAAGTATGCCGCGCGTTTATGGATTATCATAAAGTCATTTTTGTGAAGCATGGTGTTTATAAGGAAAAACTTATCATCCCGTCATGGCTTACCAATATAGAGATTTGTGGAGAAGACCGTGACAACACCATCATCACTTATGATGACCATGCTAACATCAAGCGTTTGGACAATGGTCAGCCAATGGGTACTTTCCGCACCTATACGCTAAAGATTGAGGGTAGTGGTATTACCATGAAGAATATCACCATCGAAAATAATGCCGCTCGGTTGGGGCAAGCAGTTGCCTTGCACACAGAGGGAGATCGGTTGGTATTCATCAATTGCCGCTTTCTAGGCAATCAGGATACTGTCTACACTGGTGTTGGTGGAACAAGACTATACTTTAGGGGATGCTATATTGAAGGAACGACGGATTTTATCTTTGGTCCAAGTACAGCGTGGTTTGAAAACTGCACTATCTATTGCAAAATTAATAGCTATATTACTGCGGCATCCACACCGGCTGACCAATCTTTCGGTTATGTTTTCAATCATTGTAAGCTCACTGCCGCACCTGAAGTAACAAAGGTTTATCTAGGCCGTCCATGGCGACCCTATGCATATACCTTGTTTATGAATAGTGAGTATGGTAAGTTCATTCGTCCCGAGGGATGGTTCAACTGGAGTAATCCAGAGAATGAAAAGACTGCCCGTTATTGTGAATATGGCAATGTTGGAGAAGGTGCTAACACCCAGCAGCGTGTCACTTGGTCACGACAACTCAGTAGGCAAGAAGCTAAGGCAATCACTCTCGTAAACGTTTTCAAAGAGAGTTCTGACTGGATTCCAGAGGAATAAGCTAAGTTTTTGTTATAGTTTATTTTTTTTTAACTTGAAATGAGATAGGGAAAGAATTTTTTTTCTATCTTTGCCCCAACTATCTACTATTCTCCCTTGCGAATTAATCGCATCAATTTGTCAAGTTATCAAGTGCTTATTAATTTTATCTTAAAAACAAAAGCTTATGAGAAAAATATTTACGCTTATTGCGGCTGTTGCCATGGCAACGAGTATGAATGCTCAAACGATCACTTTCGGTGATGTTGCTGTGTTGAATGCCGACCTTCAAACGGAATGGATAAATGGTGACGTCAAACTGGTTATAGTAAAAGACGCTAAGCCTTCTATTGACCTTAATTCTGCTTACTTTGGTACAGCAGAAGCTACAACTCAGTACACTAGCCGTCTCAAAATGGGTGGTAAGTCTTCCAGTACACGATCACTTGCATTAACCGTTCCATCTGATGGAATTGTTAAGGTAGCGGCGCGCTCATCCAATAAGGATGCAATAGACCGTACTGTTGTTTTGAACCAAGATGGACAGGACCTGGTAAGTCAATTGGTTTATGATGCTCAGGCCATTTCTGTTGACTCTAAAACTGTATATCCTTATGTTACTGCCAACGTAAAAGCTGGTACGATTGCGGTTAATTTTCCTATTGATGGAATCAACTTCTATGCATTTGAATTTACTGCAACGACAACGGGAATAAAGAACGTTTCCACATCGACCAATAGCCAAGAAGTTTACAACCTTGCTGGTCAGCGTGTAAGCAACACCTATAAGGGTGTAATTATTCAGGACGGCAAGAAGTCCGTTCAGAAATAACAAACAAACTACAATTAATCTTTTTAAATATAGGGAGACTTGCCACCGTCATAATGGCGGTCTCCCCCTTTTATATCACGGAAGTGATATCCCGTAACAATATTATCATAGAATTATGAACAATCATTTATTTTTGACCTTGGCCGCAACATTTATCTGCGGAGCTGCCATGGCTCAGACAACTGCACCCGCATTTCCGGGTGCTGAAGGTAATGGCAGATATACAACTGGTGGTCGAGGTGGAAAGATTATCCATGTTACTAATCTGAATGACAGTGGGACAGGTTCTTTGAGAGCTGCAGTTAGTGGCAGCCTGAACAAAACGATCGTCTTTGATGTCGGTGGTGTGATTCCTATGTCATCTGATCTTTCCATTGGTGCTAACACTACCATTCTCGGACAAACCGCCCCTTATCCCGGTATAACGCTGAGGTATTATACCGTCGAACCAGGTGCGAACAACATTATTAGATTTATCCGTATTCGTCGAGGACAAGAAAAGAATGTCAACGATGGTGCCGATGCTACATGGAAACGCAATATTACGAGTATGATAATAGACCATTGCTCGTTCTCCTGGAGTATTGACGAGGTGGCTTCTTTTTACGACAACAACAATTACACCATGCAGTGGTGTACAGTAGGAGAGAGCCTTAATAATGCAGGACACAATAAGGGCGCTCATGGCTATGGTGGCATTTGGGGTGGTAAGCTTGCCTCGTTTCACCATAATATGATTGCACACGTGAACAATCGTGCACCTCGTTTTAACGGCGCTCGATACAATTGGACTGGTTACACGGCCAATACCGAGTATGCGAAATATAATTGGCAAAATGCTGTTCAGTCGGAAAACGTAGACTTTCGAAATTGTCTTGTCTTTGACTGGGGCGGCGGCGGTTGTTATGGAGGTCCTGGTGGCGGATATATTAACATGATTAATAACTACTACAAAGCTACTCCGGAAACAAGTAACAAGAACCGAGTTACTCAGATTTCTATCGCCAACTCGACCACTTCCTCTACAGAAACGACCTATCTAGACATGACCAGTGGTTACTATATT
>Ga0183095_11152_pt1 | contig 29141 bp, 29 predicted proteins | sample BioMet4_FD_130346 | JGI IMG/M metagenome (GOLD analysis project Ga0183095, IMG submission 130346) | Microbial communities from bioreactor (seeded with sewage sludge) at LBNL, California, USA - Biofuel metagenome 4 (v2) (version 3) | ecosystem: Engineered > Bioreactor > Anaerobic > Unclassified ...
TACAGCACGTGGGAAAAGGAAAGAAGCGGAAGGCATACCGGCACATACGATTCGGGGAACTTCCGTTATGAGCCGGATCATATGATCTGTCCGCAGGGAAAGATCCTGGAGCTGGAAAAAGAGATCTCCTCGGAAGATCAGGGGATCCTGAAATTCACCCGGCATTACCGGTGCCATGAGTGCGGAAACTGTCCGCACAGAGCGGAATGCACGAAGTCAGAATCCGGACGCACGGTCCAGTACAATCCGATCCTGCAGGAGCTGAAGGAGAACGCAAGACGTCTGCTGGAATCGGAACGTGGAAAAGAACTTCGGGAGCGCCGGTCCATCTACTCCGAAGGAGCTTTCGGTATCGTGAAACAAGACTATGAATATGTCCGGATCCATCGCCGTGGAAGAGAGAATGTCCGAACCGAAGTCACATTGATCGCAATCGGCTTCAATCTGATGAAATATCACAACAAGAGTCACCGGCTAGCGCTGATGAACTGAACATAAGAATCATCAGGAATGTTTTTATCATGCGCAAAAGTGCTGGAAACATGTGCTTTTTCAAGCTCCCAGAAGAAAAACGGATCCTGATCGGCATTCGCCGCTCTGAATCCGTTTCACAATTCTTGTTTGAGCTGTATTCTTAGGTGTTTCGTTACAGCCCCTTTTATTTCGGCGGCCTTCTGGATCCACGCTTGACGCTCAGATTCAGGCCGCTCAGCGCCTCGTAGACTTGTTCCGCCAGTTTCTCGACAGCGGCGGTATCCGCGCCCTGTTCCTGCTTGCGGCGCATTGCTTCCGCGGCAGCGGCGTCATAGTCGCGGCGGTATTCCTCATTCAGCTGTTTCCATGGGATGTCCGCCATAACCGGAATCACCTCTGGATCATACGGCAGCTTTCCCTGCAGCATCCAGACGGCCAGCACCGGATAGCCCGGATAGCCCGCCCAATAGGTGGCGTTGTCATTGGAACGGTAGACAGTGTCATCCCATTCCACGGTATAGGTTTTCGCGCGGTCGCTGGACTGAACCTCCGCCTGCTTTTCCTGCAGATGGACACGGCCGTCCGCAATGGCGGAAAACGCTTCATAGACTTTCTGTTTCGGCGGCATCTTCATTCTGGATTCCTTCTTTCCGAGCCGGCAGCAGCCGGATCAGGCCGATTTCCGGCCGGTTATAGAGACGGGGGATGCCCAGCGCGGTCTTGGCCAGCCCGCGGCTGATGTACAGGAGACGGCCGCCGGACAGCACATGCACACCGCCGGTCAGTTTGGGCAGAAATCCCTGTTGGGGCGCAAAGATACCCTGATGCGTGAACGGAATGCGCCACTGCCCGCCGTGTGCATGTCCGGTGATGATCAGACTGCAGGGTATCTGTTCATAGATGGAAAGCCATTGCGGACGGTGCGAAAGCAGGATACGGTATCCCCGGGTATGATAGGCGGAAGTAATCCGGGGAATGTCATACAAAGAAAGATCGACCGGATCCTCCAGATCTGACAGACCGGCGATTTCCACCTGAGCGCCGCGGATATTCACCAGTGCGGATTCGTAGTTCAGCATTGTCACATGGTGCTGAACCAGACGCTTCTGCAGCTCTTTCATGTCCTCATAATGCTCATCGTGATTGCCGCTGACATAGAACACCGGCAGCGGCGCCAGCGCATCGATCAGCTTCCAGGCGGATGTTTCCTTATCCGGTCCTTCAAAGATATCGCCCGGCATCACCACAAGATCCGGATGCGCCGCCAGAACCGGTCTGATCAGCTGTTCCATGTCCCGTCCGAAACGGTTGTCGTGCAGATCCGCCAGAACTGCAATGCGCACCTCACCCGGCAGTCCGGCCGCGGGAACCACCGTCTCGACAGTTTCCGGGCGTTCATCCAGGCCCAGCAGAATCACGATCAGCACAGCGGCAAGCAGCCAGATCATCGGCGTCTCCTCTCTTTGAAGTTGAAGTTCCCTGTTGACTTTCTGTAAAACGTGCTATACTTTATCTAGTTCTGATAACTAGATTACATGTTACCAGATGAAAGGAGACTTCTATGACAAGAACAAAACTATCGGACCGGTCACTCCCGTATTATACTCCGGCGGAGGAGACCTTTAATGCCGTCAGCCATATTATCGGAGGCGCCCTTTCCGCCGGCGGCATGCTCGCCTGCATCTCTGTTTCGCTGATGCACCATTCCGGATATGAACTGGCCGCTTCGCTGATCTACGGCATCTCGAACATTCTGCTGTACACGATGTCGAGCATCTACCACGGCCTGCCGCAGGGCACCGCCAAGAAAGTCTTCCAGGTGCTGGACCACTGCACGATCTACATCATGATCGCCGGCACCTACACCATCATCGCGATGTGCGGCATCGCCCGCATCTCCGCCTCCGCAGCCATCACGCTGCTGATCGTGGAATGGACGCTGGCGGCGCTGGCCATCACGCTGAACGCCATTGACCTCAGAAGCTACCGCACCTTTGCCATGATCGCGAATCTGGTCATGGGCTGGGCGGTCCTGCCGATGTACAAGATCGTCATGGCCGCGCTGACGCCGGCCGGCTTCTGGTACATCCTCGGCGGCGGCATCATCTACACGGTCGGCGCTGTCCTATATGCGATCGGCTCCCGCAAGAGCTACATGCACTGCGTCTTCCACGTCTTCGTTCTGGCCGGCAGCATCCTGCACTTCATCGGCATCTTCCTCTACGTTCTGTAAGCGGGAATAAAAAACCGGGATCGCCGCGGAAAATCCGCAGCCGTCCCGGTCTTTTTTATGCCTCAGCCGGCGATGGATGCTTCGTAGATCGCCGTTGCCGAACTCTTCAGCATGGCGTTGAACTCCTCGTCGGTCTGCTTGGCGCTCAGGCCTTCCAGCAGCGCTCTCGAGAAGCTGGCGATCAGGCCTTTGTTGCGGGCGAGCTTCTCGTCCGCTTCTTCTCTGGAGTATCCGCCGGACAGCGCGACCACGCGCACGACGCGCGGATCCGCGATCAGATCGGCATAGAAGTTGTCAACCGACGGAATCGTGACCTTGAACATCAGCTTCGTATCTTCCGGCAGCTTCTTCAGATGCTCAAAGATGTGCTTCTTCAGAAGCTCTTCCGCCTTTTCCTTCTCCGGGCAGTGGATATCCACTTCCGGCTCCAGAATCGGCACCAGTCCGTGGCTGGCGACCTTCAGTCCCAGCTCGAACTGCTGGTCAACGATCTGGCGGATGCCGTCGTCGTTGGCTTCCTTGATGACGCTGCGCTCCTTGGTGCCGAAGATATGGCGCTCCTTGGCAGCGCGCTCCAGAGTCTCATCGGCTCCCGGAATCGGCTTCATCAGCTGTACGCCGTCTGCCAGCGGTGCCAGGCCCTTGTCGATCTTCAGGATCGGGACAATGCCTTTGACTTCCCACAGATAATCGGCCGTGAACTTGCCGTCGATCTTGCGGTCCATCGTGTTCTCAAACAGAATGGCGGCCAGAATGTGGTCTCTGGTGAATGCCGGGCTCTTGATGATGCGGGTCCGCATCTCGTGAACCAGCGTGAACATCTCTTCCTCATTCGTCCATGCCGTCTCCTCGACGCCGTATGCCTTCAGTGCCTTCGGAGTGCTGCCGCCGCTCTGATCCAGGGCGGCGATGAATCCTTTGCCTTCCTTCATGCGCAGATACTGCTCGTTGTTCATAACTGTTCCTCCTTCTTCAATTATTGACTGCGTGTGTTTCTGTTCTCTTATTATAGCACGGTTCAAAAAAACCGCTGTTTTACGCTTTTTCATTAAAAAAGTCCGGGAAATATCAATTTCCCGGACGCTTGGTTCAGATGCGGATCAGTTCGTATTCCCGTTTGCCGAGGCCGATCTCTTCGGCGTGGGCCAGGCAGGTCTTCCAGTTGGTCTCCGGATGCACATCCGTGAAGACGTCGTGGTGGCTGTGGTCGCTCTTGGCCAGATGCGAGCCCGGAATCTCCGGGGATGCGTTGCAGGCGTCCGCGCAGGCCTGATCCAGCGCGACCGGATCAAACGAGGCGAACATGCCGACATCCGCCACGGACGGTATCGCGTTGTAGTTGCCGCAGTCGCACTCCGGCGAGATGTCAATGGCCAGGGCGATGTGGAAGTTCGGACGGTCCTTGACGACCGCATAGGCGTACTCGGCGATCTTCTCATTCAGAACATCGTTGGCCTGGCCCCAGATCGGAGCGATGGCGTCAAACGGGCACATGCCGATGCAGCGGCCGCAGCCGACGCACTTGTCCGTATTGATGTGCATTTTGTGGTTCTCATTGAACTGCAGGGCGCCGTGCGCGCAGATCTTCTGGCAGGTTCCGCAGCCGCGGCAGGTCTTCTCATCGACCTCCGGCTTGGAATCGCAGTGCTGTTCCATCTTGCCGGCGCGGGAGCCGCAGCCCATGCCGATGTTCTTCAGGGCGCCGCCGAAGCCGGCCGCCTCATGGCCCTTGAAGTGGGACAGGGAGATGAAGATGTCCGCATCCATGATGGCGCGGCCGATCTTGGCTTCCTTCACCCATTTCTGGTTGATGGGCACCAGTTCCTCATCCGTACCCTTCAGGCCGTCGGCAATGATCGTCTGCACGCCGGTCTGGAACGGATTGTAGCCGTTCTGGTAGGCGGAATCCAGATGCTCCAGCGCGTTTTTACGGCCGCCGACATAGAGCGTGTTGCAGTCGGTCACAAACGGCTTGCCGCCGAGCGACTTGATCAGGTCGCAGACCGCTCTAGCGTAATTGGGACGCAGGTACGCCATGTTGCCCGGTTCGCCGAAGTGAACCTTGACCGCCACGAACTTTCCTTCAAAATCGATGTTCTTGATGCCGGCCTTGACACAGAGGCGCTGCAGCTTCTGCGGCAGCGGTTCGTTGATGCTGCTGTCCATGTCGGTGAAATAGACTTTTGATTTTTCCATGATCTCCTCCTGTGACACAGTTCCCTGAATGGAACCGCTGAATCCTTTTTTAATGCCTCCGAAGCATCTTTATCATACCATCCGGGATATGCTTCCCGCCACCGGATTCAGGCCTTCGGGGTGCGCACGTAAGCGCGCAGAACGCCGATCTCTTCCCGGCCCGGATTGCGGAGGATGATGCTGCCGGCATCCGCGGGAACGATGAAGGTCTCCGCATAATGCACCTCAAACGGTTCAAAGGCATTGGTTTCACTGATGACCAGAACCTTTTCGCCTTCCACCAGATTCATCATCGTGACGCCGCCGTCCAGGTTGAGATGGACCTCGCTGCGGATCCAGTAGCGCCGGGTCTCCAGGAATTCCAGCTCATGCAGGCCGGTGTGCTCTTCCGTGCAGGCATCCGTTTCCGAAACCTTCTCCACGGCATTGACCAGATTCTTCCGGACCCAGTCCGTGGTCCGGTTCCACTGGATGACCCGGCTGCCGTGCTCGATGTTGATCGGCCGCGGCTTGCCGTCCAGGCCCAGCCTTCCCCAGTCCCACAGCTTGAACGTGAAGATATACGGCGTGGCGCTGATCTCCAGCACCATGGCATCCCTGCCGGAGCAGTGGATCGTGCCGGCCGGAATCAGGAAGTGGTCATGCTTTTTGGCCGGGAAGCGGTTGATGTAGCGCTCCGCATCAAACGGTTCGCCGCCCTGCTGCGCCTGATGCAGCGCCGCCAGCATCTCTTCCTTGTCCATGCCTTCCCTGAGGCCCAGATAGACGCAGGCATCCTCACCGGCATCCAGCAGGTAGTAGCTTTCGTCCTGCGTATAGGCCATGCCGAAGGTGCGGTGGATGTAGTCCGTGGTCGGATGCACCTGCAGGCTCAGATTCTGTCCGCCCATCGTATCAAGAAAATCAAAGCGGATCGGGAATTCCGCGCCGAAGCGCGCATACACCTGCGCGCCCAGCAGCGCCTGCGGCTGGTACAGCACCAGATCCTGAGCCGGCAGTTCCATGGTCCCGCCCGGATATTCCAGCAGCAGGGAGTTCTCCTCCGGCACGCCGTCAAAGCTCCAGGCATAGTTCTTCGGCTTGGGATCCAGATTGCACTTCTCCTTCATCCACTGGCCGCCCCAGACGCCCGGGTCAAAATACGGCACGGTGCGGAACGGCCGCTTCGCCGTCTGCCGCAGTCCCTCACGGAACATGTCGCCGGTGATCATCTTCGGATCATCCGCATGATTGGTGTCGACGACATAGTCCATGCGCTCAAACAGTGCAGCCTTGTGGCGGTCCGCCAGACGCCATTCCACGAAGTAGCCGCGCTTGAACTTGCGCAGGATGTCTTCGTCTCCGTTGTCACAGTGGTAGTTGCCCATGCCCGCGCGGTAGCGCAGCTGGATCTCCCAGCGGGCCATGTCAAAGTACACCAGCAGATCTCCGGCCGCCGCCAGCGAAGCGCCGAAGCCGTAGACGATCACAAGCCCGCGGGCTTCCCGGATCTTCCGGCGGGCTGCGGCCAGCTTCTCCGCATCCAGATATTCTTCCAGAGTTCCATAGCACATGCGGCCGAAGACGCGGTCTTCGGTCAGGAAACACTGCATGCGGCTGGTCAGTTCGTCCGGAGAAGGAAACAGATCCTCCATGGAGATCAGCAGATCCGGATTCAGTTTCCTCAGCTGCGGCAGGATCTCCTCATCGCGTACACCCGGATACGTATCGGCAGCCAGAATGAAATCCGGCCTGGTGATGCGGCTTTTGAGCACGGCGAGAATATCGTCATAGTCCTGCTGCAGAGTCCCGGAAATGTTGTGGACTTTGACGGCGGGAAAGCGGTCATAATTACTCATGGTCTTCCACCCGGATCTCTCCGTTCACCAGAAACACGCGGCTGCCGAACGGCATCTTCTCAGTGCGGGCGTAATCGTGCCCGGCATCCTGCGGCCAGCAGGCCATGACCTTCAGCGGCTCGCTGCCGGTGTTGATCAGGCGGTGCGCAACGGTTCCGCGAATGTAGTGGAAGCTGCCGCGGAACACCTGTTCGCACCAGGTCTTCCCGGTTTCATCCATCAGCATCAGCAGGCCCTTTCCGCTCTGGCCGACATAGATCTCATCCCGTTCCTCCTTCTCGTGGAAGTGGCCGCGGGTCATGTTGCATTCGCCGTTGACCAGCACCGGATAGAGGACGGTCAGCCCCCAGTTGAGTTCATTCTCCGGCCGGGCGATCGTATAGACGTCACACATCAGCGTGTCCGGATCCGCATGTTCCGTATTGCGGTAGATGGACGTGATCTGACCCAGGAATTTCTGCGCCTTGACCACCGGCGCCCCGCTCAGGATGCCGTCAAAATCATGGACCGCTTCCGGCTGTCTGATTTCCATGCTGCTGCCTCTTTTCTATTGAAAATACTGCTGTTCTGAATCCATCTTACGGAGCCTTACCGGCATTGTCAAATAGCCTCTCAGACGGGTATAATGAGCACAGGTGAATTTATGAAAATTGCATATCTGATGTACTTTGACCACGACAAGGCGAACGAGATCGCCGCCATTGTCAATGAGCTGATCAAGCAGGATGACCATGTCTTTCTGATGGTCAACGATGCCAAGATCCGCGACGCCGTCACGATGACCTATGTCCAGAACCGGCGTGTCCATATCTCCCACAAGCAGGAATACGCCCAGGAAGGCGACCTGTCCCTGGTCCGCGGCACATTGCTGCAGATGAAGGAAGCGGTGGAGGATGAGGAGGATGTCTTTGACTGGTTCATCAATCTGCCCGAAGGCATGCTGCCGCTGACCTCCCGTGAGAAGATCACCGCCCTGCTGAGCGGACAGGACAAGGATTATTACTATGTGGATGAAGCAAAGAGCGCGGATCCGGCCACGCTGAAGAAGGCTCTGCGCTATTATCCGTATACGAGCGTCGTCGACTTCGCGCAGAAGAAGAAATTCCGCAGCCGCAACCAGCACATGGCGGCGTTCCTGAACTTCCTCGGCTTCCGGCGCAAGCTGGAGGATCCGCTGCTGGTCGGCAGCCCGTGGTTCATGCTGAAGCGTTCCACCGCCGAAGTGCTGGTTGAGCACTATGCCTATGCCTCCACCTACTTCAAGCTCGGCTGGTACGCCGAACAGTACGTGATCCCGATGATGATCCGCCGCTATCTGCCGGATGTGCAGCACGTCAATGCGGATCTGCGCGCCATCGGACCCGGCGGCGTCTGGGTCGAAGACCAGGGCCCGCGGGAGATCACCCGGGAAGTCCTGGAACAGCATCCGGAAGCCCTCTTCGGCGGCTCCTTCTACCATACCCAGGACAAGGAACTGTTCAATGAGGTGCTGGACCGCTACAATTCCGGTCTCACCCTCAAGAATCCGGATCAGCCGGACAATCCGGACAAGCTGAACAAGATGGTCGATACCATCTCCAAGCAGCTCTGAAAGCCGCGGCCCCGTCATCTGACGGGGCCGTTTTTTGTTTCTTCACTTGTTCAGCTGTTCCTGAACGATCCGTTTGAGATCCGCTCCCATCGTCTCCCAGACATTGCCGCCGCCCTGGGCGATGGCCGGACTGCCGCCGCCGCGGATGCCGTGCGCTTCCTTGATTTTCTGGAAGGCGGTTGCGGCGGAGAATGCATTCAGATCCTTCGACCGCGCGATCATCAGATTCATGGTGCCGTCTGCATGGCTGAGCACGGCGATGACGACAATCGCCGGATGACTGGTATAGCGGCTGACCAGAAACTGCAGATCCTTCATCTCCAGATCCTGGCGGTGTTCATAAAGAATGTGAACCGGTTCTTCTCCCAGCTGAGCCAGACAGCTGTCGGCATAGAAGCTCAGATACATCTGGCGCCAGCCGCCGGCGGTATTCACCGCCTGCTTCAGATTGTCCTTCAGGGACTGCACGCCTTCCGGAATCTGGTCCATCGGCGCGCTCAGCAGCGCCGAAGCCTTTGCCAGCTCATCGTACTGATGATGGGCCTGGCGGATCAGTTCGTCTCCGCAGGAGATCAGCACCCGCACATGATCGCCGATGCGTTCGCAGCGGACCAGGTTGATGCCCTTCAGATAGCGCGTGCTGGGCACATGCGGGCAGCCGCAGAGATTCTCATCCAGGCCGGGGATGGTGACCAGACGGAAGCGGTCTAGGTCCTGATACTCCTCAAAATCCGCCGTATACTGCCGGGCCTGTTCGCGGCTCAGATAGGTGATCTGATACGGCAGATCCTTCGTGATGGCCTCATTGGCCAGCTGTTCGACATGGTCCATCTGTTCCGCGCTTAAAGAATCCGCCGCCAGGTCCAGGTCGCACATGCCGTTCTTCAGATAGTGGTGGCTGATCGTATCGATATGATACTCATCAATGAACAGCGCCGAGACCAGATGCTGGGTGCTGTGCGCCTGCATGCGCTGCAGGCGGTCGGCCAGATCCAGCTTCAGCTCCACGGTGCCGGACAGGTTCTGATCCAGCTGATGCCAGATCTCATCCTGTTCCTTTTTCAGACCGAGCAGGACATGGCCGCTGATCGTCCCCTTGTCTGCAAGCATGCCGCCGCCCTCCGCATAGAAGAGCGTGCGGTCCAGCCGCAGCCAGAAGGTGCCGTTTTCTTCACGGGACTCCAGCACCTGCGCGCTCAGCGTCTCCAGCAGGGACTGGTCGTAGAAGGTTTCCGTGCTCATGCGGCTCAGTTGATCCTTGTGCCGGCCGGGATACCGTCGGCCTCCAGGACCTTCAGCTGGCAGCCGCCCCACTCGCCAGTCAGAATCATGCCCTGCGAGATCTCGCCGCGGAATTTCGACGGCTTCAGGTTGGCGACGACCACGACATTGCAGCCGGTCAGCTGCTCCGGCTGGTAGAATTCGGCAATGCTGGAAACGATCTGGCGGATGTCGCCGCTGCCCAGATCGACCTTGAAGATCAGGAGCTTGTCCGCATCCGGATGCTTGTGGCATTCCAGAATGCGCCCGACCCTGAGGTCCACCTTGTCGAAGGCCTCGAAGCGGATCAGTCCGGTTTCTTCCTTTGCTGCGCTGTTCTCGTTTTCCATGGTGTTTTCCTTTCGGCTCTTCTCTGAGCACCTGTATCTACGAAAAAAGGCTGTTTCGGGCAGCCTTTGCTTGGTACAATGGCGTCCCCGGGGCGACTCGAACGCCCGACAACACGCTTAGAAGGCGTGTGCTCTATCCAGCTGAGCTACGGGGACAGATGTGATGCTCCGCTATCATAGCAGACAATGGGAAGATTATCAATTCACTTCCCGGTCCCTGACTGCTCCTCGCTGCCGTCGGGTTTCTGCAGCGTGATCTTCCTGCGGAAGTCCGTCGGCGTCATGCCGCGGTATTTGAAGAAATTCAGGTTGAATGTCTTGACGTTGCTGTAGCCGGTGTCGATGGCGACGTCCATGATGGTCTCATCGGTCGAGATCAGCTTCTCCGCCGCTTTGTTGACGCGGATGAAGTTCAGCAGATTTTCAAAGCTCTTGCCGGTATAGTACAGCAGGGACCGGTTGAGCTCGTTGACGCTGATGCCGAAGTGCTCGGCGACCGCTTCCTGCTTGAACTTCTCGGTCGCAAAATGGTTGTAGATATAATCGGTGATGCGGTAAGCCAGCTCCTTGTCCGTCTTGCCGAAGGTCGGATTCGCCTTGCGGTAGATGCGCCGGTATTCCGCCGGCTTGATGCCGGTCTGCTCAATGAAGCGCTTGGTCAGATGCGAGGCGTCCGCAAAGCCGGTCAGGGAAGCGATATCCTCGAGCGTCATGTCGGTGTGAATCAGATAGTCCGTCACCTTCTCGATGCGGATGCCTTCGATGACGGCCGTGAACGTGGATCCGGTCTGCTCATTGATGTACTTGGCGGCCGAAGATTCCGAGATGAAGAACACCTTGGACAGTTTCTCCAGCGACAGGGTCTCGTCGGAATGCGCGTACATGTAGCTCAGAATGGAAAGCCCCTGGGCCTTGGAGACGGCGTCGGAATCCTTCTCCATCTCGAGGCTGATGCTGTTGTTGGCGGTGAAGAAGCGCGCATACAGGATCATCAGTTCCATGATCTTGTTGACGGTATACAGAGAGGTCAGTTCGCGCCGCGGCGGGAAGGCCAGCGTGGATTCCACGCCCAGCTCATTGCGGAAATCCTCCATGAGCCGGTCCACCTGCAGCGCCTGTTCCTCATCGAGATAGACCGCCGGCTGCGACGAAAGCAGACGCAGCAGTTCGGCGATGTCCGTACCCGGCCCGAAGGTTGCCTTCATGGTCGAGTTGATGCAGGCATAGTCGTAGATGATCTTGATGAACTGCATGGTCTCCACGACCTGGATCATATCGGTGATCTCATACGGGGTGATGGCGATCAGCGTGTTCGGCACGATCTTGTACTGCACGCCGTCCACGGACAGAATGCCCTTGCCCTGCTTGAAGTACAGGAAGCGGGCGGCCTGATGCATCAGCGCCTTGGTCTTCTCCTCAATGACCTCATAGTCAAAGGAACAGATCTTGCCCTGGTCTGCCGCCGAAGTGATGCCGCTCTGCCATGCTGCCATTGTCACTGTTTTCATAATGTCGCGTTTCTATTTTACACCATACAGCCGAGAAGCCGGAAGAGAGTTTCTCTTCCGGCTTTCTCGGCTTGCAATAGATAGGAGTGATTCGGGATAAAACAGAAGACTAGCTCAGGACTACCATCGCAACCGTCAGAACAACTGCGCAGGCGATTCCGATGTAGGCGATGCACTTCCACGACCACTTGACCCATGTGCTGTACTGCACACGTGCGAGAGCAAGTCCGCCCATGATGGCGCCGCAGGTCGGAGTGATCAGATTGACCAGTCCGTTGGCTGCAACGAAGATCATGATGGATGTCTCAACAGACCAGCCCATGCCGCTGACGATCGGGGAAACGATCGGAGAGGAGATGCCGGCCAGTCCCGAGGAGGACGGGACGAGGAAGGAGAGCCCGATGTGAAGCAGATAATCAAGGAATGCGAACAGACCGGAGGACATGCCGGACTGCGACAGAGCAGTGACGGAAGCCTGAACCAGCCAGGTGCCGAGTCCCGTAGCCTTCATCAGGACGGAAGTGGCGCGGGCCAGAGCGATGACCAGGTTGACGGAGATCATGTCGCCGAAGCCGGCGATCATGGCCGGGCCGATCTGCGCCTTGTCTTCAACACCGACGAGGCCGATAATGACGCCCATGACCAGGAACCAGGTAGCCGCATCATCGAACCACCAGTAACCGAAGCAGTTGCCGGAGAAGAATGCAGACCAGTGCGTGCCGGCGTCTGCGACGTCAGCCGGGATGACACCAAGGTCAACCCAAGGAACGAAGCCAATGATCATGATGGCGAAGGTCAGAGCGAACAGCCAGAGAACGGACTTCTGCTTGGAGGTCAGATGAACTTCATCCGGGATCTTTGCAGCATTTCCGTAAGCCTTGTTGCACTCATCCATCTCCTGCATGGAGAGGAAGGAGGAACCCTTGTCAGCGATGACTTTCTTCGCATAGCTGGTGACATACCAGGCAGCGATGAAATACGATACGAGCCAGAGGATGATGCCGAGGGTGATCGTGATGCCCGTGTTGACATCAACACCGGCGGCTGCAATGGCAGCTCCGGTCGCAAACGGGTTGATCGTGGAGCCCAGGCAGCCGACGCCGGCGCCCAGCAGGACGGTGGCGCAGCCGACGATCGGATCCATGCCTGCCGCATACATGGTCGCAGCGAGCAGGATGTAGAAGCCGACGGTCTCTTCGCACATGCCGTACGTGGTGCCGCATGCGGAGAAGATGAACATCAGAACCCAGATCAGGCGAAGCTCATGACCCTTGTTCTTCTTGACCAGAACCTGGATGCCGGTTTCGAGAGCGCCCGTCTTGTTGACGATGCCCAGGAATGCGCCCAGGACGAAGACGAATCCGATGACGTCGCCGGCATTGTGGAAGCCCTGAATCGGCGCCATGATGATGTTGGCGAATGTAGCAGGTACGACAGCGGCGGCATTGCCGTCAGCGTCTGTGTAAGGTCTGCCTGCAAGCAGCCAGGATGCGACGGCCACCAGCAGCAGGACGACGAGCAGAATACCGAATGTGTCTAGACCCTTTCTCTTTTTCTTGTTATCCTTTTCCATAATTATCTTCCCTTTCATTCTATCGAATCAGTCCTGCTTCAGGACTGTTCCGGTCTTCCCTTCCAGAGCTTCCGAAGCTCTCTCAAGCGAAGTGATCAGCGCGGTTCCGCCGCGGCCGTTTCTGGTAACGAACTCAATGCAGGATTCGACCTTCGGCAGCATGCTGCCCGGGGCGAACTGCTTTTCGGCAATGTACTGCTTCGCCTCTGTGACGTTCATTTCCGGGAGTTCCTTCTGATCCGGCTTGTTGAAGTTGATGCAGACTCTGTCAACAGCCGTCAGGATGACCAGCATGTCCGCTTTGATGTCAAGTGCCAGCTTGGCGCTGCTGCGGTCCTTATCGATGACGGATGCGACGCCCTTCAGACCTTCCGGCGTCTCGATGACCGGAATGCCGCCGCCGCCGACCGTGATGACAATGTCACCGGCCTGAACCAGCTGTTCGACAACATTCAGTTCAACGATGCGCTGCGGAATCGGAGACGGCACGACACGGCGGTAGCCGCGGCCGGCATCTTCGACGAAGGTAAATCCTTTTTCAGCGGCGATCTTGTCCGCTTCTTCCTTGGAGTAGAAGCTTCCGACCGGTTTGGTCGGCTTCTGGAATGCAGGGTCGTGCTCGTCAACAACCACCTGGGTAACGACGGTTGCGCACTCTTTCTGGATTCCGCGCTTCTTCAGCTCTTCCTGGATAGCCTGCTGCAGATGGTACCCGATGTAGCCCTGGGACATCGCGCCGCATTCCGGGAACGGCATGTAGGGAGTCTTGCCGCCGTTGTTGGCGGAGAAGTCCATCGCCAGATTGATCATTCCGACCTGCGGTCCGTTGCCGTGTCCGACAATGATGTCGTATCCGGCTTCCGACAGATCCACGATTGTCTTGGCTGTGGTCTTGACAAGCTCGAGCTGCTGCTCCGGTGTGTTGCCCAGGGCGTTTCCGCCCAGGGCAATGACCAGTCTCTTCTTCATCTGTTACTTCAGGGTCGCATACATGACGGCTTTGATCGTATGCATGCGGTTCTCTGCCTCATCGAATACCTTGGACTGATCGGAGAGGAAGACCTCATCAGCGACTTCCATCTCCGGCAGCTTGTACTGCTCGTAGATGTGCTCTCCGGTCGTGGTGTTGCGGTCGTGGAAGCTCGGCAGGCAGTGCTCGAAGATCGCCGTCGGCTTTGCATAAGACATGACTTTCTTGTTGACCTGGTATGCCTTCAGGAGCTTGATGCGCTTTGCCCAGAGTTCTTCCGGCTCGCCCATGGACAGCCAGATGTCCGTGTAGATGACATCGGCATCCTTGCAGCCCTTCTTGACATCTTCCGTCAGTTCGATGGTAGCGCCGGTTTCCGCTGCAATCTTCTTGCACTTGGCAACCAGTTCCGCCTTCGGCATCAGTTCCTTCGGCCCGCAGGCGACGAAGTGCATGCCGAGTTTGGCGCAGACAACCATCAGGGAGTTGCCGACGTTGTTGCCGGCATCGCCCATGAAGACCAGCTTGAGGCCCCTGACATCACCGAAGTTCTCCTGAACTGTCATGATGTCCGCGAGCATCTGCGTCGGATGGAAATCATCCGTCAGGCCGTTCCAGACCGGGACGCCGGAATACTGCGCCAGATCATCAACGGTCTTCTGTGCATAGCCGCGGTACTCGATGCCGTCAAACATGCGGCCCAGAACCTTGGCAGTATCTTCCAGGGACTCTTTCTTTCCCATCTGGGAAGATCCCGGATCCAGATACGTGACGCCCATGCCCAGGTCTCTGCCGGCGACTTCGAATGCGCAGCGCGTGCGTGTCGAGGTCTTTTCGAACAGCAGAACAATGTTCTTGCCCTGCAGGTAGCGGTGCTGCTCGCCGTTGTTCTTCATGCGCTTGAATTCAGCGGCGAGGTCCAGCATGTAGTGGATTTCTGCCGGCGTGAAGTCCAGCAGCGTCTTGAAGCTTCTTCCTCTTAAATTGACTCCCATATAGTCTCCTTTGTCTTCTTTCCCGAATTAATGGACGATTACTTGGCGCGGATCAGCGGCATGCTCATGCAGCGCGGTCCGCCGCGCCCTCTGGACAGCTCGGCGCTGGGCATTTCGATGACATCCAGGCCGCACTTGCGGAGGATCTTGTTGGTGACGTCATTGCGCTGGTAGACAACGATCTTGCCCGGCGCGATGCACAGCGTGTTGCTGCCGTCGTTCCACTGCTCACGCTCGGAAGCGATACGGTCTTCGCCGCCGCACTTGATCAGCTGTACCTTCTTGACCTTCAGGTAGTGCTCGAGGACCTTCTCCAGCGTGGAGTCGATCCGGCGGACATTCAGCTTCTCCGGCTTGGTTGCGGACGGGGTCAGTTCGAAGACTTCCAGCGGTCCGAGGATGCCCGGATGAACGGTGAACTTGTCATAGTCAACCTGTGTGAAGACGGTGTCGAGATGCATGAACGCTCTGGAAACCGGAATCTTGAATGCCAGAACGGTGCGGATCGTCGAGGTCTCATCCTCGAAGATCTTGCGGGCGATCTGCTCAATCGCATCCGGCGTTGTACGCTGCGAGATGCCGATGCCCAGCACGGTGTCGCTGAGGTTCAGAATGTCGCCGCCCTCGATGTGGAAGGCGCTCGTACGGTCGCTGTAGCGGGTGATCAGTCCGGCGAAGTCCGGATGATAGCGGAAGATGTAGTCCGCATAGATCGTCTCGCGGTTGCGGGTCGGGAAGGTCATGCGGTTGAGGCTGACGCCGGTGCCGATGGATGCGAACGGGTCTCTTGTGAAGTACAGGTTCGGCATCGGATCGACGATCATTTTCGAAGGTTCGGATACCATGTCAACCAGCGAATCCTGCTTCGGTCCGCCGACTTCCTTGAGGGAGATGCCCTCCATGGTCTTGAGGACGAGATCCTTTCCCTTGTAGTGGGTGGTCAGATAACGGGTCAGTTTGTCCTGCCATTTCTTGGTGTGAATGTCGCCTTCCACGAGCCACTCGTGAAGGAAGGGCTTCACCAGTTCCGGATGCAGCTCCAGAACTTCGGTCATCAGGTTCTCCAGGTAGACAACCTCGACGCCGTTGTCGTTCAGAATCTTTGCGAATGCATCGTGTTCCTTCTGCGCGACTTCCAGGTACGGAATGTCGTCGAACAGAAGTTCCTGCAGTGTGTCCGGCGTCAGATTCAGCAGTTCATTGCCGGGTCTGTGCAGCAGGACTTTCTTCAGCGGCTTGATCTCGCTTTTAACGCAAATGCCTTTCATTTCAGTCTAGTTCCCTCCAGATGTTCTATCGGTATGGATTGTGTGTGCGCACGATAGCTGAAACCGCTTTCAGCTTACAAACCCAGTATAGGAGATTCCCTTGGCGGACATTGGAAAAATTCCGGTCCAAAAATTGTATAAATCCACATTTTCACATAAAGAAACCGCAATCCGGCCAGAAAAACAGGCCCCCGTTTTGGGGGCCTGTATGTTTGAAATATGCGGCTGTTATGCGGTTTTTTACATCTTTTCCGGTGCTTCGATGCCGATCAGGTTCAAGGCGTTCTTCATCGTCGTCATCGTTGCCAGCACCAGTCCGAGGCGCTGATTGGACAGTTCCGGGTTCTGCGGATCGTTGACTTTGCAGGTGCCGTAGAAGGAATGGAACAGACGGGCCAGATTCTGCACGTAATTGCAGATCTTGCTCGGCATGCGGGTCTTGGCCGCATCCGCGACCACGTCCGGCAGCTCGTTGATGTGCTTCATCAGCTCCATCTCCTTGGTGTCGGTCAGCAGGCCGAAGGAATCAACCGGCTGATAGGCCGGGCACTGGCGGACGATCGAGCTCATGCGCGCGTAAGCGTACTGCACGTAGTAGACCGGGTTGTTCTCCGACTTCTCGCGGGCCAGTTTCAGATCGAGGTCCATGTGGGACTCGACGTCTCTGGAGACGAAGAACCAGCGGGCGGCGTCAATGCCGATGTCGTCGCACAGTTCGCGCAGCGTGATGGCGTTGCCGGTGCGCTTGGACATCTTGACTTCCTCGCCGTCCTCGACCAGACGGACCATCTGGATCAGATCGACTTCCAGCGTGCCCTTCGGATAGCCCATGGCTTCCAGAGCCGCCGTCATGCGGGTGACATAGCTGTGGTGGTCGGCGCCCCAGAGGTTGACCAGCTTGGTGTAGCCGCGCTCCAGCTTGTAGATGTGGTTGGCGATATCCGGCGTCATGTAGGTCAGGGAGCCGTCGCTCTTGATCAGCACGCGGTCCTTGTCATCGCCGTATTCGGTGGACTTGAACCAGAGAGCGTTGTCCTTCTCAAAGGTCAGGCCCATGGACTTCATGCGGTCGAGCACATCGTGGATGCGCTTGGAGTTGTTCTGATAGAAGAAGCGCTCGTGGACCCAGGAATCGAATTCGCAGCGGTACATCTTCAGGTCGCGCTCGATCTTGGCGAGCTCGCGGTCAATGCCCTGGTCCTTGAAGTACGTCATGCGCTCTTCCGGATCCGCATTCAGCCACTTGTCGCCGTCTTCCTCAGCAATCTGGTTGGCGATGTCGATGACATCCTGCGCATGGTAGCCGTCTTCCGGCAGCGCGTAGTCATTTCTTCCGAAGTGCTCGAAGTAGCGGGCGATCAGCGATTCTCCCAGCATGTCGATCTGGTGGCCGGCGTCATTGACGTAGAATTCGCGCAGGCAGACATAGCCGGACGCCTTCAGCAGACGTGTGATGGAATCTCCCCAGGCGGCGCCGCGGGCGTGTCCGCAGTGCAGGTCGCCGGTCGGGTTGGCGGAAACGTATTCGACCAGGATGTGCAGGCCGTTGCCGGACTTGTTCTTGCCGTAGTCGTCTCCCGCCTTCAGAATATTCGCGATGTTGGAGGTCAGCTCCGCACCCTTGATGCGGAAGTTGATGAAGCCCGGCTTGGCGACGGTGACGTCGGAAACTTCAGGTACGGAAGCCTTCAGCTCCTTTGCCAGCGGCTCCGCGATGGCGGCCGGATTCTGATGCAGGACCTTGGTCAGGCGCATCGCGATGTTCGTGGAATAATCGCCCATTTTCGGATCCCGCGGGATCTCGATCATCAGAAGACTTTCCTCCGGCTCAATGCCGAATACTTTCTTTACAGCGCTTCTGGTTGCTGCTTTCAGTTTCTCTTCAATTTCGATCATGATAGCCTCCTGACGGCACGATTCACAACTATTATACGAGATTTGCACTCGTTTGCCACTGTGAAAAGAAAGGCATCCCTTCACAGGATGCCCTGAGTCTGCATGGCGCGCCCAGCAGAAGTCGAATCCGCAACCTTTTGATTCGTAGTCAAACGCTCTATCCAGTTGAGCTATGGGCGCCTCTGACTGAAACGGCTACATTCTACCATATTCCGCCGATTATGCAAACATTGTTTGCGGCAGATTTCTTTTCCCTCAGAGTTTCTTCAGCATCTCGGACAGGACCGGGATCAGCTGCTGCTTGCGGGACATGATGCGGTGGTCGTAGCCCGAGCTTTCATCAAACTTCGTCTGCTCGATCTCCGGCATCACATAGCTCAGCGGGCCGGCGTACAGGAACATCGTCCCCTCCGCCATGACGTGCGTGAACATCATGATGATCAGATCGTAATTGCCGCTGTGCTGCTCCTGGGAGAGCACTTCCTTGAACTCCTTCAGGCGGACCTGAATGTCCTCGATGTTGGAGTAGTTGGTCTGGCCGACGGCGACATGGTACTTGCCGAAGTCATACTGCTTCAGGTCGCGGATCAGCAGGTCATGCGCCCCGGCGGTCCGCAGGTTCACGGACGCCGACAGCAGCTGCTCGGCATACTCATTCAGTTCGACCTTCGCCAGCCGGGCCAGCCAGCGGGCCATCGAGATATCAAGCTCAGTGGTTGTCTGCGACTTGAAGTTCAGAGTGTCACTGATGATCGCCGACAGCATCATGCCGGCGATGGCGCGGCTCGGCGCCTTGCCGTTTTCCTGGTACAGCTGGCCGATGATCGTGCAGGTGCAGCCGCACTGCTGGTTGCGGTAATAGATCGGCTTCACGGTCTCAATGTTGCCGATGTGGTGGTGGTCGATGATCTCGCAGATGTCCGCCTCGTCGATGTAGTCGATGGACTGGTTCTTCGAGGAGTGGTCGACAAGGATGAACTGCTTGGGCTTGTAGCGGAACAGATGGTAGCGCGACAGCGCCCCCACCGGCCGGCCGTTGGCGTCGATGACCGGATAGCTGCGGAAGCGGGTCTGAGCGATCTTGGAGGCGACGTCGTCGACGTAGTCCTCCTCGTGGTAGCAGACCGGCTCCTTGGTCATGATCAGGCGGATCGGCACGCAGCCGTCAATCAGGCGAGCAACTTCCATGCTGTCGAGACGGGTGCGGATGATCGCGCATCCGGTCTTGACCGCGCATTCCTTGATCTCCCGGGAAATGTTCTTTCCCAGCGTGATGATCAGGCAGGCGGCGCCGTATTTCATCAGCTGCATCTGCACTTTCGTATTGTCCGACAGGATGCAGATGCTGCCGGCGGCGGTCTTCTGCATTTCCTTGCCGTCGCTCAGCGTGATGATGTTGACGTGGCCGTTGGTCTTGAACTGGTCCTGCACGACGGCGACGGACCCTTCCAGGTCATTGGCCAGGATCTTCAGCGTGGTATGGGAAAGCAGACGCTGGCGGTGCTGGCGGGTCGCGGTGCGGATGCTGGAAAGATTGGACATGCTGCAGATGCCGGCCAGACGGCCGCCCGCATCCAGCACGAACAGCGATTTGTTCTGGGTGTCCTCAATGGTCTTGTAGGCTTCATTGACGGAAGCGTTGAGCAGAATGGTGTGCGGTTTGTCGATGTCCAGGTCGAAGATCTGGCTTCTGGCATCCTGCATCAGCATCGGTGCTTCAATGCCGAAGACGCGGGTCGCAAACTTGGTCTCCTCGTTCAAAGTGCCGAGACGTCCGGCGACCGCCGGGATGCCCATCTGGTTCTTCAGATCGGCATAGGCCAGGGCACTGGAAATCGAATCGGTATCCGGGTGCTTGTGGCCGATGATGTAGACGGTTTTAGTTGAGCTGCTTTCCATGGGTTCTCCTTGTGCGGTTTTCGAAATGTCCAGCAGTGCGTACAGGCACATTATAACCGCTCTCCGGTTTTTGAAAACCCCTCCCGGGATTTCCGGAAGGAGCGGCAGATTCAAAACAGGCCTGAATCAGCGGCTTTTTCACCTGGATTTCTGTTCTTCCAGACGGACCATGCTGCCGTCCCTGACGACCTGGTAGACCAGCGCGGAGCCGTCTTTTCTGGTAAAAGTCAGAACGTTGTCCTGGGCCCTGACGGGGTTGTAGTAATACGTGAATGTTCCCGACGCCGCATCGATTTCGACGCGGCTGCCGTCATTGACCTGCAGCGTACAGCTGTCATAGCCGGCCGGCAGCTGCTGGGAGATGCTGGATTCGCTGCGGCTCTGCTGAACACAAAGCAGGCAGACCGCCACAGCCGCCCCGGCCAGCACCGGCACCTGGTTGATCAGGCCCGTGTACGCTCCGGCCAGCAGCGCAAACACCAGCAGCCGCTTCCAGTTCATGTCCAGACCGCCGAACAGATGTTCCAGTTTCTTCATGCCTCTCTCCCCCTGTCTCTTTGAAAAAGACGGCGGAATGAACCGCCGTCTCTGAATCAATCAAATGATGAATGTGGATGCTAGAGCCGGGCGCCGATGACCTCGCACGCGCCGCGGATGGCAACTTTGCCGGCGCCGGCCGGTACGAACAGGCTTTCGCCCTGCTTCAGCTCGGCGTGTTCATCCCCGCAGGATATCTCCGCAGTGCCCTGCACGTTCATGAACGCCCAGAAGGACTCGCCGTCGACATCCGCCTGCGCTTCCTGATGGACCTGGTAGTCATAGACATGGAAGTACTCTGTCTTCTTCAGCAGCTCGACTCTGGCCGCATCATTGTCCTGCAGCAGCTGGTCGGCGGCAGAGGTGATCGTGACCGGATTGAGGTTTGCCACCTCGATGGACTTCTCGATATGCAGCGGACGCAGCTGGCCGTCCTTGCCGCGGCGGGCGTAGTCATACACCCGGTAGGTGACGTTCGAACGTTCCTGGATCTCCATGATCAGGCAGCCCTCGCCGATGGCGTGGGTGGTGCCGGCCCGGACCAGATAGCATTCGCCCTTCCGGACCGGAACCTTGTTCAGCACTTCGAGGATCGTGTTGTCTTCGATGTGGCGGCGGAACTCCTCTTTGCTTAAGACGCGGTTGACGCCCAGATAGAGATACGCATCCGGCGCGGCGTCGATCAGATACCACATCTCCGTCTTGCCGTTGTCATGCTCGACCCGGCGCGCGTACTCGTCATCCGGATGCACCTGGATGCTCAGCTTCTGGCGGGCGTCGATGAACTTGATCAGCAGCGGAATGTCTTCCGTATGGCAGCTTGTTCCCAGCACTTCCGGATGCTTCTGCACGTACTCCAGCAGGCTCTCGCCGTTGATGCGGCTGATGCCGTCCGGATGCGTGGAAAGCTCCCAGCTCTCCGCGACGATGCTGAGATCCGTGCTCTTGCTGTAGTGCTCTTTCAGCAGCGTGCCGCCCCAGAGGTAATCCTTCAGCGCCGGTTCCAGCCGGTTCAGCTTCTGCAGGCTCATGGCTCAGCCTCTGTCCCTGGCGTTTCTGGCCAGGAACCGCTTGGTGATCAGATGCGGGCGGGTGACCGCAGTGCCGATCGTGATCATATCGGCGCCGGCCTCGACCAGCGCATCCACATCCTTCAGCTCCCAGACATTGCCCTCGCCGTTGACCGGCGTGTCAAATGCCTGCTTCCATCTCCGGACGATCTCCGTATCCGGGCCGTCGTGATGCACCTTGAGTCCGGACAGGGTCGAAGCGACAATGTCCACATAGCCGCTCTTCGCCGCGAAGACGCCGTCTTCGTAGGTGCCGCAGTCCGCCATGATCGGCAGATCCGGCCAGGCATCATGAATCTGCTTGAGCAGAGCCAGCAGCTCCTTCTCGCCGCGCTCCGGCAGCAGCCGGGCGTCCAGCGCCAGCACATCGCAGCCGGCTTCCACAATCGCCTTGGCGGATTCAAAGGTCGGCGTGATGAAGATGTAATCCAGATCATCCGTGGAGCGCTTCGGATCCAGCACCTTGTTGATGCCGATGACGGTCAGTCCTTCCACTTCCTTGATGGCGCGGATATCCTGCGGCCAGCAGCTGCGGACCGCCCTGGCGCCGCCGAGCTTGGCGCTCTCGGCCATGATCTTCATGTTAGCGGAACCGTACAGCGGTGTGTCCTCGTAGGCCTGGCAGGAGATGATGACGCTGCCGAGCAGATCCTGAACCTTTTTCTTCATAATATCCTCCCTTTTCTCACTTGTTGTCTTCCAGCTTGTAAATCTGCTGGAGCAGATGCTTCTTGCCGTTGCGCCAGCTCAGAAAGCTCATCAGCGCCAGCACGCCGAAGATGCCGGTGACCACGTAAGCCGTGATCTGCCAGCCCGGATATGTCTTCAGAACCGTCAGCGCCAGAATGATGGCGGTGGCCGCGATCATCAGGGATGTCATCATCATGCTGCGGACGCGTCCGAGCATGACATTCTCGCCCTGAATGGAGAGCTTCAGATCCTCTTTTTCCTGATTGGTCAGTTTCATGCAGATACCCCTTTTCATTCTACACTAGAACCCTGTATCCCGCATAAGAAAATCGGCTCTGTTCGGGAGAAAACAGAGCCGATTCCATTGCGCTTTTCCAGAATCCGGATTAGTAGGACAGACCCGGGTTGAAGAAGCCGATCAGAACGCCGACGAAGGCGACGATGATCATGTAGAGCATGACCTTGATCGGGGAAACCTTCTTCTTGGCCATCAGCCACCAGCAGAGCAGCACGAACAGCATCGTGAGGATGCCCGGGAACGCGCCGTCCAGCTTGTCCTGCAGGAGGACATCGGTAGCTGCGCCGGTTGCATCATAGGACTTGGTCAGAACAACAGAGGTCTTGATGCTGACCCATGTGCCTGCCATAGCGCCGACGATGACCTGGCCGAGGACGATGACGGACTCACGCAGAGCGGTAGCCTTGTCGCCGACGATGACGTCAACGGCAGTTCCGCCCAGGCTGTAGCCCTTGAAGTAAATCCACTTCTGGAACCAGATGGAAGTCAGGTTCCAGACGATGATGTAGAAGAAGACGCCGGCGACAGAGCCGCCCTCGGAGAATCCGAGCGCGATGCCCAGCAGAACCGGGATGTACGTGCCGACGATCAGAGAGTCACCGATACCGGCGAGCGGGCCCATCAGACCTGCACGGATACCATTGATCATCTCATCATCGATTTCCTCAGCGCCGTTTGCGCGGGCCTCTTCCAGACCTGCGGTGATGCCGACGACGATGGAACCGATCTGCGGCTCAGTGTTGAAGAACGGATAATACGTACGGAGCTTCTGTGCCTGAGTTTCCTTGTCCGGGTAGAGTTCCTGGATAATAGGAAGCATGGACCACATGTATCCGAATGTCTGCATGTGCTCGTGGGAGAAGCAGGTCAGGTTTCCATAGAACCAACGCCAGAAGGACTTGTTTAATGTGGCCTTGCTGACTTTCTTTTCATTCTCAGCCATGATTAGATATCCTCCTCGTCATCTTTCTTGGAGCCGCCCTCTTCAGCAGCCTCAAGCTTGTTCATCTTCATCTGGAAGTTGAGCAGAGCGAAGACAGCGCCGACAGCGGTAGCAGCCAGCAGAGTCAGGCCCATGGACTTCGCGATTGCAAAGCCGAAGACGAAGTAGATCAGGTCAACCGGCTTGGAAACGACGGAGTTCAGCAGAATTGCGATACCAACAGCCGGGAGCAGGGAGCCCAAGGTAAAGATTCCCTTCATATACCAGGAATCCATAGGCAGGGACTCTTTGAAGTTCGTAACAGCTGCGGATCCGTAATAGTCAATCAGCATAACCGGGATGAACGAGATGCAGATGTGGGAGATGATCGGCATCCAGGTCTCAACAGAGGTCAGGATTCCGAAATTTCCCTTATCCAGCTCGGCCCAGCCGATGTGCTGCCAGATCAGGTTGAACATAGCGGTGCCATAGAACTGAACCGTTCCGATCGTGCCGACAGCGGCGCCGATGGATCCGGCCAGAGCCTGTGCTTCCGTTCCGCCCAGCTCCATACCCTGCGACTTCGCAGTGATATAGGCCAGAGGGATTCCGATGTAGGAGACAGCGCGCAGGTCAGCAGCGACGGTTCCGCCAGGTGTGACCAGAGCGATATAGATGATCTGCATCGGGATGGCGATAGTGATGCAGCCCTTGACGTCGCCCAGAATCAGGCCGACGAACAGGGATGCAATTAACGGACGATTGAGTGTGTAGTTACCTACGGTAGTACCCAAGCAAGCGATTGTGGAGGCAGCTGTCACAGACATAATGCCCAGCATCGCGGCCTGGAACCATGAGATACTCATAGAATGCATTTCCCCTTTCAAATGTTGAGTCTATCAAACTTCGGTACAGCGGCTAGTTCTCCCCTTAGTCGTTGAATCCGAACTTTGAACGGAATTTCGGCCAGGAGCCGATTGCGGTCTCCTGGAGCAGTGCAAAGTAAACATCGTAGCCGGCCTTGGTCATTGCTTCGCAGGCCTCAGCCTCTTCCTGAGTGATGGACTGGTTCTGGCCCAGCTTGGTGGCACCCGGACGGTCGTTGCACGGTCCGACCACAACGCGCTTCACATCATTCGGAACAAACTTCTCGTCGACCAGGATTCTCTTCATGTCGCAGGGATTCTTCGTGATCAGGAAATAGTGCTTCGGGCTGTCTTTGACCTTCTGGCACTTCTGACGGAATTCTTCTGCCGTCCAGATGAAGACTTTCTTGTCGGTGGAAGCCTCGAAGGACTTCTTCAGAACTGCTGTCGTGGCAGCCTTGTCGTTAACCGCGACGATACCGTCACAGGGGAACTCCTTGGACCACCTCGTGACGATCTGACCATGGATGATACGGTCGTCTACTCTTACAAACGTAATCATTTCGTTTTCCTTCCTTCCGTGAAGCGCTTATGCAGCACGCGATCCGCGTGTATCTGCCGAATGGAGCCTGAAACTAGATGTCTTCTTCCTTGTTCTCGTCTTCGTTGACGTTGAACTCCGTCAGTCCGCCCTTGCCTTCGCTCATCAGCGTCTCAACCAGCGCCTTGCGGTCGTCGAAGTTGTCCTTCATCAGAACCGCCGTCAGCGCCAGCGGCATGTTCATGCCGGCAATGACGATCGTGTTCTTGAGGTAGCCCTTCTCGGACAGAACCTCCAGAGCCTTGGTGAACGGCGAACCGCTCAGAATATCGGCCAGCAGGATGATCTCATCCTCCGGCTTGATCGGTTCGACCAGCTTGCGGAAATTCTCCTGGAAGGTATCTGCGCTCATGTCGGGAAGCAGACTGGTGTCCAGGACGTCCTCTCTGGGGCCCGTCATCATCTGAACAGCGGAATGAAGCCCTGGTGCGAACGTGCCGTGGCTGACCAAAACAACGTATTTCATTATTTTATTTCCTCCGTAGGGAAACGGAAACAAAATACATGTAACCGTTTACCATATACCGATATTTTACCCGTGTATGGGTTCCAAAACAAGGTTTTCGCGGACGTTTTCACAAATTATCACAGCAAATTCCCACATTTTGTTACTTTGTTACATTGCTCAAAAGCACCCGCGTATTTCCGGCAACTACGATCTCTCCGCAGGCGGCCGGCAGAAACACGCTTTCCGTACAGGCAAACTTCATCGTCTCTCCGGAATAACGGATTTCCGCGTCCGCACCCATGTTCGAAAGCACATGGTAGCGGGTTGGATCCGCGGGCAGGTTCCACTCCCCCTGCACATCCGCCAGACGCACCTGGAACTCCGGCCGGTCCAGCAGGGTTTCCTGCCGTCCGGAATGGTCATACGGGTGATGGGAAGCATCTGAACGCAGCGACAGATCAACGACGTCGAAGCTCTTCTGCAGATGCAGCTCGCGCTTATTGCCCTTGGCATCCGTGCGGTCATAGTCGTAGAAGCGGTAGGTCGTATTGGAATTCGTCCCGATTTCCAGAGCCAGGATGCCGGCGCCCAGGGCGTGCAGCATGCCGGCGGGAATGCAGATGAAATCTCCGCGCGTGACCGGGACATGGCGCAGATGCTTCAAAATCGTGCCGTCGGCGATGGCCTGCCAGAGCTCGTTCTTGGTGGCCAGGTCGCAGCCGGCGACCAGGCTGGCACCCGGCCTGGCGTCCAGGATGTACCAGGACTCCGTCTTGCCGTGGTCGTGCTCATGCAGCTCGGCGTATGCCTCGCCCGGATGCACCTGCACGCTCAGGCTCTCACGGGCGTCCAGGAACGCCAGGCGGATCAGATCCTGCTCCGTGCAGGACGTGCCCAGCACCTGCTGCGGCGCTTCGGCGATGACATCCTTCAGCTGCCGGCCCGCATAGATGCCGTTCTGAATGACGCTCTGCGCATGCGGATGGACGCTGACTTCCCAGCTGGTACCGTAGGAATGAGGCTCGACGCCGCGGATGCGGCAGAGCTCATCGCCGGCCCAGATGGTTGAATCGTAAATCGGCTTCAGCCGGAATGGATACATATCAGGAATGCCTTCTTTCACCACTTGAAATACTTCTGCAGCAGCACGAAGAGAATGATGGCGACGACCGGCACGACAAACAGAATCGCGTAGCCGACGTAGACTTTCTTCTCAATCTTCTTCCAGCCTGCCTTGGAATAGTAATAGCGCTCATCCGCCGTGCGGCAGATGACCTCTTCCTTCATCAGATTGGCCAGCGTATAGGCCAGCACCGGCGTGGTCAGCTTGATGTCCTTGAGGACGCTGTAGCCGACGGCGCTGTTCTCGTCAAAGGCCTTCGCCTTCTTCAGGACGTTCATGACCGCGGTGGCCGCGGTCTGCTGGCCGCTGACCTTGTCCATGGTGATCTCGACCTGGTCAACCTTGTCCTTCTCCGGCTTGGCTTCCTGCTGCTTTTCCGCCTCCGCCTCTTCACGGACGCTGTCCTTGATGGTGACGTTTTTGGGCGGCTTGGGATCCATTGGTATTTTCTTCATAGGTTCTCCGTCAGGCCTGCTTGCCCTGCTTCTTGCGCTTCTTGAAAGACATCTGTTCCTCATGGGCGGCCTGGCCGATCTCGCGCGGCAGGATGTAATGCTTGCCGCTGGTCACCAGCATGTCCACCGTCCGGACCAGCGCCTTCTTCTGGGGTTCGAGCGACAGGACGCTCTGCCAGCGGAACACGCCGTCTTCATAGGCGAAGCCGTCATCCGCAAACAGGATGCGGCGCTTGACGATCGTCAGCAGCGCCTGGCCGACCAGGACAATGCCGACAAACAGGAACGCCAGCCGCAGCCAGGGACCCTGCTCGCCGTCCGCGGAAATGGTCAGGACGGAATACACGCAGTAGGCGATGAAGAACGCAAAGAGCCCCATCCATACCGCATAGGCATTCTTGGAGCGGACCTCTTCCTTCTTGTGCGTGCTCAAAAACTGGCGGCGCACTTCCTGGTTCTTCATGAAATACTTCGTGATGCCATACATGTAGTAGATGCCGTAGCCGACGAATCCGCACAATACGACATAGTAGAAGGCCGATGAGTTATAGATGGATTCCATATCCCGTTTCCTCGCTGTGCCTAATTATAGCATCTCACCCTGTCCTGCGCATGAAAAAAGGCGGACCGGGAACCCGCCCGGACCGCTTGCATAATTTCCGCCGCGGCGTCAAAATATCAAGGTACCTAATGAATCGAGGAATACTTATGGCAGACAGTGAAAACCGGGAACTCAGCGGACCCATCGTCCATCAGATCTGGAACACGACGCATATCCTGCGCCGGATTTCGGACGGCCGCGCCGGGCAGAAGCGGATCCTGACCATCCTGCTGCGCAATGAGAACGTCACCCAGTCGGAGCTGACCGCCCATCTGGGCATCCAGCCGGGCTCGGCCAGTGAAATCCTGTCCAAGCTGGAAGGCGCCGGACTGATCCGCCGCGTGGAGAATCAATCAGACCGCCGGACCGTGCGCATCGAGCTGACTGCCAGAGGCCGCCGGGAAGCGGAAGCGGCAAAGGCGGAGAAGGATGATCGCAAGCAGGAGCTGCTGTCGCCTTTATCCATGGAAGAACAGGAACAGCTGCTGCAGCTGCTGGAGAAAATGAATACGGCATGGGCAGAGCATCATGAGGATCCGGAGAAAGGCAGGCGGCTCAGAGGATGAAGCTGATTGCACAGTATCTGCGCCGCCACCTCGGCATCTTTCTGCTGTCCGCCCTCTTTCTGACCCTGGAGGCGGTCGCGGATCTTCTGCAGCCAACCTTCATGTCCTGCATCGTGGATCAGGGCGTTGAGCAGGCGGATGTGTCCGTCATTCTGCACTACGGATGGATCATGCTGGCAATCGCCGCCGTCGGCGCCGTCTCCGCGGTCCTGCGCAACATCTTCGCCAGCCGCACCTCACAGACCATCGGCAGGGAACTGCGGCGGGACATGTACCACAATGTCCAGCAGCTGTCGCTGGCCAACATCGACCGCCTGCAGCCGGCCTCCATCATCACCCGCATCACCAATGACGTGACCCAGATCCAGGACTTCATCAACGGCCTGATGCGCATGATGGTCAAGGCTCCGATCACCTGCATCGGCGCCATCGTGCTGATCATTCTGCAGACCCCGCGGCAGGCGCCGGTCATCATCGCCATCATTGCCGTCATCTCCCTGCTGATCTACAGCAACATCCGCGTCGGCTACCCGAAGTTCGGCGCCGTCCAGGATCAGCTGGACCGGCTCAACGGCGTCACCCGCGAGTTTCTTTCCTCGGTGCGTGTCGTCAAGGCCTTCCGCGCCGAAGAGGAAGAGACCCGGCACTTTGACAATGCCTCCGCGGATCTGGCCGCGGCCAACACCAGCGCCCTGCGCGTCATGGCGGTCTTCACGCCTCTGATCAACCTGACCGTCAACTTCGGCATCGTGCTGCTGCTGTGGATCTCGCGAAGCCAGCAGGCCTCGGAGATCGGCCGGCTGATGGCCTCCTTCAACTACATGACCCAGGTGCTGTTCGCCGTCACCATGATCGCCAATGTCATCAACACCGCCGTCCGCGCCATGGCCTCTTCCGCGCGCATCGGCCAGGG
>Ga0183095_11153_pt1 | contig 29130 bp, 24 predicted proteins | sample BioMet4_FD_130346 | JGI IMG/M metagenome (GOLD analysis project Ga0183095, IMG submission 130346) | Microbial communities from bioreactor (seeded with sewage sludge) at LBNL, California, USA - Biofuel metagenome 4 (v2) (version 3) | ecosystem: Engineered > Bioreactor > Anaerobic > Unclassified ...
TTATGGCGGCGGAACAGATATCGTTGTGGGTGACGACAGCCCGATACTTGTAGTAAGCAATGTAAAAGCTTCGGATAACGGCAATGAATATTACTGTACCGTTTATGATTCAACCAAAAAGTATTCGACTGCTTCAAAGAAAGCAAAGCTTACGGTAGTTAAAAAAGGCATAACACCTGCAACACCTGCGACACCTGCAACACCTGCAACACCTGCGACACCTGATACATCGACAAAGTATTCGTTTCCGTTTACGGATGTGCCTGATGGGGCATGGTACAGAAATGACGTCGAAAACGCACATAAACGCAAGCTTGTAAACGGAAAAAGCACTACTTTATACGGCCCTGACGATACAATGACATATGCAGAGGCGATAAAGCTTGCAGCCTGCATGAATCTTGTGTATAACGGCAATGACCCTTCAACATATTTTTCAAAAGGCACGCCGTGGTACCAGCCGTATGTGGATTATGCAAAGAAAAACAATATCCCTTGCGACTACAGCGACTACAATACACCGATAACCCGTGAGGAATATGCACACATTTTTTACAGTTCAATGCCTCAAAGCCAGTATGCAAAAATAAGAACCGTAAACCAGATACCTGACGTTGACGTTACAACGGTTAAAGGCGCGGAAATAAAAACGTTTTACGAAGCCGGAATTTTGGCCGGAAACGATTCGACAGGAACATTTGCTCCAAACTCAAACATAAAACGAAGCGAAGTGGCTGCAATACTTTCGCGCATGATGGATAAAAACGCAAGAGTAACAAAATAAACGTGTGTAAAATAAAAAGGAGGCTTTTATATGGGCTTTTTTGGAAAGAAGAAAAGCGAACCAACCGAAACTTCAACCGATACGGGATATACCCTTAAGGAAGACGAAAAAGGAGAGTACGTTGTAAATAACGACCGCGATCTTCTTGAATCACAGTACGAGCTTGGAATGATAGACGAAACCGAGTACAAAATTCATCTTCACGAATGGGAAACAACAGGCAAAATAAGATGGTAATGCAGATAAAAAAAGGGTGCTTAGGCATCCTTTTTTTATGCCGTTTTTTTTAACTAAAATGTAAAACAATAAACACCGTAAATGCTGACAAGCCTTTTGTTTTGGAGTATAATACCGTATATAATGCAGCAGGAAAACAAGGGTAAAATATAAACAATAAACAACAGGCATAGGGCATCAGATATTTTCTGCTTTATGCAATTTGATTATATACCGGAGGGGGAATTTACAATGGTGCTGCCGGGTGCGGACTTTTTGAAGCGTTACAAATCTCTTTTAATTAAAATAATGCTCATGGTGTTTTTTATTGCGGCAATTTTACCGTCAACGGTGTTTGCCGACGAAAAACAGCCGCATAAAACTGTACGTGTCGGTTATTTTTATAACGGGGATTTCATGCACAAGGATGAAGACGGCATGTATGCCGGATATGATATTGAATATTACTACACGATAGCCGGATATGCCGGATGGAACATACAGTTTGTTGAATATGACAGTTTGCAAAGCGCGCTCGGGGGCCTTGAAAAAGGAGACATTGATATAATGAGCGGGCTTTCAAAAACGCCGGAACGTATAAGCAAGTTCATCGTTTCAAACCAGAAAATGTGTACGGCTCATATAGCTGTGCAGACACGCGCGGATGACGGCCGTTTTGCTGCCGGCGACGTAAGCACCATGACGAATCTTACCTGCGGAATACTTAAAAAATCAAATGTGGTTACTTTATACACCGATTGGTGCAATGAAAACGGGCTGGTGCCGCATGTGGTGGAATTCAACAGCCTTGAAGAAAGAAACGCCGCATTGGCTGACGGCAAGGTTGACTCTATTGCCGGAGGCTCAACAATAGAGGGCGCACAAAAAATAGCGGAGTTTCCGTCGCTTGACCTGTATTTTATGTTAAACAAAAATCAGGCTGCGCTCAAACAGCAGCTTGACCGCGCGATGGGTATACTTTCGCTTGAAAATCCAAGATTCGGCATAAATTTATTTGGAAAATATTTTCCGTCGTCACGCAACAAATTTCCTTCGTTTTCTGCAAAGGAAACAGAATTTATTAAGGAGCACCCTGTAATAAAGGTTGCTGTGCTTTAAAACGATGAGCCTTTCAGCAAAAAAGAAAACGACGGAAGCGTTTTGGGAATTCTGCCTGAATATTACAAACATCTGTCAGAAGTAACAGGCTCTGAATTTGAATGTATACCATATATCTCCAAGGACGCGGCAACAGAAGCGTTAAACGAGGGAAAAGTTGATATGGTAGGAAAGTTTGGAAACGATGTATTCGATGCCAACAGCCACGGCGTGATACTGACAATGCCGTATCTTAATATGAATCTTGTACAGATAACACGCGCCGGAACAAGCTCTGTTATGAGTATAAGCGTACCACAGTGCAATGAGGGATATGTTGAAAAAGCAATATCGCTTTCAGGCTCAAAGACAGAAATTAAAACCTGTGCAAACAGCGAGGAAAGCTTTGATGAGCTTAAAAAAGGAGCTGTCGATTCGGTAATATGCACACAGCCTGCCGCCACATGGCTTTTAAACCGCAACAGAGCGTCGGATTATGTTGTATCGGCTTTCGGAGCCGAAGCGTGGAGTATTTCGGGCGCGCTTTCACAAAACGACGACGGTAACACAATGCGGTCGATAATAGATAAGACAATAACTGTTGACGGCGGATATATAAATCAGCTTATAACGAAGGATACGCTTGAGGATTCCGCTGATTTATCAGGAATATTTGACCGTCTGCCGGTTTCGGTTATCGCTGCTTTTGCCTCGGTGGAAGCATTGCTTTTTGCAATAGTTGCAGTGGCGCTTATAATCATAATAAGGCGCCGTCGCACAGAAAGGGAACTTGAAATAAGAAAAGCCAATCTTTTCGCGGCAGAACAGGCAAATAAGGCAAAGCACACGTTTTTTGGCGCAGTAAGCCATGATATGCGAACTCCGCTTAACGGAATAATGGGTTTTACCGAGCTTGCCCTTGAAAGCGGAGATGTGTCGGTAATGAAAGACTATCTTTCAAAAATACGGCTTTCAGGGTCTATATTAAGCAATCTTGTAAATGATACTCTTATAATGTCAAGGATTGAAAACGGAAAATATATAATTAATCCTTCTCCAAACGACATGAAGGATGTGGTTTCGGAAGTAATTGAGCCTGTGCGGGAACTTGCTGCGCAAAAAAACATTGTTTTTACGGATAATATATCCGATATGGGAACAAGTATGGTCATAATGGACCGTCTGAGCATACAAAAAATATTCCTCAACCTGCTTTCTAACGCTATAAAATTTACGCAGCCGGGAGGCTCTGTAAAGCTTGAAGGTACGTTTAGCGAAGCAAGCGACGGAAAACTCGAATTTGTGTTTACTGTAGCAGACACTGGCAAAGGAATATCAAAGGAGTTTATACCACACATATTTGAACCGTTTGCGCAGGAAAATCCGGTAAATTCAGACACAAGCGGAAGCGGCATGGGGCTTTCGATTGTAAAAAAGATTATAGACACTATGGGCGGCACAATAGAGGTTGAAAGCGAAAAGGACAAGGGAACGAAATTTATTGTATCAATGCAGCTTGCGAAGGCTGATACGGTTAATACCCCTGAACGCAATAATTACAGCGGCGAAAACATATTTGAAGGAACACATGCGCTTGTGTGTGAGGACAATGCCCTGAATCTTGAAATACTAAGGTCGATACTTGTTCACGCAGGAGCAGAGGTTGATACGGCCAAAAACGGCGCGGACGGCCTTGAAGCTTTCAAAAAAAGCAAAGACGGCTTTTATGATTTTATACTGCTTGATTTAAGAATGCCTTTGATGGACGGAATAACGGCTGCGCGCGCAATTCGTGCTCTTGACAGAAATGATGCGAAAAAGGTGCCTGTATTTGCGGTTTCGGCAGACGCATATCCGGAAAACATAAAGGAATGCCTTGACGCAGGAATGAACGGACACATATCAAAGCCAATTGACATAAACAGGCTCAAAAATACAATTGCGGCTTTCATATCGAAAAAATAAAGGTTGTTTTAACGGTTTTATAAAAATAATAAGTATGCAGTATTTAAGGAGAAGAAAAAATGAAAATATCGAAAAAAGACGCGCTTATGTGGTTTAATTTTTTCTCACAACTTCCTGATGAAGATGAACTTCTAAGCAGGCATTATGAAATAATATATTCCACCTTTGCACAGATAGAGGCATCGGTAGAGGACAAAAACCAAAAGCTGATGAAGAAAATAGCCGGCTTAAAATGTCTTGACGGACGTACATATTTTGTGGGAAACGAAAGCAAATTTCCGAAAGGCTGCCGTTCATGTCTGTTTGGAGCGGGGCTTACGGCCGTGCGAAAAACAAACAAGTGCAATATAGAATGTAAATTTTGCTATAATTACGGAGAAATGGACGACATAATGCCTGTAGGAGAGGGAATGTGGGAAATAGGCGGAACAAAGTATTACGACAGTGACATTGAACTTCTTCTTTCAATACAGAAAAAACCTACAGGAATAGCATATGTCTATCTTGAGCCGTTTATGGAAATAGAAAAGTATTATACAGTAATAGAAAAATTCAATAAAGCCGGGGTATATCAGCACATGTATACAAACGGCATTTTAGCCGACGAAGCTTCTCTGAAGGCTTTGGCAAAAGCGGGACTTGACGAACTGAGGTTCAATCTTGGGGCTTCAAATTGTGACAAAAAAGTAATAGAAAACATCAAAACGGCAAAAAAATATATAAAAAGCGTAGGTATTGAAACACCAATGACGCCGGACTTTTTCAAACGTTTTTTTGAAAACAAAGAAGAAATTTTAGCTACAGGCCTCGATTTTATAAACTGTGCGGAATTGCATCTTAATTCAAACAATATCTGCAACTATGAAGGCGAAAATATGTATGTGTCAAGGCTCGGATATGTTTCTCCTGTATGGAGCAGGAGTCTAACGCTGAAATTTATGAAGATTGCCGATGATGAGAAGTGGGACATGGCTGTGCATGATTGCTCAAACCATACAAAATTTGCAAGAGACATAAACCTTGGTGCAAAAGACGGAAAATGGTTTGGCGCAAGCAGTTACGGAAGCGAGTTTTCCGAAATACCGTTTTACGCGTTTTTGCCGGTGCTTGAGGATGAAAGCTTTAAGTTTTTAAGTGAAGAAAAGCTGCCTAAGGGATATAATCCGGGAGAACTGTTCTGAAAAAATTTCAGCACAGTGAAGCAGCATCAAAGGAGAACAAAGATTGAAAAAACTGATAAAGATAGTTTCGATTATTTTAATATTTTCGCTTCTTTCCGGCTGCGGAAAAGAAACTCAAAGCGGTGCAAAAGAAGAAAATAACGCACAAAAGGGAAACACTTCTTCAGCTGCCAAAAGCAGCCTTCAAAGTTCATCCAAAATACTGATAGCTTATTTTTCGCGTGCTGGAGAAAACTATAATGTCGGCGTGGTAGATAAGGGGAATACGCAGATAGTGGCGGAAATGATTGCAAAAAAGACAGACGGCACCCTGTTTCGGATTGAAACCGCTGAGGACTATCCGGAAAGCTACAGCCGGTGCGAAGATGTTGCGAAAAAAGAACAATCCGACAATGCACGACCAAAGCTAAAGGCTGATGTGGAAAATTTTGATGAATACGACACTGTTTATATCGGATACCCGATATGGTGGGGCGATATGCCTATGGCTGTGTATTCTTTTATTGAAAGCCATGACTTTTCAGGCAAAAAAATACTGCCGTTTTGTACAAACGAGGGCAGCGGCCTTGCAAATACAGTAGAGAGCATAAAAAAAGAATGCCCGAAAGCAGAGGTTTTACAAGGCCTTTCGATAAGAGGCCAGACTGCGCAAAAATCGGAAAAAGATGCTGAAGAAGCCGTTGATAAGTGGCTTGAAAAATAATAATAAAGGGAGAAATATTTATGGACAGGAAATTTGAAAGTGAAAATATATTTGGACTTGGAAAAGAAAACAGTGCATTTGCTCAATATTTTAAAGGGAACTCATATCTCAAGCCGCTGACTGATTTTAACAAAGATCCGATATTTTTGGCAAACGTTACTTTTGAACCGGGTTGCCGAAACAACTGGCATATTCATCATTCAAGCAAAGGCGGCGGCCAGATACTGCTTTGTATAGCGGGAAACGGATGGTATCAGGAAGAGAACAAACCTGCCCGAAGCCTTAAGCCGGGAGATGTGGTTGTGATACCGGCGAATGTAAAACACTGGCACGGGGCAAAGGCCGACAGTTGGTTCAGCCACATAGCTTTTGAGGTTCCGGGCGAAAATACATCAAATGAGTGGTGTGAGCCGGTAAGCGACAAAGAGTACGACGCTCTTTAATCTTACAAAAGCCAGTACAGGCAAAGGATATAAAATCATTATTTTCATGTCCTTTGCCTGTAACTTTTTTGGAACAAAGGTTAAGCTTAAGCGGTTAATTTTAAGCCGGCAGTACCACCGATTATCATGAGCAGAAAAAGAACCTTAAAAAAGTTTAACGGTTCATGAAAAAGCAATATTCCAAGTATTGCGGTACCTGACGCACCAATGCCTGTCCAAACGGCATAAGCCGTTCCTATGGGGAGCTTTTTTGACGCAAGAGCCAGAAAAACAAAACTTGCCGCCATTGCCAAAAGAGTTATTGCAGAGGGCAGAAGCTTTGAAAAACCATCTGAATATTTTAGGCTTACAGCCCAAAGTATTTCAAGTATTCCGGCAGCAACAATTTGAAACCATTCCATTATTAAATACCTCCTTAAAAATAAAAAAAGCACTCACACAAGTATCTTCGGCGACCTTACGATACATGAATGAATGCTTTTTGCATTCCTGCCCGGTGGCAGTTTAAAGCATTATAGCATTTATCTGTTGAAAGGTCAATGCCGCGTAAATTAAAGTGCTGTGGGCTGAAAGTTGATTTGACAGGAAAAATCGGAAATTATATAATAATATACAAGCTGTAAACGGAATCTTTGCAGATGATTTTTCGGATGGGTGAAAGCTGTTTGGCATTAAGAGGTGATTAGCAATGGCCTATCATGTTGTTGACAGGGAAAAATATTACAGAAGCGGAGCGTTCAGACGTTTCACACAGGAATGCAAATGCTCAGCATCTATAACAAGCCGGATTGATGTAACAAAGCTGCATGAATATTCAGAAAAAACGGAGAGCAGATTTTACATAAATTTCCTATATATCCTCTGCCGCGTACTGAATTCAAGAGACGATTACAAAATGGCTTATTTGTGGAAAACTGATGAGCTTATAGTTTTTGATACAATAAATCCAATACAATATGTGTTTCATAAAAATACTGAGACATGACCCCTGTATATTCAAAATATTACAGCGATTATACAAAATTTTATGAGCGGTGTGAGCAGGATATTAAAAACGCAGAAAACTCGGGTGAATATGTTTTTGACAGCAAAAACCATCCGAACTGGTTTGATGCGTCATATATTTCATGGCTTTCATATGACGCGGTACATATTGAACTTCCTGACGGATATCTGTATTTTCAGCCTATAGTTCACTGGGGAAAATACAGCAATGAAAACGGCAGGCTGATGATGCCTGTTACTGTAAGGCTTAATCACGCTGTAGCTGACGGGTATCTTATTTCAAAGGTGTTTCTTCTTTTAGAAGAAGAAATGTCGAAATTTGTAAAATGAAGAACGTGCTGTATACAAACAACAGTTTTCAGCAAAAACTTTTTATGACAGAGATAGGAGAATGTTTGTGAGAAAACAAATTTCCCGTATATTTTCGCTTGTTTTGCTATTTACCGTTATTATTGGTTTTAGTATTCCCGCAAGGGCAGACGACAGCACAAGGAGAATTGTGAAAGTAGGATATTTTCCGTTTGACGGATATCATTTTATGGACGAGAACGGAAACCGCAGCGGCTATGGCTACGAATATCTTCAAAACATGCTTAATTTTGCAAACTGGGACTACAGATACATAGGTTATAACGAAAATAAAAGCTGGAGCGATATGCTTGACATGCTTGAAAACGGGCAGATAGATATGCTTACATCGGCCGTTAAAACGCCTGAAAGAGAGGCAAAGTTCGCTTTTTCGGATAAGCCTATAGGCACAAGCAATACGATTTTTACAGTAAAGGCCGGAAACACAAAATATACAGACAGCGATTATTCGGTATGGAACGGCATGAAAGTCGGAATGCTTGAAAAAAGCAGCAGAAACGACAGCTTTGATGCCTTTTCAAAACAGAATGGCTTTACTTATATTCCGGTATATTTTAAGACGGATAATGAGCTGGTGTCAAATCTTGAAGCCGGAAGTATCGACGCAATAGTTACAAGCGATTTGAGAAAGATTGAAAACGAATGGCTTTTGGCTCGGTTTGACCCAAAACCGTTTTACGTTTTGGTAAGAAAAGATGATAAAGAGCTTTTAAACGAAGTAAATTATGCAATAGAACAGGTTGAATCTGTAATGCCTGATTTGCAAACAACTTTACATAGAAAATACTATTCTCCAAAAAACGGCTCGGAAATTGCCTTTACCCAGCAGGAAGCGGAGTTTATAAGGAAAAGCGTTAAACAGGGAAAGACATTTAAAGCAATTATCGACCCGGACCAGAGGCCGTATGCATATTATAAAGACGGCAAAATGGAGGGAATATTATCGGATATATGCCGTGAGATATTCAGCCGTACAGGGCTTTCAATAGAAATGCTGCCCGTCAGGGACAAAGATGAATATCAGAAGCTCAGGCAGGATACTTCGGTAAGCATATGCTGTGATTTTTCTTCCGATTCATCAAAAGCTGAGGATTTGGGTTATGTGCTTACATCGCCTTATTATTCAAGCTCAATAGCAAGACTTTACCGCAAGAACTTTTCAGGAAACGCAAAAACGGTGGGGATAGTTAAGGAAAGCATTATTGATGAGCTGCGGATAAAAGACGACGCATCTTTGATTAATTATGACAACGTGTCTGACTGCGCCAAAGCGGTAAAGGATGGTAAAATTGACACATGCTATCTTTTTACAAATACAGCGCAGGCTATGGTTTGGGAGGACAGCACAAATCAGCTTAACTGTGTCACACTGCCGCGCACGGGAATGGAATTTTCAATAGGAGTACAGAAAAAGGAAGATTATCTGCTTACATCGGTTATAAACAAAGCGCTGATTTCCATAAGCGACGAGGATGTTACAGCAATTGCTTCACCGTATACGGTAAACAGGGTTAAAACACAAACTCTTACAGGTCTTTTATACGATCAGCCGATGGTGGTTGCTTTAGGCATAGCTGTAGCACTGTTTATTTTGTTTTTGATTGTAATAGCTGTCATACTTCACAGAAAACAGGTAAGCGAGGCAAAGGCGAATACAGCGTTATCAGAGGCGGTGGTTGCGGCAAACGCTGCCGCCAAGGCAAAATCAAACTTTCTTTCGCGTATTAGCCACGACATACGAACTCCGCTTAACGTTATAAACAGCAAAACGGTTTTTGCCATTGAAGACATGGATGACAGGGATAAGCTTAAAAAAGATATTTCAGATATACAAACTTCAAGCTCGTTTTTGCTAAGTCTTATTAACGATATTCTTGATATTTCAAAAATCGACAGCGGTACCATGGAACTTCATTTACAGCCGTATTCCTATAACGAATACATGTCTACCATGAAAAGCATGTTTGAGCCGCTTTGCAGACAAAAAGGCATTGTTTTTGAAACAGGCGGAAATGCCTGCCCGCTGATACTTACGGATCCTGTGCGTTTAAACCAGCTTACGCTTAACCTGATTTCAAACGCGATTAAGTATACGCCTAAAGGCGGAAAGGTGATTTTTTTGGCCTCAAGCAAAGCAGACGAAAACGGAATGCTTGAGTGTGAAATTCATGTTAAGGATAACGGGCGGGGAATGAGCAGCGAGTTTCAAAAAATAATGTTTGAGCCTTTTACAAGGGAAGCCGTGTCTGAAAGTGCGCTGCTTAGCGAGCAGGGAACAGGGCTTGGGCTTTCGATAGTAAAACGGATAACAGAGCTTTTTGGCGGAACGATAGGTGTTGAGAGCGAAAAAGGCGTAGGAACAGATATTTCGGTTAAATTCAAATGTCAGAAGGCCGACGAAAAAGCCGATGACAAAATAATTAAAACGACAAAAGAATGTATACCTGAAGGCAGCACTTTGCTTGTAGCCGAAGATCATCCGATGAATGCCGAAATAACGGAAAGACTTTTAAAAAGTTTTGGGTTAAACTGCGTGCTGGCCGAAAACGGTGAAGCAGCCGTAAAGCTTTTTGAAAATTCAAAGCCCGGTGAATTTTCAGCGATACTTATGGATATACAAATGCCGCTTATGAACGGTTACGAGGCTACAAAAAAGATACGTATGCTTAACAGAACCGACGCAAAAACCATACCTATAATAGCAATGACTGCAGATGCCTATGATGAGGATGTAAAAAGATGCATAAACTGCGGAATGAACGGACACGTGTCAAAACCGGTTGATGCAAAAATGCTGAAAGAAAAACTGGACGAGCTTTGCCGAAGATAAAAATGAATTTCAGATAAAAAAGCCCCGTCTGCTTTTGACATGCAGATGGGGCTTTGCTTTAGAGTCCGAATTTTACAAAGGAATCGTAAAACGGCGGATATGCTATTCCGTGTTCGGTTATAATGCCTGTAATAAGACCGTGATCGGTAACGTCAAAGGCCGGGTTATATACATTTACACCTTCGGGAGCCATGCGCTCCTTATACCACATCTCGGTTACTTCTTCGGGCTTGCGTTCTTCTATTTTTATTTCGGCGCCGGTTTTAAGACTCATATCTATAGTTGAAGACGGCGCGCATACGTAAAACGGTATTTTGTAGTGCTTTGCCAATATGGCAACGCCGGATGTGCCTATTTTATTTGCGGCATCACCGTTTGAAGCAACACGGTCGCAGCCAACAAATATAATATTTATCCAGCCTTTTTGCATAACGGAGGAAGCCATGTTATCACATATGAGCCATGTGTCAACTCCAGCGTTTTTAAGCTCAAAGCTTGTTAGCCGCGCTCCCTGAAGCAAGGGGCGTGTTTCGTCGCAAAATACACGTATGTTTTTCAGACCGTCCTCATATGCACGGTAAATGGGGGCGGTGGCAGTTCCGTACCGCACTGTGGCGAGGGTTCCGGCGTTGCAGTGGGTAAGGACGCCCATGTCGGAATGCATAAGACTTACACCGTTTTTTCCTATGGCACGGCATACGGCCTCATCCTCGTCACGCATAATCAGCGCTTCTTTGTACAAGGCGTCGATAATTTGTGAAACCGGCTTTTCCCGGTTTGAAAGCACAACTTTTTCCATACGGTCAAGCGCCCAGAAAAGGTTTACTGCTGTAGGACGCGCGGAGGCAAGATATGCCTTTTTCTTTAAAAATTCGCCGTAAAAAGGCTCAAATTCCGTTTCTTTAATTTCCCTTGCGGCAAGATAAATTCCCATTGCGGCGGCAACGCCTATTGCCGGAGCACCGCGAACCTTAAGACGGTATATTGCGTCCCATATATCCTCCTGCTTTGTAAGGGTAAGCATTTCGACTCTTCCCGGAAGCTTTGTCTGATCTACAAGATAAAGCGCATCACCGTTTGGAGTAAGGTCTATAGTGGTTATAGGTATAATATCCATTTTTTGTCACCTCACAGACGGCTGTTTTTAAGAGCCGCAATATAATCGCTTCCGCTTTGGATTTCAGCCCGGTCGATAATAAAATGTTTTGCCGCAAGTAGGCATGTACGTTCAGCCTCGGCGCGTTTTTCAATATCGGCAATCGTTGTTATATCCTTTACATTTGCCATTCCGACTGTGCGGCGGATAAGTTCTGTGCCTGTGCCGCCGGACGTGTCGCTCATTACGGAAGCAACATACTTATCTTTAAAGCCTTTCATTTTTGCCATAGGATCGGTTGCCAGTTTATCAAAGGCGGCAAGCATTTTTTCACGGGTCTTGTCTGCAACGGCGGCTATTGTGTATTCAAGCCAGTTTATGTAGTCATCTTTTTCTTTTCCCTGTGACATTGTTGCTTTGCCGTTGCACCAGGCGAAAATCAGATTTGCAATTACGTTTCCTATGTCATAGCCCATAGGGCCGTAAAACGTAAATTCAGGATCAATGACCTTCATTCCTTCGGGCCGTATAAAAATTGAGCCGGTATGCAGATCTCCGTGCAGCAAAGCCTGGCCGTTATTCATAAAATCAAACTTGAGTTTTGCCGCTTCGCATTTTAATTTATCGTCATTATAGATTTCTTTTTCAACAAATTCTTTATTTGGTGCAAAAACATTGTTCCTTTTGCGCATATCGTTATATGGTTCTGTATACACAAGGTCTTCGGTAATTTCACAAAGATCGGGATTTGCATATTGTTTTTGAAGCTCTTTTTTTGCCTTATGCTCCATTACGACATCTGTTGTGGGAAGCAGGGTGTTGACCATAAAATCAGTAATCCATTCATCAAAGCCCGGATACATTTGGTGCTCAATAAGTGCCGTGCGCATGATGGTATAGTCAGACAAATCCTCCATTATGCAGGCGTTCATAACTGTATCGTAACAGTAAATTTCAGGCACAAGCCCCGGCGCAAGCTTTCCCTCAAGAATAAGTATCTCGCTTTCACGGCGGTTTCTGTCAAGAGGAAGATGCATTGCGTCTGAAATGCGAAGCGTGCGGCTTGCCTGCTTTACTATTGCCGATTTGCCTGTTTTTTCATCGGCAACGCGAAAAACATAGTTCAGGTTTCCGTCGCCTATTTCCTTTGCCGAAAGCGATGTGCACCCGGAAAGAAACTTAAGCTTGCTTTTTGCGTATTCGCATACATCTGCTTCCTTCATAAGAAAATATGTATCATAGGTATTCAAGCTTTTACCCCCTTCGTTTTGAAAGCTCGGCTATCTGCGCAGGAGTAAACCTGTTTGCGCGTCCGAGCATATATTTTGTATAATAGGTTATTTTTGCGTACTGCTCTATTGATTCCATATAATAAAAGGCTTTTACGGGATCGTCACTCCAGGTAAGGCTTCCGTGGTTTGCTAGAAGAATGCCTTTGTGGTTGTGAACAAAAGGCGCTATGCTTTCGGGCACTTCATCTGTTCCGGGCATTGCAAAAGGCGAAACCGGCACATCACCCAAAAGCATTATGGCTTCGGCAAGAATAGGCTCGTCAAGAGGAATGCCGGCTACGGCAAAAACCGTAGAAAAAGGCGGATGAGCGTGCATAACGGCCCTTAGTGAAGAATCCTCTTTATATACTCTAAGGTGCATTTTAAGCTCGGTAGTAGGCTTATATGTACCCTCAATAAGATTTGAATCAAGATCGGTTACGACGAGCATAGCTTCTGTCATAAAGCCCTTTGACACTCCGGTTGGAGTTGCCAAAACGGCGTTTTCGCCTATACGTATGCTGATATTTCCGTCGTTTGCTGCTACAAAGCCCCTGTCGTACATTCTTTGCCCAAGGTCAAGTATCTGCTTTGCGGCACAGGCTTTTGTAAGGTACGGCTCCACAATAAAAATCTCCTTTCTCAGATATATAATTGCAAAACAAAAATGATAAAAAAACATACTTTAATTGTACCACTTTTACCACTGTTGGCAAGTAAAAAGTGATTTCAAAAGTAAAACCAACCAAAAAGACACAGTTTTTGGCGATAAAAACCGACGGAAACTGACGCTTGTATAAACTGACCAAAATGATATAATAAACTAAAAACAAACGGAGATGAAAGATGAACAGGCAAAAAGCTTTACGATTTATGTATTATATTTTTGGTATGCTGATTCTTGCCCTTGGAATTACGCTTAATACAAAAACAGGTCTTGGCGTATCGCCTATAATTTCAGTACCATACTCCATTTCACAGATAACACATATAAACTTCGGCAATATGACACTTTTGATATACTGCGTTTTTGTGCTGCTTGAGCTGATTTTGAAGGGAAAAAGTGCAAAACCGTATGACTGTCTGCAAATACCGCTTTCTATTGTATTTACGAGATTTATGAATCTTTTTGCGGCTTATATCGATATACCGCTCAATAATTTTTTTGAAAGACTTGTGCTGCTGATAATCGCCGTTATACTTACGGGGATAGGCGCAGCTATGTCACTTGACATGCGCCTTGTGCCAAACCCCGGCGATGGAATAGTACAGGCTATTGCAGATAAAATAAACAGAGAAGTGGGCTTCACAAAAAATTGTTTTGATTTGCTCAATATTACCATTACCATTGCCGTAAGCTTTGTATTTACAGGAAAGCCAATAGGCATAGGTGTCGGAACGGTTATAGCCGTAATAGGCGTTGGGCGTACAGTTGCAGCATTCAACAGGATTTTTAAAGAACGAATGTGTGTTTCAGCCGGTTTTTAGAAAGGAAAACATAACGAATGAAATTTGAATGTTTATTAAAATCAGCTGTTTTGGGACATGCAACAGGCGATGCGCTTGGGGTTTATGCCGAGTTTGTACAGAGGGAAAAATTGAAAAAAGAGCCCGTAAAGGACATGCTCGGATATGGCTCATTTGATGTGCCTGCCGGAACATGGTCTGATGATACAAGCATGACTTTGGCAACGCTTGACAGCTTAAAATACGGTCTTGATTATTCGGATATAATGGAGCGCTTCCTTCTTTGGGTAAACGAAGGAAAATACACTCCATACGGCGAAGTGTTTGATATAGGCGCAACCACACGAAAGGCGATTGGATTATACAGTAACGGAACGCCTGCGCTTTTATGCGGATTTAAAAGCGAATACGATAACGGAAACGGTTCGCTTATGCGTATGATACCGGCGGCATTTTACTGTTTTTACAAAATGAAAAAAGGCGCCGCATATGAAAATGTCATTGAAACAATACACAGTATTTCGGCTCTTACTCATGCACACGCACGTTCACAAACGGCCTGCGGAATATATTGCACCGCCGTATTTTCGCTCATTGAAAGAAAAAGCAAGGAGGCTGTCTTAGAAGGCATAAAAGAAGCCGAAAAGTACTATTCAAAAAAGAGCGGATTTAAAGAAGAACTGATAAATTTCAGTCGGATTTTCGAACCGGATTTTGCAAAAACCCCCGAGAACCTTATAAAAAGTACAGGCTATATTGTTGACACTCTTGAAGCGGCTTTATGGTGTTTTTTAAACACGGATGAATATGACGAATGTGTTTTAAAAGCAGTTAATCTCGGGGGCGATACCGATACAATAGCCGCAATAGCGGGAGGAATGGCCGGAACACTTTACGGATATAAGAATATAAACAAAAAATGGCTTGAAAAGCTTGCAAAAAGTGCTTATATAAAAAAACTATGCGACGAGTTTTGCGAAAGTCTTGTTGTGTGAACGCACGCCGGGGGATGAGCATTTGAAAAAGATCTTACGCACGATTTTTACGATATTAACGGTATTTTCAGTTTACACGGCAATAATGACCGTAATCGGGATAACAATAGTGTTTGTGCGGCATATAAGAATAATGAAGCCGGAATATTATTTTTTCGCTTTTTTGATAATAACGGCGGCAGCAGTGCTTTTTGTAATCTGGCGCAAAACAAAGCCGTCGGACAAAAAGTAAAAACGTTTTTTTGATTTAGAACTTGACTTGGAGTTTACTCAAAGTTGTATCATTTGAATAACAGGAATAAAAAATAAACGGCGTTTTGCCCGAAGGGAAAAACCATATGAATGAACGGCCTATACTTAAAAATAAATTTTATCTCTATCTTACTGAATTTTTTTCGGGCGTATCCGTAATGGCTGTGGAGCTTGGCGCAAGCAGACTGCTGGCACCGTATTTCAGTTCGTCGCAGATCGTGTGGACGATAATAATAGGCACGATAATGATAGCCATGGCCCTGGGAAATCTGTGGGGCGGTAAAAACGCAGACAAAGACCCAAATCCTGACAAACTATACAAAAGGCTTTTAATAGCAGCCGTATGGATAGCGGCAATACCGTTTCTCGGCAGATACATAATAATCGGAATAACCGGTCTTTTAGTGCTTGCGATAAGCACAAATCTTTTGATAATTGCGGCCTTTGCCTCATGCATGGTTATTTTCGTCTTTCCGCTTTTTCTGCTTGGAACTGTTACGCCGTCGCTTGTAAAATATACCGTTGATTCATTAAGCGACAACGGAAAAACCGTAGGCACTCTCGGAGCCGCAAACACAATAGGCAGCATTATCGGTACATTTTTACCAACATTTGTAACTATACCGGCTGTTGGTACAAGCGTTACGTTCCTGCTTTTTTCAGGGATACTGCTTGCAATAGGAATAATATATTTTTTAAGCGGTAAAAGCGGCAAAAAGGCGTGCGTAATATCTGTTTTTGCGTTTATAATTTTCAGCTTCTGCGGCCACAAATCAAGCTTTGCCTTCTGGGACAAAACCCTGAGCTACGAGGGAGAGTCGGTATACAACTATCTTCAGGTAAAGGATTATTCAGACCGTACAGTGCTTTCTACAAATGTGATTTTTGGCGTTCAGTCGGTAAAAATGAAAAAAGACGGGCTTACGGGAATGTATTACGACTACGCTATGGCGGCGCCTGTAATGGCCGGAATAAGCCAAAAAAAAGACGCAGACATACTTGTTTTGGGAAACGGCACAGGAACATATGCCTCACAGTGCAGAAAATATTTTCCAAACGCAAAAGTGACGGGCGTTGAAATAGACAAAAAGATAACCGGACTTGCCGGGGAATATTTTGGTATGCCAAAAGATACGGATGTATGCGAGTATGACGGCAGAGCCTATATTCAGGAAACCAAAGAAAAATATGACGTTATTTTTGTTGACGCCTACCAGGATATAACGATACCGTTTCAAATGTCAAGCAAAGAGTTTTTTACCCTTGTATACGAGCATCTTAAAGACGGCGGAGTAATGGTTATGAACATGAACATGCATTCCGACGGGAAAGGCAGCATAAATCAGGCGCTTTCGGATACGGTTTCATCGGTATTCGGCACAGTTTATACCGCCGATGTACCGTCAAACACAAACCGTGAGCTTTTTGCCGGTAAAAAGCTGAATATTCCGTCAAGTTTTAAAGATAACATTAAAAACACCGAAGGCGAGCTTGGAACAATGGCTGAAAATATTTCAGACGGCCTTACAAAATACGAACCGCAAAATATGCTGCTTACCGACGATAAAGCGCCGGTTGAGGTTATGGGAATGAAACTTCTGGACACATATATTTCGCAGGAGCTTTCCTACTACAGGAGTGTATTTAAGGAAAATGGAATCAAGGGCTTGATAAATGAAATTAACGGTTAATTAATCTGCTGATATTTCACAGATATTTATATATCGAAAAATAATTTTTTTATGTAAAAAAGATATAATAATAAATATCAAAATATCAACACTGCGGCACTCTTTGCCCGAAATGCCGCAGATATAAAAAAGATGATAACTACCAATTTGTGTAGTTGCGCGCTGACAGTTTGACTGTTAAAATATAAATTAACGTCCAGTAATTATGTTTGACTGAAAAAAATTGTTTATTGGCTATTTATATTAGGCAGTCGGGTGACGAGAATATGGAAAATCATCAAAGAGTGGAAGAAGTGTATATTAAACCGCCTAAAGCATACAAAAAGATGAAGATGGCGTTTAATTCCTTAAATCCCATTTACATAAGCGGGGTAACAGGTTACGGAAAAACTGTTTTTGTAAAAAACTTTCTAAAACAGAAAAAATACACATATATATCATGCTCCCGTGGAAGCTTTTCATGCAGGCCAAACGAAAACGACAAAATTATTGTTATTGACGACATATCCTTTTTAAGTGATGAAAACGATAAAAAATATGTGCTGAAGATGTCCGGACAAAACGGTCTTTGGCTTATTCTTGTGGGCAGAAGCCGCGTACCGAAGTGGCTTGTGCCTGTTTGTGTTGAAAATTCTTTTGTTTTAATAGACGAAACAGACTTGGCTTTTGGCGTAAATGAACTTGAAAAATTTTTTGCATCCTGCGGGCGGAGGGTAAACTCTGAAGACCTGGAGGCAATACAAAAGAGAACATCGGGTCATCCGGTACTTGCTAAAATGTTCGTTATGAGCTTTGACAAGGATATTGTTTACAACGAAAAAGTGGATTCTGAAATAGAAAAGATGTTTTTTGAGTATCTTGAACAAACGGTTTATCAGCAATGGGACAGAGATGTTGTTGAATTTTTGATGCGGATAAGCATTGTTGACAAATTTACAATTCCGCTTGCCGAAATGATAGCTGCAAAGTCAGGCGTAAGTGCTTTGCTTGAAAAAGCAACGAGTATAGGCAACTTTATTTTTGAGGACAAGGGAGAATTCAGGCTTGCAAATTCCATTAAAAACGGAATGAGGCTTAAGCTTGAAAGAGAATACACGAAACAGCAGAAATATGAACTTTACTATAATGCCGGACTTTTTTACGAGCTTCACGACAAAATTCCGGAAGCGCTTCAAATGTATGAAAAATGCGAAAAAAGCAACCGCATTTCCGAACTGCTTATAAAAAATGCGGAAAAAAATCCTGGCTCCGGAAGCTATTACGAGCTTAGAAAGTATTATCTTGGCCTTCCGGAAGAATATATAAAAAAAGAACCAAAACTTATGGCCGGTATGAGTATGCTTTACTCGCTTCTTATGCAGCCTGAAAAAAGCGAACAGTGGTACGATTGTCTGAAAAACTTCGAAAAAGAAAATAAAGGCGCTCTAAAAGCCGAGGCTAAAAGCAGGCTTGTATATCTTGACATCGGCCTTCCTCACCGCGGAATAAAAAATATAGCGGAAATATTCGCAAAGCTTTCCGCTCTTATAATGTCTGACGGAATACGGCTTCCCGAATTTTCAATTACGAGCAACCTGCCGTCTATAATGAACGGCGGCAAGGATTTTTCAAAATGGACGCTTTACGATAACATTCTTGCCGAAAAAATAGGCACGACAGTAGAAAGAGCTCTCGGAAGCAGCGGTATCGGGCTTGTAAACATATCTCTTGGCGAGAGCATGTTTGAAAAAGGCGGAGATTCATACGACATTATGAACAGGCTTAACTGCGGAAGAATGCAGGCCGAGGCAAACGGAAAGCTTGAGGTTTGCTTTGCGGCTATAGGAACAACAGCAAGGCTCAACATAGTGCACGGAGAAATAGACAGCGCCATAGAGGTGCTTACTGATTTTAGAGAAAAATTATACAAGGAAGGTGCAAAACAGCTTTTGCCAAATCTTGATGCTTTTTTGTGCCTTGCGGCAATGTACAAAGGAGATATTTCGGCTGTAGACGAATGGCTTTTGGAAGCGCCAAAAGAGGGCGTGGAATTTTTCATTATGGAAAGATTCCGGTATCTTGTAAAAATACGCGCCTACATTATGAAGGGAAATTACAACAAGGCAATATCTCTTTTGCAGGTAATGCTTTATTACTCAAAACTGTACTACAGGGGATATATATTTATACAGGCAAAGCTGCTTCTTGCAGTATGTCTTTTTCGTACGGGAAGCGACAAATGGGAGGAAGAACTTAGGGAAGCAATTAAGAGCGCCGAAAAATACAGATTTATAAGAGTTATTTCGCTTGAAGGATGTGCCGTGTCAGACCTTATACATAAGGCGCATCTTGATGATATTGACAAAAAATATATGAATGCCGTAGAAACGGAAACCCGGGATATTGCAATGGAATATCCGGCATATCTTAAAAACGGAGAAATAGAAAAGCTTGCTTTCAGCGACAACGCCTTAAAGATACTGAGGCTTCAGGCTGACGGCTTAAGCTACAAGGAAATATCATACAGGCTTGGAATAAAGGAGGACAACGTAAGGTATCATATCAGAGAAAACTATAAAAAGCTTGGCGTAAGGGAAAAAGCGGAAGCGGTAATGGAGGCAAGCAGGCTTAAACTGATATGAAGCCGGATTTAACGTGTTTTCATACAAATGTTTGATATGTTACGGCATTGCATATCGTTAAAGATAGCCAATGCAGTTAATATATATAAAGGGGGAGAGTTATGAAAAAAACAACAATGTTATCAAAAAGAACACTGGCAATTTTGATTTCCGCATCAATGGCAGTTTCTGCAATGCCGTTAAACGTATTTGCAGCAAATACGCCAAGCGATATTCAGGGGCATTGGGCACAGGCAACAATTGAAAAATGGATTGCGGAAAACCGCATAAGCGGCTACTCGGACGGCACGATAAAGCCGGATGCGGAGATAACGGTTGCGGAGTTTTTGACAATGCTTGACAAGGCCGGCCTTATAAAGAACAGCGAAAATTCAAAGGACGTTGACTTTGACGATGTTGCAGGAAACGAATGGTACAGCGCGGTAATCAAAAAAGCGGTAAACGCGGGAATAGCAGCCGGAATATCTCCGAAACATTTCGGAGCAAACGACACAATAAGCAGGGTGAGAGCGGCGGCGTTTCTTGCCAAAGCGCTGGGGCTTGAGTACGTGCAGCCGGAGGGAATAAAAGATGCGTCCGAGCTTCCTGCATGGGGCGCCGGAGCAATAGGTGCGCTTTTAAAGGCCGGAGCGTTTTCGGGATATGGCGATAATACCATAAGAGGCAACAAACCGATGTCAAGAGCGGAAGCATTGACATTGATAGACAAGTCCAAAAACGAATCGGCAACACCGGCAACACCGGTAACACCGACAACACCTGCACAGGTTACAGCTCTTACCGAGTCAAACCTTAAAGACCAGACAGTTGACGGAAACCTTGTGATACCGGCTGATAATAAAAACGATACGATAACCATAAAAGACACAACTGTAAAGGGCGACCTTATAATACGGTCGGGCAGCAAGGTAGTGCTTGATAACGTTAAGGTTGAAGGAAATATAATAGTTGAGGGAAACGGCACGGTTGTAATTGACAACAATACAACGGCAGGCGGAACGACTCTTGGCGCAGGCAGCAAAATAACCGCGGGAAAAGATTTTGCAGGCGACATAGGCGATATTACGGTAAAAGGTTCTCTTGGCAGCACGACAACAATAGACGTACCGGACAGCAATGTAAACGTTGAAACTCCGTCAAGTGTAAATCTTACGGAAGACACAAAAAAATTAACCGTAGGCACACAGGCCAAAGGTTCGAAAATAGAAATAAACACAGGCAAGGTTCTTGATACATTAGAGGCAAACGCAGGATGTGACATAACGGGAAGCGGCACAATAAACAACCTTAATTCAAACGCAGGCGGAGTAAGCTACGGCCCGTACACTAAAATTAACAATACAAACACCAAAGACGGCACAGGTGCTCCGACGAAGGAATCCACAGGCGGTGGCGGCGGAGCTCCGTCTTCAACAACAAGCAGCAATGCAGGCTCGAATGTTATAAAAACCCTTGATGAGTTTATAGCAGCAATCAAAAAAGGCGGAGTTATAACATTAGCCCCAGGAGCGGATTTCAGAGAATATAGTATTGACGCCGAAACAGATGCTGAAAATATTACAATAAACTTCGGCACGGCACGTATCAGTAATTTTAAATTAAGTGCGCCAAATGCAAAGACAATGACTTTTAACGACGCGGCATTGGATTATGATAACGGTGCGTCAATAGATTATCTCAATCTTAATGCACCAAATGCGGTGTTTGTTGACAATGTATATGAATATGGCCCTGAGATAAATGCGGCTTCTTCAAAATTTATGGATTATGCTGACAACGTGTATCTGTATGGCGGAAATCTGTATGTTGCACCGCATAAAGATTATACTCAGACAGGCGGAATTCACATACGTACAGAAGATAGTATTACACTTTCCGGACAGATAGATAAACTTCTGTATGGCAGTATGAAAAAAAATGAAAACCTTGATAACGCCGAAATAGGAGAAATAAGCACAGCTTCAGACATGACATTAAATGGTTCAGGACATGTATCAAAGATATATGTGCAAAGTAACGACGTAACGATAACCATAAATGACGATGTCATCGTTGACGAAATAATCGTTATAGACGGTACAACGGGAACAGTTATTAACGGCACATCTGCAAACAAACCTTCAGAAATCAAAAAAAAGGTACAGACGCACGAGTATGCTCATTGTAACGGAATCCAGATTTTTAATTATGGTCAGGTGAATTGCGATAACCGCGGTACAGCTACAATTACGATGGACGAAGTTGCAGGCGAGGATATATATTATACAACCGACGGCACAACGCCTACATCTTCTTCAACAAAGTATGACGGCGGAAAAATAGTTATTCATGGTCTTGATATGGATTTCGACGATGTAGAAACATTTAACGCTATAAGTGTAAAAGACGGATATGTAGACTCTGATGTGTTTACATTCAGTATTTTATTCAACGGCATACACACTGCTTTGCCTGAATTTTTAAACTCTTTTACAAGTAAATACAGCTATAACCTGAATCAAAAGGCAACTGCTTTGGATGCAACGGCAAATGTTACAGACGGCGGAACAATTACGTATCAGTGGTACAGATATATGTCAAATACGTCGGATATCCTTATAACAGGCGCGACATCTCCTTTGTTTACGCCTCCTACTGATGCCATAGGCACGAAACACTATTACTGTATAGCTTCGAACAGCAATCCGTCAGTATCGGACAATGAAGGCACCAGCGTAACTCCGGTATTCGATATCTTGGTAGGGGAGCCAAGTCTTGGAAATGTACTGAGCAATGCTTCTGGAAACATAAATGAAGACAGTAATATTGATATAAATGTAACATCGTCTTTGAATGGCGAGGTGTTTTATGCCCTTGTTGATAAAGGCGCAAGTGTGCCTTCGCTGGCGGATACGGATTCGTGGAATTTTATAGACAGCGCTCAAAAGGGAGAAAACGTCTATACAATAAGCAAGCCTGATTTTGAAAGCGACATATATTTGATTCTTACGACTTCAAATGGCAATTACAGCAACCCGTGTAAAATAAGCATAGCACCTAATATAAGCGTGGAGAGCATAAGCAGATTTGAAGACAGCGCAACGCTTCTGATATCGTCAGATATAAGCGGGATGCTGTATTATTCGACAGTTGAAAAGGGCGCGGCACGGCCTGCCATAGACACAAGTACAGGGGGAACGGCGCTTGTGGAAGGAGTAAACTATCTGACAGTTGAAGGTCTTGACGCAAGCAAAGAATATGATGCTTATGTTGTGGGAAAAAGCAGTGACGGCTCTGTAGGTACACCTGTAAAGGCGGAGGTTTCAAAGTGGTACGAATTTAAGGAAGCGGTTGACGCCGAGGCTGAAAAGCTTGAATCAGATAATATAATATTAATAGAAAATACGGTTGCCGTTGGAGAAAATGTAACAAATACGGTTATGCAGTGGAATTCAGCACGTGACGAAAGCATAAGCGCCGTTATTACAGCAGTCGGAGACGACGGTAAGCTTGCACTTAATAACGGAACGGTTACGCTTGCAAAGCAAACTCCTCATGGCACTGACCTCTCTAACAGCTTTACAAAAGTCGTTGTAACTTTGAGCAAAGGTAACTACAGTGTTACAAAAGAGATATCTGTTGAAATTTATCCTCAGAATAATGCTCTTGTTGGGGTACAACCATATCCAACTGCAACGTTAAAGGCAGGAACAAGCCAGACTTTTAAACTGGATGATTTATTTACAGACGCCGACGGAGATACTATTAATGTTAACAATGTGAATTTAGTCGATGAAAGTATTGCAACGGCAGTATATGATGCTGCAACAAGAACAATTAACGTTACAGGCCTTAAAAAAGGGACAACTCAAGTACAGATTATGTGTGATGATGGCTACGCAGGAAACGTTGAATGTATAAACGTAGTGGTTGAAAACTCTGCACCTGTGGCAAAGTCGCCTGTACCTTCGATAGAATTAAAGGATAACGAACTGGATTCAGACCACACACTTGCTCTTAATGCTGATGACTATGTAACAGACGCCGACGGCGACCCGCTGACAATAAGCGGATATGCGTTTGATGAAAACCAGAAGATTTTCAGTATCAGTAACGACGTAATAACCGGCACAACTCCGGGAGCGGAAACTTTGACGATCACAGTTTCTGACGGAAACGATGATTTGAGTGTTGATGTTCCTGTAAATGTAACGCATGTAAACCACGCGCCTGTTGCAAAAACAATTGCAGCTCAGTCAATAAGTGCGATGGGCGGGGCACCTCTTCAATTTACAGGTGCGGATCTTGCCGTTGATCCAGACGGTGATTCCGTCAGCATATTAAGATGTACAAGCGAGGACTATACAATAGCAGACATAATACAAGATGAGGATAATATTGAGATTATTCCCGGCACAGGAAACACCGACGGAGTGACAATTATTTATGTAACGGTTGAAGATGCCGAAGGTGCCAGCACTATTGTAGAAATAGACGTTAATGTATATGGCTTTTACATACCATAAACGAAGGCAGTAACAGATTTGAAATTTGAGTGATAAAAAGAAGCCGTGCTTAAAAAGCATGGCTTCTTTGGTATATAAAGCCGCAGCAGGAAACAAACGGTTGATTACTGTTGTAAATCTATGGTTTATGATGTAAAATAAGGAAGTAAACAGTAGGTTAAGTTCGATTTTTTATGGTGGTATAATATGACTAAAAAAGAAAAAAATTTGTCTAATGAATATTTATCGGATTTTTGTCTTGAGCTTTCAATGCTGCTCCATTCCGGAATAGGAATAGACGACGGGGTGCATCTGCTTATGAAACAGAACAAGCAGGAAGATCCTGTGCTTAAAAAAATAAGTCCGGTGCTGGACGAAGGACGTCCGTTGAGCAGTGCGCTTACCGGTTGCGGCATGTTTCCGGAATATATGGTTAATGCCATAAGCTCCGGCGAAAAAACAGGACGTCTTGAGGAAAGCCTTTCCTCGCTTTCTGCCTATTATGACAAACAGGAAAGACTCAGCCGGCATATTGCGGCCGCAATGTTTTATCCGTTCATACTTATGGTTATAATGCTTGTTATTGTGGCGGTTATACTTATAAAGGTACTTCCGGTTTTCAACAGTGTGTTTAATCAGCTTGGAAGCGAAATGACCGGTCTTGCCGGAGCGCTTTTGTCATTTGGGTATTTTCTTTCTTCAATACTGCCGGTGCTTTTTGTAATACTTGCGGTTGTTATAATACTTGCGGTTACACTTTTCCTAAGTCATAATGCCCGTGAAAAAATAGCTGCCGGATACAAGAAAAAGCATTCAAAAAACGGAATAGTAAAAAAGATTGCTTTGGCAAGGTTTTCATCCGCGCTTTCAGCCGGCATGTCAAGCGGACTTAATATCGAGGATGCAATGAGCATGGCTTCATCTTTCACAAACGACACTCCTTTTGTAAAGGAAGCTGTTGAGAAGTGCAGCGCAAAGATTGACGAAGGCTCAAGTCTTTGGGAAGCTCTTGAGCAGAGCGGGCTTTTTTCACCGGCTTACTGCAATATAATTGCCCTTGGCATAAAGAGCGGTTCTGGAGACAAGGCAATGGCTGAAATTGCAAGACGTATGCAGACCGATGCCGACGAAAGCATAGAAAAGGCAGTCGGTATGGCTGAGCCTGCAATGATAATAATTACTTCGATAATAGTAGGCATAATAATACTTGCAGTTATGCTTCCGCTTATGAGCATAATGTCGGCAATAGGATAAACAATTTACTGAAAGCGGCTGATTAGCGCATGAAAGCAAAAAAAACAGGGTTAAAAAATTTTATAGGAATAAGCGCAGTTTCTGCAATAACGGTGTGTATTGTGCTTTGCGGGATATACTCGCTTAACGGTGTGAAAAAAAATGCCTCAAAAGAAGGCAGCCGGCTGCTTGAAGAAAGCATTTATAACGCGGCCATAACCTGTTACGCGAACGAGGGCATATATCCGCCTGACATAGATTATCTTAAAAAGCATTACGGAATAATAATAGACGACAAAAACTATTACGTTCATTATGAGATATTTGCCGACAATATACTGCCGGATGTTACGGTAACGGCAAAGAAATAGGCGCGGGTGGTTATAAATGAAGGCAACAGAACAAAAACATAATTATGGCACAATATTACTGCTGCTGCTTTGTGCGATATTCGCGGCGCTGATACTTATGGTGCTCCTTTTAGGCGCAAAAAGCTATAAAACGGTAGCCGCAATGGACAGCGAGGCATTTGGAAAACGTACCTGCGACCAATATATAGCCGCGAAAATACGGCATTTTGACAGCAGCGCAAACGTTTATACCGGCTCGTTTTCAAGCGGCAGCCCGGAGGTTTCTACGCTGTTTCTTGCCCAGAACATTGAGGGCGAAAAATATGTTACGCAGATATACTGGTATGACGGATATGTATACGAGCTTTTTTCTGCGGCGGATTCAGGTTTAAGGCCGGAGGACGGAAACAAAATAATGAAGTCAAATGGTCTTGGCTTTGAGCAGAAAGACAATTTTATTACAATAAAATCAGACAATACCGATGGCTCGCGCTCCGAACTTTCGGTTTATGTAAGAAGCGGAGGCGGCGGACAATGAATACATCACACAACCGTTCGTTTCTTGTACTTATGGTGCTTGCGGTAATGCTGCTGTTTTTTGCTCTTTCTTCAGCCGTATGCGTGCAGGCGTTTGTGCGCTCATACAAGCAGTCGGAGGAAAACTCAAGGCGTGACAGCGCGGCTTTTGCGGCACAGTCAATGGCTGAAGCCGGAAAAGCAGCAAAGGGCGAAAGCAAAAAAGTATCAGACATGCTTTCAGCCGAAGAAACACAGAATGGGGCAGTGCTTTACTACGACAAAAACTGGGCTAAAACAACAGCCGAAAATGCGGTTTATACAGTTTGCGGCAGCAAAGGCAAAACCGATACGAAACACCTTGCCTCTTACAACGTATCGGTAAAAGACAGGGAAAACAACGTTATTTTTGAATTGGACACAGCATTCCAGGAGGATTAGCAAATGGGCAGATCCTTTAAATCAATACCGGTTATAGCAGCTTGTATGCTTACCGTTATATTTGCCGTTTTATGCCTTACAGTGTTTGCTATGCTTACGCTATCTACGCAAAAAGCGGATCAGCGGCTTTCAGATGCCTCCGCACAGGCGGTGAAAAATTATTATGCCGCCGACAGCAAGGCGGAAAAAGTTTTATCCGACATCAGAAACGGCATAACTGACGAAAGTGTAACAGAGAAAAACGGGGTATATTCTTATGCATGTCAGATTGACGATACCCAGAGCCTTGAGGTTGAGATATCCAAAAACGGCGACAAATATGAAATCTTAAAATGGCAGGCGGTATCGACTACCCAGTGGAACGCAGACCAGACGCTTAACGTATATAAAGGAAAATAAACAGGAGTGATTTTAAAATGCCGCTTATTGATTATCTTAAGGACGCAGTAGGAAGGTCTGCCGCAGATATATTTATAATAGCGGGCGGGCCTGTAAGCTACAAGGTTGACGGAATGATCGTTAAAGCTGATGATAAAAAAGTTCTTCCGCCTCAGAGCAAAACTCTTATAGACGAAGTATATGAGCTTGCCAACCGCAGCATGGAGAAGTACCTTGCTTGCGGCGACGATGATTTTTCGTTCTCAGTGCCGAATCTTTCACGTTTCAGAGTAAACGCATACCGCCAGAGGGGTTCTATGGCAGCGGTAATACGAGTTGTGGCTTTTGATATACCGGATTATAAAAACCTTGGCATTCCGGAAGAAGTAATGAAGGTATCGGATGTCAAAAACGGGCTTGTGCTTGTATCAGGTACGGCAGGAAGCGGAAAATCAACTACTCAGGCCTGTATTATAGACCGTATAAACCATACCAGAAGCGCGCATATCATTACGCTTGAGGATCCTATCGAATACCTTTATAGAAATGACAAGGCGCTTGTAAGCCAAAGAGAAATTTCGATAGACACCGAAAATTACCTTTCGGCCTTAAGAGCATGTCTTAGACAGGACCCGGATGTTATTCTGCTTGGCGAAATGCGTGATTTTGAAACGATAAGAACGGCTATGACTGCCGCCGAAACCGGACATATGCTTATAGCAACTCTTCATACACAGGGAGCGGTAAATACAATTGACCGAATAGTAGACACATTTCCGGCAAACCAGCAGGCTCAGGTTAGGGTGCAGCTTTCAATGGTGCTTGATACAGTAATATCCCAGGCGCTTATTCCAAATACAAAAGGCGGGCTTTCTCCTGCGTTTGAAATAATGCACATGACAAGCGCCGTGCGGTCACTTATCAGGGACAGCAAAACATATCAGATAAATAACGTTATACAGACTTCGTCAGCACAGGGTATGATACTGATGGATACATATATACTGAATATGCTTAAAAACGGAGAAATTACGGAACAGAACGCTTTGATGTATGCGGCAAATCCAGAACAGATGAAGAATAAAATTTCTCTTATTTAAGCACTTGAATACTTTAGCGCGTTGCTTCAACAGAACAAAGAGTACTTTCAAGCTAAGTAAACTGTTTAGCTGTGTTTTGAAAGATAAAAAGATAAATATAACTATAATAAATGCAAAAAATGTGTATACTTAAGTTGAAGTTTAAGTATGCGCATTTTTATTAGGCAAAACAGCCTGTGTAGAGTGACAAATAAATAAATTAAGGTGACAACAGCGGTAAAAGATTTTATAAAATTTTGAATATAAAAAAATGATATGTAACCATAACTGTAACGTCGGTTTTGTATAGTTATTGTATAAGGATAATATTGATAAAACTATAGTGACAAACATCATTATTAAATTTGATAGTGAGAGAGGATGTATTGATATGAAAAAGAAAATAAGACAGTTTAAGAGAGCGATAATGATATTCATTATTGCGGCAACTCTTTCATCAACTCCTGTCTACTCTGTTCTTGCAGAAGAAATCGGTTCAGGAAGTGTAAGCAATTCAAATAACACGGATACACCATCAACGGATACGCCGTCAACGGATACGCCGTCAACGGATACGCCGTCAACGGATACGCCGTCAACGGATACGCCGTCAACGGATACGCCGTCAACGGATACGCCGTCAACGGATACGCCGTCAACGG
>Ga0183095_10486_pt1 | contig 29111 bp, 30 predicted proteins | sample BioMet4_FD_130346 | JGI IMG/M metagenome (GOLD analysis project Ga0183095, IMG submission 130346) | Microbial communities from bioreactor (seeded with sewage sludge) at LBNL, California, USA - Biofuel metagenome 4 (v2) (version 3) | ecosystem: Engineered > Bioreactor > Anaerobic > Unclassified ...
TCAGGAGAGCATCAACAAGGCAAAGGCCGTCATCGAAGCCGTCCACCGTGCCGCGGAGGGAATCGAATGAACACTCTGCTCATCGACAATTACGACAGTTTCTCGTACAACCTGTATCAGTTGGTCGGTGAACTTGATCCGGAAATCCTGGTCATCCGCAACGATGAAATGACGGTCGACGAGATCATCGCGCTCGCACCGGCCCGGATCATCATCTCACCCGGCCCAGGCAGACCGGAGGACGCCGGGATCTGCGTAGAGCTCATACGGCGGTGCCGGGGACATTTCCCCATCCTTGGCGTCTGCCTCGGCCACCAGGCCATCTGCGTCGCCTACGGGGCGACTGTGACCTACGCCGCGCACCTAATGCACGGCAAGAGCTCGACAGTCGACCTGAGCCTCGGCTCGGCCCTCTTCCGGGGGCTAGGCGGAGTCACAACAGTCGGCCGGTACCACTCGCTCGCCGTAGACCGCACTACGCTCCCGACCGACCTGAAGGTAACCGCCGAGACCGTCGACCGTGAGGTAATGGCGGTCGAGGATCGCCCGCGGAAGGTCTTCGGCGTGCAGTTCCATCCAGAGTCGATCCTCACGCCCGCCGGCCAGCAGATCATTCGCAACTTCCTGGAGGAGCGCTTATGAGCAGCATTGCCGACGCCATCCGCCAGCTCTCCCGCCGGCAGGACCTCACCTACGACGAGGCCGAGGGTGCGATGGATGAAATTATGAGCGGAAAGTGCACACCAGTGGCCATATCGGCCTACCTGACGGCGCTCTCGATCAAAGGCGAGACCGTCGATGAGATCGCGGCCTCGGCCGCGCAGATGCGCGCCCACGCCGTGAAGCTGCCGGGCGACCACACTGACGCCCTCGAAATCGTCGGCACCGGCGGCGACCAATCGAACTCGTTCAACATCTCCACCACCGCTGCGTTCGCCGTGGCCGCCTGCGGAGTCCCGGTCGCCAAGCACGGCAACCGGGCGGCCTCCAGTCAATGCGGGGCTGCCGACGTCCTTGAGGCTCTCGGAGCCCGTATCGACACCAAGCCGGCACAGACCGCCGCCGTCATGGACGCCTGTGGCTTCTGCTTCATGTTCGCGCAGAAGTACCACGCTTCGATGAAGTACGTGGCGCCGGTGCGCAAGGAGCTCGGCATCCGCACGGTGTTCAACATCCTCGGGCCGCTGACCAACCCCGCCGCCGCTCGCAACCAGCTGTCCGGCGTCTTCAGCGCCGATCTGGTCCGGCCGATGGCTGAGGTGCTCACCAAGCTGGGCGTCGAGAATGCACTCGTCGTCTACGGCGAGGACGGCCTCGACGAACTGTCTGTCGCTGCACCCACCCGCTGCTGCGAGATGCGGCACGGCCGGCTGAGCGAATACCTGGTCACGCCCGAAGAGATCGGACTTTCCCGCTACCGGCATGAGGAACTGGTCGGCGGCAATCCGGCAACGAACGCGGCAATCACCCGCGCCGTCCTCGGCGGCGCGCCCGGCGCGAAGCGCGCCGCGGTCCTGCTGAACGCCGGGGCCGGCCTGTACACGACCGGCCGGGTGAAAGACCTGGCCGACGGCTGCGAGCTCGCCGCCCGCGCGATCGACTCCGGCGCGGCGATCCAGCTGCTCGACCGGTACGTCGCTCTCACGAGGTCGTACGCATGAGGGCGACGGGCGGCATCCTGGGCGAGATCGTCCGGGACACCCGTCTCCGCGTGAACGCCGACCAGGCGCTCGTCCCGCTGCCGACGCTCGCGGAACGCTGCCGTCTGCTGCCCCGCCAGGATCCCGCCCGCTTCCGGCGGGCCCTGCAGCAGCCCCGGCTGACGGTCATCGCTGAGGTCAAACAGGCGTCGCCGTCCAAGGGGCTCATCGCCGCCGACTTCCCGTACCTGGCCATCGCCCGGGACTACGAGGCCGGCGGCGCCGCGGCCATCTCGGTGCTCACCGAGCCGCACTTCTTCCGTGGCAGCGACCGCTACCTCGAGGAGATCGCCGGCGCGGCGCATGTGCCGGTACTTCGCAAGGACTTCGTCGTCGACGGCTACCAGCTCTATCAGGCCCGGGCACTCGGCGCCGCGGCAATCCTGCTGATCGCCGCAGTCCTGGACGATGACGAGCTCGCCGCCTACACGGAGCTGGCCCGCGAACTCGGCCTGGGCACGCTGGTCGAGGCGCATACCGCCGCCGAAGCGGACCGGGCCGTTGCCTGCGGCGCGGACGCGGTCGGCCTCAACAACCGCGACCTCACCACCTTCCAGGTGGACCTCGGGACCAGCCTGCGGCTGCTCGACCGCCTCCCGACCGGGACGGCCACCGTCTCGGAGAGCGGCATCAGCAGTCGGGCGGAGACCGTCCGGCTGGCCGCCGCCGGGTTCGACGCGGTCCTGGTCGGCGAGACGCTCATGCGGAGTGCCGACCGTCGGGCGGCGATAGGAGCGCTGCTTCCGTGACCACCGTCAAGATCTGCGGTCTGCGCTGCGCAGAGGACGTCACCTGCGTCAACGCCGGCCGGCCGGACCTGGCCGGCTTCGTCTTCTATCCGGGTAGCGCCCGCTGCGTCACCCCGGCTCAGGCAGCTGCGCTCAGCGCGCAGCTGGCCCCCGGGATCGTATCGGTCGGAGTCTTCGTCGACGCCGATCCCGCACTCATCGCGGACCTCGCCGCGCAGGGCGTCATCCGGCTGGCCCAGCTGCACGGCCATGAGGACGCAGCTTATCTGACGCGGCTCCGGGCGCTCGTCTCTATCCCGGTGATACAGGCCTTCCTGCTCCGCACGCCGGCGGATGCTGCGGCCGCACAGGACTCGGCGGCGGATCTCATCCTGCTGGACAACGGCCACGGCTCCGGCCGGACCTTCGATTGGTCGCTGGCAGCGGCCGTCGAGCGGGATTACTTTCTGTCGGGAGGCCTCACGCCGGAGAATGTCGACGCTGCGATCGCCCGGCTGCACCCTTACGGCGTGGACGTGAGCTCGGGGGTCGAGACCGGCCCCCGGAAGGACCCAGAAAAAGTGCGGCGGTTCCTCGCCGCCGCGGGTCACTGAACCTTGTCCAACGCTGCCCGCATCTGCTTCACGTAATCACTGACGTAGGGAACGCTGTCCCGGCCGTGGGCGGCGATGATCTTCACGATGGCAGAGCCGACGATGGCCCCGTCCGCGAAAGCCGCCATATGGGCGGCCTGCTCCGGCGTGGAGATGCCAAAGCCCACCGCGCACGGCAGCTTAGTGTAGCGCCGGATGGCAACCACCGTGTCCTCCAAGTTAGCGCTGAAGTTGGTCCGGACGCCGGTGACGCCCAGCGACGAGACCACATAGATGAAGCCCTCGGCACCGGCGGCGATCTTCGCGATGCGGCCCTCCGAGGTAGGCGCGATCATCGAGATCTGCTTCACGCCGTACTTGGTGCAGCTAGCCTGTAGCTCGCCCTTCTCCTCGAAGGGAGCATCCCGTACGATCACCGCACAGACGCCGACCTCCCGGCAGCAGGCCATGAAGCGGTCGGCGCCGTAGACAAACACCGGGTTGATGTAGGTCATCAGCGCCAGCGGGACGTCGCAGTCCCGCCGCAGATCGGCGATCATAGCGAACAGCCGGTCGGTCGTCATGCCACCGGCGAGCGCCCGGATGTCGGCGCCCTGGATGACGGGGCCCTCGGCAATCGGATCCGAGAACGGAATGCCCAGCTCAATGAGGTCGGCTCCGGCCGCGGCCATCGCCTTCACCAGCGCCGCGGTCGTCGCCAGGTCGGGATCGCCCGCCGTGATGAACGGGATGAAGGCCTTACGGGCGAAGGCCCGCTGCAACGGCTCAGTCATGAAGGTCCCTCCCCCGGTAGCGGGCGATGGCCGCCACATCCTTGTCTCCCCGGCCGGAGAGATTGATGACGACGAGCTTATCCTTCGGTAGCGTCGGGACCAGCTTCCGCGCGTAGGCAATGGCGTGGGCGCTCTCGATAGCCGGGATGATGCCCTCGGTCCGCGAAAGGTACTCGAAGGCGCTGACCGCCTCGTCGTCGGTGATGGCGACATACTGAGCGCGGTCGATGGACTTGAGATAGGCGTGCTCTGGGCCGATGCCAGGGTAGTCGAGCCCTGCCGAGATCGAGTACACCGGCGCGATCTGCCCATACTGGTCCTGGCAGAACAGGGACTTCATACCGTGGAAGATACCCTCGGTGCCCTTGTTCATCGTCGCGGCGTGCTGGTCGGTGTCCAGGCCCTTGCCGCCGGCCTCACAGCCGATGAGCTTGACATCCTGGTCGTCGACGAAGTCACTGAAGAGGCCGAGCGCGTTGCTCCCGCCGCCGACGCAGGCGATCAGGTAATCCGGCAGACGGCCTTCGGCCGCCATCATCTGCTGGCGGACCTCCTTGCCTATGACGCTCTGGAAGTCGCAGACCATCTGCGGAAACGGGTGCGGGCCCATCACGGTGCCGATGACATAGTGCGTGTCAGCGATGCGAGTAGTCCACTCGCGCATGGCCTCGTTGACGGCGTCTTTGAGTACACCCGTACCGCTGTCGACTGGATGCACCTTGGCACCCAGCAGCTCCATCTTGTAGACGTTGAGCGCCTGGCGCTCCATGTCCCGGCGGCCCATGTAAATCTCGCACTCTAGGCCGAAGTAGGCAGCCATCGTCGCGGTAGCGACCCCATGCTGGCCGGCGCCAGTCTCGGCAATGACCCGGGTCTTGCCCATCTTCTTCGCCAGCAGACACTGGCCGATCACGTTGTTGATCTTGTGGGCGCCGGTGTGATTGAGATCCTCGCGCTTGATGTAGACCTTGGCCCCGCCGAGATCCTTGGTCATCCGCTCCGCATAATAGAGTAATGACGGCCGGCCGGTGTACTTACGGTTGAGCTCATCGAGCTCCTGCCGGAACGCCGGATCCCGGCTGTACTTCTGGTAGGCCTCGTTGAGCTCGATTACCGCGTTCATCAGGGTCTCGGGCACATACTGTCCGCCGTATTCCCCGTATCTACCGTCCTGTGCTATCATATCTGTCGGACGGCGGTAAGAGACAGTGCTATTTGAATTTATGTGCATTGATGTACTATATAATACATTATACATCAAAAACAGAGAACAACCTCTCACCTGTCCGCCAAGTCACTGCGCGAATACAGAATACTGCTAACGAGACCGGCCTGACGCCGTTAGCCACCGCTGCTTACCAGAGGACCTAATCCCTTTCACAGATGTAAGGCAGATATTCTTTTCCGCTAAAAAAACATTCAGCAAATCAGTATTGCAGACCCGACGGCAACCGCTGACGACGACCAGCTATCCGTAACCGGCCTGAAAACAATCTGCCAGCCGTGATAACTCTGCCTGATGTCTGATGAGCACGATTGTGATTGTTTAATTACAATTATAACAACATACAGATAATCTTCATTAAAACAATCTAACAAAAGGAGGCGGGGCATGTCCCCGCCGAAAGAATTTCACAGGTCAGAGTAGGCAGCCTGGTTGAAGCGGTTGATGACGAACTGCTTGTCCATGCTGGCCAGGAACGTTCCCAGGCGAGGCCCGGCATCTTTGCCGATGAGCAGGCGGTATATCAGCTTGTAGGCGTTCTTCAGGCCGATAGGCGACGCCTTGCCGGCCTCGGTGATGATGCCGCTGATGACCTCCGACTCCCAGACGCAGTCGTTCATGCGTGAAACGAGATTCTGCAGGAATCCCTTGTCGTTCATCATGAGCTTGATGCCTGCCGGGATGGTTGGACTGACACTGAACTTTACCTGATCGGGGGCAAAGGCCTTCAGCCAATAAGTGACGCAATCGCACCGGCGCTGTATGCGCTTCAAGTCGTCCGGGGTCGCGGCAGCGAGGTCAACGGTCCGGGCTAGAACCTTCTGCTGCTCCTCGAAGGTGTCAGCCATCTGGACAACGTTACAGAGATGCTTGCAGGAGACTTGAAGCGGAAGCTGCTTCGGCACATGATTGTGCTGAGCAATCTCATAGGCGCGGACATTATTCTCCTCGGTCTCGGTGAAACTGCGGTCGAAGAACTCACGTTCCATGCGGTCATACTCATCTGCCATGTCCAGCAGTCCGAGGCCAGTGTCGTAGTCGATGGCCTTCGACGGCTGGACACGCAGGAACAGGTAGTTCAGGACCTCCGGCGGCGTCATGTGGATGGCGTCCAGGCCGGTGACTGAGCAACCGAGCGACTTGTGCATCTGGCCGACACCCTTCAACTCAACAAACTCGTATGGAATCGGGAAGGGCGGCTCGATGTTAAAGATCTCCTTCGCGATAACCTTGCCAGTATCGTAAGAACCGCCGGCGGCAGCATGGTCTTTGCCGAACGGCTCGGCGGAGGTACCGAAGATCCGCCACTTGGCCGGCCACTCGAGCCGCCAGGTGAGCTTGCCATCATCCTTCCGGATGTCTGCCCGACCGTGATGACCACAGACGCAGTCGTAGTCGACGTACGGATATTCGTAGGAATCGAATACTGGCTTGGTAAAGCGACCGCACTTCTCACAGATCGGATTGTACGGGGCGTACTCGGGATCGGCCGGCTTGCCAGATATGCGGTGCAGGATCTCGATAATCTCCTGCCGTTTCTTGAAGGTCAGATCTATGCACTCCGCGAACTTGCCCTGGGCGTAGAGGTCGCTGGTCCAGATGATCTCACAGTGCACACCGAGCGCGTCAACCGCATCCAGGAATGGCTGGACAAAATGGTGTGCATAATTGCGGTGCTTACCGCATGGGCAGGGGATCCGGCAGATCGGCATGCCGACATACTTCTCATACTCTTCGGGCAGAAAGTCATAGCGCTTCCGAAGGGGATCGAAGGAATCAATCAGGTAAATCAACTTGACGTCCTTGCCCAACTCCGCGACAGCGCTACGAATGGATTCTCCCGTGATAGCCTCTCTGAGGCTGCCCACATGGATTATTCCTGTGGGACTGATGCCGGTGGCGATCAGCGGATGATCCGTCCGCTCGGCCAGGTCCTTGGCGATTACATCTGCCCAGTGCATACTAATCAGGCGTCGTAAGATGGCATCTATAAAAGACACTTTCGGTAAATTAGGAACGGCCAATCAGATAATTAGAGAAGGTTTATATAGCGTCCAATAATTGCATTCCTCAATGGCCAAGGATAAAGGAGAATCATTCTCGTCGTCCGCAGGACTGATGCGGTACTTCGATACCGAAGATGAGAAGGGTATCAGGCTGGGACCCAAGACTGTCGTCGCGATTGCGGTCGCGTTCACGATCATCATCCTCGTACTGCCGGTATTCTTCCCGATGTCCTGAGTGGATTGGAAGACTATCATTCTACTTTTACGGCGACAGAACAGATTCCTGCCGCCTTTTCACTATTCTGAGTTCTCTCAGGATTCATGTATATATGGTACCGATAGGTCCCGTGGACCGCTGTTTGCCGACAACCGCAGAACGGGCGGCCCCGAAGGGCCGCTCAGATCTTGTCGCTGGCGGTAATCTTGTACTCTTCGGGATACTTCTTCCGGAAGACCCGAGCCAGCAGCGGCGGTGCAATGATCGTCGTCGCCACGGCCATCAAGACGATGACCACATAGAGTTCCGGAGACAGGGCGCTCTGTCCGTCGACGATGGTATTTAGACCAATCGAAGCGACAATAATGCCCACCTCACCCCGCGGAATCATTCCCACACCTATAATGTTGATCGAATCCTTCTTGATGCCCTTCTCGCCGAGGTAGGCCCCCAGTCCGCAGCCGATGTACTTGGAGATCACCGCAAGAACGATGACCACAACGGCTGTGAGCACGACACCCCAGCTGTTGATCTGCGTAATATCCACCTGGAGACCGACATTCAAGAAGAAGAATGAGATGAAGATCGTAGTGATCGACTCGAACTTCTCGCTCAGTTTGGATTCCCAGGCATGGTCTGCGAAGAGCATTCCGGCCAGGAAGGCACCGATTATGGCCGCCAGACCGATGTACTCCGCAAAACAGGCGAAGGCCAGACAGCAGATCACGGCCACTACGAGCATATTGACGCCTTCAGGCGCATGGCCAGTCTTGACAATTATGCGCTGCTTCTTGGTCTCCCACCGCTTATAGATGACCGGAACTAGGTACTTGGCCGCCGCGATCATGCCTATCACAAATGCAACGGCCAGCACAATGATGCTGATGACACCCACTACCGAAGTGGAACCCGATCCCGCAGTGCCCTTCACGATTGCCAGCACAATCATGCCGAGCACGTCATCGATGACGGCGGCGCCGATGATGATCTTCGCCTCGTGAGTGTCCATCAGCCGCATATCCTTTATCACACGGGCAGTGATGCCCACGCTGGTGGCGACCATAGCTGCCGCCAGGAACATGGCGTGATGGAAGTTGAATTCCGTGAACTCGATGAACGCCCACCCCAGAATGAACGGCACGATGACACCGAGCGTAGCCACCAGGAAGGCCACTTTTCCAACTGACATCAAATCCGAGACGCGAGTCTCGAGGCCAACCGCGAACAGCAGGAAGATTACCCCCAGCTCGGCCGCGGCATAAAGCACTGAGTAATTCGTGTTGTCGGATTCCTGGCCAGGATCCGGCATGACGACGCCAAGCACGTCCAGGAGCGTCGTACCGTTGATCGCGACGTTCGCTATTAGAATACCGACGATGATCTCGCCGATAAGCCCGGGAATTCCGAAACGCTCGAACACCCGGTTCCCGAGCCGCGCCAGTGCGAAAAACACCAGCAGCATCAGCAGGATCGGCAGTAGTTCCATGACCCGCCCCCATGACGTGACTTATTATTAAATGAATGGAAGGCCGGCCGCCGAAAAAAGCGGCCGGCAGAAGTTTCTAGCGCTCAGGCCTGCCCGGCAGGCGCAACATCGTGGAACCGGCAGTCGTAAGACTCCAAACCGTCCTCGGGGCAAAGATCTTCTGCCGCATCATCCGTCAGAGCGGCCTCATCGTCTGCAACCTCGGGGCGCACAGCAACTAGCAGGTCCCGGACCTCGTCGATCACGATCAGCACGGTCGGCTCAGCGAGCACCGGCTGGGGCGCCACGAACTGCAGTACTGGCACCACCGACATATTCATCTGCTGCTCGACTGGCTTGACAGCCGCCAGGCCGGAGGTGACCGCCGTCTCGTGCATTATCGCAGGCGGCAGGGCTTCGATGTTCTGGACACAGACGTTCGATTCATTCTGGCGGGTGTTGCCTTCGCTGTAGAGACCGGCAATCGGCTGCTCATCGACAAGCGCTTCCTTGGAGCGAGTCTCCGGCTTGCGGATGACCCGAATCTCCTCAAAATCGATTGGCTCGAGCTGCTGCCGGGACAGCGCGTGCTGGAATATGTCCGACGGCTGGCTGTGAGACGTCTCTGGCACGACAGTCTCGACCGTCACAGCCGGAGTTCCAACCGGTGTGCCCAAATCATCGTTAATCGGCACGATGCGGGGCGAGTACTCCTGCTCGTCCTCGAAATAGGCCGCATCCGAGACCTTTGCCACGAATATGCTGGCCTTGGCATCGGCCCCGACATTGTAACGGACGAAGCCGTTCTCGTCGAGGTCCCGCACGGTGTAAGCCGGCTTGCCGGCCTGCACATCTGCATTGGTTGTCTGGTCATTGATTGCGGGCTCCTCGGCATGACTGCCGGAAAATACCCGCCGCAATGCGCTCAAAGGAGCGCTACCGCTACTCTTATGTGAGCTCCAATTCATGCATCCCATCCCAGAAAGACCATACGCATTGCACTATACTTAAAAGTTATACCCAACCGACTCGGCCGCTCGCAAACAACCGATGGATATACCGATGTTAAGGCTCAACTGCGTACGAAACGGACGTAATCAGCCTTGCCGGCAGCATGGATCTCATGCAGCATCGCACGAAGGTCGGCTGCATCGCAGGCGATGACCATAACTTCGAGACACTTACGGTTCCGCAGATGAGAGTGCAGCTGTGTCTTGATACAGGCAACGTGCTTCGCCTGGATAAGATCCACCCAGGGGTCAGCATGATCCCGCTTGATAATAATCAGAACACCCTCGACCTCGCCAGTCAAATCAGCCAGATCCTGCATCTCGATGGTCGCGGCGTTGATGGCCGTCCGCACGGCTTCGCTCCGACCGCTGAGACCATAGGCCTCCTGAATCTGATCCAAGGCCACCAGGTTCTCGTCGTTCAGCGATATGCTCACTATACCCATGCTATCGCATCCCAGAGAGTGTAATAGTTGATAACAATATTGTGATAATTAATAAAACTTCTAAATTACAGACTGAATTATTAATAATAAATTCAAAATCATTTAATAATCGAGCCGCCCAATCACATCTCAATGGATCAGCTGTTAACTGTAACCGCCTATGCTGCGGTCATCTTCCTCGTCTCGCTCCTGGCCTCCCGTCTGCCTTTCCTCATCCAGCATGACCGCGGCCAGCTACACCGGCTGATCTCCTTCAGCGCCGGAATCATGCTCGGCGTGCTGTTCATCATGCTCATGCCTGAAGCCCTCGAACGGACGGCGGACGGCGGCTACAGCGGTGAGACTGCGGCTTACTGGATGCTAACCGGCTTCCTCCTGCTCTTCGTGCTCGACTGCCTGGTCAAGCACTACACCAAGATCGACTGCGATTGTGACGAGTGCCGGGAATACCGCGAGCACGACATAACCTCGCTCTCGGCTTTCACAGGGCTTGCCATCCACTCGTTCTTCGACGGCCTAGCTCTTGCGGCTGCATTCCTGGCCGGTGAAAGCGTCGGAATCATGGTTCTTGTAGCGATGTGCCTCCACAAGACCGTGGTAGTCTTCTCGCTGTCTTCGACCATGCTGATGTCCAACCGGCGGCGGCAGGCTTGGTATTACCTGCTCGCTTTCTGCGCCATCTCTCCGCTGGCCACGATTGTATCCTATCTCTGTCTGGATGGCGGGAACTTGGGCTTCACCGGACCGGCGCTCTGCCTTTCAGTGGGCATCTTCATGTTCGTGACACTCTGCGACATGCTGCCGGAGGCCTTCCACGAGCGGAAAAGGGACCTTCAGTCGCTGGGCCTGCTACTGCTGGGTCTGATGGTCGTCATCCTGGTGGCCCTAGCAACCTCCGCTCTCACGGGCGGGGCAGAGATCTGAGAGCATAGTCGCGGCAGCGACACAGGAAACGATACGCGACTGCCGGGTTAGAATAATAGTAGAGGTGCGGAAAGCCCGCGACCAAGGCACCATCCTCGTGGGCGCAGCGGTACTGCCTTCCTGAGGTCTTGGTCGCCGTCCATGCCGTGCCACAGTCATCGCTGTCCCAATAATGGAACTCGTGCCCCTTGACCCCGCCGGCGACCAACGAAGCCGGGTCGTCGGATGACAGCGTCACATATCCGAAGCGAGCCAGGTGGCCGGTGTTGCGCACGGTGCCCGGAATCGCCCCTACGAGCGGCCAGACCTGGCCGGCCGCATCCTGCATCTGCACGTGGAGGTACATGAAACCGCCGCATTCCGCCAGGCAGGGCAAGCCGCCGGCGAGCTTAGCCCGCAGGTCATTCAGCATCGGCGTATTGCCGCTGAGCTCCTGGCCGTGGAGCTCGGGATAGCCGCCGGACAGAATGACGCCGCTCACTCCGGCCGGCAGGGTAGGGTCGGTCAGCGGCGAGAACGGCACCAGCTCGGCGCCGCACTCCCGCAACAGCGCGAGGTTGTCCTCATAGGTGAAGCAGAATGCATCGTCCTGGGCTAGCGCCACCCGCACCGGCGATTCCAGGCGCGGCATGACCGGCTCTGTGTAAGCCAGCGGCGGCGCGGCACGGGCGATGGCCAGCAGGACATCGAGGTCAAGCGTCGATGCCAGACGCTTCGCCAGCTGCCCGAGCTTCTCCTTCAGAGCCGCGACCTCGTCCGGAAGGACCAGACCGAGGTGGCGGCTCTCCAGCACCAAGTCGTCCACGACCGGCACGTAGCCGATGACCTTGACCGGCAGCTCCCGCTCTATGACTGGCTTTACGGCAGCGAACGTTCCAGAACTCATGCGGTTGAGGATGACACCCTTGATAAGGTTCGGCCGGTACTCCAAGAAGCCCTTGATGACCGGCAGGCAAGAGAGCGCGGCGCCTTTGGTGTCCACGATGAGGATCACCGGCGCCTGCAGCTTCTGCGAGACGTCACACGAACTGCCCTCCGGCGCATCGAGGCGCATTCCATCGTAGAAGCCCATGACGCCTTCTATGACCGAGACGTCTGCAGCTGCGGCCGAGCGACCGAAGATGTACCTGAGGGTGGGATCGTCACAGAAAAAGCAGTCGAGGTTCCGGGCGCGGGTGCCGATCACACGGGCATGGAACATCGGGTCTATGTAGTCGGGTCCGCACTTGAACGAGGAAACCTGCAGACCGCGGTCTACCAGCGCCTGCAGCACACCGCATGTGATGAGGGTCTTACCGCTGCCGCTGGCCGGCGCGGCCAGCATCACCCGGGCCAGGCTCACGGCGTCCGCCCCCGGAGCACAGCGAGGTAGACCGGATTCTGCGCCGTCATGAGATTGTAGCGGCCCAGGTGCCGGGCACCAGCAACGTTGATACAGACGACCTCCTCCTGCACAAGCGGCAGCTCCCGCACGCAGGCCAGGGTCTCGGCGATCGTTTCCAGCGTGACAGAGTTGATGACGATCCGCACAGTCGGGTTCTTGGCCAGCACGGCGGCGAGGATGTCCTTCAGATTACCGGAGGAACCGCCTACAAAGACATGAGTGGGCGCCGGGAGCGGCGCAAGCGCGGCCGGGGCTAGCCCGGCCACGATCTCCACATTTGGCGTACCCAGCTGCCGCCGGTTCTGATCGATGAGCGCGCAGGCGGCATCTTCCCTCTCGACGGCATAGACTGTGCCGGCGGCAGCTACCCGAGCCATCTCTACGGATACCGACCCGGTGCCTGCGCCGACATCGTAGACCACAGAGTCTGGCGTCAGCTTGAGCTTGGAAACGGATAGCGCCCGCACCTCGCTCTTCGTCATCGGCGCCTCGCCACGGATGAAAGCCTCGTCGGGCAGGCCGATCGGATCGGCAGTGTCCGGCTACGGGTTCATAATCAGTGCAGCGCAGAGCTGCCCGCACTCATGCGCGGCCAGCTCCGCTGTACGACCGGTCAGGATCCGCTCCTCAGGATAGCCGAGATCGCAGCCCACGGTCAGCTGCACGTCGGCCAGCCCGTAGGCGGTCAGCGCAGTGCAGAGATCTTTGACGCCCTGAGCGCCGTCCAGCAGCACGAATGTGCGGGCGTGAGTCCGGATCTCTGCGACCACGTTAGCCGGGCGCCCGTGGGCGCTGACCAAGCGTACGTCCTGCCAAGGCACGCCGGCCCGGGCGCAGAGGTACTGGACGGAGGAGATCCCGCAGTGGGCGGTGACACGGAAGCCGGCGGCGACGGCCTGCTCCTCGAGCGCCTTCGCGGCGCTGTAGAAGCCGACATCGCCGGAGACCAGCACCGCGGCGCGACGCACCTCCGGGTGGACGACGAGATAGGCCAGGATCTTCGCCGCCTGGTATTCAGGCAGCGTCGGCTTCCCGGCGGCCTCCGGCACCTGCAGCATGCGGGCGGCGCCGCAGACCATGTCAGCGTTCCGCACAGCCTCCGCGGCAGCTGCCGTGAGACCGGTGCCCGGCCCGATGCCAGTGCCGACCAGAGCGAGCGCGCGGGGCGCGACTGCGGGTGCCGGCAGCCTGAGCCGGTCTGCCAGGTAGGCGACGGTAGCCTCGTAGTCCCGCCCGCCTGCCGGCTCGGCGGGACGGCCGATCAGCACGACCTGCGCTCCGGCCCGCTGAGCCGCGGCCAGCTTCGCCGGGAAACCGCCGGGAACACCAGAGTCCTTGGTGACCAGATAGCGCGCGCCGGTCTGCACCAGGAGCCCGTAGTCGAGCTCCTCGCAGAACGGCCCCTGCATCGCGAAGAGGTTCTTGCCCTGAAAGCCAGCCGCTGCGCACTGCGCGACAACATCTGGCAACGAGAGCACCCGGGCGAAGACCCGTTCCTGATAACCGGGGAGGGCCGCGAAGGCAGCGAGCTCTTTGCTGCCGGTAGTGACCAGCACCGGCCCGGCAGTGTTTTTCAAATAGTCGACCGCCGCCTCGACGGTCGGCACAGTGATAACATCCGCGGCCCCGGCGGCCGACGACCGGCTGAGCCGGACATACTCCGCGCCTGTCTGGGCACAGACCTCTGCCACGTGCCGCTTGATCTCCTGGGCGTACGGATGGGTCGCATCAATGACAAGCGTATACTCACGCATGAGCACCGCCATCTCGGGAGTACTCAACGGCCGGGCCGAGACCTCGATGCCTGGACGCACCGGCACCGACGTCCGCCCGTATTCGCTCGCTACGCACACATGAACCTGCACCCCGGCCCCTGCCAAGTAGGCGGCGAGATCGCCGCCCTCGGTCGTGCCGGCAAAGATCAGCACCTTGGCCATCACAGCACCCCGCGGAAATCGACCGTGTATTCCTCAAGCGCAGCAGCCACGGTCACGCCGCCGCCAGCGGTCTTACGGATAATCAGATGCCCGTCCCGGGCAGCCCGGACGGCCGCCCGCTCGCAAACGCAGTCCACACCTGTGACTGAGGTCACGAAGGCAGAGCGAGAGAAACCTGCGTCCGGCAGAGCATTCAACTCATCCGTGCCGAAGAACAGTGTCGGTACGCCCAGACGAGCCGCATAGGCCAACAGTCCGGGCTCATCCTGTTTCAGATCGATGCTTGCCACTGCGCGGACACTGTTCTCGGTGAAACCGTGTGCCGCCAAGGCGGACGACACCGCCGCCGCGATATCTACCTCAGGCGTTCCCCGCCGACAGCCGATGCCCAGCACCAGACGACGCGGGATCAGCCGCAGGGTCTCGGGGAAGGGACCGGGACTGCGCTCGCCGACGTATACTCCCACCGATGCCCTAGCACCGCCGCCCAGTTCAGGGGGCACCGCCCCAACAACCGGGAAATCGCTGACGAAGCCGACCGGCCGGCCGTCCAGCACCCGGGCTGCCACATCCTTCGCAGCTGCTAGACTGCCGATGGCCATACCGTGCGTCACAGCGAAGACGTCGATGGATATCTTGCCGTTGATGTCGGTAGCCGTGGTCACCACAGGGGTAGCCCCGAGACCGACCGCCAGCCGTTCGGCGAGCGCATTCGCGCCGCCGATGTGCCCAGCGAGGAGTGGCACGACGAAGCGGCCGTGCTCGTCCACGTCCACCACTGCAGGGTCGACGTCCTTTGTCCGGATGAACGGTGCAATCGTACGGACGGCGATGCCCATCGCTCCGACGAAGACGACGGCATCGGCCGCGGCAAAGGCCGAGGCGGCCCACTCCGTCAGCGGACCGTCCACGTGCGCCAGTCCCGCCTCATCGCTGGTGCTCTTGGCATAGAGTGAGACATTCTCACCGACCAGGGCGGCGGCGATACGCTGAGCAGTCCGGCAGCCGTTCGAGGTGAAGGCGATGACCCGGACCTTCATTGACCCGCCTCGATATGCCTGATGAGTTCCGGTGCTGAGGATGTCTGGCCCAGAAGGCCGTACACTGAGGAGAAGACCACTGCGCCAACATCAATGACGCCGTTGATGCGATGCTTCATGTAGAACTCCAGCTTGGGAATGAGGACGTCCATGGTAGCCGACAGCAGCCCCTGCTCCTGCAATATGGCGAGGGCGTCGTCCGTCGATAGGCAGTCCATGATCAGCCGGGCCGTCCGGACATCTGCACCGGCCAAGATGGCATTGGCTGCCAGGATCTCCATGCGGCAGTCCGCGTTGCGGGAATGGGTGTTCATGATCCCGCCGGCCAGCTTGACCAGCTTGCCTAGATTCCCCACAATCAGGATTCCTCCCGCACCCAGTTCTACCGCTAGATCCAGCATCTCGCCGAGATAGTTGCTGCACTCGATCGGCTGCGTCGCGGCCAGATGCGGATAGGCCTGCACAAAATCCTTACCATAATTCCCGGGCACGACCAGCAGGTACCGGCGGCCCGCGGCCAGGAAAACCTTGGTCTCTGTGCGGATAGAGTCGAGCAGGGCCTGTTCGCTCATCGGCTCGACAATGCCGCTCGTTCCCAGCACGGAGATGCCGCCGACGATCCCCAGCCTGGGATTGAAGGTCCGGGCTGCAGTGCGCTCACCATCTGGAATGGTAACGGTCACGTCCATCTCGGCGGTACGATGAAAGCGGGCGCACACCTCTGCGACCGCAGCGGTAATCATCTGCCGGGGAACATGGTTGATGGCTGCGGCCCCGACCGGTTGGTCGAGACCCCGCCGGGTGACCCGGCCGACGCCGGATCCACCCTCAATGACGATGCCCGACCGCTCGCTTAGTGCGACCGTGGCGCAGATCTGCAGACCGGTCGTGTCGTCCGGATCGTCCCCGCCATCCTTGCGGACGGCGCAGGTGACGCTGGTATCACTCTGAGCCAATGTCTCGATCGGCAGATGCAGCATGATCCCCCGCGGAGTCAGCAGGTCCACCTGTACGACTGGCCGGCCTGAGAGCAGGACCTCTGCGGCCGCCTTGGCCGCCGCCGCGGCGCAGGAGCCAGTGGTATAACCCCGCCGCAACCGCTTGCCGCTCACATAAACGAATCCCTGTTCTCCGTTGATGACCGCCATGAGATGTGCCTGCCCGCTGACCGGCCCAGCCGGCAGCGATGTTAATGGCTGGATTATTATGCCAAATAAAATACTTGCCGTACTCCTGCATTCACCGATCTTCCACGGAGATGTGTGTAAATGCATTTATGATTAGTTGGATTATTGTGCCAAAATATATTACGTCAGTCCACGATGCTTGTTCAATGAAAGCGATCCTCGTCATCGGTTACGGCTCCAGTCTTCCATATGCATCCCAGACCCTCGAAGCCCAGGCAACCCGTTTGCGCCAGCTGCAGAAGACTCCGGCCTACACCGCGTACGACCGCGTCAACCAGCCCGACATCCCTACAGCCGTTCGGCATCTGGCCGCCGACGGAGCAGAAGAAACGGCAGTCATCCCCTTCTTCATCGCCGACGGCGTAATCACCCGTGAGCACCTTCCTGCCAAATTAGGGTTGCCACAGTACGGAGACGGTACGGTGCAGGTAGGCGGTCGGCCGATCGACTTCCGCTTCGGCCGGGCCGTCGGGTCCGACCCACGGGTTGCTGAGATTATGCAGAAACGGGCGGCTGAGGCCGGCGCCACCTCGGCCTCAGGTCTGCTGATCATCGGCCACGGCTCTGTCGCCCGGGAGAATGCGGCAGTCACCGAGGAAGTCGCCGGCCGGCTCCGCGCCGCCGGCTACTCCCATACGGAAATCGGCTACAACGAGTACTGTGACCCCTCGATCGAGGAGGCTCTCGAAAAACTAGTGAAGGCCGGAGTCCCGCAGATCACCGTATTGCCCCTGTTCATTGCCTCTGGCCTCCATCTCAAGGAAGAGATCCCCGCCAAACTCGGACTACCGGCAGGAAAGACTCACGGCACAGTGGTCCGGAACGGCCGGGCAGTCCCGCTAGTCTACGCCCCGGCCATCGGCTCGGATCCGTTACTTGCTGAGATCATGGCAGATGAAGCGGCGCAACTGCTGGGCCGCACAGACTGAAAATAGAAAAACGAAAAGAGATCGGTCGTTCGAAACGACAAGTTCCGCAGTATCTGTCCCGAAAAACTGACATGAGCACAACAGTCGACTGCATCACAGGACTACCATTGCACCAGCGGCAATCGAGTCCGTGTTACGTAAAACAGGCAACAGCGAGCACCGCTGGTGAGAACCTGTCCACCGCATCCGAGATGATGAACCCCGCATTGCCATTACGATCAGTTAGGAAGTGTGCGGTCAGGGTCCGATTGCTTTCAAAAACAATTAAGAAAAATATCAACTCACCGTCGATTCGATTAATTGTAATGCTTGACGATTGCAGTCGTCCATTGCCTTTTGATCGGTAGGCCGGATTATCTGAGTACAATCTGACGAGTCCACAATGCATGCTGACGGCCTTGTTGTCTTTTCGTCGGCCGGCAGTGATAGTTACATCAATCAGACCGCATACGGCGATTCAGAGTTCAGTGAGCCCGACCGGCATTGCAGCCAGCTGGCGTTTGTGCCTGGACTGCCGCACCTGCCGCCGCACTTCGACGACCTTCGCCGGCGCAACCCCTGCAGCAGTAGCTGCCGCGGCATCATCTGCCCCGACTTCCAGCGCGGCGAGGGCAAGGTCGAGCGCGTGATAGGTTATGCCCATCTCCTCCTCATCCGTCTGCCCTTCCCACAGACCGGCTGTCGGCACCTTGTCAATGACCTCCTGCGGCACATCGACAAGCTTCGCTAACTGCCAGACCTGGGTCTTGTACAGGCCGGCCATCGGCATAGCGTCCTCCGCCCCGTCGCCGAACTTCGTCATGTAGCCCATGAGGAGCTCGCTACGGTTCGTGGTCCCGATGACCAGATAGTTCTCCTTCTTCGCCTTGTCGTAGAGGACGATCATCCGGCAGCGGGCCGCGATGTTGCCCTTCTCCAGTGGCGCCTCCTTGCCGGTGAGCAGCATGCCGGAGAATGCATCGACGGCCGGCTGGATGCTGACCACGGCATAGCGGATTCCCCACTGCTTACAGAGCTGCTTGGTGAGACGGTAGTCGTCCGCTGACGTGCTAACTGTAGGCATGAAGATCGCCAGCACCCGGTCCCCGCCTAGCGCATCGGCGCAGAGCTTAGCCACTACCGCCGAGTCGACGCCGCCGCTGATTCCGACGACCGCGCCGGCGGCATGGGCGGCCTCCACGGTGTCCCGGATGAACGCTGCGAGCGCATCGGCGTCCGCCCGCGTGACTTGACGGAGAGGCGTGCTATTCATGATAGCTGTATCGTCGGCATATCATAAAAGAATTCGCGCGGCACCCCGTCGACGATGGAAGAGCAACCAGAGGCTGATAACTAGACCGCAGACTACCAGCACCTTCCAGTTGATGTAACTCACATCTACCTCCACCTGCACTCACCAAATCTTGATAAAGTCAGCCTAACCATCGGCGTAACTGTATCCAATACACCGACACTGTTGAAATTGCCCACCAATGGCTTCAAACTAAGACCAAATCAACCGAGTATATGCATATCAGCGCGACTGTCCCAACTGTGATTGGTATCACTTTGTCCAACCGAGATCATAACTAGCGAGGACAAGATGACTTGTCTTTAAGAGAATCCCTCTGAAATCGCCAATTTAAAACGAACTATATGATATAACCTTGAAAGCATCGCTGTAATACCATAGCATCTAGAAATGTTTTAACAGTTGATGCTACTAACTGCGATTTTTCACCTGGCTCGGTGCCAATCCCAAAGCAACGCAATGACGCTTACTCGATGTACTTTTGATGTGAAAAAGGTCGTGAATTAAGGAAGTTTGGACGAATCTACCTGATATCAGTGAAAAACCCGCAATTACGAAATCGATAGAGACACTTAAAGAGACACTATCACAATGATTTTAAAGAAGAAATGGTGCTCCCGATGGGATTTGGACCCATGTCGAGGCCTCGAGAGGGCCTCATGATTGGCCGCTACACTACAGGAGCTTATGCCACCTGATTACTAAGTTCTTAATAATACTTTCGCGCAGAAAACCCGAAAAGAACTTAGCCAGCACATATCCAGATGCCACGCTAGACCGAGTTTTCGAGTGAAGTTTATTAGGCCCGCAGACATAGCCCGCAGCGTGGGAATCAGGATCGCGATCTGTCAGCTCGTCATATCAGGGAGCACGGGACTGAACCTCTCTAGCATCGAAGGTATCGTCCTCCAGAACCGGGCGGACCTCTACGTCTTCCCAGAGCTCTCGCTGACCGGCTACAGCGCCGACGCAGAGTACAGCGAGGACATAGCTGTCGCACTCGACCGTCTGCGCCTGATCTGCAACGAGCGGGATGCAGCCGTGGTCTTGGGCGCGCCGATGCCGGCCAAGCACGGCACTGCCGACGCGCTACTGTTCATAACAGGCACCAGGACGATCCGTTATGACAAGCTCTATCCCGCGAACTTCGGCATTTACACTGAGCAATATACCCCCGGCCTGCGGCCGGTGATGGTGGAGTTTCGCGGCCTGAAGATCGGTCTCGAAGTCTGCTACGACCTCTTCTTCCCGGAGATCTCCCGCTACTATGCCCGCAACGGCGCAGACCTGATTATCTGCGCCGCCGCCTCGGCCGAGCCGTCTTTCGACTACGTCCGGCGGATGCTCCCCGCTCGGGCGCTGGAGAACACCGTGTACTTTCTGTACTGCAACAGCGTCGGCGACTGCGGCGGAATCCGGTTCTTCGGCTGCTCCGGTCTGTACAGCCCGCTCGGCGAAGAAATAGAACTCCTCCGCACGGACGAGAGCATCCGCATGACCTACGTCGACCAGGCGGTCGTCGCCAACGCCCGTAAGAAGCGCCCGCAGTTGCGGGACGTCCGGGACGATTTCGGCTGGTCATAAAGTCAAACTCGAAAGGTATTAATGTGTAAACCAGATACGCACGGCTTAGCGGCCGAGATAGCCCAGCCCGGTAAGACGCAAGCCTGGAAAGCTTGTGGGATCCTTCCCTCGGGAGTTCGAATCTCCCTCTCGGCGCCACTTGTTTACTTTTCGTTTGTCTTTTCGCTGCTGTTCCTTTCAATAGATTAAAGTGTCTCACTGACATGAGCGACCGATTGTAATGTCCACAGAGTACCGCCATCTCAGCAAACGTTGCGAGGCTTCAATGTACACTGGCTATGCCGTTCTAATGACCGCCATGCTGGTCATCTACCTTACGGTGTATCTTTTTGCCGGCGACTTTTGGGGGCGCCGCGCAATTCTAGGTTACGGCCTGGCCCTTCTGTTCGCCCTCCTCGCCTACTGTCTCGTCGCTCCGCCGATCTTCTACCGTCACTACCGCTATTGTCTCGACGGGAAGCAGATCGACATCACGCAGGGCGTCCTCTTTCTCCGCCGGACAGTGGTCCCGATTGAACGCATCATGCAGGTCGAGGTCGTCCGTGGTCCGATCAACCGGATCTGGCGTCTGGCTGACGTGCACATCACCACTGCCGGCGGCACAGCCGTTCTCGAATACCTGGAGCCGGCTGAAGCCGACCGCATCGCCGCCGACCTAGGCGCTGTCGTCGACCGTCTACTGAAGGAGCGGCGTGGCGCATGAGCGATACCATTCGGGGGCCTTACCGGAACCACCCGATCGTCATCGTGCAGAACCTCACGCTCACGGCAGTCCTCACCTTCTGTTGTCTCCTCGGCCTGATCGGGTCCGTCAGCCCGCGGGTCTACCTGTATCTGACCATGGCGATGATTCTGATAGCTGCCGGCTTCATAATCATGTTCTGGCGGACGACTACCATCGAATTCGGAGAGCAGGATTTCACCGTCCGTCACAACTTCATCTCCAGAAAAGTCAGCGTCATCCCGTACACCCGTGTGGCCGCTGTCAATATCAACCGTACCTTCTTCGACCGGCTGGCCGAGACCGCGACGCTCCAGTTCAACGTCAATTCGGCGGTCAATGCCGCTCGGCCAGAGGCCGCCTTCTGTTTCCCGATGCCGCTGGCGGATGAGATCCGCGACTTCGTCTACGCCCGGACTTTTCGCAGCGCCTCGGGTGCCGACCGGGACGCTGAGCACGAGTCGCTGGTATCCTTCACGCCGGCCCAGGTGATCGCTCACGTTTTCCTGTCGCAGCCGACCTCTCAGCTGATTGTCGCCGCGTTCTTCCTGGTTTTTACGGTCGCCGCAACCCTCTTCCAAAGCGGAGGCGGCGTACTGGTCGGCCTAGTCATGCTGGCGGTGCAGGAGATCATCCCGCTGGTCTCCCGGCTGCTGCGCTATTACGGTTTCCGCATGTACCGCGATGGAAACACGATCTGCCTCCAGCATGGTGCAATCCACCAATACCGGACGGAGTTCGATGTCGCCAAGGTCAACGCCGTTCGCATCCGCCGGCCGTTCCTCGCCCGGATGCTCGGCCGTTCGTGCCTCGAGGCCGAGGTGGTTGGCATCAACGCCAAGGACGGCGACGTCACGCCGACGCTCTGCCTGCTGATGCCGGCTGACGACGCCGAGCAGCTGCTGCGCGTGATCCTGCCGGAGTTCGTACATGATATCCCTGAGACAGCCAGGCCGCTGGCAGCGGTGAAAACGATGTTCTGCCAGGCTGCAGTGTTCGACATCATCTTCGCCGCCATCATGGCCTGGCCGTGCTGGACTGCACTGCACTGGACCGCCTACCCGAACATCGCAGCTTTCTGGATGGAATCCTTCCGTCTCGCCCCGGTGACTGCCACCGCGCTCATACTGTGCTATGCCTTCTGGCGGAGCTGGCGCTCCTATCGGTTGCGGAGCATCGGTCTGGGCGCCGACCTGCTGATAATGCACAACGGCCTGATGGACCGTGAGCAGGTCATCATTCAGTACGACCGCATCCAGCTCACAGTGCTGAAGAACGACCTCCTGGCCCGGCATTTCGGTGTCTGCCGCTGCAACGTCTGCCTGCTCTCGACCACCGGCAGCAAGCAGATCACCTCCGGCTACTTCCCGCAGGAGCTGCTAGCACAGATTCCGGCCATTGTGCAGGCGCGCATCGATGACGGCCGGTATGACCCGCATGAGAATATGGTATGATCAGTTGGTCCGTGATTAACAAATGTGATTTTTGTAGTGCAACCGCTGATCTGCTGCGACCTGGGAGAGCATCATTTTGCCGCCTGAGCTGATAGACTCTGAACCCACCGTTGGTCTACAGATGCCGTTCGTGAAAATCGGATCCGGCCTCGCCGACCGCAAGATGTTTTGAGGGAAGCAGCGGAAGACCGCCCTCATCCCTCTGTTGTTTTTCAGCGTTCAGCCTCGGTTCTTGACCTTTCCCCTCCCGAGCAGATAGACGCCGACCAACAGTACCAGGGTGGCGAATTATTCCGGCGGCGGCGATCGGCACGGGCTGTCGCCGCCGTTGGCGGGCTGTTCTCCGTACATGACTGCGTAGTCCGAAAAGTAGTGCCTGGACGGCAAAGCTGGCCGTCATCCCATTCTAAATCTTCCTGGCTTGCTGAACCGTGAACAGATCGCCATCCAGTTCGACCGCATCCAGCTCACAGCGCTGAAGAACGACATCCTGGCCCGGCATTTCGGCGTCTGCCGCTTCTTGGTATTTTATCGCCTGTATGTGTCGTTTTCAACGGATTCCGTCCCACTCAGCGGCAAATTCTGTCAGATAAGCCCGCATATACTGGTCCCGCATTTCCGCCAGCCGCTTCCCTTCGGCAGTGTTCATCATCCCCTTGACCAGCAGGAGTTTCTCATGGAAATGGGCGATAGTGTCGCCCTGCCGCGCATAATACTCGGCTGCGGTCATGTTCTCCCGCGGCTGTCCCTCCGGCTCCCACAGTGGCCGGCCGCGAGTTCCGCCATAGGAGAAAGCCCGGGCGATACCGATCGCACCGATGGCATCAAGCCGGTCGGCATCCTGCACAATCTGCCCTTCTAAGGTATCTGGCACTGTCGAATCGCGACCTTTGAATGAGACCTGCTAGATGATCCGGGTTACGGCTGCGACATCGGAAGCGGTCGCACCGTGCGCCTGCAGGAAGCCCACCGCGTGCGGCAGATGCTCGGCGTCGCCGCCTAGCTTACGGTCGTCGACATCGTGCAGCAGCGCCGCGATACCGACCAGCCGCCGGTCGGCGGCCGGCTCGGCCGCAACAATAGCCAGAGCCGTCCGATAGACCCGAACAGTGTGCCAGCTGTCATGCCCGGTGGCATCGCCGGCGAAAACCTTCTTCGCATAGGCTAGCACAGCCGTCTCTGTTGCATCATCCATATGACACCGCAAGGACTACAAAGATACAATGATTGGGAAAAAAGAATCCCGGAGGCGGAGGTATACGTTGCCTCCGGGAAGGGTGTTGTAGTAGATTCAGGCTGAGTTACGGGACGCAGCCGCAGCCGGCTGAATATAGTGGTTGTAAACAATGACCATCACTGCCCAGATGGCAGTCACAGCCAACAGCATCGGGACACCGATATGCAGCATCTCAGACAGCATCGCAGACGCGTCGGAAGGACTCGACATTGCGGTTAGGAACGGGAACCATGGCACGACCTCGCCGTGCCAGATGTGCTCCACCAGCAACGCGAGAACCGCGCCCCAGATCATCGTATTGAACCAATTGATGTGGAACCGTTCCGGAACCTTCTTTCTGAATACCGTTGTTACTACACCGACCGCAGCCGGCACTAAGAAACATGCCATATCTTCAGCCCTCCACTTTTTCTGGAGCAACGACCGGCGCCGCTGTGCGGAACCGATCGATGACCAAGGCCAGCTCCCAAACCGCAAGGATCGAGATAATCATGGCCAACCCAAGGCAGGCCGCATCCGCTGAGATCTCAAAGAAATCCCCCTCTTCCCAGCCGAGCACATGGTCAACGAAGATGCAGACCGTCAGCCCCCAGAACGCCATCGACAGCGAGGCCAAACGATCCTGTCCAGGCCGTTTAAGCCACGCATAGGTCGCACATAGAGCAGCGACCGCACTCATCAGTAGCCACATTTTGATTCTCCTCACGGCAGAAAAGCCGTGGATTTAATAACACTATTCTACTATTTAGTATTACGCATACTTTTTCATTAATTTGTAACATCATCCACCATCGGAGCTGAGCAATGATTATGAGCAGACAGACAGATGAGGAGACGACATGACAGGAGAAGCTAGAATGATCCCGATGTTTCTGCAACCAAGCGGACAGCGGATTACGGTTTTCGGCGGCGGGCATGTCGCCCTACGGAAGTGCCAGCAGTTCACCGGTTTCAAACTTACGGTGGTTGCAGCGGAGATTCTTCCTGAGCTGCAAATTCTGGCTGACCGCGCTGTTGTCGCACGTTTCGACCCTGCCAATCTCGCGCCCTATCTAGACGGCATCTTCCTCGCCGTAGCCGCCACAGACAGCCACGAACTTAATGACACCATCGTCGCCGCTGCAAAACAGGCCGGCATCCCCGTAAATTCGGCGACCGGCGGCGGGGATGTCCTGCTGCCTTCGATCATCCGGAAAGAGCGGTACACCGTCGCTGTATCCTCGGAAGGTCTCGTCCCCGCCTTCCCGCCGTATGTGGCTGCGCAAATCGATAATTTCCTGGGACCGGAGTACGATGCGATGCTGGACTTGCTAGCTGGCCTTCGGACAGAGATTCGCACCGCAATCCCGACTCAGCCGGCCAGGGCTGCCTGCCTCGCAGCCGTGCTAGCCAGCGACGAGACGTGGTCCCGGTTGAAGGCTGGCGACCGCGCCGGAGCGCTTGCCGCCGCACGGCAGGCCGGCGGACTCCCATCTGACTGAGCTCATACAGCGATCAACCGGCTCATCTGGATGCTGTCAATGACGCCTAGACTCTGCATGTAGCTGAGGATGATGGCATTGAAGTCTCCGTAGACCTCTACTAGCTTCAGATTCGTAAGCATCGTGTAGCCGTCGCCACCGCCAAAGACAAAATCAGTGGAAGCGAGCGTATAAATCCGATTCGCATCCAGCGGCTGACCTCCGACAGTGATCGACATCACCCGCGCGCCGACCTCGGCCGTCGGATCGTAGGTGACCGTCATGCCAGAGAACTGCATGAACCCGCCGCAAGGCTCCGTGCCGTAAGAAAGACTGCGCTCCATCATATCCAGCAACTCCTTTCCAGAGAGTTCCCGCACCTGCACCCAATTGGTGAATGGCAATGAAGTAAGATACTCGCTGAGCGTGATGTCCCCGGCCGGGATTGACGCCCGCAGCGAGCCGCCGTTGACACAAGCGACGTCGGCTCCGGTGACCTGGCAAAGACCGTCGGCGACCATGTCGCCGAGATTTGTCTCTTTCGTCCGCACATCTGCATACTCGCCATCCAGCAGGGCCGCTGTCTTCCCGATGATCCGGCCCAGCAGTTTCTCCTGGTCTGTCCGGACCTGTGCGATGCAGGCATCCATCTCTGCATCGCTGCCGCGGGAGAACATCTCCAGCTTGGCCGTGATCTGCCCGCCGTCTATAGTCACTACGCCAATCGCCATGATGGCAGCGCCGGTGCTTGCGATAACAGTGCCCGAGGGCCGCAGGGTCACGCTGCCGTCAAGGACCTTGCCGCCCGCCATCGCTGTGTGGCTGTGGCCGTCGATGAACACATCGATGCCGTCCACCTCGGCACAGACGTCGTCGGAGGTCACAGCCGACTGGCTGTGGTCGATGCCCAGATGTCCGATCGCCACGATATAGTCGACACCCAGATCCTGCAGTGTTGCCACCGTTTCCGCAGCGGCCGCGACAGGATCGCCGAAGGTCAGACCATCGACGCAGGAGGACTTGACCAGTGTCGGCATATTGGATGTTATGAGCCCGAACACTCCTATGCTTACGCCGTACCGCTCGATTACAGTATAACTCGGCAGGAAGTTCTCGCCGGTGGCCGTATAGGTGATGTTCGCGCAGACCTTCTGGCAGTCGAGCTCGCTGTAGTATGAGAGAAGCGTCGCGTAGCCGTAGTCGAAGTCGTGGTTCCCCGGCGCGATTACGTCATAGCCCACTGAATTGAAGATGCTCAGCGCCGAGGCGCCGTCGGTGATGGTCGTAGAAGCCGTACCTTGAAAGACATCGCCCGCGTCGAGGGTCAGGACTGCCGCCCCATGGCAGTCGTAATATTCCCGGGCCGCGGCCACCGAGGTGAAGCCAAGGTTCTCGTCGAAGTAGCCATGAGTGTCGTTGGTGTGGATGACGACGATCTCGCCTGACAGATCGTCCCGCGGATCGGTGTACTCGGCATAGCCGATAGCGGAGACGATAAGTACCGCGGCCAGCAGGAGGCCGAGCGCCTGGCGTGAGCATTTCATACGGACGAAACTGCACCGACAGGTTTTAAGGATTGTTCATCGCAATGAGCGATTTCGCTCGACCAGGGTTCCGTCGAAGGATGACAGCGGAGGTCAGCGGGCCGCGGTCACGAAGCCGGCCGCCCAATCGTCAGCCGACAGTGCGTGCTGGTGCAGGTAGGTGCCCACGGCATGCCGGCTGATAAGCCCGTCCTGCTTCCCTGCAATGCCCAGTCCGCGATCCACCGCGAAGCCGTACCGCGCACCCGGCCCCGGGATCACGTCCGAGTAATGGTACTCGTGTCCGCGGACAGCCCCTGCGAACAGCGGGTTCTCGGGCCGCGCGGTCGCCATCACGTACGTCGGCCCGTGGCGGATGCCAGTCATCCGCGCATCGGCGTCGAACACACCGGCCAGCGGGAACGTCCGACCGTCCTTGTCCGTGATGCTCCGGCAGAGTGCCATCAGCCCGCCGCACTCGCCCAGGAGCGGCTTCCCTTCGTCCGCCATCTGCTTCAGGCCTTCGCAGAAGTCCCGGTTCGCGACGAGCCGTTCCGCATACAGCTCCGGGTACCCGCCGCCCAAATAGGCCAGGTCAGCGTCCGGCAGGCTTTCGCCGTCTGTCGGCCGGAAGGTCCGCACCCGAATGCCCGAAGCCTCCAGGCATTCCAGGTTCTCCCGGTAATAGAAACAGAAGGCGTCGTCCACCGGCACCGCAGCTGTGAGGCCGCTTTGCCGCGGCACATACGGCGAACCGATGGGCAGATCCGCCGGGGCGGCCTCCGCCAGCCCCACCAGCCGATCTAGGTCGATTCCATCGGTCAGCCTTTCTAGCGGGGCGATCTCGCCCGACGTGCAAGCATGCAGCGTCTGCAGGCCCAGGTACCTCTGGCCCAGTACGTTCTCTGGATCCTTCTTCACCTTGCCGAGGACATCCACTCCGGGACAGTAGGTCCGCATGGCGACATCGAGCTTATCACTGTGCTGGCTGCCGGAAACCTTGTTGAGGATGACCCCGGCGATGTTGACCGCCGGATCGAAGGCCTGGAAGCCGCTGATGATGGCCGCCGCGCTGCGGGTCAACGAGCCGGCATCCACCACCAGAACCACCGGGAACCCCAGCAGCTTAGCGATGGCGGCCGTGGAGCCGACATCACTGTCGCCCGCGAATCCCTCGTAGAGGCCGCGCACACCCTCCACCACGCACAGGTCGGCATCCTTGGATGCATATCCGACCAGATTGCGAAGACGCTCGTCGGTCAGCAGGAAGGAGTCAAGATTGCGGCACGGCCGGCCGGTGGCCGCTGTATGGTACATCGGGTCGATGAAATCGGGTCCGCACTTGAATGCCTGGACCCGGTAGCGCTTGGACAGCCGGGAGAGGATCCCAGTAGTCAGGGAGGTTTTGCCCACGCCGCTGCCGGTGCCGGCGATGACGACCCCCTTCATCCTCACATCTCCCGAACGAGCTCTCTGAGCGTATCCGCCGTCTCGAGGTGCACCAGCCCGGCGGCATCCATTACCATGCTGTGAGAGTCGACCTCACCGACCGCACGCTGGAAGTTCTGGCCGAGGTAGTTGGCAAGCTCCCGCGGTTGGTCGGTGATGAGGATGTCCTCCTTCTTCAAATCCGGATAGGCGTGACAGATGCCCAGGAAAATCCGCAGGTCCGGCCGGAACACATCGACCGCCGTCTGCATGCGCGCACCGACGACAGCATACTCGTCGAGTCCGCCGATGACCGCATCCAGTTTAACGCCGTCGGCATCCAGCTCAGCGGCGATGTTCGCGCAGTAGCGGCGTATGCGCGGCAGCCCGACGCCGCCGTCCATGTTGGCGACGAAGAACGTCTGTCCGCCCAGCTTCCGCCGGGCTTCGTCCGCCGCAACGAAGATGTCGGCAAAGCGATAGGCCAGCTCCTTCTTGGCCAGCATCACGACCGCAACCCTCTTTCCGGCGCTGAGTGCGGCGGCGATGTCCTTCGCCACATGCAGCTTGGTCGGGCTCACGGCCGGCGAGAGGTAGTCCTTGCTGGCCATCCCGACACGCTTCTCAAGCTCGGTCGCCGCTTTCAGCAGCTGCACCTGACGGTCGGCCTCGGTCTGCGGGATGATCCCGGCCTTGGCACCGGCTAGCAGGGCCCGTGCCGCGCCCTCAGTGTTGTCGCCCAGGCACCCGCTGCAGTTTACCGAGAATATGACACAGCCATCTGCACCGATCCCGCGGATGACCGCCGCCATGTCATCACCTGTGACG
>Ga0183095_11154_pt1 | contig 28915 bp, 34 predicted proteins | sample BioMet4_FD_130346 | JGI IMG/M metagenome (GOLD analysis project Ga0183095, IMG submission 130346) | Microbial communities from bioreactor (seeded with sewage sludge) at LBNL, California, USA - Biofuel metagenome 4 (v2) (version 3) | ecosystem: Engineered > Bioreactor > Anaerobic > Unclassified ...
ATAATCTTGGCAGTCCATAGTGATTGCCCCCCTTGGTATTTGGTGTCTTTGTCGTTACCATTTTACCATGAGGAAAATCACTATGGATTTTTCTGTTCAAGTGTCCAACTTCATCTTACAACCGGCCATTTGTTTTCTTCAAAAACTTCGCTGGGATTGGGCGATTCAACTCCCATGTGATATTCATAGGCCGGCTGCCCTCGTGCTTTACGTAGCTGGCCGTGCCAAGATAGGTGTAGGCCTCGGCTCCGCCCGCTATGCGGTCGGTCTTGAACTCACGCACGAACAACAGTACCTTGGAGCCGCGCTCCCGATGATGAATATACCGCTGCCCGGTGGTAGAATCCGCCGCCGTGGTGCTCTGGCTCTGCCAGTGGAAAAGGCTTTCACTGACGGAATAGTCGTTGTACATGGTCGTGGGTAAGTAGTCCTTGTCGGCCTTGTTGAGCGTCACGAAGAACACATCCAGGCCCTTCTCCGGCAGCCATTTCACACCCTCACGTACGGTGGCGGGCTTCAAGAAGTCCAGGCCCACCAGCAGCTGGTCGCGGGTGTAGGTGCAGTGAAGATCCAGCGGGCAGTCAAAGCCCAAATCCACCGGCTCGTCGATAAAGTCGATATGGTCGTACTGGTAGTGCAGCAGCTCCATGAGCTCCGCCAGCATCACCGGGCTGTCCGCCAGCGCGTACAGGTTGTCCAGCACCTCGTCATCGTTCCAGTCCTCCGCCGCCTTGCACCAGACCGTGACATAGAACATTTGCAGCATTCTCTTTTCCCGCTCCGGCAGTGCCGCAAAGTCCACATCGTCCAGCCGCGGCAGAATGTCCAGCAGAAAAGCGATCCAGCGCCGGGAATCCACGGACGCAAACCGCGCCAGTGCCTTGGTGATGGTCTCCTCCAGCGGCTCGGCAAAATCTGCTGCGACGTCTGCGCGGACGCAGAGGCGGGAGAAGGAGGAAAACTTATAGAGCGCCCGCGGGTCCAAATGATAGTAGTCGAGGAAGTTCCCCAGCGTCAGCGTAAGGCCGCTGTCGTCTGCAAAACTGGCGATCCGCGACACAAGCCCTGCGCTGTTGCCGTAAGAAGCGCGGATGTTGTCCAGAATATAGCTGGCGGCCTTCTTCTCCAGCTGAATATAGCAGCCCTTGGGCACAGACACAAAGCCGTCCTTCAACTCGTGGGTCACGCTGCGGGTAGTGTTGCTAAGCAGCGCCGCGAATTTGTCCTCAAAATTGTATTTTCTGTTTGCCTGACCGATGAAGTCCAGGACGGTCAGACATTCCTTGTCCTCAGCAAGACGAAGGCCGCGTCCCAGCTGTTGCAGAAAAATCGTCAGAGATTCTGTTGGGCGGAGGAACAGCACGGTATTGACCTCCGGGATGTCCACGCCCTCGTTGTAGATGTCCACAACGAAGATGAATCGCACGTCACCGCTGACCAGCCGCTGCTTGGCGGTCTGACGTTCCTCGTCCGGCGAGGTTCCGATCAGATACATGGACGGGATGCCGTGCTCATTAAAGTAACGGCACATGAACTCGGCGTGCTCGACCGTCACGCAGAAGCCCAGTCCCTTGACCTCGTCGATGTCGGTGACGTATTTGAGCAGGGAGGAGACCACCAGATCCGCGCGGCGGCTTGCAGCGGCACCGGAGAGAGTATAGAGGTTGGACAGCTCCGTCTTGTCGTAACCGCCGGCGCTCCAGCGCAGGGTGTCCAAATCAATGTTGTCCGTCACACCGAAGTATTGGAACGGGCACAGGAGCTTTCGGTCAATGGCCTCGGGCAGACGAATTTCTGCCGCGATGCGGTTGCCAAAGTACGGCAAAATGCTCTTGCCGTCCATGCGTTCCGGCGTGGCGGTGAGCCCCAGCAGGATTTTCGGCTGATAGTATTCCAGCAGCTTTTTGTAGCTTGGGGCGGCGGCGTGGTGGAACTCGTCCACCACGATATAGTCATAAAAGTCCGGCGCGGTCTTGTCGGTGAAGCTCTGGGAGTTGAAGGCCTGGATGGACAGAAACAGGTTGTCCACACTCTCCGGCTTGTAGCTGCCGACGAACAGCTCGCCGAAGTTGGCGTCCTTCAGCACAGCGCGGAAGGTATACAGGCTCTGTTTGAGAATTTCCTCCCGGTGCGCCACAAACAGCAGGCGGCAGGGTTTGCCCAGATTTTGTTTGCGGAAACGCTTATAGTCCAGCGCGGAGATGACGGTTTTGCCCGTGCCGGTGGCGGCCACCACCAGATTGCGGGTGTAGCCGCGGACGGTGCGCTCGGCCTCCAGCCTGTCCAAAATCTCCTGCTGGTAGGAGTAGGGCGCGATGTCCATGGTATAGAGCTCCGGGTTGTTGGCGTCGTAGTATTTCTCCGCCTGGAGCGCGCGGGCAAGGCGTTCCCGCTGGTCCTCGGCGTAATACTCGAATTCCCGGTCGTTCCAGTAATACTCGAAGGTGGCGGCGATCTTGTCGATGGTCTCGGGCAGATCACGCTTTGTGACCTTGGTGTTCCACTCAAGGCCGCTGGTCAGCGCCGCGTTGGAGAGGTTGGAGGAGCCAACATAGGCGGTGGTAAAGCCGCTGCTGCGGAAGAACACATAGGCCTTCGCGTGGAGCCGGGTCTGCTTGGTGTTGTAGCTGACCTTGATCTGCGTATTGGGCAGCTTGCGCAGCTCCTCAATGGCCTTCACGTCGGTGGCGCCCATGTACGATGTTGTGATGATGCGCAGCTCGCCGCCGTTTTGGGTGAATTCCCGCAGCTCGTCCATGATGAGGCGCAGGCCACTCCATTTGATGAAGCTCACCAGCATGTCGATGCGGTCGGCGGAGGCGATCTCCTTTTTCAGCTCGGTGTACATCTGCGGCTCGTGGACGGCGCCGGTGAACAGGCTGCTTCTTGCCATGGAGGTCTCCGGACGGGTGAGGTCGGCGGCGGTTTTGCCGGCGGCCAGCCGCGGGTCGGCCTCCCGCAAAAGCGCAAGAAGCTGCTCTGCCTGCTCCGCAACGGACAGAGCGGCAAAGTCAGCTTCCTGTGTAGAGGTTTGTATTATATCGTTGAGTCAGAGAATACCGCCAGAACATATCTTTAAGATATTTATTGTGCGCACCTGTGGGGTGTTCATAGTTGGTTTTTAGAAAATAGTATGCGATTGGAACCAACAAAACATCATATGGAAGCAAGCCTGAGTACGGAACGGCGAACGTTGTTTTCACATAATCAATTGAATACATCAGCGCTTTTTTGCATGGCTCCCATTTTTCGATAACATCCTCTTTTCTCAAGGATAGTATCACCCTGCTTTTACAACTACCTGTCAGTGCAAGAGAAATCAGCTGCAAAGGAACCGTGGAGGGCATTTTTTCGAACCCGCATTGCTGTAAGTCCTCAAGTAGTTTGTCAAATTGCTCGGATAAATCAAATCCTGTTTTCACATCAAAGATACGAGCACACATAATCTCAAAAACTGAAAGAGTCTTACCTTTTACATTAATGCGTGTGAAAATCTCGGTTGCAACGTCAATCGGCGCATAAGGAACTTCAATAATTGAAAAGTCATAACTCTTTATATTCTGCATGTATTCTTCAATCTTTTTCACATTTTCCTTGCGATTTACGTATTTATCCATTAAATCGACAATGCTGTGATCGAGAAGGTTCGAAAATGATATGTAATCCAATTCATCCATGTCAGAAACATCGGTTAGTACGATGTTATCTTCAACATTCTGTCTCAGATCGACATAAATCTTTGAGTAATCCACTTTGCCGACCTTATAACCGTTAAGCGCAATAAAGAGAGATGTGATTCGCTGCTGCCCGTCCAAAATGTACTCTACCACTTCATTTTCATCGGGCTCTTTTGACACAAAATCGCCAAGGGCACCTACTGTTTTTAGCCTATCAGTCGTCTTCCAAATAATAAACGTACCAATAGGATAACCTTTTAGTATACTATCAAGAAGATCTGCGCTTTTTTCTAAATCCCAGACGAAATCGCGTTGGAATTGGGGTATTCTCATCTTTCCGCTTTTAATTGATGCTATTAGTTCATCATATCTTAGACTCTTTGGCTTAGGTAAATTCATTATAAAACCCACTTCCTACCGCTCGTATTATTCTGCCAGTATTTCTTTGGCCTCGTCAATAAACCAGCACGACCTTTGGTTTAGCATACACGCAGCTTTTTATTTTGCTCGAAAGCTTTCAGTTTTTTTCTCGCGTCTGCCGGCTTCACGGCGTCCCTGGGGATGGCCCAGGCTTTACCGAAGCGGGTGAGGCCGGGGATGCGGCCCTCGTTGCAGAGGACCTGCACGCGGCGGCGGGTGATATTCCACTTTTCGGCAGCTTCAGCGATTGAAATGTAATCCATAATCCACCTCTCATGCGCATATAAAAAGAGCCCTGCCATGCGCAGAGCTTTGCCGTTCCCGTGCAGCTGGCTGCCATCCAAAACGGTACAGGCCCTTTAGCTTTGCGTCGCCGCCTTTCGACGGCTTTGCCAATGATTTTACAGTTTATCTTATTGTATACTTTTTGGCGAATGATTGCAACACAAGAAATAGCAAATTGTGGTATTCCCGCTCCCTTTCCGGCGGCAAAACAGTGCAGATTGCCACGGCGTCTCCGACGCGGTATAATGATTGCAGCCGATATCGGCTTACAGGCAAGGAGGCCGGACTATGAAAACAGAGATTTTGGGTGCGGAGCGCAACATCGCGCACGTCGTACCGGACGAGCCGATCGCCGACGCGGGCACCGCGCTGGACGCAGCCATGAGCGCAAAGTACGAGACCGGCTGCGACCGGCTGATCTTCGACAAAGCTGCGTTCGCGGAGCCCTTCTTCATCCTCAGCAGCGGACTGGCGGGCGAGATTTTGCAGAAGTTCGTGAATTACCGGTTGAAGGTCGCCATCGTCGGCGACTACTCCCAATACACCAGCAAGCCGCTGCATGATTTTATCCGCGAGAGCAATCGCGGCCGGGACGTATTTTTCGTTTCCACCATAGAGGACGCCGTGGAGCTGCTCGCGAAGGCGTAAAGAAAACGGCGGGCCTTTTCAATAGGCCCGCCGTACTCATGTTCTGATTTACTTTTTCTTGTCCGTTCTGCCGAGGATATAATCCACGCTGACCTTGTAATAATCCGCCAGGGCGCAGAGGACGTGAGGCGGCACCATGCGCTGGCCGCTCTCATAATAGGCGTAGGTGCGCTGAGGCACGTTGACGGCTTTGCCCACCTGCTGCTGTGTCAGATCCGCATCCTCGCGCAGATCGCGGATGCGCTGATACTTTTCCATATTCATCACCACGCTCAGTATAGATAAGAACAAAATGTTCTATTGCAATTTAGAATGTATTGTTCTAAACTATACCCTGTGGGGTGAATGGATATGCCGGATTATAAAGAGATGTACCTGAAGCTGTTTCGCGCCTCGGAGGAGGCGGTCAACCTGCTGATCGCCGCCCAGCGGGAGTGCGAGGAGCTATACATGAACGCGCCCGACCCGGAGCTGAAGATTTTGACGCTGCCGGAAAACAGCGGAGAAGCAAGAGAGTAAACGGATAGAGAAAGGCCGGGCGATTCGTCGCCCGGCCTGTTTCATTGATTATTGCGGCGCAAAATCTGAGCCGGCCGACAAACGGAAAGCAATCGTTCAGCGCTGCTTTTTTGCCGCCTCCAGAAACTGCCTCGTCGCGGCGGAGGGGCTTTTCGCGTACATGAGCCCGTAGGGCATGTCGTAATCCCCCGCCAGCGGGATGGTGACGAGATTCGGGTGAATGTCGGCGTAGACCTGCTGGGTGATCAGGACATAGGGATTGACCTCGCACAGCATGAAGGTGTCCACGCCGTAATAATTGGAGTCGATGATCTGCACCGTCGGGTGACGCTTCACGACCTCGCTGCGGAAAGCATCCATTTCCACCGAAATCCCGGCGATGGGCATGACCAGATATTCGCCGTTCAGGTCTTCCAGCGTCAGTTTTTTCATCCCGGCGAGTCGGTGGCCTTTCGCCACGGCGCAGCAGAACGGCGTGCGCATCAGCTCCAGAAAGCCGCAGGAATCCTTCTGCGCGATGGTGCAGTACACGCCTTCGCGGATGTCATATCGGACGCCGAGAACCGCGTCGCCGGCGTCGTTCTCCCGCGTCTCCGGCAGGGGCAGAATCTCGATCTTCAGGTCGGGAAACTGCCCGTTTATTTTTGTCCAGATGTCCGGCAGCAGGCGGCATTTGTAGAGCAGGGATGTCCCGATGCGCACCGTGGTCTGGCCTGACTGCTCGATCTGGCGCGCCTTGCTCATGGCATCCTTGGACAGGCGGATGATGGTCTTTGCATCCTCCAGCAGGGAACTTCCGGCGGGCGTCAGATGTACACCGTGGTTGCTGCGTTCAAACAGGCGCACGCCGCACTCGCCCTCCAGCAGGTTGATCTGCTGGATGACCGCCGGAGCCGAGATAAACAGGTCCTCCGCCGCTTTTCCAAAGCTGCCTTTTTCCGCCACTTTCAAGAAGGTATCCAGCTGATGATTGTACATATCGTGCCTCCTGCGTAAAGTCTATCCTTTATGCCATGATAACAGATCGGAACTTCCGAAGCAAGAAAAACCGTTCTATACTGGGCTCAGAACGAAACGCAGGAGGAACGATGATGAAAAAACTTGGTTTTGGCTGCATGCGGCTGCCCACCCTCGGTGCTAACGACAAGGTGGATATTCCGCAGTTTTCCCGTATGGTGGATGAATTCCTTGGCCATGGCTTTACCTATTTCGATACGTCCTATGTCTATCACGGCGGAAAGAGCGAGGACGCGCTGCAGCAGGCGCTGGTGGAGCGGCATCCCCGCGGGAGCTTCACCATCACCACGAAGCTGCCGGTGTTTCTCCTGAAAGAGCGCGCCGACACCCGCCGCTTTTTTGCGGAGCAGCTTGCGCGGCTCGGCACCGACTATGTGGACTACTACTGGCTCCACGCTCTGAACGCGGCGAGCTATGAAAACGCCGTACGTTTGGGTGTATTCGAGGAAGTCGCACAGCTCAAAAAAGAGGGTAAGATCCGCCACTTGGGCTTTTCCTTCCACGACAGCGCCGCGGTGCTGGACCGCATCCTCACCGAGCACCCGGAGATGGAGTACGTCCAGCTTCAGCTCAACTACTTCGACTGGGACAGCGAGATCGTGCAGTCGGGTGCCTGCTATGAGACGGCAAAGCGACACCGCAAGCCGGTCATCGTCATGGAACCGGTGAAGGGCGGCGTGCTGGCCGACGTGCCGCAGCACATCAAGGCGCTGTTCCGGCAGAAACAACCGAACCTCTCCGACGCCTCCTGGGCCATCCGCTTCGCGGCCAGCCTCGACAATGTGATGATGGTGCTCTCCGGCATGTCGAATCTACAGCAGCTGGAGGACAACGCCTCCTACATGGAGCATTTTGTACCGCTGGACGAGGAGGAAAAGCGCATCATTGCCGAGGCGGTGCGCATCTTCGACAAACAAAAGGCGGTGGACTGCATGGCCTGCGGCAAGTGCCTGTCCGTGTGCCCGGAGCGCATCCCCATCCCGGACTATTTCAAAATGTATAACGACCACTGCCGCATGAACCGAAATACCAACGGCATGGTCTACTACGCGGCCCTCCCGCAGGGGACCGGCAAGGCATCCGCCTGCACGGGCTGCGGCAGGTGCGAGGCCGTCTGCCCGCAGAAGCTGCCCGTCGCCAAACTGATGGGCAAAGTCAGGACTACCTTCGAATGGTCCATGGTATGAAGGAGGAAGGAAAATGTCAAACATTCTGATCGCCTACTTTTCCCGGGCCGGAGAAAACTACGTCGGCGGTTCCATCCGCCGGCTGGAGGTTGGCAATACGGAGATCGCGGCAAAAATGATTGCCGAGCTGACCGGCGGAGAACTCTATAAAATCGAGCCTGCCGTGCCGTATTCCGATTTACATATGACCTGTATCGAGGAAGCCAAACGCGACCTGCAGGCAGGCGCGCGTCCCGCTCTGAAAGCGATGCCGGAGAGCATTTCACAGTACGATACGGTTTACCTCTGTTATCCCAATTACTGGGGCACGATGCCCATGGCGGTCTGCACCTTTCTGGAGGCCTTCGACTTCACCGGCAAAACGCTTCATCCCCTTTGCACGAACGAGGGCAGCGGACTTGGCAGCAGCGAAGCGGACATTCGCCGCCTCAGCCCCGGTGCGGTGCTGAAATCCGGACTTGCAGTGACGGGCGGGCAGGTCGGCAGCGCCCGCGAGAAAATCAAGAACTGGATTAATGCGTAATCGCAGAAGGGAAATTCAAATGGAACAGACTTATGTAACACTCAATAACGGAGCACAAATCCCGCAGTTCGGACTGGGAGTTTTTCAGATCGCGGGTGACGACGCTACGAAGCAGGCATGCCTTGACGCTCTGAAATCCGGCTATCGCCACATTGACACAGCTCATGCCTACCAGAACGAGCGCGGCGTCGGCGCAGCGGTGAGGGAGAGCGGTATTCCCCGCAAAGAGATTTGGATTACCTCCAAACTCTGGCCCAGCGAATACGGCGAGGGCAAGACCATGGCTGGCATCGACAAGATGCTCACCCGCCTCGGAACGGGCTACATCGACCTGCTACTGCTTCACCAGCAGTTCGGCGATTACCTCGGCGCGTGGCGCGACATGGAAAAGGCCGTGGCCCAGGGCAAGGTGCGCTCGATTGGACTTTCCAACTTTGAATCGGAGCGGCTGGAGGAAGTACTGGCCGCGGCGAAGATGAAACCCGCAGTGCTGCAGGTGGAGTGCCACCCGTACTACCAGCAGAAAGCGCTGAAGGCGCGCGTTGCGCCCTACGGCACGGCCATCGAGTGCTGGTATCCCATCGGCCACGGCGACAAGGGGCTGATAAACGAGCCGCTTTTTACCGAGCTCGGCAAAAAATACGGCAAGAGCAGCGTCCAGATTATTCTGCGCTGGCACATTCAGGAGGGCAACATCATCTTCCCGAAATCCACAAATCCGGCGCATCTCAAAGCCAATTTCGACATCTTCGATTTTGCGCTGACCGGGGAAGAAATGAACCGCATCCGCGAGCTGGACAAAGGCGTGCGCTACTTCAATATGAGCCTCGCGGAACAGGAAAAACAGCTCGGCGCGTTCAAACCGGCGGATTGAGATGACGGAGAAAACGCAAAAGATCAAAAGGCGCGAGATCAACATGCTGGAGGGCTCCCTCTGGGACAAAATCCTGATCTACGCTTTTCCGCTGGCGGCCACGGGAATCCTGCAGCAGCTTTTCAACGCGGCGGACATCGCCGTCGTGGGCCGGTTCACCGGGAGCATGGCCTCCCTCTGCATGGCGGCCGTGGGCGCGAACACGCCCATCGTCGGCCTCATCGTGAACCTGTTTGTCGGAATCTCCATGGGCAGCAACGTGGTGATCGCCATGGCGGCGGGGCGCGGCGACAGAGAAACGCTCCGCAGGGCGGCTGGCAATTCCCTTCTTGTCGCCGTGCTCGGCGGTATTCTGATGGCGATTCTCGGAGAATTCCTTGCCGTCCCGCTGCTTCGCTCGCAGAACGTGCCGGACGAGGTGCTGCCGCTGGCCGCGGAATACCTGAAAATCTACTTTGCCGGGATGCCGGTGATCCTGCTCTACAACTTTGCGGCCGCCGTTTACCGCGGCATCGGCGACACGAAAACGCCGCTGATCGCCCTGACGATCTCCGGAATCCTCAATGTGTTTCTCAACCTGTTTTTCGTGATCGTGGTCGGCATGAATGTGGACGGCGTCGCCGTCGCCACGGTGATCTCCAACGCGGTCAGCGCTATCTTCCTCTTTCTCTTGCTCTGCCGAAAGGGCGGTTCCGTGGCTGTTCGGATTTCGGACTTCAAGCCGGACGGGCCGATCCTCGCCCATATCATGCGCATCGGCGTTCCCACCGGAATCCAGATGGCGGTCTTTGCGGTGGCCAATATGATCATTCAGGCGGCGATCAACAGCCTCGGCACAGTGGTCATGGCGGCCTCCAGCGCGGCGTTCAACATGGAGGTGTTCGCCTATTACATCCTCAATTCGTTCAGTCAGGCCTGCACCACCTTCGTGGGCCAGAACAACGGCGCGGGCAATCGCCGCCGCTGCCGGCGGGTACTCACGGACTGCATTCTGGAGGACCTGGTTTTTACCATGCTGTCTGTTGCCCTGATTTTATTCTTTGGCAGGCAGATGCTGGCGCTGTTCAACCCCGACGCGGAGGTCGTCTCAACCGGCTATACGCGGCTTTTGTGGGTGTTCTCCGCCTATGTTTTCTCCATGCTGTACGAGAACATCGCGGGCTACCTCCGGGGCTTCGGCATCTCGCTGGTCCCGTCGCTTCTCACGGTGCTGGGCGTCTGCGGGGTCAGAATCGGGTGGATTTACACGGTCTTTCAGCATGAGCGCACGTTTCCGTCCATTCTCTCGGCCTACCCGGCCAGCATGGCGGCGACCGCGGTTTTCCTTGTCATCGCCGTACTGATTTTGAAACCGTCGGAAAAAGAATTTCAAATCATTCAACCGGATTCAGCGAAAGAATCCGAAGAAAGGACAAATCTATGAATTTCAACATGAACAGCAATCTCCCGGTGGCAGCTCTCCTGGGCGCGGGCAGCATGGGCTGCGCCATCATCCGCCGCATCGGCGCGGAAAAGACCATCCTGCTGGGCGACATCAGCGAGAAAAATCTCGAGGCCAGAGCAACGGAACTTCGCACCAGCGGCTACGTCGTGGAAACCTGCGTGGTTGACGCCATGGACCGCGATTCCGTCCGTGCCTTTGCGGAAAAGGCCGCCGCGCTGGGTGAGGTGAAATATTTCATCGACACAGCGGGCGCTTCTCCGAATCAGTCTTCGCCGGAGCATATCGTCGCGCTGGATCTGGTCGCCACCTCCTACGCCATCGACGAGTTTGCCAGGGTCATCGCGCGGGGCGGTGCGGGACTCATTATTTCCAGTCAGGCGGGCTACATGATGGATTTCACGCCGGAAGTCGAAAAGCAGCTGGCACTCACCCCAACAGAGGAGCTTTCCGAGCTGAATTTTGTGAAAAAGGATGCCGTTGTCAATTCAGGCGCAGCCTATATCGCCGCAAAGCGCACGAACCAGCTCCGCGTGCGCACGGCCGCTGCCACAACCTGGGGCGACGCGGGCGCGCGCATCAACACCATCAGCCCCGGCGTCATCGTCACGCCGCTGGCCTATGACGAATTCGCCGCTGCCGGGGAGAATTATCAGAAGATGATCGAGGCGTCTCCGGCCAAACGCGTCGGAACCTCCGAGGAGATCGCCGCCGCGGCTGCGTTTCTCCTCAGCGACGAGGCGTCCTTCATCACCGGCACCGACCTGCTGATCGACGGCGGCGTCATCGCCGCCATCAAGAGCGGCCGGTATCAGTTAAACGTCCGCTGACCGGCCGTCGGGAACGTTCCGGTTGTGAATACCGTTATGGAAAACAATTCTTTCACATACACGCTGCGGAGCCGGAGCGGCTATATGCTGTCTGACGAGAGCACAGGTCGCGGACATCCTCTGTCGGTTCTGCGAAAACATCGTCAAATAAGGTCGTTCCGTTCGCAGCGGCGGTGTATTTCCGGGCATCCCCCCGCGGGGATGCCCGTATACTCTGTCAGACTCACCATGCGTTTTTAACCGCCTCTTCTGATGCGCTTTTGCCTGAAGAGGATGATCTCCAATATCATGCACGCCCCCAAACCTGCGCTGACGGTAGTTGGAAGGGGTGTACAATCGTACCGCTATTGAGGTCATTTACCAAAAAGGCCTGTTCTTCTTCGGAAGAACAGGCCTTTTGTTTTGTCCAATCCTATGATATGCTGAACAAAAGATTATTCATATTTTGCGAAAGTGCAAAAACAAAATTTGACGAGGTGATATTGTGAAGTTTTACTATTTTACCACACAGGAAGAACGACGAAGTTTTGGTGGTTCCTGCTTTGTTGAGATACAGTTTTGCAGAATTAAGCCGACAGCAAAAGTAAAACAGATTGTTGCAGTATCAAGTATTGAACACTGGCAAAATGATTCGCTTTATGTATATGAAGATGACATTAATTCGTTTTATGATGAATATTCAGATATATTTGATTGCGGTACATATAACAATTTGCATAGTGGAAAAATAGATGTGCATGGAATCAATTACTATCAGGCGGATTTAATTAATGTAATTATTACAAAAATTCAAGCAGCAAAAGCGTCTGACTGCGAAACAATTATTGCGTGGCTTAATAAGGCAAAAGGCTATAATGGATTTTATATTTTAGGTATATAAACAACCTTGCAAATTTCCAACTCTCAATCATATGTTGAGCATAATGATCCGGTATTTTTCGTTTCGATTTTCCAGGAATCCTCTGAAATCATCGATTTCAGAGGATTCTTCTCTGTGATAAGTTCGAATTTATCAAAAGGATCTTTCTGTGAAAGGAATCCGCCTATCTGTCCAGCAGACACAGCAATGCCTGGGTTTGTTCTTCTGTTGTCGACCAGGCAGTGGCCAGCCGGATCATGGTGTGTGTTTCGTCCGTTTTTTCCATGAAGCCATACTCCACCCGCGCACCCAGCTGCTGCAGCATCCGGTCTTCCAGTACGACAAATATCTGATTCGTAAAAGAGCGGAACGGAATTCTGTAACCGCATTCCTCCAGTTTCTCCTGGATGCGCCGGGCGCTGCAAACTGCCGGGACGCCGATGCGTTCATACAGCCCGTCCTCAAACATTGCGCCGAACTGGACGCCCAGCAGCCGCCCTTTGGCCAACAGCGCGCCATGCTGTTTCATCATGCTGAAAAAGTGCGGGATCAGATTTTTCTTTGGCAAAACGAGGGCCTCGCCAAACAGCGCGCCGCATTTCGTGCCGCCGATGTAAAAGGCATCCGACAGCGCGGCAAGATCCCGCAGCGTCACATCGTTTTCCGGCGCTGCAAGCGCGTAAGCAAGACGCGCCCCATCAATATAGAGATACAGGCCGTTTTCATGGCAGACCGTGCTGATTTCCGTCAGCTCTGCGAGGGAGTACAGCGTTCCGTACTCTGTGGGCTGGGAGAGATAGACCATACCGGGCATTACCATATGCTCCCTGTTTGCGTCCTCCCGGTAGGCGCGGATTTCCCGCTGAACGCCCTCTGCGCTGAGTTTTCCGGCTTCCTGCGGCACACACAGGACCTTGTGCCCGCCATATTCAATCGCGCCGGCCTCGTGGACGAAGACATGGCCTGTTTCCGCGGCGATCACACCCTGGTAAGACGAAAGCAGCGCATCGATGACAACGGCATTTGTCTGCGTGCCGCCCATCAAAAAATGCACTTCGCCTTCCGGGCATCCGCAAGCATCCAGGATTTGTTTTTCCGCCGACCGGCAGAACCGATCCTCTCCGTAGCCCGGCGTGGACAGAGCGTTTGTTCTGACAAGCGCCTCCAGCACCTTCGGATGTGCACCCTCCATGTAATCGGACGCAAAATGCAGTTTTTCTTTGTATGGTTCCATTTCTTTTCCCTCCGCTTGACTTTTTCTGATTTTTATTCTATCCTGTCTCTATCCATGATGCAAACGGCTAATTATCATGTATTCAATGACATTTTATCATTGATTGGGGGAAACTGGATGGACGCAATCAAATGCGAGGCGCTGCTTACAGCGGCGGTTTTGGGGAGCATGACTGCGGCGGCGGAGCAGCTCGGCTATACACAGTCCGGCATCACCAGAATGGTTCACGCGCTGGAGGAGGAAATCGGCTTTCCGCTTCTTGTTCGCAGCAAGGGCGGCGTGGAGCTCACAGAGAACGGGAAACTGATGCTGCCGGCGTTCCGGGAGATTGTGCGGGCAAATGAAAACGCGCGGCAGCTGGGCGCGGAGATCTGCGGCGTCGTCACCGGCGTTCTGACCGTTGGCAGCTATTACAGTGTGTCCGCCATGCTGATGCCGAAAATCATTTCGGTCTTTAAGGCACGTTATCCGGGAATCCGGATACGCATTCTGGAGGGCGGCAACCGCGAGATGGCGGAATGGCTCCGTGAAAAAACGGTGGACTGCTGCTTCGGCGCAAAGCCGGCGGACGATATTCTGTGCGACTGGATTCCGGTTTTCCAGGATGAATTGGTTGCATGGCTGCCGAAATCGAGTCCCCGCGCCAGAGAAACCGCCTTTCCGCTGCGGGAGCTCGAATCGGAGCCGTTCATCCAGACGTCCCCCGGCTGTGACACGGATCAGGATCGGCTGCTGCGGCAATTTAATCTGCATCCGGACATTCGTTTTACAACGAGAGACGGTTTTGCCACTTACAACATGGTCGCAGCCGGATTGGGAATCAGCTTCAATCAGAAACTGATTTCCCGCGACTGGACTGGTGACGTGGTGGAACTGCCGTTCCATCCGCCGCAGTACGTCTCCCTCGGAATTTCGATTTCATCGTGTCAGGAGGCGTCGCCAGCAGCAAAGAAATTCATCTCCTGTGTGAAGGAAGTGGCAGCTGCGCGATAACCGGCGGCGGGATTATCGCATATGGTCTCCGAATGGATGGGTAAAGGTGAGAAACAGCCCGGCGCAGATTGTCGTTTTACACCCCGGCGCAGAGAGGATCACAGCGAATATGCAAAGACCCGGTTCAGCCATTCCAGACAGAGCTTTGTCCACTGCGCGTTGTGCACGTTCGGTGTGCCAACGCCGTCCGTGCAGAGGCTGGAGCCGTGCTCGCCCTCCGCAAAAAGATGGAGCTCAAAGGGTACCTTGTTTTTCTGCAGCGCCTCGGCCAGCAGCAGCGAATTTTCAACCGGCACCGCTTCGTCCGCCACCGTGTGCCACAGAAATACCGGCGGCGCGTCGGGCGTCACCCGCTTTTCCAGACTGAACGTCTCGCGGAGCGCCTTGTCGTCCCCGGCGATATTTTTGATGCTCTCTTCGTGCGTGAACGGCCCCGATGAGATCACCGGGTAACCGAGGATCACGGCGTTCGGACGGTTTTCCGCGTGTGGGGCGGGCGCAGCAGCCTGCACGGCAGGCGCGTTCCACAGAAGTCCTCCGCAGCACGCCAGATGGCCGCCGGCAGAAAACCCGCAGACGGCGATTTTATCGGGCACGACGTGCAGGGCTTGGGCGTGCTCCCGCAGATACAAAATGCTCCGGGACAGCTGGATCATCGGCTGCCAGCTGGCTGCGCCGGCCCCTGTGGAGTAGCGCAGCGTAAAGACCTGATAGCCCGCGTTCAGAAAGACGAACGACACCGGGTCAGCCTCGCGGTCGCTGCAAAAGCAGTAGGCGCCGCCGGGACAGACGAGCACCGCCGGACGGTTTTTCCGGGACGCCGGAAATTCCGGGCTGTCATCCCAGAGATAGCCGATGAGCGACGCATCCTTTGCGAGTGAAATGGTGACGATTTTCATGGCAAATACTTCTCCGTTTCCAGATATTCCGCGCGGTGCAGAAGGCGCGGCGAGAATCCCGAAGCCTGTTCCGACGGGGCTGCCCTTGAAAATGGGCTTCCCATTTAAGCTCTTTCATTGTAGCGATGTCGACAGACTGTGTCAAACAGGATCCGGCAATATTTGACCGGGAGAGCCCGGCTTTGAGCTGGAAACCCGGCAGCACATCTGCTATACTGGGAAGAAACAGAGAAAACAGCGCATTGGCTGAACGGAAGGGCGAGCCGGAAAGGAATCTATGACAGGATTGGGAACGATCATCAATATTTTGTGCATTGTCGGAGGCGGTCTTGCCGGGCATTTTGCGGGCAGCAGATTGAAACCCTCCATGCAGGAAACCGTCTTGACCATGACGGGAATCGGCGTCATGGTCATGGGTATCGGCGGGGCATTGGAGAAGATGCTTGTTTTCGCAGACGGAAAGCTGAGCTCTGCAAATACGATGATGATGATTGTCAGCCTCGCGCTGGGCTCAGCCATCGGCGAGGCCCTGCAAATTGAAGAAAAAATCGTACAGTTCGGCGAATGGCTGAAGACCAAAAGCAACAGCAGCGGAGATACCTCGTTTGTAAACGGTTTTGTAACCGCATCCTGCACGGTATGTATCGGCGCGATGGCCGTCATCGGCGCCATTCAGGACGGAACCAGCGGAAATTACTCGACGCTGCTCGCCAAGGGTCTGATCGACGCCATCATTATCTGCATCATGACGGTTTCTCTGGGAAAAGGGTGCATCTTTTCGGCAATACCGGTAGGAATCGTCCAAGGCGTCATAACGGCCGTCGCCTTTTTCACGGGCAATTTCATGCCGCAAAAAGCGCTGGACAATCTGTCTTTTGTCGGGTCCGTGCTGATTTTCTGCGTCGGCCTGAATCTGGTCAGGAAAAAGCAAATCCGGGTTGCGAATACGCTGCCGGCTATCGTTGTGGCAAGCATATGGGGCCTGTTTTAATAAATAGAGCCATTTGAAAAGGCCAGCGATTGTATTTGGCTTCTGCAGATGATGTCCTTCCTGGCTGAAAGAACTGTGGGTATTTGAGATGGAAAACAGGAACGGCTGAAAACGCGAACGCCTATGACGGACAAACGGCGCGGAAGCGGAGCGATGACTCCGCTTCCGTGCCGTTGCTTTTCCTTGAGCGGGAACTGCGCATCCCGCGGCCCGGCGGCATAGTGGACGCCCCTGGTGCCGTCCGCGGCAAAGCCGGACTCTCCCCGCTCCCCGCTGGTGATGAGGCCGATGGCTTTCCCATGAACTCGGCACATGTTACGATGCCCGCGTCTGTACGCGCCGGAAAGGGACTGTTCACGCGCTGGAAAGCATGATATGATGAAAAAAAGCAAACCGGGCCGCGCAAAAAAGTTCAGGGAGGGTTTTTTATGACCGACATCGAAGACAGAACCCATCAGCCCGACATGGAGGACATGATCTCGTATGTCGGCATTCCGCTTTTCCGTGAGCTCTGCGCGGCGATGGAGCGGGACTATCAGCCGCAGCGCCGCATCGAATACAGCGGCGAAAAGGGCTTTTCCGGCTGGAATCTGAAATTCAAAAAGGCGGGTCGGACGCTCTGCACCGTCTACCCCCGGCGCGGACACTTTCTCCTGCTGCTGGTCATCGGGCCAAAGGAAAAAGAACGCGCGGAGACCCTGCTGCCCACGCTTTCGGCGGCATTTCAGGAGCGCTACAACGGCACACGGGAATTCATGGGGCAGCGGTGGATGATGCTGGATTTCAACGCGCCGTGCGGCGAATATGAAGATACCCTGCGCATAATCCGCATCCGCAGGGAGAGCAGTCGCTGAAGGGAGGCGGGAACATGGACGAACCCTACGGCTACTGCGGGATGCCCTGCGCGCTCTGTACCCGCTATCGAACGGCGGGAACAAGCCGCTGCCCGGGCTGCTCCTGCGGCGGCTACTATACGGAGGGCTGCAGGGTCTATCGCTGCTGCCGCGAAAAAGCGCTCGCCCACTGCGGCGAGTGCGCAGAATTCCCCTGCGCGCGTCTCGGCGGCATGGGAGACTTCCGGGATCTCGACACCGGCCATGTGAAGCCGCGCACCTGCCGGTTTGTCGCGGAGCACGGCTTTGCGGCCTGGCAGCGGGAATACGGCGAGCGCGCTGCGCTGCTGACCGAGGCGCTTGCCAAATACAACGACGGACGCATGAAACGCTTCCTCTGCGAGCTGTTCATCAAGACGGACCTGGACGCGCTGTGGGAGCTGATGCGCCGCGCGGAAGCCATCACCGGTTCGCCGAAGGAGGCCGGCAAGGCCTTTCGGGCTCTGTCGCAGGCAAAAACGAAATGACGCGGCACGAAAATACTGAAGGAGTGGGGCGTTATGGCCTTTGATTTCAAGAGAGAGTACAGGGAATTTTACCTGCCGAAAAACGTGCCCCGGATCGTAACGGTGCCGCCGGCCAACTACATCGCCGTACGAGGGCAGGGCGACCCCAACGAGGAGGGCGGCGCGTACAAGACGGCGGTGGGCGTCCTCTATGCCGTAGCCTACACCATCAAGATGAGCAAGCTGGGCGACCGGCGCATCGACGGCTATTTTGACTTCGTCGTGCCGCCGCTGGAGGGCTTCTGGCGGCAGGAGGGCATCGACGGCTTCGATTATGCCCGCAAGGACCTCTTTCACTGGATCTCGGTCATTCGCCTGCCGGACTTTGTGACGCGGGAGGACTTTGCCTGGGCCTGCGGAACCGCCGCGAAGAAGAAAAAGCTCGACTGCTCCGCGGCCGAATTTCTGACCGTGGACGAGGGTCTCTGCGTGCAGATGCTGCACCTCGGCCCCTACGACGACGAGCCCGCCAGCGTGGCGCGCATGGACGGCTATCTCACGGAAAACGGCTACGAAAGCGACTTCTCCGACACCCGGCTGCACCATGAAATCTATCTGACCGACGCCCGAAAAGTTGCGCCGGACAAGTGGAAGACGGTGATTCGGCATCCGATCCGGAAGGCATGAGGAGTGCGCATCGAGCATACGAAAAAAGCGCTGACCGGGGCCGCGCGCCAGATCGGCTCGACGCTGCACAAGCCGCGCGGGGAGGCAGCGCCAGGACGGCGGACGGGCTTCCGGGCTGGATCGGCGAGGCGTATCGGTTTTTCCTGGTAAAATGAGGTCTTCGCAACCGCCGGTTGACAAATTATCAGCTCCGTTTGGTGGCGCGCAACGGCAAAATCCGCTACGATGAGGGCACAAATCGATCCGGGATGCGCAGGCCGTCCGGCATGCGCTCCGCGGAGAAGGAGTTGCAATATGATCCTTGCAGACAAAATCATCGACCTCAGAAAGAAAAGCGGCTGGTCGCAGGAGGAGCTCGCAGAAAAACTGAACGTCTCCCGCCAGGCGGTATCCAAGTGGGAGGGCGCGCAGTCGGTTCCCGACCTCGACCGCGTATTGCAGATGAGCCGCCTGTTCGGCGTCTCCACCGACTATCTTTTAAAAGACGAGCAGACCGCCGCCGACAGCACGGGCGAGGAGCTCTCCCCGGTCTCCGTGCGCACGGTTTCCATGGAGGAGGCCAACCGCTTTCTCGCCGCGAGCGAGGCCAACGCCCGCCCCATGGCGCTGGCCACGTTTTTGTGCATCATCTCTCCGATGTGTCTGATGCTGCTGGCCGCGCTGAGCGGCCGGCCGGGCGCGGCGATTACGGAGGGCGCGGCGGCGGCCATCGGCCTGTGCGTTCTCCTGCTGCTGGTGGCCGGCGCTGTCGCGATCTTCCTCTCCTGCGGCGCGCGGACCAAGCCCTTCGAATACATGGATACGGAGGTATTCGAAACCGCCTACGGCGTGGAGGGCCTCGTCTCCCAGCGGAAGGCCGGATTCGAGCCCACCGCCCTGCGCGATCGCATCATCGCCACGGTGCTGTGCATTCTGGGCGTATTGCCGCTGCTGCTCTCCGCGCTGCTGGAAACGGACGAGCTGCTCATCCTAGCCATGGTCTGCGTCCTGCTGCTGGCTGTGGGCGTCGCGGTGGCGCTGTTCGTGCTCGCCGGCGTGCGCACGGGCAGCTATGACCGGCTGCTTCAGCAAGGCGACTACTCCGTAGCCCGCAAAAGCGACCATACTGCGCAGCGGATCGCCGCCATCTACTGGCCGGTGGTCACGGCGGTGTATCTGGCGTACAGCTTCATCACGAACGACTGGCAGCGCAGCTGGATCGTCTGGCCGGTGGCGGGCGTCCTGTTCGGCGGCATCAGCGCGGTCTGCTCGGCGCGCCACAGCCGCGGCGGCAGCGAAACGCACTGACACCGCTCCGCACGGAAAGTCAGGAAACTTCTGACCGGATCCGTTAGAATAGCAGTATGCGGAGGGAGGCGAGCGGATGGATTGGATCACGGGCATCCAGCGGGCGCTGGACTATACCGAGGCGCATCTGACGGACACGGTGGACTATGAGGCCGCGGCAAGACTGGCCTGCTCGTCGGCGTTCCACTTCCAGCGGATGTTCACGATGCTCTGCGGCTATCCTCTGGGCGACTACATCCGCATGCGCCGGCTGTCCCTGGCCGCCGAGGATCTGATGCAGACCGGCGACAAGGTCATCGACATCGCGTACCGCTACGGATACGACACGCCCGAGAGCTTTTCCCGCGCGTTCACCCGCTTCCACGGCGTCACGCCCAGCGGGGCGCGCCGCAGCGGCCGCGTCAAATCCTTCTCGCGGCTCTCCGTAAAACTGATCTTATCGGGAGGAACCAGCATGGATTACCGGATCGAAAAGAAAGACGCGTTCCAGCTCATCTGCAAAAAGAAGCAGGTCACAAAGCCCCAGGGCGACACCGCCACGGCGGACATCTCCGCGTTCTGGAACGAGGTGAGTGCGGACGGCACCATGGACAAGCTCTGCAAATATGCCAGATTCGACACCTACCGCGGCGTGCTGGGCGTCTGCTTCTCAGGCGAGATGGCGGACTCCGGCTTTCCCTACGGCATCGGCGCGGAGTGGAACGGCGTGCACGTGACCGACACGGGTCTTGATCTCGTGGAGATCCCCGCCTGCACCTACGCGGTGTTCACCTGCCGCGGCAAAATGCCCGACGCCTTTAAGGCCACCTACAAGCGCATCTGCACGGAGTTTTTCCCGCAGAGCAGTTACGAGTACGGGCAGGGCGTGGAGTTGGAGGTCTACCCCTCGGCAGACACCCAGAACCCGGACTACACCTGCGAAATCTGGATCGCGGTGAAGGAAAAGGCGTAACCCAAAGCGCAGGAGGACACGCCATGGCGACGAGCGAGGACTATATCGAATTCGTCTGCGAGCAGCTCGCGGGCGCGGGCGCTGTGCACAGCCGCAAAATGTTCGGGGAGTATATGGTGTATGTAAACGGCAAGCCTCTTTTGCTGGTCTGCGACAACATCGTGTTCGTGAAGATCCTGCCGGAGCTCGCGGAAGTACTGTCGGGCGCACAGACTGCACTGCCCTACGAGGGCGGGAAGCTCCATTATATTCTGGATATGGACAACCGGGAGCTGGTGCAGACGGTCGTCGGGATTCTGGAGCCGATCACGCCGCTGCCCAAACCCAAAAAGCGAGGCTGCAAATGACAGAAGGAACGTTTTTAATCGGCCGGATCCCTGCCGTGCTGTACGGCGAACCCTCCAGCCGGGCTTATCTGTTTGTTCACGGTCAGTGCGGCTGCAAGGAGGAGGGCGCGGCGTTTGCCGAGGTTGTCTGCCGGAAGGGGTTTCAGGTGCTGGCCGCCGATCTGCCGGAGCATGGCGCGCGCAGAAGGGAAACAGACCGCTTCAACCCCTGGACGGCGGTGCCGGAGCTGCAGGCCGTGCTGGAATTCATGGAGCCGCGGTGGAGTGAAATCAGCCTGCGGGCCAACAGCATCGGAGCGCATTTCTCCATGCTGGCCTTTGCGGGAGCGCCGCTTCGCCGGGCGCTGTTCGTCTCTCCCATCCTCGATATGGAACGACTGATCGCGGACGGGATGCGCCGGGCAGGCGTCACCGAACAGGAACTGGAGGCGCGGAGCGAGATCGCCGTCGGCTTTGGCCCGGCCCTCTCGTGGCGCTATCTCAGCTGGGAGCGCCAGCACCCCATCCAGGCCTGGCGCTGCCCTACGGCGATCCTCTATGCCGGGCGGGATAATATGACGAGCCGCGAGACTGCAGAGCAGTTCGCCTGCGTCCACGGCGCGGCGCTGACCGTGATGGAGACCGGCGAACACTGGTTCCACACCCCGGAACAGCTGGCCTTTCTGCGCGAATGGGAAGACGTCAAAGCCTAAAAGCGCTGCAATTTCATGACAAAACGAACCCCTTCCGCTTGTTCGCAAGCAGAAGGGGTTCGTTCTGTCGCGCGGCGTCAGTCTCCGATGTCGATCCGCTCGATTTTGAAGATGACGGGTCGGGTTCCGTCACTGCAGCAGGCGATCATGACCTTGTCGTCCTTTGTCCAGCCGTGCATGATCGCGCCGCCCTGCAGCGCGGCATAGATGTACCGGCTGACGGCGTCCCACGCCTCCGAGCAGAACGGGACGCCCTCGCTTCCGCAGTGCATTGTGCCGGGGGAGAGCAGCACGCCGCCGTCGGGCTCGCCGCTCTTTACCAGCGTGCCCGCGCCCATGTGCCAATAATCGTCGCGCTCGCCGCTGCGGTAAAAGAGGAATTCGTCGCCCACGTTGTAGCAGGGGCACTTGCCGCTGTCCGGGACGGCGCAGTATTCCGCCTGCAGCTCCGGAAACAGCTTTTTGTCCAATACGGTAACCTTTACTCGATGTTCCATACGATCCCTTTCTTTCCTGCTTCAGTCAAATTTTCAGACGGACGCGCCGCCGCGTCCGAACAATCCGCTTCCGGCAATATCGGATCGCCGGGGCCGTCAGCGCCAGTGTCGGTGCGGCGATGCCCTGTCAGGAGGACGGCTCCCGGCTCTCTTTATCAGTAAAAATATTTCGCTTTCATGAAACATTTGGCCGTGCCCGTCTGTATACAGGGCAGAACGGAAAAACCGCGAACAATCATCTTGAAGGGAAAATCAACATGAATAGAATGAAAAAAATAGTGGCCGCGCTCCTCAGCGTTGCAATGGCTGTCTCTTTTGCGGCGTGCGCCGGCAAGAACACCGCGAAAATCCCGGCAGACACGAAAAAAGCTTCCAGTCTCAGTGAGCAGAGCGAAACCGGAAAGCAAACCGACGGCGGCTGGGCATTCAACCAGGGCAAGCTCTCTCTGGATCAGAACGCCGACGTGAAGGCCGCGTCCGACAAAGCGCTCGACGGCCTGACCGGCTGTGATTACGAGACGGTTGCCTACATCGGCAGCCAGGTCGTGTCCGGCACCAACTGCGTCATTCTTTGCCGGACCACGCCGGTATATCCCAACGCCGAGTCTGTATTCTCCATGGTAACCATCCATCAGGACTTCAGCGGAAATGCGGAACGCACGGATGTCACGGATCTCGGCATCTGAACCAGACGGCAGCCGTTCCTGTCACCGCCTATGGACCGGAAGGGATAAAACGGGGTCCGTATTTGCCCGGCATTTCCCTCTTTGTTCAGCGTCCTGTCTTACAGAAGCTGGGCCGCGCGTTTTATTAGGTTCTGCTTTGCCTCCCTGCTGACCTTCAGCCAGGGGCAAAGCATGTCAAAGGAATGGGTGTTGGCGTGGTATACATCCACAGCAGCGTCTACTCCGGCGCTCTGCAAGTTGCGGATATAGGTCAGCGTCTCGCAGTAAAACGGTTCGCCGTCGCAGACGAACGTATAGGCAGGCGGCAGATCATGATAAAGGGTCTGTCTGGAGGGAGAGGCATACGGAGGGATCGGCCGGGATGGATCCAGACCGGCCAGGTATTTTTTCCATCCGAAGTGATTCCGCTTTGTATTCCAGGCATGGGCGTGATTATCGCGGCTCGAATCGGTATCCTCGCAGTCGATCATCGGATACAGCGGCAGCTGGCTGCGTATGCGATATGCTCCCTTGTCCCGCGCCAGCATGCACAGGGCCGCGGTCAGCCCTCCCCCGGCGCTCTCGCCGCCGACGGAAATATGGCTTTTGTCCATGCCCAATCCGTCTGCATGATCAAACATATAGGCAAGCGCCGCATAGCAGTCCTCAAGCGCTGCAGGATACGGCGCATTTCCCGCAAGCCGGTAGTCGGGAGAAACCACAACCGCTCCGAGCTGCCGGGCGATATCCTTTGCGCGGCTGAACCTCACCATATAGGAGCCGCCGAGAAAATATCCGCCGCCGTGGATCCACATAAGTCCCGGCAGCCTGCGGGTTTGCCTGCATGGCCGCACGACGGTCATCTTCAGAATCCCGTTGTCTGTGCCGATCTGTCTGGTTTCATATTTCAGCTGCATTCTTGGTTTTCTCCTCTTGCCCCATGGAAACGCTGCGGCCGTTCATGGATCGATTCAGCCGCGATGACATGGGGCTGTCTTATCCAACAGCTCGTCGCGGACGCGCCGCGCCGCTGTTCCGCCGGGCACGCGGAACCTTGCGTCACACGTCAGAGGCCCGCAGCAGATGAAAGGCACGGAAATGGAGTGTTGTCTCCGCTTCCGTGCCTTTACGGATGGGTCAGAACAATTGACCGGGCAGTTTTCGCTTTTCTTTGGGCGGGAACTGTGCGTCAAAGCGCTCCGCCTCGTCCTTTGGAACGGAATAACCCTCCGGATCCCGGTAGGTGCCGGAGACCCCGGTGAGAAAACCGGGCTTCAGCTCGCAAAGCAGAAAATACGGCACCTCCGCGTCCCGCGGCTCGGCGGCATAGTGAATGCCTCTGGCGCTGGCCACGGCGAAACCGGACTTCCCGTAGAAACCGATATTGCCCTCAATGGCGAGCGCACCCGCCCCCAGCAGCTTCGCTCTGTGCATGGATTCGCGCAGCAGAACGGTCCCATAACCCTGCCGCTGGTATTTCGGGGCAATGCTGATGGGGCCGAAGGTCATAACGGGGACATGCCGGCCGTCGTCGGCGCAAATTTCCGACCGGACGTACATGATGTGGCCGGCGAGCTCTCCATCCAGCTCCATCACGAGGCTCAGTTCGGGGATGAAGTCCTTTTTTCCCCGAAAGGTGTGCAGAACGTAGTGCTCCGTGCAGCCGGGGCAGTAGACGTTCCAGAACGCTTCGCGGGTCAGATTTTCGGCGGCGGCATAGTCGGCCGGAGTTTCGATACGGATGATGATATTGTCTTTCATGGTGTTCCTCCTAAAATATAATGGGGATCTATTTTGGGAGGCTTGAGCGAATCGCGGCAAACCTCCCGGTCAGCCGACACGCTCCGAGGCGTTGTGTTTCATACAGCAGTTCTCCCTGAGATGAATTTGAGAAAGCCCGCGGCTTTGTCATGAACCCAGTATAGGATAAACCGGCTGTTTTTGCAAGCGCGGGAAAAGTGCTGTCCTTGCGCCTGAATTCATGGTATGATGGAGAAAAGCTTTTCGGAGGTCTGATTATGGTTCGTGAAATCACGCGGGACATCATCTTTCTTTCGCAGCCCTCCGCTCCGGCGACGCCGGAGGACCTCGCCACGGCGGACGATCTGCTTCAGACGCTGATCGCCCACAAGGACGGCTGCGTGGGCATGGCGGCGAACATGATCGGCGCGGCCCGCCGCATCATCGCCTTCGACAATGACGGGCAATATATGGTGATGTTCAACCCGGAGATTTTGAAGAAGTCCGGTGCCTACGAGGCGGAGGAGGGCTGTCTCTGCCTGGACGGCACCCGCAAAACGAGGCGCTGGCAGTCTGTCAGGATCCAATATCAGAACCGGGCATTCCAGACGCGGATCAGGACTTTCACCGGCTTCCCGGCCCAGATCATCCAGCACGAGCTCGATCACTGCGACGGGATTTTAATTTAAGGGGGCCGATCCGGACGCCATGGAGATTAAAACATTCGAATATCCCATGTCCGTGTGCAAGGTGACGGACTATTCCAGGGTGAATCGCGAGGACGCGTTCGTGTTCCTCGGCCAGACAGACGAAGAACGATCTCTTGTGTGCCGTACGGAATCCGTTCCGGACAACACGTCGGCGCGGGATGACGGCTGGCGGATGATGCGTCTTCAGGGCGTGCTGGATTTCTCGCTCATCGGCATCCTGTCGAAAATCTCGTCCATTTTGGCCGAGCACAGGATTGGCATTTTTGCGGTCTCCACCTACAACACGGACTACATCCTCGTGAAAGCAGAGAACTTTGAAAACGCACTGACCGCGCTGGCCGGCGCGGGATATACAATCGTTTGAGACGGAGAAGGCGGGTCGGCATGATGGACATGGAACCAATCTTTCGATACAAAACGCCGAACGCGGAAAAACTCGCGGCGTACGGATTCTCGCCGGACGGCGATGGCGTCTCCAGCGCCATCCCCATTCTGCGGGGCGCGTTTAATATGGACGTGGCCGTCGCGCCGGACGGATCCGTTCGCTTCCGCGTGCTGGAGAAGGCGACCGGTGAGGAATATGTGCTCGTCCACGTGGACAGCGCCCGGGGCGGCTTTGTGGGCGACGTGCGCAAGGCCTGCGAAAAGGTACTGCTGGACATCGCGGCCAAATGCTTCGACACCGAGATTCTCAAGGCCGAACAGACAAAGCGGACGCTTGCTTTCATAAAAGCTGAATTTTCCGCCGAACCGGAGTTCTTGTGGGAAAAATATCCCGATTACGCCGCGTTCCGGCGCCCGGACAATCAGAAGTGGTTCGCCATTATTCTGACCGTGGATCGGAGCAAACTCGGTCTGGACGGTCATGGGAATGTGGAAATCATCGATCTGAAGGCGTTTCCGGCGGACGTGGAGACGCGCCTTGCCGACCCGCGCTTTTTCAAAGCCTATCACATGAACAAGATTCACTGGTTTACCGTCTGCTTCGACGGCAGCGTACCGGACGAGACGCTGTTCGCCCTCATTGCGGAGAGCTGGCGGCAGGCAAAATGAGCAGTCGGGAGGGATTACCAATGCCGGCCATGGACGAGCTTCTGTTTTTCGACCGGCTGCCGCGCTTTCTGCCGGTCTACGAAGCGCTGAAAGAGACGCTTGCTGCGCGGTATCCGGAGATGACCGTCAGGGTCACAAAAACGCAGATTTCCTTTCGCAGTCGGTCGATCTTCGCCATGGTGTCCCTTCCGTACCGGCGCAAAAAGGGATGGCCGAGGGAGTACCTGATGGTCTCTTTCGGCCTGCCGGCGCAGAACCCGTCGCCCCGTATTGCCGTATCGACGGAGGCTTGTCCCGGCCGCTGGACGCATCATGTGCTCGTGGAGCGGCCGGAGGATCTGGACGCCGAACTGCTGGGCTGGATTGACGAGGCGCACCGGTTTTCCATGGTCAAATAACGGCGCGCAGCCTGCTTCGGCCGGTTTCGGAGCTTTCCGAAACCGGCTGTTCCTCTGTCCGGAACGGCGCGGCATTTCCCTCTGTCCCGCAAGGGCGCTTGACAGCGGCATAAAGTCCGCGTAGAATAAAAGTCAAGGAATTGACCAATTTGTCCGGGAGAAAAAGCGCATGACAGAAAAAGACCGGCAGAATGCTTTTCTCTACTGCAGATTCCGGGACGAGCAGTTTGCGCTCTGCGACGAATACGCGAAAAGCTGCGGCATTCTGATGAAAACCTTTCTCGTGCTGAACGCGCTGTTCTATGCCAAAGACGGGCTGACGCAGAAGGAAATCTGCGTCAGGACCTTTCAGTCGAAGCAGACCGTCAGTCTGATCATCAGGAACCTGTTGCTGGACGGCCGCGCCGCGCTCTCGGACGGCGCGGAGGACCGGCGAAACAGGATCGTCCGGCTGACGGACGCCGGACGCGCCTTTGCGGAAGGGCCGGTGCGGCACATTACAAACGCGGAGGACGCGGCCATGTCCATGTTCACGCCCGAGGAGCAGGCGCAGCTCATCTCTCTGTCCCGGCGGTTCACAAAAAATCTCACGGAGCTTGTGAAGGGAGAAGGCAGCCATGGAGTTTTATGAAGCGGTTTGCAAGCCACCCCGAGTCCCGGGGCGAATTTCCGGACGTGAAATCCTGGCCGGAGATCAGGAGCCCTGAAAAACGCCGCGGCAAGGCGTTGTTTTTCGGCTCCGTCACCGACCCGCATCTGCCGCAGGAGCAGATTTACCGGCCAGTCGGAGCCTGGGCCGGAGCCCGCCGAGCCCGCTCTGCACCGCCGTTCCTTTTCCCGCGGAATGGATTGTATGCTTTCCGACGAATGACTGCGGCATGGGAAGCCGGGAATTGTTCCGTTGAGCTTCTCCCGCAAGGCAAAAGCGCGCCGGGCCCTGTTGAAAGGGTCCGGCGCGCTTTGCGGTCAATCGGTTCCTGCTCGTCCACTCCGCTCGGCGCATCCTCCGCGCTGATCCGGCGGAGCGTGCGGGGCGGGCCGCTTCGTGTCAGGAAGCGCCGCCGAGGATCGCGCCCCACTTTTCAGCGTCTACACCCTCGGACAGGACGATGGAGTAGGCATAGGTCCCATCGGTCCAGCAGGCGAGCGTATATTTTGAGCCGTCTCCCTTGAGCGTGGCGCTGATCGTCCCGACGGAGATCTGTTTTGTCTCGGGGAAGGTGTCGTAGATGCCGGAGTTGTCCTCCGTACCCGCCGATTTCCGGTAATTTGCCGTCTGCCCGGCCGTTCCCGTGTAGTCGATCTCGCCGATCGATCCCCAGGAGGAAAAGTAGGCCGTGCTTTTTACGTCAAACGGCAGGACTGTCAGATCCGAAACCGGGAAACCTATTTTTTGGGACAGCTCCTCGGCGGACCGGCACTCCACAATGCCCTCGTTCCCCTGCATGGCGTCCGGTTGGTTTTCCTGCCCCGGGTGCAGCATGCCCGGTATGGTCAGCGCGCCGATCAGCAATATGGCAAAGCAGGCCGCGATGGCGGCGGCCCTCCGCCAATGCGGGAAACGAACGACTTTCCCGGCCGGGCGCACCTCTGCGCTGTAAAGATTGCCGAGGATTCGGCTGCGCATTTCCTCCGTCACGGTGATGTGGTCCATGATCTGCCCATATTGATTACCCAAAATCATACGCCTCCTTCAAAACCTCCCGGAGCTTTTCCCGTCCCCGGCTCAGACGCGCACGCACCGTCGCCTCGTTTTCCTGCAGGACGGCTGCGATCTCCGCCGTCTGATACCCCTCCTGATAAAACAGATGGATCACCTCACGGTATTTGACCGGCAGTGCCTTGACAGCTTCCCAGACAAACGACAGATCGTCGCGCTGTTCAGCGGCAAGCTCCTCGTTCAGCTCATCGGTGTCGCGTATGCGGTTGTAGTCGATGCGGTTTTTGCTGAGATTGGCTGCCACATGGAGCAGCCAGGCTTTCCGGTGCTGTTCGCTTTCCAGCTGCGGCGCGGTTTTCAAAAACTGCAGCAGCGTGTCCTGCAGCACTTCTTCCGCGTCGCTTTCGTTGTGGAGATAGGAATAGGCCAGACGGAGGATGCTGTTGCCGTAATCGTCCAGCATCTTCTCAGCCTGTCGGTTCAGCTCCGCG